>Ga0209655_10000324_pt1 | contig 18242 bp, 14 predicted proteins | sample BogFormECP03_OM2_FD_188236 | JGI IMG/M metagenome (GOLD analysis project Ga0209655, IMG submission 188236) | Bog forest soil microbial communities from Calvert Island, British Columbia, Canada - ECP03_OM2 (SPAdes) (version 2) | ecosystem: Environmental > Aquatic > Freshwater > Wetlands > Bog ...
CCGCGGTACGGGCATTCCTTCACGGTTTACATCGAGCCGCTGGTAGGCAATCGCACCAATTTCCGCAACAACGGCAATCATTACGCCATCGTTGTTGACGGCGGCCCGCAATTTCCGGAGGCCGACGTTCGCCACGCCTATCTGCATTTCCTGCTCGATCCGCTGCCGCTGAAATATCGCGAAGCGGTGATGAAAAAACGCGGCCTGCTGAATATCGCCGCGCGCGCGCCGCGCCTTTCCCCCGAATACAAGAATGACTTCATGGCCTATGCCGATGAATGTCTCATCAAAGCCGTGGAGCTGCGCATCCGCCATCTGAAGCCGGACCAGGAGGAGGCGGTGCTGGCCGCAGACGATCAGGACGGATTCGTCATGGTCCGTTTGTTCGTCGTGCAGTTGCAGAAGTTTGAGAAGGCGGAGCCGGCGATGTCGTATTATTTCCCCGACCTGATTGACGGGATCAATCTGGACGCCGAGCAGAAGCGCCTGCAGAATTTCCAGTTTGCGGCATTGCAGGAAGAGGGTCCGGAGAAAACCGCGCTGGGCGCAGCGCGCGGCGGGTTGCAACCGGGCCAGGCGGTGAATCCGCAAACGGAGCTGGAGACCGCACTGGCGCAGGGCGATCACGAAATCGCGCTGCAGGATGCCGCGGCGGCCGGCAAGACGTTCGAAAAGATCCTGGCGAAATATCCGGATAACGCGCGGGCGAGTTTCGGTCTGGCGGTGGCTTCGTTGCTCAATCACGACGCGGACCGCGCGCAGGAGCTTTTCGAAAAATTGGTAGCCGCTGTGCCCGCGGCCGGAGGTGCTGGCGCTGACGCTGGATCGAACAGTCAGGCAGCATCGGCTCAGGCCGCGGGCCAGGCAGCAGGTCAGGCACTTGGCGCGGCGAGTGCTGCCCCCGATCCGGGGATCGTCTCCTGGTCGTATGTGTACCTCGGGCGCCTGCATGATTTTGCGGAGGAGCGGGACCAGGCGCTGGCTGAATATCGCGCCGCGCTGGCGATTGCGGGGGCGCCGGAAGCCGCTCGCGTGGCCGCGCAACGTGGAATTGACGCGCCGTACAATCCGCGCGGCGCCGGCGGCAGTAGTGCGCCGCCAAAAAAGTAAGCTTCAACCTGGGCTAATAGCGAGCTGCAGGTTCGGAGTTATTCTAAAAAGGAAGGCACCAAAACATGACGCTCCCTTCGATCCGCGGTGGCATCGCAGCTCTCGTGATCCTTTTCGCCTGGTTCCTTTCGGCTCCGAATTCTCTCGCTCGCTATCAGCAGGCCGCGCCTCCTGCTAATTCGGGCTCACAATCTCAGCCAGGGCAGCAAACGCAGAAAGGAACCCAACCGGCGGCCTCGGCCGCAGCGCCGAAAGCCGATCCCGAAGAAGAGGCGGCTTACAAAGCTTTTAACGATACAAAACCGGACGACGCGGACAAGCGCATTCAGCTGGGCGAGCAGTACGTCCAGAAATATCCCAGCGGCAAATACCTCGAGCAGGTCTATCAAGGTCTGACGACCGCGGAATATTCCAAGCAGGATTTCGCGAAGATGTACGCCGACGCGGATAAGACGCTGGCTGCGAATCCCGACGACGTCACCGTACTGGTTCTGGTCGGCTGGGTAATCCCTCACAACTACGATCCCAACGATCTCGCTGCGGACAACCTGCTCGCCAAGGGCGAGAAGTACGAAAAACATGCGCTCGAAGTCCTCGCCACTTTGCCGAAGCCTGCGAACATGACCGACGAACAATTTGCCAAGGTGAAGGCGCAGGGTGAAGCTCAGGCGCACAGTGGCCTGGGACTGATTTATTTCCGCCGCCAGGACTACGAGCAATCCATCGCCGAGTTGAAAAAATCAACTGCCGACCCCGCGAACCAGGACGCCACTGATTATTACGTGTTGGGAAAGGATCTAAGCCAGCTGAAGCGCTACTCGGAATCCGCCGATGCATACGCTAAGTGCGCTGCGATCCCCGGTGGTTTGCAGGACCGTTGCAAGCAATCCGGCGCTGAAGCCAAGAAACAGGCGGCGGGCCAGCCTGCTGCGCCGAAATAACGGACAGGTGATCGCGCCATGACACCAGAGGAGCGCGCCGAACTCGAAGCGATCCTCGGTCACCATTTTCAGCGACCCGAGGAGCTGGATCGCGCGCTCACGCACCGGTCACATCGGCAGTCGTCGCAAGGAACGGACAACGAGCGGCTGGAATTTCTGGGCGACCGAGTGCTTGGATTGATCGCGAGCGAGCATCTCTGCCGTTCTTTTCCCGATTGGGATTCCGGTCAGCTTTCCAAAGGACTCGCGCGCGTGGTGAGCGCTACGTCGCTGCATGCGGCCGCGAAGAAACTGAAACTCGGGCACTTTCTTCGTCTTGGGCCGGGCGAGGAAAAAACTGGTGGGCGCGATAAGAAGAGGTTGCTCGCCGACGCCTACGAAGCTATTCTCGCCGCGATTTATCTGGATGCGGGGCTCGCCGCCGCATCTGCTTTCTTGCGGCGTACCGTGCTGGACCCCGCGCTTTCCGGCCACGGCGAAGGACTGGAACGTGCGGATCACAAATCGGCGTTGCAGGAATGGCTGCAGCAACGCGCGCGCTCTCCCGTGGAATATCGCATTCGTAGCGAATCGGGCCCGGAACACCAGAAAGTCTTCGAAGTCGAAGTTTGGCACGGCGGCGAACGCCTCTCCGCATCCACCGGGCGAAGCAAAAAAGAAGCTGAGCAGCAAGCTGCCAGCGCCGCGCTGGAAATTCTCGAAGCTCGCGACATCCCTCGCCTGCCCTAGAGGCAGCTCCCAGACCCGCCCGCGCTCGTATCGTGTTGCCACGCATTCAACCGACGGTCGAAGGGGCGCTCCTGTTTCGAGCGTTTCGACCGCGCCTACATAACCAAGCTTGCTGATTTTTTCCCCAAGCTGCTAAAGTGAACGCATGGCATCTGAAACCACTGCGCTACCGACGCCGGTGCCCGATGTGGCGGCGCACGCCGCTCCCAGCACATCCACGATGCCGCAGAAAATCGCGCGGTCGCGCAGCGGTCTGGCCGAATTTCTGGAAATGTTGCTGGTGACGATGCTGCTCGCGCTCTTCGGCACCACGTTCGTCGTGCAGGCGTTCAAAATCCCGTCCGGCTCGATGGAACCAACTCTGCTGATCGGCGACCACGTCTTCGTGAACAAATTCATTTTCGAAGGCACCGGCGCGTGGTACGAAAAATTTCTGCCCTATCGCGATATTCGCCGCGGCGACATCATCGTCTTCAAATATCCCTTCGACGATCACCCGCATTATGTGAAGCGCGTGATCGGCCTGCCGGGTGAGCGACTGCGCATCGTGAATGGCGACGTTTACATCAACGGGGAACTGCTGCACGAACCTTACGTCGTGCACAACCCGGCGTCCCAGGATCCTTATGCCGATAATTTTCCGCCCAGCAATCGCAAGGCTCTGCCATTCGTCGCGCGGCGCGAATGGGCTGCCCAACTTTTCGATTACGTGCGCGACGGAGAGCTGGTCATTCCTCCGAATCATTATTTCGCCATGGGAGATAATCGCGACCTCAGCGCCGACAGCCGATACTGGGGCTTCGTGGATCGCGATTCGATCATGGGCAGGCCGATGGTGATTTACTGGTCGGTGCGCGCTACGTCCGATGATTATCGCTCGCGCGGCGTTTCCAGCGCGTTGAGCGGCATGGGCCAGACGCTGCTGCACCTGCGCGCGCAGACGCGCTGGAACCGCATGCTGCGCGGGGTCCATTAACACGATGGCGGCGCGCCGTCGTTAGTCATGTCGCAAACACTCTCAGAATTTGAACTCCACACAGCGCCGCTGGATGCGGCGCTGTCGCGGCGGCGCGCGTGGTCTCGCTGGGCGAAATGGTTCGTCGCGCTGCTGATTTTTCTGTGGCTCGCGGATTTGGGCGTCTCGCTTTTGATCCGTCACACGCGCCTGCAACGTCGACTGACGGCGCGTCTGGAAACTGTTTTCGGACGCAGCGTCGAAGTGGGTAGCTACGATTTTTCACTGTGGGGCGGCCCGACGCTCGAGGCGCACCCCGTCACGTTTGGTGAAGATCCGCGCTTCGGCCACGAATATTTTTTGCGCGCGGATTCGCTGACCGTGCGATTGCGCTGGCAAAGTTTTTTCCGCGGGCACCTGGAGCTGGGCGCGATCGCGCTGGATGGCCCTAGCCTCAATCTCGTGCGCAATGCCGAAGGCGACTGGAACGTCGCGGAATGGCTTCCCAAGTCGATAGGTTCTGCCGCGCCGTCTTCGCCAGCCCCGGCTGTGCGTTTCGGCCGCATTGACGTGACTTCTGGCCGTATCAATTTCAAACGCGGCGACGAAAAACTTCCGTTCGCGTTGACCAACGTGAACGGCTACATGGAACCGGACCGCTCCGGCCGCTGGACGCTGAACCTGGAAGCTGTTCCGGCGCGCGCCGCCGTGCTGCTGCAGCAGGCCGGCACGATTCGTGTTTCCGGCCACGTCGGCGGCACATCTTCGCGCCTGCGTCCCGCGGTCCTCGATCTGGCGTGGGACGAAGCGTCGCTGTCCGACTTGCTCCATCTCGCGCACGGTTACGATTTTGGCGTGCGTGGAGATTTGGGTCTGGTGGTCCACGCGGAAACCCAGGGCAATAATTGGGCGCTGCGAGGCCGCGCGGAATTGCGCCGCTTGCATCGCTGGGATTTCGCTGCCCGCCCGGATAATCCTGCTGTGAACGTCAACGCGAAAATGATTCTCTACCCGCTCGCGTCGGGACTGGACATCACGGAGGCCACTATCGAAGCTCCACACTCGTGGGCGCGCGCGGACGCTCACTTTGCGTGGCCGTCACCAGCGGAACCACAATTCGCGGCGCAGAACGTGAGCGTGGCGGCCTCGCCTGCGCAATTCGAGATCACGCAGTCGCAGCTGGATCTGGGCGATGTGCTCGCTTGGATTCGCGCGTTTCATTCCAATGTCGCGCCAGACGTCTCGCTGCGCGGATTCGCCAGCGTGCGCGCGGGATTTTCCGCTTTGCCGCTGCATTTGACTTCGGGGTCCGGAGCGATCGCTAACGCCGAACTCGCCAGCGCCCGCCTGCGCGTTCCGGCGCATCTCATCCAGGCGCTGTTTCATTACGACCACGAAATGTTTTCGTTGCTGCCCGCGACGATTTCTTACGGCGCGTCGGAAGGCGCGATTCACGCGGAAGCAACCGCCGGCGCGAGCCAGCGCGAATTTCCCGTTTATCATTTGTCCGGCAATCTCACCCAAGTGCGCGACCTGGTGGCCACGGCCGGCGCGTTAGGATGGAATATTTCGCGCGGCTGGGATCTGGCCGGTCCGGTGCGCTGCGATTTGCGTTGGCAGGGAGCGCGTTTTCCGTGGGAAACGCAGCCTGTGGGCAGCATCGAGTGGGGCGGGGAACCGGCGGGCGCTTCGCTGCTTACACCATTCCTGAATCAGCCGGTGAAGCAGATCAGGGCGCGCGCGGAATTGAAGCCGGGGTTGCGCCATATCGCACTCACTTCCGCGGACGCTTTCGGCGCGCGCTGGACTGGCACATTCGATCGCCACGAACTCGCGACCGGGTGGCAATTTGCGCTTTCCACGGACGCGCTTTCCGCCGCGGACTTGGATCGCTGGCTCAATCCGCGGTGGCGGCAAAGTTTTTTGGACCGCATGTTGCCATTTTTGAATTCCAGTTCGCCGGCGAACGCGGTGCCGGAAAATCTTCGCGCTGAAGGCCGCATCAATATAGAAGAATTCGCGCTCGCGCCTGTGGCTCTGCACCATCTGCAGAGCGAAGTGAAAATTGGCGGCCGCCACATCGAAGTCTCCAGTGCCAGAGCGGAATTCTTCGGTGGCGCTCTGGAAGGGTCGCTGGACGCGCGACTCACAGCAGCGCCCGCCTACCGCTTGAATCTCGATTATTCACGCGTGGATCTCGCTGCGCTGACTGCCGCGTTTCCCACGCTCGCGGATTTATTTGCCGGCTTGGCTTCTGGCGAATTCGCGCTCGATTCCGGCGGCAGCACACGCGCGGATCTGGTTTCGTCGTTGGAATGTCGCGGCAATGCGCGCATCACCGATGCCAAGCTGCAAAACATCAATCTGCTGGAATCCATGAGCGAAGCCGGGCCACACCCTGGCGTGAGCGCGTTTCCCGCAGCCACTGCTGCATTCGCATGCGGCAATGGGAAGATTATTTTCCAACGACTGCGTTTTACAGGCGCCGCGCAGGACGTTGCCGCGTCCGGCTCCGTGGATTTCTCTCGCAATCTGAATCTGCAGGTACGCGTGCTTCCTACTGCCGGCGCCATCGGCACGTCGCGCCCTTTCGCCGCCGCGGCCCAGCTTTTCGGGCTCACGGGATCCATTCGGTCTCCAAATCTCCAGCCAGTGAACCCATCCGCCCCGCGCAGCGATGAGCAGGCAAGCACGGAGCCGCAGAATTGATTGCGCGTCAACAGAAGGCGTTCGCGTATTTCGTAGCGTTGATCGCGACATTCACTTTTTTGCTCCGGTTCGTTGGCAACGCAGCGTCGGCTCGCGTTCGCTTAACTCCTAAATTCACGATGGGCGAATCCTTCCGCTATCACATTGAATCTCGGACCACCACCACCGGGACCACCACCACTCCGATCGTAAATCCCGAGGCCGCCTCACAGTTGAAACAAATTACGGATCTTGAAGTGCGCCTGGACGTCGTCGGCGTGCAGCCCGCTGCAAACGGCACCCCCGGGGCCGCGCGGCTGCGCGCGACTTACGATAAAGCCAGCGCCACGACGGAAACGGACGCCTACGACCCCGCGGCTGCTGCGCTCGACGCGCAATACAATAATCTGCAAGGCCGCTCCGTGGAATTTACGATCGAAGCTGACGGAAAAATTTCGCACATTACCGGGTTGGATGAAGTCGTCTCCAATCCCGCTGCTGCCGCCGCCGTGCGCACCTGGATTAACGGATTTTCGCCCAGCGCGAATTTGCCGCCGGAGGGAATTGCCATCGGCCAAAAATGGGAAGCGGAGCGCCCGCTGGACAACACGCCGCTCGCGAATCTGCTGTGGCGCACGGCGTCGACCTATATGCGCGATGAACCCTGCGAACTGCCGGGCCAGTCAACGTCGGCCGCGCAGAATCCGGCTGCGGCTGGCGACGCCGCTTCCGCCGCGACGCCAGCTCCGCACAGCACGGCTTCGACCGCGCCACTCTGCGCGATAATTCTCACCGGCTTCGATATCCTGCGCCGCGGTTCCGCGAATGCCGACGCCACTCCCGAAGATTATCGCCACAACGGACTGCGCACCTCTGGCACATGGACCGGCAAGGGCGAAAGCCTCGACACCATTTCGCTGCAAACCGGCATGCTGCTGCGCTCCACGCAAACCAGCACGCAGAAAATGGACTTCGAAATCGTCAGCGCGCTTTCCGGCTCGAAAATCCACTACGCCGGCCAAGTGGAAACGCAATCCGAAATCACGTTAATTCCGAACGCTACCGCCGGACCCTGACGCCTCAAGGATTGCTGTTGTGGATGACGATGAGTTGACACGCCGCGACGGAGCGTCGAGCATCCCGTCCAGATCGGCTATTCCACCAGGAAAATCCGGAGGAGGTGACTCGTGAGCGATGCGGCGCGGCTGCGCTATTTGCGCATAGCGTTGATTCTCGTTGGGCCGATTTTTATTCTCGGCGTTTATCCGCTGATGATGGCTTGGTGGCCGTCCGGCTGGCGCTGGCAACCCCATCAGCCCGAATACGAACAGATGATCCTCGGAGTGTATGCGACGCTGGGAATATTTCTGCTCCTCGCCTCGCGAAATCCGCTGCAGAATCGCAGCCTGATCTGGTTCACAGTTTGGTCGAGCCTGGTTCACGCGGGGATTATGACTGTGCAAGCGCTCAACGCCCCGGCGGAACATGGCCACCTGCTCGGCGACATTCCAGCGCTGGCCATTGTGGCCATCCTGCTCGCGGTGTTGACGCCGCGCGGCGTAGCCGCGCAAAGCTAAAGAACGTTTCGGTACGCAGTCAGCGACCGCCTGATGGTGCAAACCAGCAGCCGAGTGTGTGCGTCCATCCCACCAAACTCACGCTACAAACAGCTATAATTGATCGAGATGATCCCGGCATCCTACAAACCGAAAAAGAAATTCATGGAGCTGGCTATTTCGGAAGCGAAGCTGGCGGGCGACCGCGGCGATTATCCCATCGGCGCGGTGATCACGCGGCTCGTCGGCAAGCGCGAGGTGGTGATCGCCAGCGCGGGCAACCGCGTGAAAACTTCGGGCTCGAGCATCAAACACGTGGAACTGGAAACGCTGAAATACGTTTCGAGCGGCTATGGCCGCTACTTGCCCGACTTCGTTTTGTATTCCACGCACGAACCCTGCGCGATGTGCGCTGGAGCTTGCGTCTGGTCCAGAATTGGCGCGGTCGTGTACGGTGTTTCGCAGGAAGACATTGCCGCGTACGGCCGCAAGTGCGGCACCGAAGATTACAAGTGGCGAGCCTGTCTCATCTCCTGCCGGTTCGTGTTTCGCAAGGGCAATCACCGCATTCCCGTAATGGGCGGCTTCCTGCGCCAGGAATGCCAAAAACTTTTCAGCTACAAGACCACTCGGCGCTAACCAGCGCAAAGCGGCACGGCCACAGCGCGAATCGTTATGCGTTCCATGCTGGCACTTGACGTACCATGTCCCACACCATTTGATCGAGCGCGCTATCAATTTCGTCCGACGGTTGCGTGCGAGTGTTCGTCAACGCGGCCCAGCACATGCCGCTTGAGGTGCGCACCATGATTGTCGTCGAGCCGGGCAGGCTGCCGTTATGCCACCAATTTCCCGCGCCATTATTTCTTACCATCCAGCCTCTGGCATATTTGCCGGGTGAAGATTGTGGGTACGCGGGACCGGGCGTGGTCATGATTTTTATGGTTTCCGGTTTCAGCAGGCTCGGGATATTGGGCGCTCCGGCGACGTGATCCAGAAAAATCGCCAGGCCCGTGGGCGTCGCGATCCAGCCGCCGTGCGAATCCATGCGCGTGAGGTTCATTTTGTAAGGGTCTTCACTGTACTGGCCGTAGTACACCACTTCGTTCGGCGCGCGTTCCTTCAATTTATTTCCGGCGATGCGCATATCGGTGATGCCGCAAGGCGCGAGGACGTTCGCTTGCACGTAATCCGCGTAGGGTTGACCGGTGACCTGCTCGATCACGCGGCCGAGCAAACGGTATCCGAAGTTGGAGTACGCCCAGCGCAGTCCGGGCGGAGAGGTTAGCGGCAGAGTTTCGATGGCCCAGGAAATCAATTTGGCCTGGTCCCAGGAATTGTAACGAAACATGGGATCGCTGGAATCGTTGGGCCAGCCGCGGCAGGTGTGCGTCAGCAGGTGATCCACGGAGATGTCGGTGACGTATCGTTTGTAGGGTGGCTTGCAGAATTTATCGTCGAGAATTCCAGACGGGCCGAAAACTTTGTCGGTGAGATTGAGTTTGCCTTTTTCAATCAAGGTGAAGATTGTCACCGACGTGATCGGCTTAGTGACGCTGGCGATGCGAAACAGGCTGTTCTGAAGCAACTGTTGAGCTTGCTCTCTGTCCGCCATGCCGAACTGATGCTCGAAGGCAAACTTTCCATGGCTGGTGATGGAAACCGAAAGTCCTGGAACCTCGTACTTCTCCATGAATGCGCGCGCGATGTGAAACATCGCGGCGCGGCTTCCGTTGTGCTCTTGCTCCTGCGTTCGCGCGGCGGAAAACCCATCGAAACGCCGCGCCAGGATTCCTGCTGTGGCGCCGCCGCACAAATTCCGGAGCAATATTCGCCTGCTGATTTCATGCGTCATGTGCGCGCAATCCTTTTCAACCGCGATCGGGTCGCCGGCTGCGGATCGCTCCGATCGGATCGCTGGCGGACGAATGCAAAAAGTTTATATCACGACCGTGCCAAACGACGGTCGCGCACTTGATCGCCGCCGTTTCCTGAATTTTGTTGCGGCGCGTGTTGCGGCTGCGATGTAGAATCGCGCGGAAAATCTCCGGCCCATCGGGTCCACGGACAACGCCATGAAAATCTTCTGCGTGAAACTGCTGTCACCGCTGCTGCTCGTCATTTTCGTCGTGCTCAGCAGCGCCTCCTTGGCGCAGGAACCGCCGGCGGAGCAGCCGCCGGACAACGTGGCGGGCAATTGGAAGATTTACGCGAGGAATGTCAACAATGGCGGGAGTTCCACGAAATACGTAGAAATCAAACAGAATGGCAACGAGCTCACGGGACATTTCAAGGGCCCGCACCAGTCCGGCGGAATCGAAGGCACCATCAACGTGCATCACATCGTATTCCACACCAAGACTCGCGAGGTGCTTACCTTCCGTGGAAGGGTCGAAGGAAATAAGATGTCGGGAGAGTACGGTATTCACGGCGAGCATGGCGAGTGGGAAGCCATACGCGCCGATTGACTTGGTCTGAACCGTCCCGATGGGGAAATTCATTTCGAAAATGTGTCCGGGCTCCTCCCTGCGAGTTTCGCGATGGCAGAATCGACTTGCGCCCCCCGTATTTCACGCCCCAAGCGCGCCACGCGCAAATTTGTTATAATTAAAGTTTTCAGCATAGCGCTTTGAACGCGCTGAGGACTTCTGGATGAACTTCAAGCTAGCGAGCGACTACGAACCGCGGGGCGATCAGCCGCAAGCCATTTCGCAGCTCCTCTCGGGCCTATCCGCCGGAGACCGCCACCAGGTGCTGCTGGGCGTCACCGGCTCGGGTAAAACTTTCACGATGGCCAAGGTGATTGAGGAGATCAATCGCCCGACGATCGTGCTGGCGCACAATAAGACCCTGGCTGCGCAGCTGTTCCACGAATTTAAGTCGTTCTTTCCAGATAACGCTGTCGAATATTTCGTCAGCTATTACGATTATTACCAGCCGGAAGCCTACGTTCCGGCCAGCGACACCTACATCGAAAAAGAATCCACGATCAACGACGAGCTGGACAAGCTGCGCATGAGCGCCACGCGCTCGCTGTTTGAGCGCCGCGACGTGATCATCGTCGCTTCGGTTTCGTGCATCTACGGCCTGGGCTCGCCCGAAGCGTATTACGGCATGATGCTGCTGCTTGAAAAGGGCATGTCCATCAATCGCGAGACGATTCTGCGCAAGCTCGTCGAAATTCAGTACGAGCGCAGCGAAGATTTGCGCCGCGGGACATTTCGCGTGCGCGGAGACATCATCGAAATTTATCCGCCCTATGACGATCTCGCCGTGCGCATCGAGTTGTGGGGCACGCAGATCGAAGCCATCCGAAAAATTGACCCGCTCACGGGCGAAATTCGCCTGGCGCGCGAGGGCGACATCACGCGCCAACCGATTTATCCGAAAACGCATTACGTGTTGCCTGCCGAACAGCGCGAGCGCGCGATCCAGAGCATCTACGAGGAAATGGAATGGTGGAAAGGCGAGTTGAGCCGCCAGGGGAAAATCGTGGAATCGCAGCGCATCGTGCAGCGCACGAATTTTGATATTGAAATGATGCGCACCATCGGTTATTGCCACGGCATCGAAAATTATTCGCGCCATCTTTCCGGACGTTTGCCCGGAGAAGCGCCGCCCACGCTGCTCGATTACGTTCCGTCGGATTATTTGCTGGTCGTGGACGAGTCACACCAGACCGTGCCGCAGCTGCACGCGATGTATCACGGCGACCGCTCGCGCAAACAGACTTTGGTGAATTACGGTTTCCGCATGCCCTCGGCGCTTGATAATCGTCCGCTCACTTTCGAGGAATTCGAACATCGCACCAATCAAGTGGTGTACGTTTCCGCCACGCCTGGGCCCTACGAGCTGACTAAGACTGGCGGCGTGGTTGTCGAGCAGGTGATTCGGCCCACGGGCCTGGTGGATCCCGAAGTCGAAGTGCGTCCAGTAAAGGGCCAGGTGGACGATCTGCTCGAGCAAATCCGCGTGCGCACCGCGCGCAACGAACGCATTCTCGTCACGACGCTCACCAAGCGCATGGCCGAGGACCTCGCTGAATATTTCGGCGAAGTCGGCATCCGTGTGCGTTACCTGCACTCTGAAATTGATACGCTGGAGCGCGTGCGCATCCTGCGCGATCTGCGCCGTGGGGAATTCGATGTGCTGATCGGCATCAACCTGTTGCGCGAAGGTCTCGATCTGCCGGAGGTTTCGCTGGTCGCGATTCTCGACGCGGATAAGGAAGGTTACCTGCGCAGCGCCACGTCGTTAATCCAAACGATGGGCCGTTGCGCGCGCCATGTGGAAGGCCGTGCCATTTTGTACGCGGACCGCATGACCGATTCCATGCGCCAGGCCATCGGCGAAACCAGCCGCCGCCGCGCCATTCAGGAAACCTATAATCGGGACCACAACATCACGCCGCAATCCATCATTAAGTCCGTGGATATGCAGCTGGCGCGGATTATCGAAGCCGATTACGTCACCGTCCCGGCTGACGAACCGGCCATCGGTGAAATTACCAGCGAGGCGCAAATGGTGCAGGCCATCGCACAACTCGAAAAGCAAATGCGTGACGCGGCGAGAAATTTCGAATTCGAGCGCGCCGCCGGGATTCGCGATCGCGTCCGGGCACTAAAACAATGCGACCTGGGCGCGATTTTTTCTTCGCGAGCGAACGACTCGCCGGTTCCAGCTCTCGCAGCCGGAAACGCCGCCGCGAATCCGGATGGCGCCGCCAACCGTGTCACCGAGAATGCTGGTGAGGACGTCTCGGTCGCTGCAACCGCCGCCGCAGCCTCGGATACCAAGCCGTCGTCTCCCAAATCTAAAATGCCCGCCAAAGTTCGAAAGCGCTCCGCCAAGTTGTAGCGGCACGACGTGCAACAGACTCGCCTCGGAAGCGCCGAGGCGCGCGCACTCCGATCCGCACTCTCCGCTGAAAATTTCCGAAATATCGACTAATATGTTTTCTTCATATTGCCGATTAGAATAGATGCCAGTGCGCAAATCCCCATCATCCATCGCTCGCTTGCGCCTGCCCCAATATCTACTCGCATTCCTTGCCATGTTTGCCGCGCCACTGCCTGCGCGTTCGCAAGCGCCGTCACCACCGCCGCAACCGCAATATCCTCCGGGCAATGAATTCGGCGTTTGGGGGGGCTACTCTGTTGGCAATGCCCAGCTTATTGGCATCGAGACCAACCGCCAGCTCGGCGAATTCGCGCTGCGTTACGGCCGCACGCTCTTCGACAAGCCACACGTTGCGCTGCAATACACGCTCGACGTGATCCCGGTGGAAACCGTGCGGCAGTACAGCTACGCCGTGTGCATGCCCACGCCAAACCAGATCGCATATTGCACGAACGGGCGTGAGACGGTATATGGCGGCGGCGTAAATCCTATCGGGTTGAAACTGAATTTCCGGCGCGAGCACCGCTTCCAGCCGTTCATTGCGTCCACGGCCGGATTCGTCGCGTCTGTCAGGCCCGTCCCCGTTGACGTTCCCGGCGGCACGCAATTTAATTTTACGTTTGATTGGCAGGCAGGAGTGGACCTGTTCAATTCATCGCGCGATCGCGCCTGGCGCTTTGGCTACAAATACCAACACATTTCCAACGCTTACCGCCACGATTTCAATCCCGGCGTGGATTTCCAGGTCATCTTTTTAAGCTATTCCTTCTTTAAGTGAAAATGTCTCTCTGTGCGCCTTTGCGATAATTCTCTCCGCCTTCTCCGATTGGCCTCGGCCTTTCGTCTGTGTCCTCTGTGTTAAAGTTCTTCGCTCTCTCACACCACCCCGCGCTTCAACTCCTCAATCGCATAGAACGTTCCGCGCCACCGAATCCCACCCTGCCGCAAAGTCACAAACGTGGACCGCACTATCATCCAACAAACAATTAAAGCCCCCAGCGGTTGCGTCACCGCGTACAACGGGGACTCGCCGAATTCCAGCGCGGCGCCAGCCTGCGCCATCACCGGCAGCACAACCGCCGTCACCGCGAATATCCGCGCCCATCCGTGCACAAACGGCAAAGCGACCCAGGGCAGCACGAACATCAGCAAATTCCCAGCGACCTGTCCGACAGCGACCCACACCCGGAAACCTGTCGTCGCATAAAAATTTTTCGTCGTTCCGCGAATGATATTGCCCAGCCCCGCATGCCAGTGGACGGTGACCGCGCGTCCCGCTCTTGCGACGCCCGAGCGCAAGCCCGCTTCCTTCACCAGCTTTCCCACCTTCACATCGTCCACCACTTCCATCGCCAGGCGCCGATGCGTTCCGATTTTTTCGTAAGCGCTGCGCCGGATCAGTTGAAATGCTCCAACACCGATGTAGGCGCGCGATTTGGGGTCGCTCGCCCGCCACGGCCGCAGGCCCAACATGAACGACATCGCAAAAAACGTCATCGCGATTTTTTCGCCCAGCGTGAACATTTCCGCGTGGCACAGCAGCGTCAGATGGTCCCAATGCCTTTCTTCCGCGAGCGCGACGGTGGTGCGCAATACGTTCGGCTCGAAACGCACGTCTGCGTCGGTCAGCACCAGCCACTCGCCGGTGGAATGTTCGAACGCCTTTTGCAATCCGTGCGGTTTGCCGAGCCAGCCTGCGGGCAGGGAAGTGACGTGGACTACTTTCAGCCGGGAATTCTGGCGCGCGGCCGCGTCTAAAATCTTGCCGGTCGCGTCTTCGGAGCGGTCGTCAACGGCAATCACTTCGTAATTCGGATAATCCATCGCCAGAAAAGTGCCCAGGGCCGCCGGCAATTTCTCGGCTTCGTCCAGCGCAGAAAATAAGATCGAAACACGTGGCGCTTTATCAGGCTTAGCGGCGTTGAGGGCGGCTTCAGCTGGGAGCAGCTGCACGGTATCCAAAGCCGGAATGGTCAGCGCGCCGCGCGCCAAATCAATCGCCGCAAGCAACCACGCAAACGCAATGAACCCCAGCAGTCCGGTCCAGAACCAGTGCAATTGTAAACTTCTCCCAGCGCGCGTCGAGCGAACACGCTATGCTATCACTTTGCATGTCGCGCTCTGTTTCCATCGTCGGCGCAGGACGCCTGGGCCGCGCGCTCGGGCGCTCTTTACGCCGCCTGGGATGGCGCATCGGCGTGGTGGTCACGCGCGCCGCGGCTCACTCGCGCGCGGCGGTGCGTGCAATTGGTGCAGGCCAGCCGTTCGCCAGACTCACAAGCGCGGTCATGGACGCCGATGTTATCCTGTTACTGACGCCGGACGATGTTTTGGCGGATGTCGCGCGGCAGTTGGCGCAGCTCGCGGGCCAAAAATGCCGCGGCAAAATCGTGCTGCACGGAAGCGGCGCGCTGGACAACAAAGTTTTGCACCCGCTGGCACGCTGTGGCGCAGCTACCGGCTCGATTCACCCGATGCAAACATTTACAAACAATTCGCTGCCGAATCTTAAAGGTGTGATTTTCGCCATCGAAGGGCATCCGCGCGCCCGCCGCGCCGCTGCCGCAATCGCTCGTTCTCTCGGCGGCGCTCCTGTGCCGGTTGCGAGCAACAGCAAACCTGCCTATCACGCGGCCGGGACGCTGGTGGCCGGTCACGCGCTGGCATTGACTGAAGCCGCCGCGCAAACGCTCATCAAGCTTGGTTTTTCGCGCGCGCAAGCGGTGCAGACGTTGCTGCCATTGATGCGCCAGATGCTCGACAATTTCGAAAAGCATGGCCCGCGCGCTGCATGGACCGGCCCCGCTTCGCGCGGCGATTACGCCACGCTCAAAAAGCATCAGCGCGCTTTGCGGTGTCACCCGCGCGAATTCGGTGATTCCTACGACGCGCTTGTGCGACTATCGGCGCGCGTACTGGCGACAAATCCGGCGGCTACTCTAAAAAAGCTCGATCGCGCTCTGAAAAATTCCAGGAGGAACCCGCAGTGAAGAATCTGCACATCCCAGTTGAACACACGACGCTCGCCAACGGCCTGCGCGTGGTGATTTCGCCGGACCGCTCGGCGCCGGTCGTCACCGTTGGCGTTTATTATCAGATCGGTTTTCGCCTCGAGCCGCGCGGTCGCAGCGGTTTCGCGCATCTCTTCGAGCACATGATGTTCCAGGGTTCGGAAAACGCCGGAAAGATGGAACACATTCGCCTGATCAATTCCTCCGGCGGGATGCTGAATGGCACCACCAATTACGACATCACCAATTATTTCGAGTCGGTGCCATCGAACGCGCTCGAGCGCGTGCTATGGCTTGAGGCCGATCGCATGCGCGCGCTGAAAGTGGACGACGAAAATCTGCGCAATCAACGAGACGTAGTGAAAGAAGAAGTCCGCGTCAACGTGATGAACCAGCCTTATGGCGGCTTTCCCTGGCTCGACCTTCCGCCTGTCGCGTTTCGCAATTGGCCCAACGCGCACAATTTCTACGGCGATTTTGCGGATCTCGATGCTGCGACGCTCGCGGACGTGCAGACATTCTTTCGTACTTACTACTCGCCGAACAACGCGGTGCTGGTGATGGTCGGGGACCTGGATCCCACCGAAGGTTTCGCGCTGGCCAAGCGCCATTTCGAAAATATCCCTACGCATCCTCTGCCGCCGCGCGCGGATGTGACCGAACCGCCGCAGACCGACGAGCGCCGCGGCGAGGTTACGGAAAAATTCGGCCCGCTGCCCGCCATCGCCATCGGCTATACCGTGCCGGATCGCCGCAATTCCGATTGGTACGCTGCGTTCATTCTCGATCACGCGCTGCACGGCGGCCGGGTGGGCCGCATCTATCGCCGCCTGGTACTGGAAAAAGAAATTGCCGTGGAAACCGATGGCGGCGCGGACATCATCGAAACTAATGGCCCTACACAGATGGTGACGCGCATTTTTCACAAGCCGGAATTCACGAGCGAAGAAACCATCGCCGCTTTTGACGAAATCATTCGTGAAATTCAGCAGCAGGCAATCAGCGAAGACGAGCTGGCGCCCGTCAAAGTAAAACTCCGCGCCGATTACTACTCCAATCTCGAAGGCGGAATGGGAGCACACATGCCACGCTTCGGTCTGATGCATTACCTTGCTTGCTTCACTTTGTTCGACGGCGATCCTGGCAGGATCAATACGATCCTCGATGGCTTCCAGGCCGTCACGCCCGCGCAAGTGCAGGCCGCGGCGCGGAAATATCTGGTCCCGGCGAATCGCGCGATCGTGCTGCGCCGTCCCGTTGAAAAGGAAGTGGCAGCATGAGCGGAACAACTACCAAACCCATGATCACGACAACCAGCTCCGCCACAGCCGCGCAAACGTCGGCGAGTCCAGTCCCTGCGCTCGGCCCCGAACGGCCCGTCGCTTGGCCGCAACGCTCGGTGCGCACTCTGCCCAATGGCATGCAAGTGGTGCTGGCCGAACTGCGCACTTTCCCGAAAATTTCCGCGCAGCTTTTTTTTCGCAGTGGGAATGCCAGCGTCGCTCATAATACGCCGGGCCTCGCCGAATTGACGGCTACGGTGGTGCGCACCGGTACCGCTTCGCGCTCCAGCCGCCAAATTGAAGAGGATTTGCGGCGCATGGGCGCGGACCTTGGCTCGCACGCCGGTGCCGATTCCAGCGCCATCTCCATTTCCGGTCTCGCAGAATTTTCCGAAGGCATTTTCGATCTTTTGGGAGACTTGGCGCGCAACGCTTCTTTTCCCACCGAGGAATTCGAGCGCGAGCGCGGCCGCAAAATCGAAGGTTTGCGCATTGAGCGCACTACGCCGGGATTTCTCGCCAGCGAGCGTTTTCGCCGCGTCATTTTCGGCCAACACCCTTACGCGATTGTCTCGCCTACCGAAGAACAGGTGGCAGCCATCGAGCAACCGCAGCTCGAGGATTTCTACCACCACAATTATTCCCCGGCCAACGCGCTGCTGATCGTCGTCGGTGATTTTTCCGCCGACGTCATGTTCGCGCAAATCGAGAAAGTCTTCGGCAGTTGGGGGACTCCGGCGCCCGGCGCGATGATTTCGCTCGCGCCGCCGCGCAATGCCGGCCGCAAGGTTCACCTAGTGCATTTGCCCGGCAGCGTGCAGACCCAGGTGCTGCTGGGCAATATGGCCATCACGCGCCGCGATCCGGATTGGTTTCGCCTGGTGCTCGCAAATTCGATCTATGGCGGCGCGTTTCATTCGCGGCTGGTGATTAACATTCGCGAACAGAAGGGTTACACGTACAGCCCGCGCAGCGGATTGCAATCGCTGCGCCAGCACGGCTATTTCAGCGTGCACGCCGCGGTGCGCAACGAAGTGGCCGCCGCCACGCTAACCGAAATATTTTATGAG
>Ga0209655_10000326_pt1 | contig 18175 bp, 22 predicted proteins | sample BogFormECP03_OM2_FD_188236 | JGI IMG/M metagenome (GOLD analysis project Ga0209655, IMG submission 188236) | Bog forest soil microbial communities from Calvert Island, British Columbia, Canada - ECP03_OM2 (SPAdes) (version 2) | ecosystem: Environmental > Aquatic > Freshwater > Wetlands > Bog ...
GGTGCCCGACAGGATCACCCCGACGGCGCGATTCCCTTTCTGTTCCGCAAGCGCCCTCATGAAATGGTCTATCGGCACGTGCAGTCCACGTACTTCCTCGCGCGGACTGAGGTGCAGGGTGTCCTCGGAAATCGACATGGTGGTGTTGGGTGGAATAACGTAGACGTGGTTGGGTTTTACGCGCAAGCCATCGGAAACTTCTTCGACGCGCATCTCCGTTTTCCGGGAGAGCAGTTCTGTCAGGATGCTGTGATGTTTCGGGTCCAGATGCTGAATCAGCACGAACGCTATGCCGGTGTCGGGTGGAAGAAACTTGATAAGTTCGGAGAACGCCTCAATTCCCCCAGCGGAAGCTCCAATCGCCGCGATCAATATGCTGTCTTTTGCTTCCAGCGGCGCGCCAGACTGTTCTTTCGTAGCGCTGCCCCGATTGGCACGCGACTCCTCGTTTGGCATCATGATTTCACCAAAAACTACATTGCCTGGTAGAGCCCGTCACTGCGCGATAATTTGGCAGCCATCGGTTTAGCTGGGAGCCCGAGACGTCGTAACCTGTGTCGATTCCCCAAGATCAATTAGAGGGCCGTTCGATGACATTCTAGTACTTTTCAAACCAAAAACAACATCAACTTAATAGTAGTCGTGTGCTTAATAGTGGTGCATTTGAGGGGCAGTAAGAGACCATAAACTACGGCGATTCTTACGGACCACCAGGTCTGGCTCGGCTTCAACTCGCGGACCTAGACTCCGTTGCGTGGCCTCTCGCGCCGCACAAATCCGGTATCTTGTATAGGCTCGGAATCGCACTCGATGGCTATGGTAGTAACCGGATGATCCGGCGCTTCACCCGGCAAGCCCATAAACCGCACTCGAAAGCGTTCCTGCTCAAATTTAATCGGCTGCCCGCCGGCAAAAAGCCTTGCTGATTTCACGCTGCATTTTAGTCCGGACAGGGCAAGTGTATCCCCCGGCCAGAAGTGCACATGCATGTAAAGAGTATTGCCCTTCCTCGTGAACCCAGCGAATTCGGAATGCCTCACCTGGCAACGGTCGCCCCCGTAAATCGTCTCTCCATTCCGCGACATCCACTGCCCCACTTCGGTCAGCACGCGCACGGACTCTTCAGGAATCGAGCCATCCTGCTTCGGCCCGATATTCAGCAGATAATTCCCGCCGTCGCGCGAACATTCCACCAGATTCCGCACAATCGTTTTCGCACTCTTCCAGCTGTCGTCCGCCCGCTGAAATCCCCAGCTGTCATTCAGCGTCATGCAGCTTTCCCAAGACCTGCTTCCCTTCTCCGCCACAATCTCCTGCTCCGGCGTCGAAAAATCCCCCGGTAAACCGTTGCGATTGTCCACGATAATGTCCGGTTGCAACTGAAAGACCATCTTGTTCATCCGCTCAGACTCCCAGCCTGCGGCATCCAGCGGCCAATCCACGTCGTACCACAACACATCAATCTTTCCGTAGTTGGTCATCAGTTCGCGCACGAGCCCGTGCGTGTATTCGACAAAACGCTTCCGCGCCTCAGGGTCAGTGGCGCACCGCGCTCCGTCTGGATGATGCCAATCCATCAGCGAATAATAAAAACCAACGTGCATCCCCTCCGCTCGCGCCGCCTCAACATATTCGCGCACCAGATCGCGCCCGGGCCCCTGCTTCGGCGCGCAGTAGTTCGTCAGTTTCGTATCGAAATTGCAGAAGCCTTCGTGATGCTTCGTGGTCATCACCATGTATTTCTGTCCAGCGCTCTTCGCCAATTTCGCCCAAGCCCGCGCCGCATAGGGTTGCGGTTGGAAACGCTTCGCCAAAAGCTCGTACTCACTCACCGGGATACCTTCTTCTTCCATCACCCATTCGTGCCTGCCGAGCACGCTGTACAAACCCCAGTGAATGAACATCCCAAACCGCGCCTCATGCCACCATTTCATCCGCCGAACGCGATCCGCATCGTCAGCATCAGAAGCTGCTTGCGGCTGCGGTGTGCGCCCTTCCGGTTGCTTCAGTGCGACCGCGGAGGCAGAACCGGCGGAAGCTGCAAGCGTCATAAACGAAGCGCTTGTTCCCAACAACCAATCACGCCGCGGCATACGATTTGGCCCCATGGCATTTGCCTCCTCAAGAACAATTCAAATGGCAATTAAGGAATGATGTTCGAAAACAAGCCGACGCATCATCGGCTCTCATCGGCTACTTTTCAAGCTCGAAAATCTTCTCCATCAACATCCACTTCTCTCGAGGCCCTGCATTCGGAAGTGGCTTCTGGAACTTCCACATCAACTCCTCCCACTCCCGCACCTTCGGATTCTCCCCATCCGCCTTTGCCTTGGCCCCAAACGAAAACTTCTCGTTCACTTCCATGACCATAAACATGCGCGTCCCCAGCAGATAAATCTCCATGCCCTCTATGCCCGCATCCTTGATGCTCCGCGTAATCTCCGGCCAGATTTTTTCGTGATAACGCCGATACTCAGCGATCAACACAGCATCGTCCTTCAAATCCAAAGTCAGGGAGTAGCGTTTCTTCATAGCTCTTCCTAAGTCAAAGCCCGGTCCAAATGCGTATACCCGCCATCCACAAACACATGCTGCCCGGTAATGTGCGATGCCTGGGGCGAAATCAGAAACAGCACCATCGCCGCAATTTCCGAGGGCTGCGTCATTCGTCTGCCCAGCGGAATTTTCGAAGTGATGTAAGCCAGCTTCTCTTCCGGATTAGGAAATGTGCTCACCCACTGCCGGTAAAGCGGCGTGATGACCTCCGCGGGCACGAGCGCGTTCACACGGACGCCGCACGAAAGCAATTCCGCAGCCCAGTCCCGCGTGAGCGAAAGTATCGCCCCTTTCGCCGATGTGTAGCCGGAAGTCCCTCCCTGCCCGGTAACCGCAACCTTCGACGCGGTATTCAAAATGCAGCCTTGCGATTTTTTCAGCGCCGGCAAGGCGTAGTGCGCCATGTTGTAGTAATGAAAAAGATTCAACCGCAGCGAACTGACATATTTCTCCGGGCTTCCATTCTCAAGCCCCACGTTATCGTTCGCGCCCACGTTGTTGACCAGCACATCCAACCGCCCAAACTCGCCAAGCGTCTGCTCCACCGCCGCGCGGCAATTTTCCGCCGGCAAAATGTCCGCATAAATAAAGCAACAGTTTCCCGCTGCATTCTGCAGCTCACCCTGCAATCGCGCGCCCGCTTCCTTGTCGTGGTCCACGAAAACAGGAATAGCTCCCTCGCGCACGCATCCGCGCGAAATGGCCTCGCCGATCCCCTTGGCCCCACCGGTAATGAGCACAACTTTATCTTTAAGCTGCAAGTCCATCAGGCTCCGCCTTCACGCCACCAATTCAGTGGCCCTGTGAATAATGCGTTTCAGAAAGATTTCGCAGCCGCGCCGCAGCCCCCTCCGCGGTAATGTCTCGTTGCGGCCCTGCCAGCAATTCGTAACCCACCATGAATTTCTGCACCGTCGCCGATCGCAACAGCGGCGGAAAATAGTGCGCATGAAAATGAAACTCCGGATGTTGCTCCCCGTCCGTGGGCTCCTGGTGAAATCCCATCGAGTAAGGAAACGCCGTCTCAAACAGGTTGTCGTATCGAATCGTCAGTCTTCGAAGAATGTCCGCGAGCCCCTCCTGCTCCGCCACATTCAGGTCCGTAAAGCTGGCCAAATGCCGCCGGCTCAAAATCATCGTTTCAAACGGCCACACCGCCCAGTAAGGCACCAGCGCCACAAACCCGTCGTTCTCGCAAACAATCCGCTCTCCGTCCTCAATTTCCAGCCTCAAATATTCGCATAACAAACATTTTTCTCTCGCCGCAAGAAACTTGCGCATCGCGCCCAGTTCGCGCACCGGGATATTCGGCGCTTCCCCATTCGCCCAAATCTGGCAATGAGGATGCGGGTTACTTGCCCCCATCAAAATCCCGCGGTTCTCAAAAATCTGCACGTGCTTCACCCATGGCAACTCCCCCAGTTCGCGGTATTGCTCCGTCCACACCTCAACAACTTTTCGCACCTCCTCCTGCTTCATCACGGGAATCGTCAGGTCATGCCGCGGCGAAAAGCAGACCACGCGGCAGATCCCGCGCTCGACCTGAGCCACAATCAACCCACCTTCCTCCAATTCGCTCGGCGAAACATCCGGAAGCATCGCGGGAAAATCATTGTCGAAAACAAACGTCCCGGCGTAAGCCGGATTCCGCACTCCTTCCGCTCGCGCATTTCCCGGACACAAATAACACTCCGGGTCGTACACTAGATTCGTCACGGGCGCAAGCTTGTCCACTTTTCCCAGCCACGGCCGCTGCGTGCGGTGCGGCGAAACCAACACCCACTCCCACAAGAGCGGATTCCAGCGCCGGTGCGGCGTGCTCCGAAAATCTTTCCAGTCCATCTAGAGTTCTACCTGTCCATCGGAAGTTCTACGCGTTTCCGTAGTTCGAATCATTCCACGCGGCTGCCGCTATCCACGGGCTCACAAACGTAAACATGCGCAACGATCCCGGTCTTTTCCTGATAAGCCCTACCCATGCTTTCCGCAAATGCCTCCGCCCTCCCCGCCTCTACCAGATTGATCGTCGCGCCTCCAAAACCACCACCCGTCATCCGCGCACCATAAACGCCTTGCCGCTGATTGGCAAGGTCCACCATCAAATCCAATTCATAGCAGCTCGCTTCAAACAAATCTCGCAAGCTCTGATGCGACGCCGCCATGTTTTCTCCAAATCGCTGCAAATCTCCGCTACGCAGCGCGACAACGCTATCGAGCACCCGCGCATTCTCCGTAACAATATGCAGCGCCCGCTTATAAGGCACCTCAGCAAGCAGCCCGCGATTCCTCTCCAATTGTTCCAGGCTCACATCGCGCAGCGCACGGATCTCCGGCATCGCTTTCTTAAGCGACCGCACCGCTCCTTCACACTCCTCGCGCCGCCGATTGTATTCGCTTCCAGCCAACTGATGTTTCACACCGGTATTGCAAATCACCAGCCTGACGCTTTCGGGAATCGAGACTAATTCAAATCCCAGCGACCGGCAATCCAGCATCAAAGCATGGCCCGCCCGCCCATGCAGAGAAATAAACTGGTCCATAATCCCGCTTCGCATCCCGACAAACTCGTTCTCCGCCCGCTGGCAAATCAGCGCAAGCTGCACACGGTCAATCGCGTGCCCCGATTCCTCAGCAAGCGCCAACGCCGTAGCCACTTCGATCGACGCGGAAGAACTAAGCCCCGCCCCCATTGGCACTTCACCGTGAATCAAAAGATTGGCCCCACCCAGCCGAAACCCGGCCTTCTTCAGTTCCAAAGCAACGCCAACAGGATAATCGCTCCAACTCCGCGAAGCATGAATCGGGCCAGCAGCCAAATCCACTTCCCGTCCATCCGGAAACTCCTGCGAAAAAATGACCAGCCTGCGATCCACCCGCGGGCTAATCGCCACCCAGCAATAGAACCCAATCGCTGCCGGCATCACAAGCCCGTCGTTGTAATCGGTGTGCTCCCCAATCAAATTAACCCGCCCGGGAGCCCGGAAGACACGCGGAGTCGCTCCAAACTTCGCGACAAACTGTTCCACAATGGCGTTCTGAGCGGCCATATCAGTCTCTTAAATTTCCTTCGGTTTTATATTGAAAAGGCCGAAACTACAAAATAGCGCGCCCGCAGATACTCGACCAACAACGAACGTATAAGAGGAACTTAAAAGAAGTGGTGCGCCCGGAGAGACTTGAACTCCCGACCTTCTGGTTCGTAGCCAGACGCTCTGATCCAACTGAGCTACGGGCGCGCGGTTCAGAAATATTAACATACCCGCGCTCCGCTCATCTACCCGCGCCATGGTTCATTGTGAAATTGGCGCCCGCGCCGCCCGTCCAGGCAACACTCCATCCATTAGCTTTCCATCCTTCAAGACCGGCACTCCATTCACCAGAACGAACTGTATGCCCTCCGAATGTTGCAACGGCTCCTCATAAGTAGCCTTATCAATAATGCGCCCCGCATCGAACACGGTAATATCAGCATCCGCCCCCACGCGAATCCGACCTTTGTCGGAGAACACCGGCGCCCGCTTCTCCAACCGCCGTGCCGGCATCAACGTCATCTTCCGCAATGCCGTCATCAGATCCAGCGCCTTCTCTTCCCTCACGTAATGTCCCAGCACCCTGGAAAAAGTTCCTTGTCCCCGAGGATGCACCTTCGATCCCGTAATAAGCATCCCATCGCTTGCAATCATCACGATAGGGTTCGCCACAGCCGCCCGCGCCGCCTCTTCCGGAATCGAATGAATCACTACGTTCCCGCCCAGCTTCCGGTATTTCTCAAACGTCTCGGCAGTCAACCGTTCCCCCGTATCTGCCCACTGCACATCTTTGAAAGTAATCCCCATGTTCTCCTGCCACCCGGGATCAAAGATCGCCGATTGCAGCGCCGTGCTGCCCGCGGTGTACGGATAGCATTCCGTTGTGACATCCAGCCCGTGCTTCTGCGCCCCTTCCACCATGGAAATCAGCTGCGGCGTGTACTTCAACCCCATGCTCGTAATGTGCACGACGTGCAAAGGCGCCCCAGTCGCCGCCGCCGCTGCAAGCACCTCTTCCAGCGCAGCCAATCCAGTCGTAGGCTCTTTCAACCCCCCGTACCGCAGGTGCACATGCACGGAAGCCCCGTGACTCGCCGCAACCCGGAACATCTCCACAATTTCCCAGTGCGTAGCCCCCGGCGTGTAATTCACGCCCATTCCTTCCGCCAGCGCCCCTTGCCGGAATCCCGTTTCCATTTCAGCGCGCATCTCCGTGAGCTCTCCCGGAGTTGCCGGCCGCTGCGCCGCATCGCCCGATGCTAACGGCAATAGCCCACCCGCGTCATGCATCAACTTCATCCGCACAGGAATATGCCCGATGCTCACGCCAAAATTGATCAGTGACTTCCCTTCCCGTGCCGCATACCACGCCGCCACATCTGCGGTCCCAACTTCCAGCTCCAGCGAAGTTGTCACGCCATCCTGCGCCTGAAACTGATAATTCCTCGGCTCCTGCCCATGCTCATGCAAATCAATGAACCCCGGCGCAACGACAAGCCCCTTGGCATCCAGAACGGTTGCCCCCTGCAAAGCGTCAGTCGAAATCGCCCGAACTTTCCCGCCGCTGATACCTACATTGCGCAGCGCGTCCAACCCAGACTCTGGATCCATCACCCGCCCATTCGCAATCACAACATCATATTTTTCGTCAGGAGCAGCCCCTCTGGCCCGCACCAAGTACATCGCCGCAATCGCCACGAGAACGATCGCGATCGCCACCATCCGGACTCTCCGAAGTGACGCGTGCCCCATCTCCACCACCCCCTTGGAGTGCGGCAGCCTTGCTACCGCTTTTCTTCGCCGCCATAAAACTTAATTCACCGCGACGCCCGGGGTAGTCTCATTCCTCAAGTCCCGCCTGTCAAAGGAAATCTAGACATCGTAATTAATCTGTCTCGTAGCAATCGCAAAGACGCAGTCCTGCACTCCTCCATTCGCACACTCCGGGCCCGACCGATTGAACTTTGAGCTCTTAAACTTTCAACTGTCGGCTTCCCCCAAACAAAAAAATCCCGGGTCGCTGGGGGGAGCGACCCGGGTGGGGGTACAGCTGAGGGGGGCCGGAGGAAACTCGTTAAACTCTTAATTCACTTGATGCACCGTCAACATGCAAATCTTTCGCAGCTCTTCGTAAGTAAAGAAGACCTCTTCCTGATCTCCCGCGCACTCCTTGTGCCCAAAACCAGATTCATGCGAAAGCCGCGAAAGTTCATCTTCCGAAATCCCCAGCAGCAGCGCCGCTCGTCCTTGTGTCACGTACTTTGGAACTTGGCTATTCATCGTCATCTCCTCACGCAGGAAGCAACGCCATAGCATCTTGTTCAACCGCAAGGATCATCGCCTTATAGATGTCCACATCCCAGCCTTCGCCGATTCTCACGCGAACCGTTTCGCCGCCATCCTTCAGCAGCGTTCCCCGCAGCGGCACCTTGATATCTCCCAGGGCCACTTGCAGCACCACATGTTGCCCCATCCAACCATCGTATGCGCTGTCCATTCCCCCTCCGAAGAAGTTCGGGCCTCGCTGACGTATGCAGAATCGCTGACCGCACCTCCGGCCACAATGGTACAGAGAGGGTACTAGCCTAGTAAGTTGGTACTGTCTTTCGTTCCCGACGGAATTTGCGCCGATTCGGCACACAAGTACGCCCGTACTGCTTATGCAGGACGCCAGCACCATTGGTCTATAACAAGGTCGCTGGCATCCTTACGTCATGGCGCGCCCAAACCAATCCGCACTGTCCAGCGGGCCAACACCTTCGTCCGAAAGAACAGGCCTGGCTCTCGCATTTGGCGGCGGCTTTGCTCGCGGATTCGCTCATCTAGGCGTTCTGCAAGTCCTCGAGCAAAATCACATCCCCATCTCTTATATTTCCGGCAGTAGCGTCGGCAGCATTCTCGGCGCAGCCTACGCCAGCGGCGCGCCTCTCGCGCGCATCATTGCCACCTGCCGTACGATTCGCTTCCGGGACATCGCTCGGTGGCGCGTCTCCCGCCTCGGCCTCGCCAGCAATCACCGCCTCGGCGACCTCATCGAGCAGGTATTCGAATCGCGCCGCTTCGAGGACCTCAAAATCCCGCTGGCGATCGTCGCAACAGACCTGGCCAACGGCGAGCCGGTGGTCTTCGCTCATGGCAACCTGTCAGAAGCGATCCGTGCGAGTTGCGCTTTCCCAGGCTTGTTCGAACCGGTACAAATCGGCACCCGCTGCCTCGCCGATGGCGGCCTCGTCGCGCCGGTCCCCACCCGCGCCGCCCGCGATTTGGGCGCAGCCCACGTCATCGGAGTTTCCGTAGGCACCGACGACGGCCGCCGCGGCGCTCCCTCCAACATCTTTCAAGTCGTCTGCCGCGCCGTCAACGCCGCCCAAAAACATCAGTTGGAGATATGGGAGCGCGAGGCGGACCTGGTTCTTCGCCCCGACGTCCAGTCTCTCGCGTGGGACGATTTCGACCGCGCCGATGAAGCCATCGAAGCCGGCGCCGCGGCGACCCGTCGCGCGCTTCCCCGAATTCAAAAGCTCCTGAATCCCGCCGCTGATTCCGCTTTAAATCTCGATGCTCGCCTCGAGGCCGAAGCCCACAGTTACCTCTGGCTAGCGGAGGCATCCCGATGATTCGCACTGGGGCGTTCGTCGCAGCCGTAACTGCTCTGATCCTTCTCTGGCATGAATGCGGAGAAGATATCGGTGTTTTCTGTTACCGTATGGGACAGGGTGCTTTTTCGACGCTGCGCTCTCGCGCGCTAGTTCCGGTGCCTGCTTCTCAATCCATCGTCTCGAGGAACCGTTCCGCTTGCTCCAATCCATCCTCCACTTTCTCCACTCGCTCTATAGCCCCGAGGGACTGAAAGAACTGATTCGCTCTGGCGGCGCTCCTCTCGTTTGCACCATCGTTTTCATCGAAACCGGCTTTTTCGTTGGCTTTTTTCTTCCCGGAGACTCCCTGCTCATCACCGCGGGCATCTTCTCCTACGCGGGAGTCATTCCCCTCAAGTGGCTCCTGCTTCCGGTCATGTTCTGCGCCATCGCCGGTGACCAGATCGGCTACTGGATCGGTCGCTCCGCCGGAGCAGCACTTTATCGCCGCGAAGATTCTTTCTTTTTCCGCCGCAGCCATCTCCAGCGCGCTCACGATTTCTATGAAAAGTACGGAGGCCGCGCTGTAATTCTCGCCCGCTTCGTTCCCATCGTCCGGACGTTTTGCCCGCCCGTAGCAGGCGCCGCTCGAATGCCCTATTCCCGCTATCTCCTCTATGACATTTTTGGCGGCGTCTTCTGGGTTTGCGCCACGACCCTCGGCGGCTACACCCTCGGCCGCTTGATCCCCAATATTGGCCAGTACATCCACTATGTAATTGGTGTCGTGATTCTGCTTTCCATACTCCCGGCCGTCATCGGGCTTCTCCGCTCCAAACGCAGTAGCGGTACCCCTCCGGGGAGCGCCGTATTTAACCAAGAGGTTAAATAAAATGCCCTTGGCCACCCCAAAACTCCGCGCCATCATCTTCGATATCGGCCGGGTTTTAGTACGCGTCGACGTCTCCCGCGCCATGGAGGGCCTGGCGTCGGGCACCGGTTTCACACCCGCCGAACTGTGGTCCGCCATCGAAAAGGATCCCCGCTGGCAGGACTGGCAGGAAGGCCGCATCGCTCCCCGCGACTGGTATCTTCATCTGACTCAACGGCTTGGAGGCGCCTCGACCTTCGAACAGTTCACTGAAATCTGGAACCGCGTCCTTGACCCGGTCCCTATACAAGACGACGCGTTCCTGCAAAAGCTCTCCAAGCGCTATCGCCTGGCGCTACTTTCCAATACCGACCCCATCCACGTCCGCCACATGGAAGGCGCGTATAGCTTCTTCAACTTCTTCCAAACTCGCATCTATTCTTGCGTCGTGAACGCAAGCAAGCCCGATCCCCTGATCTATCGTGAAGCGCTCAAAGCGCTGAAGCTTCGGGCGGAGGAAGCCGTTTATATTGATGACGTTGCGGCCTATGCGGAGGCCGCCCGGCGACTTGGAATGGCCGGAATTCAGTTTCAGTCTCCGGCGCAATTAACCGGTGAACTCCAATCCCTCGGCGTGAAAGTAGCCTGAAGGTCCGCGAAGCGTAAGAAACTCCGAGTTGGGAAATCTTAGGGTAAAGATTGCTAGGACTAGTACTGGCCTCCTTGTAACCGTCCCTTCGGGCACATCGAACAAGCCACGCTTTTTCATCAGTTTGCGTCCGTCTTCGCTCCCTGTTCCCCCGCGGCCCTTTGGCTCGTCAGTTGCTCCTTCCTTGTTACGGGCCGATTAAAAAATCAAAATCGTTCGCCCACATCAGGGTGAGGAGAAAAGAATTATATGTCAGAGGAACACATCATCGAAACGAGAAACGGCGGTTCATGGCAGCTCCCCGCGATCATTCTATTGGGTTTGGTCGCGATTGCTGGCTTGGCATTTGGCTGGAACGCGTCCTCCAAGCTGGACGCCACGAAGCAAGACGTGGCTGCGGAAGTTAAGACGGTTCAACAGTCTGTTCAGCAAGACCTGTCCTCGATGAAAGACCGGATCGCTCAGGATGAGAAGGCCAATGTGGACCTCCAGGGCGATCTGAAGGTTGTCACCGACAAGCTCAAGATTACCCAGGGCCAGCTCAAGAAGGCCCGGACTGCGGCGGAAGAAGCTGCAAAGCAGAACGCCGAGACCACGCAGAAGCTCAGCGCTCTCGACACCTCCGTCCACACGGAACTGGCCACCAAGGCGGCGACTGATGACGTAAAGAACGTCGACACCAAGGTCACTGCGGTCAGCACGGACCTCGATGCGACTAAGCAGGACCTGAAGATGGCCAAGAGCGAAATTGGCACGCTGATCGCTCGCAACCACGACGAAATCGACCAGCTCCGCCGCCTCGGCGAGCGCGATTACGTCGAATTCACCATCGACGGCAAGAACAAGCCCCAGAAGGTCGGCAACGTCACCGTCGAGCTCAAGAGCACCAACCAGAAGAAGAACCAAGTCAACATCGCGATGACCGTCGAAGACAAGCGCCTTGAGAAGAAGAACCGCACCCTCAACGAGCCTATCTTCTTCTACATGAGCGGCACGCACATTCCGGAAGAAATCGTCATCAACAAGGTTGGCAAGGATCAGGTCAGCGGCTACCTCAGCATTCCAAAGGCGAATGCGCAGCCGGCCACCGCCTCCACAACCTCCGGCAACTAACTCTGGATCGAACTCCGGCCTTAATTGGCCGGACGCAGCAAAGAAGCGGGCAGGATTTCCTGCCCGCTTTTAGTTTTCAATGCCGTTTTTTCCGCACGGCCCTTTTCTACTCGCCCATCCTCTTTCTTTGCACCGGCTTTACGGTTTGCCTGCAATCTCCGCTAAGATGGAAGCGCGCATTGCGGAGAATGGTTTGCACCAAACATCCAGCGTCCTTTACATTGCGGTTGATGATCTGATCCCGGCGCAGGGTAGCAGCGTATCCGGCCTCGATGAGTTCACTGCCGCACTGGACCACGCCGGCATTCCGGAGGTCTGGCTCTCCAGGCGGACTCGCCTCCAACTGGATGAACCGCGCCGCAAGATGGCTCACACACATCCATTTATCGCGGAAGACGGCTGCGGCGTTTTTCTGCCAGAGGATTATTTCCATTTGCGGCCGCAAACTTCGCCAGCGCAGCCGCGCAAAGCAGCCACTGTCAGGCTGGGCCGATTCACTTGTCTGCCTGTGGCCGAGCAGCAGCCAGCGGCTGCGGAAGCCCTGGAGGCCCTCTCTGAAGAGACTGGCGTCTCTGTCGTGCCTTTGCGCTCCTTGGCGCCACGTGAACTGGCCCAAAACACGGGTCTGCCTGCAAGAGAGGCCGAGTTGGCGCGCCAGAGAGACTTCGACGAGCTTTTCTTCTTTGCGGGTGCGTCGGACGAAGAAGTCGCGAACTTCCAATCCGTTGGCCGCACGCGAAATTATCAGCTCCGGCCATGTGGCGCGCTGTGGTCGCTGGCGATAGGCGCAAGCGTCCGCCGCTGCGTTACCGAGCTTTCCAAGCTATACGACCGCGCCCTCCACTCGCACGCAAAGAGTGTGGGAATCGCCACAGCTGGCCAGGAGCACGAGCTTTTTCCCGCCTGTGATCGCAACATTCTCTTGACCAATAAACGCGAGAAGGAAGGCTCCCGAGTACTCCAAGTACCACTCAATTCTGCCGATAAATGGGAGCAGATTCTTGCCAGCCTTTCGGCACGCCACTAGAAACTATTGGAAACAAAGTGTCTTTTATATGCTTCCAATTGCACACGACAGAAGTCATACGGCAATTTACCTTCCCGCCGACACGCGCAAATCGCTTGTTTTTGCCATGATAGCATTTCTCACTAATTTTTGATCATGGCCCTTCGATTGCCCTTTGTTAATCGGGTGGCAGGCACTAGTGTCTAGTCGGCCTCTCGGTTTCGCGCAGAATTTTTGAGCATAAAGATCCGAGTACTAGGAGACCCCTAACCATGGCATGGCTTATTCGAAGGCTTCACATTCCGGCTTCGGAATCTTCTATGGGCATCGTCTTGACGTTTTGCATCATCACGATGGGACTCATGTCCGTAGCCCTGATGTGGCAGGCCCAGATCATTGCCAACCAGCGCGAAGCCATCCAGTGGCTTGAGAGCTTGAAGTTCGGCGGATAGTTTCCTTGCCCGGGCCCCTGCTAAGCGCCAGGTGCGCGCCCCTCCGCGCGCCTGGCACCCCCTCCCTCACCGCGTTCTAGAATTCCCGGCTATGAAAACGCGACCCATCAAATTCCACTGCCACTTTTTGCCTTTCTGTGATTCAATGTCTGCATGGGGGATTTCAGTTCATTGGGAGATATACCGTGAAACATGCTCTGTGTGTTGTGATCCTTGCTACGGCGCCAGCCCTTCTTGCCGCCACTCCGCAATCGCAGCCTGAATTCAAGACAACGTCTAACCTAAGCCAAGCGCAGTCTTCTAATCGAGCCTCGGCGCATGACCGGCATCACCGTAAGCACCGCAGGCGAAGGCACCACCACCACTCCGCTTCTGCACAGCAATAATTCCTTTTGTAAAAACAAGAAAGGGGAGCCTGGCGGCTCCCCTTATTTAATTTGCTATGTCGCCTGCAAAGCGCGCTAAATGCACGTATGTTTCGCGAGCGACTCGCACCGCGAGAGCGGTGTGTTCAGCTTTGTACAGCTCTAGGCCCGGTGAAGTCATATCCCCTCCGGAGACTGTGCGAGTTCGCGCGTCCGGCGTGCTCCCTTGTTTGGCGATTTGCAAGCGAAGAGAGAGCGAACAGAGGAATTCCGCAGGCTTCCACAAGCAGATTTTTAAAGGGCTGAAACTGCGTTTTACTTGATGAAAAGAGTCTCGCGAAGCTGGTCGCGGCTCACGAATGACTTCATGGTGCGGAATCGGCTGAATAGATCCTGAATTTCGCGGTTCTGGTAGACCTTCTGTGCCGGACAAAGCACGCTGGAAGAAATAATCTGAAGCGCGCTGGAATCCGCCACGCGGTACCGTTGAAATCCTTCCGGTTTCTTGCTGTGGAAGAGCGCGAAAACCACTCCGCCTGGTCGCAGCAGTTCCGTCAAATTCGCCACCGCCTGCTTTGCCATGGCAGGCTCCATATAATCCAGTGAATCCCACAGCAGAACCGCATCAAACGACGCCCGCTGATACTGCAGATTGGCACCTAGAAAACGTGCCGCACGTCCCGCAGGCGTCATGTCGCGGTCTTCCGAGGCCACTCGCGCATCTTTCAACAACACTTCTTCCCCGCTCAGAAAATCTTTCCATTCGCGGAGAATATCTTCGGAGGAGACGCGGAAGCCGCGCTCGATGAAAAAGGTGATTGTGGTCTGCCATGCAGGGCCCAGATCGAGCAGCGTGCCGCGGCCCAATCCGTCGAGGTTCCACAAAAATTCCTTCAAGCCATTGGACATGCGCGTGGAGCCCGGCGCTTCGGGCGGGCGTGGCGCGCCAACCGCCGGGACTGAAGCGGCGTTGCGCGCGCGCCCAGCCGGGGGAATAGGGCGCGACACTTCGCGCCCCGTGGAAGTTCCGATGCCTATTCCGAGTTTATGCAGGAAGCTCATGGATTAATCCGCCGCTGTTCCGGAGTTCAAAGAAGCCGCGCTGGAAGCCTTCCCTGCGGAGGCGGAGGCGCTGGCGGCGAGCTTATCATCTGTGGTCTTGCCAGGATGTTTGCCTGCTTCCACCTTACCTCGAAGCATAGCGCCGTCTTCGATCGCGAGCCGGTCGGTCTGCACTTCGCCGATGACTTGACCGGTGCCCCAGAGCTGAACCTTGTCGCGCCCGGAAACTTTGCCCTCAATTTTTCCGCGGACAATCACTTCGCGGGCGGTCACGTCCGCTTTCACGTGCCCGTTTGGGCCGACCGTCAGACTCCCATTTGTAAGGCTGAGCCTACCCTCGACCTGGCCATCCACGAAAAGATCCTCGCTTCCGGTGACGTCGCCCTTAATGCGAATTCCCTGGCTGATACAAGCGGCGGCGTTCGGCGAGACTGTTACAGGCGATGGGGTGCTACGAGTTGGGGACGAAATTGGACTTGGCGTGCTGGCAGCCACAGGGGTTGTGGAAATCTCTGGCACTCCTTGGGGCTTACCGTCTTCTTTTTTCCACATCCGACACCTCGACTATCGAAAATTAGATTTTCGAAGCCGCTGATTGACTGCTGGGAAGGAACCGCGACTCAGAAGCGTGAAGATAGTACAGGACTTAGCGGCTGTAAACAAGTATGCGGGGTAGCAAATCTAGGGTGTTTCCTGAAGCGCTACACCAGATTTTGTGGTTTCGGTCCGGCTATATCCACAACCAATTGCGATAGTCTTCGCGTCTCATTTCATTCTAAGAGTTCTCAAATCGCGACACGCCTTCTGGAAGGCGCTCAGAGTAACTATTATTCCAAGTCCCTTGTGGAATAAACTATTTCCAAAGGCAAGCTGTTGTGGAAAATCCGGCTGAGATTGTCACTCCGGAACGGATTCAGTATGCGTCCGCAGAAAATCGCAGATTTAGGAATTGGGATCCAACGCTCGCAACTCAGCCGCGGCCTGTTCCGGGAGTTCCGCGTTGTAATAGACCTCTTTGATGCTGTAGGACTTGCTGCGCTTTTCCACGATGGGCATGATTTCGATGTGCCAATGAAAATCATCCGCAAGCGTTTTCCAATAACCGGCTAATTCGCCTTTTTTGCTCTTGGTGTTCGGAGCTGTGTGCACCACAAGATGAAAGGCCGGGGCCAGTTTTTCGATTCGGCGAAGCGTACGGCCGAGGAGCGCGGCCAGTTGCCTGCGGTTGGAACCGGCGCGCGGCTGCTCAAACAGCTGATTGTGTTTCCGGTGCATCACCCAGATCTCAAACGGCACGCGTGAAGCGTAGGGACACAGCGCGTAGTAGTCTCCCTGCACATCCACGATGCGCTTTCCTTGCTTTTCTTCCTGACGGACCACATCACAAAAAATGCAGCGTTCTTTATCCGCGAACCAGTCATGGGAAGCGTGCAGTTCGTACTTGATGCGGCGCGGTACGAAAATCGTCGCAGTCACCTGCGAATGGGCGTGGGGCCATTCTTCACCAGCCAGGATGCCTTGATTCTTGAAAACGCTGACGTATTTGAAGCGCGCATCCTTTTTTAAATCGGCGATTCGGGCGGCCCATACCGCGAGGACGCGCTCCAGCTCTTCATCGCTGAACTGCGAGAGGCGCTTCTCATGGCTGGGCGTCTCGATGATCACTTCATGCGCCCCCAGCGGCCCCATTTTGTCGTACATGCCCTCGGCGAGGCGGCCCGGATCGCCTTCCACGCGATAAAGAGGTTCAGGATGTGGCACAACCCGTATCTGCCAGGGCCCTTCCGCGGGCCAACTCATGATGGGAGAAAGCTTGCCCATCTTTTCGGGTTCAAACGGGCACTCGGAGATGGATTCGCCGGGGACTTCGCGGTGGCCAAGAATGATCCAGCTTTGTGTGATGGGGTCTTTTCGCAGTTCCATGCAGGTTTTTTCAGCAGCTCTCGAGATTCCCTCGCCGCATGCCACAGAGCCCGGCAAGACTCGCAAGTATATGGATTTCGGGCACGCGCGCGACTTGTTGAGGCATGTGCGTAGTTTGTTTCGCCCCTCCGCAATTGTCAAGCAAAGCGCAGACTTCCCTGCCCCAAACGCATGTTATTCTCTCGCGCAGAGTGGAAAACGACACGCAATTCATGCAGCTCGCCCTCGCGGAAGCCGCGACGGCAGCAGCCGCGGGCGAGGTTCCGATCGGCGCCCTGATTACCCATGACGGCAAGGTTCTGGCGATCTCTGGGAACCGCACGATTCGCGACTGCGATCCCACGGCACACGCAGAGATCATTGTCATCCGCGAGGCGGCTAAACTTCTCGGCAACTACCGGCTCGCGGGTACAACTCTGTACGTCACACTGGAACCGTGCAGCATGTGCGCGGGGGCCATGATCCAGGCACGCATACCGCGCCTGGTTTATGGCGCGGATGATCCGAAGGGGGGCGCGGTGCGGTCCTGCTTCGAGGTTCTGACCCACGACAAGCTCAATCACCAAGTTGATGTCGTTTCAGGCGTCCGGGCGGATGAATGCGCCGCGTTACTGCAAGCCTTCTTCGCCGCGCGCCGCTGATCGCGACTTGCCGAACGCGACCATCAACAAGTGCGGATCGTTGTTAGTTCCCCGGCGAAATAGCAGAAATCGCATTCCGCTCTCATTGAATCGATGAACAGCTTCAGAATATCAGCGCTCGAAACGGTGGATTGAATGAAGCCACAACACTTGCTACGATTGAATTTGCAATGGCCGCGGAGAGGTGACTGAGCGGTTGAAAGTACTCGCCTCGAAAGCGAGCGTACGGGAAACCGTACCGTGGGTTCGAATCCCACCCTCTCCGCCAGTTTCTTTTCAGTAGTTTACGAAGACAACATTCTTTCAGCGTGCAATGGCGTGCAACGTGCATCCAATGTTGCATGGCCCTCAACCTCTATCGACGCCACCGCAAGGAATGTGAAGGCTCCCACCCCGAAGATACCCGCACCGGACAATTTGAAGAAGGACGGCGCGGCTGGAAAAAATGCGCGTGTGCGATCCACGTATCCGGCACGCTTGGCGGGAAGTTCAACCGCAGGCAGACCGGCACCGGCGATTGGGACGAGGCCAAGTCCGTTGTCGCTTTGTTGCAGCAGTCCGGTTCTTGGGACGGCCAGGACAAGATCGAAAAGCCGTTAGCCCTGCCTGATACAAACCCCGAACCCCAACGGATTAGCGTAATTCGTGCGATCGCCGCGTTTACAGCCGAGTTTGAGGAGCACACCGCTCCCAACACCCAACGAAACTATAAATTCGTATTGAAGCAATTACGGGCCTTCTCGGAGGCCAGGGGTTACGCCGCTATCGACCAATGGACGCCGATTGATGTGCGGGAGTTTCGTTCGACATGGGGCGTATTGCCAAGCACCGCCGCCAAAAACATGAGTGTCGTTAAAACGTTCTTTGAATTCTGCCACGCGAATGAATGGACGACGCGCAACCCGGCCCGCCTGGTGAAGAACCAGCGCG
>Ga0209655_10000327_pt1 | contig 18136 bp, 16 predicted proteins | sample BogFormECP03_OM2_FD_188236 | JGI IMG/M metagenome (GOLD analysis project Ga0209655, IMG submission 188236) | Bog forest soil microbial communities from Calvert Island, British Columbia, Canada - ECP03_OM2 (SPAdes) (version 2) | ecosystem: Environmental > Aquatic > Freshwater > Wetlands > Bog ...
GCTCTGGACAAATTTCGTGCCGCGGTGCTGGTGGTGGCAGCGGGTTTTCACAACGATTTCGCCGCCATCGTGCAGGGCGCGAATAAGGCGAAGACGCGTGTGGTGGTCCTGGCCGATACCGGCGAAAGCGCGCAGCGTCACATGGCCAACGGCGCGCATGGCGTGGTCTACCGCAATGTGACCAGCGCGGCACTGGTGGATTGCGTGCGCAAGGTGGCGCGCGGTGAGACTTGGGTTCAGGACGTCGCAGTGCCGAGCGAGCTTACTGAAAATGACATGGTCGGATTGCGCGTCCGCGACCGCCTGACGGCGAAAGAGTTGCGCATTGTGGCGCTGATTGTGCAGGGCTACAAGAATAAAGAAATCGCCACGCAACTTGGAACCACCGAGCAGGTCATCAAGAATTATCTACGCAACGTGTATGACAAGATCGGCGTGTCGGACCGGCTAGAGCTGGCCCTCTTCACCATCCATCACCGGATTCTGAACGAAGCCGCCGCCGCGACCACAGCAGGCCCTGCTCCGCAGACGCCCGCGGGAGTGATGCCGTAGAAGTTTTTTTTGCGACTTAGAAAGGGCCGCCTGTGGGCGGCCTTTTTGTTTTTGCGCAGCAGTCATTTCTGTATCGTGCCCACGCATCATTCCTCGCGCTCGCGTCATCTATTCTTCATGGAATTTCGAACGCTGGGACACTCTGGTTTGAAAGTACCCGTCCTGAGTTTGGGCACGGGAACGTTTGGCGGCGGGAACGAATTTTTTAAGGCGTGGGGCGCGAGTGATGTGAAAGAAGCTACCCGTCTTGTCGATGTTTGCCTGGAAGCGGGCGTCAATCTCTTCGATACTGCCGATGTTTACTCGGACGGGCTTTCCGAAACCATTCTGGGCAAGGCGATTGCCAGCCGCCGCGACGATGTTTTGATTTCCACGAAAGCCACTTTCCGCATGGGGCCCGGTCCGAACGATTTAGGGTCGTCGCGCTATCACCTGATCCGGGCTTGTGAGGCCAGCCTGCGGCGCCTCGGCACAGATTACATCGATATCTATCATCTGCACGGCTTCGACGCTCTGACGCCGGTGGAAGAAGTTATGAGCACGCTCAATCAACTGGTGGTCAGCGGCAAGGTGCGCTACATCGCTTGCTCTAATTTTTCCGGCTGGCATCTGATGAAGTCTTTGAGCGTCGCCGACAGATACGGCTGGGCGCGCTACGTCGGCCACCAGGTCTATTACTCGCTGGTAGGACGCGAGTACGAATGGGAATTGATGCCGCTGGCTTTGGATCAGGGTGTGGGCGCGCTGGTTTGGAGTCCGCTGGGATGGGGCCGGTTGACCGGGAAGATCCGGCGCGGGAAGCCATTGCCGGCGGTCAGCCGGTTGCACAAGACAGCCGAGCAAGGCCCGCAGGTGGCGGACGAGTATTTGCACAAAGTTGTCGATGCACTGGACGAAGTGGCGAAAGAAACTGGAAAGACCGTGCCGCAGGTAGCGCTGAACTGGCTGTTGCAGCGGCCGTCGATTTCAACGGTAATTTTCGGCGCGCGTAACGAAGAGCAGTTGCGGCAGAATCTGGGAGCAGTGGGATGGAACCTGTCGCCTGAGCAAGTAGCGAAACTAGATGCCGCAAGCGATGTGAAGCCTGTGTATCCCTATTGGCATCAGCGGCAGTTTGGCGAGAGGAATCCGGCGCCGGTACCAGTTATTGGCTGATCAACTTATTGGCTGATCGGGCTGCCACCAACCCGTCCTCCGGCGCTCCGGCCGGGGGTTGGCGCCTGAGAGATATGGCGTGAGACCAAACGTTTTTTCCAAGATGCCGCGTGGCCGTTCCGAGAAAGCGGGTGATCGTTATCTCCCCGTCAATTTCAACTTGCCCATCTTTATTCTTGCCTGACAAATGTAGTTTGCAAGCCCCGGTTTCCGTTTGAGTGAGCGTGCCCTCAAGTTGGGTCTTGATCAGCCTGCCGCCGCCTAGGTAATCGCGCAGCGTCGCAGTCACCGTTTTGCCGGTCTCCTCTATGCGGAGCTCGCTGCCAGCATCGCCTTGATTTGCCGCGTCTCTGATCGTAGCGAACGCCTCGACCTTTGTAGATCCTGAGGCCGGGATGCATTCCGCATGGCCGAATGCGGCACTCGCGACAAATAGTGTCAGGGCGAGGAAATTTATCACGGTCCCTCCATTGCCGCAGCTTTATGCGATCTTCTCCGCCACCGACTTCGCCTGCGTGAACAAATACAAATAATCCGGCCCGCCGGATTTCGAATCGGTTCCCGACATGTTGAAGCCGCCGAAGGGGTGCGCGCCCACCATTGCGCCGGTACACTTGCGGTTGATATAGAGATTGCCCACGTGGAACTCGCGAGTGGCGCGATCGATCTTGTCGCGCGACTTGGTATAGATAGCGCCGGTGAGGCCGAACTCGGTGTCGTTGGCGATTTCGAGAGCGTGGTCGAAGCCGCGCGCTTTAATCACAGCCAGCACCGGGCCGAAAATCTCCTCCTGCTCGAGTTTTGACCGGGCAGGAATATCCGCGATCACCGTTGGGCGAATGTAATAGCCTTCTCCGGCTTCGGCAGCGCGCCCGCCGCCCGTGATAATGCGTCCATCTTTTTTGCCTTGCTCGATGTATTCGAGAATCGTCTTCATCGAGCCTTCATTGATCACCGCGCCCATGCCGCTGTTCTCCGCCGGGTCGCCAACCGTGATTTTTTCCACGCGAGTCTTGAGCTGTTCGAGAAACTTGTCGTAGATGCGCTCGTCGACAATGGCGCGGGAGCAGGCCGAGCACTTCTGGCCCTGGAAGCCGAACGCGGCCTGCGCCACCCCCTCCACGGCAGAATCGACGTCGGCGTCGGCGTCAACGATGATCGCGTCTTTGCCGCCCATTTCGAGAATGGTGCGCTTGATCCAAATCTGGCCGGGAGCTTGCGTGGCGGCAACTTTGTTGATGTGCAATCCGACTTCGCGCGAGCCGGTGAAGGCGATGTAACGCGTCTTGGGATGCGCCACCACGGCATCGCCGAAGCTCGCGCCCGCGCCGGGACAGAAGTTCACCACGCCCTCGGGAATTCCAACTTCTTCCAGCAGTTCAATAAACTTAGCGGCGATGGTGGGGGAATCGCTCGAAGGCTTCAGGATCACCGTGTTGCCGCTGACGATAGAGGCTACAGTCATGCCGGCCATGATGGCGCAGGGAAAATTCCACGGAGGAATCACCGCGCCCACGCCCAGCGGAATATAAGTAAGCGAATCGCGCTCGCCCGGCATCTGCACCGGCGGTTCGGTCTTGGCGAACCGCAGAGCTTCGCGAGCATAAAATTCGAGGAAGTCGATGGTCTCGGAAATATCCGCGTCGGCCTCGCCCCAGTTCTTGCTGACTTCAAAGACCAGCCAGGCCATGTAATCCATTTTGCGCTCGCGCATCCGGTCAGCCGCGCGGAATAACAGTCCGGCACGCTCTTCGACCGAAGTGCGGCTCCAGCTTGCGAATGCCTTCAGCGCGGCGTTCATGGCTGGCTCCACGTGCTCTTTGCCCGCCTTCTGGTGGATTCCGACTACTTGCGACGGCCGTGAAGGATTCAGCGACTTGATCTTGTCGGCAGTCTTGACCCGCTGGCCGCCAATGATGAGGTCATATTCACGGCCCAGCTGCCCGCGAACCCGCTCGATTGCGGCACGCATCTTGCGCGCGTTCTCTTCGTGGCGGAAATCAAAGAAAGGCTCGTTGATGAACGGACCTTGATGGGAAGATGTACGCGGCCGGACGGGAGCTTCTAGCGTTGCCATGATTCACCTCGCGAAGAAATTCGGTGCGGATTTTTAATGAAGCGCTGAAACCTTATCTTAACACTGCCAACAGCATCCGTTCGAAGGCTTCGATTCCGCGTCCCACTGGCGTATCTGAAGTGTTAGACTCGAACGTTTTCATAAAGGATTCGCCACTGGTAGGGCAAGCTGAGGCAGACATCATGGAAATCAAACGCGTAGGAGTCATTGGTGCGGGCACCATGGGCAATGGCATCGCTCATGTGTTTGCGCGCAGTGGGCACTCGGTTGTTTTGTGCGACGTGGAGCAGCGCTTTGTTGATCGCGGGCTGGCTACCATCACGAAAAATCTGGACCGCGAAGTTGCGAAGAACAAAATCACTGCCGAGGACAAGGCTTCCGCGTTGAAGAATATTGAGGGCGCGGCCGAGCGCGGCAAGCTGGCCGGCTGCGACTTCATCATCGAGGCTGCGACCGAGAAGTTCGAAATCAAGACAGAAATTTTCCGCGATCTCGACCGGCTGGCGCGGCCCGAAGTGATTCTGGCTTCGAATACTTCGTCGATTTCCATCACTAAACTCGCGGCCCTGACCAAGCGGCCGGAAAAAGTGATCGGCATGCACTTCTTTAATCCCGTGCCGGTGATGAAGCTGGTGGAGGTCATTCGCGGGCTGGCTACGTCGCAGGAGACATATTCCGAAACTCGTGATCTAGCCCTGAAGCTGGATAAGACGCCGGTCGAGGTGAATGACGCGCCGGGATTTGTCTCCAACCGCGTGCTGATGCCGCTGTTGAACGAGGCCATGTACGCGGTGATGGAGGGCGTGGCCACGCCGGAAGCGGTGGATGAGGTCTTCAAGCTGGGCATGGCGCATCCCATGGGTCCGCTGACCCTCGCCGACTTCATCGGCCTCGACGTTTGCCTGGATATCATGCGCGTGCTACAGGATGGTTTGGGCGATCCCAAATACCGCCCGTGTCCGCTGCTGATCAAGATGGTGGATGCGGGCTGGCTGGGGCGCAAGAGCGGTCGGGGATTTTACAAGTATTGAGATTGCACTGGGGGCTAAAGCCCGCCTTGACCTGGATACCTACGCGGCGCTGAAGCGCCGCTCTTCCACGCCACTGCACGCATTGTTACCCCCGGCATTTCAAGCTGAACAAATTTTCAAGCTGAACAATAATAAATGAAGACTGAAACAGCTTTGCCGCGGGCCGGGCGCGATACACCGTTCTATCTGCTGGCCGCAATCGCCGGCGTCAGCACCGGCTGGATGGATGTGACTATTGACGATTTGCTGTTTACTGCGCTACTGGTGCTGGCGGCATGCATGTTGTTGGGGATGCTTCGGCCCCGGCGCCCATGGCGCTGGGTAATTGCCATGGTGGTCTTCATTCCCCTCACCGAATTCGCGCTCTCCGTCAGCGGACGTGCGCACCCCAGCCGGGTGCAAGTTTACGGGGCATTCTTGACCGCATTGCCCGGGGTCGCGGGGGCTTACGGCGGAGCAGTCGTTCGCGGCGTGCTGGATCACTTGCGGCAGGGCACCTAGCAGGTGAAGGCCGTTAACCGAGGCTTTGTAACCCGGGTTTTGAAAGTCAGATACAGAGAGTACGGGAGAGATCATGCGCAGATGCATCTTGCTCATTCTGGTTTCATCGTTTGTTCTAACTTCGTTCACAGCATTTGCCCAGACGCCCACACCGCCGGCGCATACAGTCACCAGCCCGCAAAAATATACCCTGAAGGCGACACCTAAAACTGTTGCGTGGGGATACTACGATGCGGCTGCGGCGCCGGTGTTGCACATCCACTCTGGCGACAGCGTTGAATTTGACACCCTCATCACCAACAGCCCCGCGGGACTGGAGAAAGCCGGGCTTCCACCCGAGCAGGTGCAGCAGAACCTGCGCGACATCTACAAGGAAGTCACGGACAAAGGTCCCGGCGGCCACATCTTGAATGGGCCAGTCTTCATCGAAGAAGCCGAGCCTGGGGATACACTGGAAATCCGCATTCAGAAAATCGACCTGGCGATTCCTTATGCCTACAACGCATTCGGGCCCAATCGCGGCTTTCTGCCGGAAGATTTTCCTTACCGCAAGATGCGGATCGTTCCCCTGGATCGTGATCGCATGATCGCGAAGTTCGCTCCCGGAATCGAAATCCCGCTGCACCCGTTTTTTGGCAGCATGGGAGTGGCGCCTCCGGAGGCTTTCGGGCGCATCGACAGCGCTCCCCCCGGCGTTCACGCCGGCAACATGGACAACAAGGAATTGGTGGCCGGAACCACTCTGTACTTGCCGGTGCATGCCCGGGGAGCGTTGTTTGAGATCGGCGACGGCCACGCCGGGCAGGGCAACGGCGAGGTCGACATCACGGCGCTCGAAACTTCGCTGACGGGTACGCTGCAGTTTTTCGTGCACAAAGGCACCGGCCAGAAATATCCCCGGGCGGAAACTCCTACTCACTACATCAGCATGGGCTTTCATCAGGAACTTTATGAAGCCACACGGATCGCGGTGCGCGAGATGATCGATTTTCTGGTGGCGGAGAAAAAAATGAGTCGCGAAGATGCCTACATGTTGATCAGCGTGGCCGGCGACGTCGACATCACCGAACTTGTGGACGGCAACAAAGGCGTTCACGTGATGTTGCCGAAAGCGATATTCAAGAATTAGCCGAAGAACTAAGCAGCCGAAAGCGGAATCCGCACGGCGAGGTCCAAGCAGACTCACGCCAAGGTATCGGATAATCAAGAAGTTACTCCCTGATCCACAGCCAGGTCGCGTATGCTGCGAACATGGGTGTAACTGTCTCCATGCTGGCCAGCGGCAGCCGGGGAAATTGTACGTTTGTGGCCAGCGCCCGCACCCGCATTCTGGTCGATGCCGGCATCTCCTGCCGCGAGACCTTCAAGCGCATGAAGTCACTGGGCGAAGACCCGCGGGCCCTTTCGGCGATTCTGATCACCCACGAACACTCCGATCACGTCTACGGTTTAGCCATGCTGGCCAAAAAGTTGCGCATCCCAGTATTTATGACCGGGGCGACTCATGCCGCATGGTCGAGAGCCCTGCGCAACCAAAATGGCGAGCGGGCGCAACTGGAAAAATTCGAGCGCTTCGAATCCGGGCACCGTTTTCAGGTTGGCGACATTGAGGTAAAGCCCTTCACCATCCCCCACGACGCCGCCGATCCCGTGGGTTTCACATTTCGTGTCGAAGGCGCCAAATTGAGCGTGGCCACCGATCTGGGCTACCTGCCGGTGAATGTCCGAGACCACCTGCGCGGCTCCGATGTCCTGATCATGGAATCCAACCATGATGTGGAAATGCTGCGCGGCGGCCCCTATCCCTGGACGGTGAAGCAGCGGGTGGCGAGCAATACCGGGCATCTCTCGAACGAGAAACTCGCGGATTTCTTCACTGGAGACTATGATAATAGTGCAGCGTTTGTCGTGCTGGCGCATCTCTCTGAGCAGAACAATCATCCCGAGATTGCGCGCCGAGAGGCGGAAAAGGCGTTGGCCCTGCGCGGCGGGTTGTTTCACAACCGCGTAGTGGTCGCGGTGCAGTCCGAAGTAATGGCGCCGATTCAGCTTTAGCTTACCTATGAGTCAGCAGTGCATCGATCCAATTGTGGGCAAGATCCTAGCGGGCTGGCGTTACGACATTTCCAGCCTGGCGCCGGAAATGCGTGGCGACTACGAGAGTCACTTCACCGCCTGCGAGCGCTGCCGTGGCCGCCAGCGCATGAATCGCATCATTGATGTGGGGTTGATCGCTCTGGCTTCGATTTCAGGAGCGGTCTTTCTGCTGGCCTTTGGAGTGATCCGGCACTTTGGCCCGCGCCACGCTTTCTGGCTGGAGATTGCGGCGCTTGCCGGATTTGCCTTGTCCGCGCTGACCTGGCTGGTAGTCGCGGTAGCCACGCCGGCGCCGGTTACGGTGTTGGATGCGGCCAGGCAGGGCGCCCGCCGGGTGCATGACCGCCTGCCTCCCGAGATCCGGGAACGCCTGCCGGAAGAACTTCGGGTGAAGATTACCGGGACGTAGGCGTCTTTCTGGACATGAGCGTCTACGCATCCGTCCGGGGTTGCACCGCGACAAAATAGCCGTTAGCGCATGCAACTTTCCATCAACACCATCCCTCATATTGCCCAAAGGGATTCCAGTGGCGAGAATTCCTTAATGCCTTCAGGGAACTGCGCGAGAATAGAACACAATGAGGGGGACCGTCAGAACACTGCGTGCGGTGCAATGGGCGTTGCTCGGCAGCATTCTTGTCTATGCCGCCCTGGGCGAAGTTCTGCATTCCCGGGCCCGAGCTGTTGACGCTTCATTGAGCTACGTTTTCACCACCGCCAGCGTGGCCATTATCGGCATGATCCTCGTGGTGCGGCGCACCCTTGTTTTGCGATCCGCCGAAAGTCTGGCGTCTGATCCCGACGACGCACTTGCCCTGGGACATTGGAAAAACGGCTATCTCGCCACCTACATTTTAAGCGAGGCGCTGGCCTTGTTCGGGTTGATCTTGCGCGTAATGGGATGCAGTTTTGCACAGAGCCTGCCTTTTTACCTGGGTGGCTTTGCGCTGCTTTTCTTTTTCCGCCCCAAGGAACCTGCTGCCTGAAGCGCTCTCCGCGATATCATGGGTGTGTGGTAATTGATTATGAGGTGATTCCATGTCCATCAATGGGCCGGAAGACTTGGCTGGGATGCGCGCCGCCGGCGCCATCGTGTGCCTGATGCTGAGCGCCATGAAGAGTGCAGTACGCCCGGGGATCACCACTGCCGAGTTAGACAATGTAGGCGCCGGAGTCATGCGCCAGCACGGCGCGCGCTCCGCTCCGGCGCTGGTTTACCAATTTCCCGGAGTGAACTGCATCAGCGTCAATGAGGAAGCGGTCCACGGCATACCCGGCGAACGCGCGCTGCAGGCGGGCGATCTGGTCAAGCTCGATGTGACCGTCGAAAAAGATGGATTCATGGCGGATGCCGCCGTGACCGTTCCGGTGGGCGAAGTGACGGAAGAGCGCCAGCGCCTGGTGGCCTGCGCGGAGCACGCCTTTGCCAAAGCCATGCTGGTAGCGAGAGCCGGCTTCCGAGTTTCAGAAATTGGCCGAGCCATCGAGCGCGAGGTGCGGCGCAGCGGATTCTCCGTGATACGCGATCTCGGCGGCCACGGCATCGGACGCACCATCCACGAAGATCCGCGCGTCCCGAATTACCCCGATCCGGAGGCGAGCCAGATCCTGACCGAAGGGTTAGTAATTACCGTGGAGCCAATTATTGCCGCGGGATCGGGCCGGTCCTTTGTCGCGCCGGATAAGTGGACGGTGGTCACCGCAGACCGCCGGCCTTCGGCGCATTATGAACATACGCTCGTGATTACGAAGGGTGCGCCGATGCTGCTGACCGCGGCCTAGAACTCGTTTCCCCCCGCAGCCACTTGGGCGTTTACTCTTGTAATCTCGATCGTCCAACATCATCCAACATCGTCCAACCGGTCATCCAACAACGATCAACGATTACGCTGTGAACGGAGAGCGGACATTCATTGGACGATCTGTGGCTTCACCCCTGTTCGGCGCAAAACAAAACGCCCCAAGACTCGGTTTGAGTCGTGGGACGCTCGTCGATCAGCCCTCCCCCAAGTGCTGCTCAAGTACAGAGTAGGTCTTTCGAAGAAATTAGGGAATGGCCTGAAAGTGCTATCCGCTGGCACCAAAGAGCCGGCCGCTTAAAATGAGCAGCGCTGGAAGCGCTACACCCCCAACTGCCTTTGTTGCCCTCTTCTACGCCTTAATGTGGCAACTGGCCATGCCACGCTTTTCCAGATACTGCTGGTGATAATCCTCGGCGGGAAAGAACGTCACAGCGGGAACAATCTGCGTGACGATTGGCTTCGAATAGCGCCGCGCCTTCTCCAGAGCCTCCTTCGAGGCCTCGGCTGCGGTCTGCTGCTCCGGCGAATGAAAGAAGATGGCGGAGCGGTACTGCGTGCCCCAGTCCGGTCCCTGGCGATTGAGCTGCGTAGGGTCGTGGTTCTCCCAGAATACTTTCAGCAGATCCTCATAGCGGACTTTGGCGGGATCGAACTCCACCTCCACCGCCTCGGCGTGCCCGGTGCGGTCCGTGCAAACGTCTTTATAGGTGGGATTCTCCGTGCTTCCGCCGATGTAGCCCACGCGCGTAGCGACTACTCCCGGCATCTGCCGGAATGTCGCTTCCACCCCCCAGAAACATCCCGCTGCAAATGTGGCTTTCTCCATCTTGAAAATCGCTCCTTAAGTAGCGCGGCGGTCCCGGCGGCTTTAAGCGCCGGGCATGCACCCTACCCACCCATTAGATGACGAAGTCGCCAGAAAGTCACGCTTTGGGCGGGGCGAGGGCCGCAAATATAAATCTTCGGACTCGAGCTGCCCTTACTCCACAATCAATCCCCCGATGAGATCGGCCACGCGCGCCACGCCGCGGTCCACGCACCAACCCTGTAGGTCGTCCACAATTTTTTCGGTGGCGCAAGGGTCCCAATAGCTGGCGGTACCGATCTGCACCGCGGTTGCGCCGGCCAGCATGAATTCCGCTACATCGGCCGCGGTCGATATCCCTCCCATGCCGATCACGGGAATGTTTACCGCATGAGCTGCGTCGTAGACCATGCGCAGCGCGATCGGTTTGATGGCTGGGCCGGAGAGTCCGGCGGTGACGTTGGCGATGCGCGGCTTGCGCGTGTCAGGGTCGATCGCCATGGCGACGAAAGTATTGATCAGAGAAATGGCGTCCGCGCCCGCCTCCTGCGCAATATGAGCCATCTGCGCGATGCTGGTCACGTTGGGCGAAAGTTTTACGATCAACGGCCGTTGCGCAACCCGTTTCGCCGTGTTCACAACTTCGTCGAGAGAGCGTGGATCGCTGCCGAATTGCAGGCCGCCGTGGATTGTGTTGGGGCAGGAAACATTTAGCTCATATGCGGCAATGCCTTCGCCATCGTTGAGGATTTCGATGGTTCTTTCGTAGTCCTCGCGGCTGTAGCCAAAAATATTGGCGAAAACCACGATGTTCCTAATCTCGCGCAGGCGCGGCAGCTTCTCCTGAAGAAATGCGGTTGCGCCAATGTTTTGCAGGCCAACGGCATTAAGCATTCCAGCAGCGGTTTCCCAAAGGCGCGGCGGAGGATTTCCCGTCATCGGCTCCCGCGAAAGTCCTTTGACCACGAATCCACCCAGCTTGTCGAGGTGAACCACATCCTCGAATTCCACGCCGTAGCCAAACGTTCCGCTGGCCGCAATCACCGGATTTTTCAGAGAAATGCCAGCGAAGGTTACGCCGAGATCCAGGCCGGTCTTGCCGCCATTTTCCCCAGGTGAGGACGAAGATGAAGAGGCGCTCACCGCGGCAACCTCTCGCATCTCGGAACAAGAATAGAAAACAACTTTCCCTGGAGATAGAGGAGTGCACTTGCAGAGCGGGGGAGTGATCTCATCGCGAAGCTAGTTTACACAGCGGGGCGTTCCACGCCAACGGCTTCAGTTGATCGGCGGGAGTCCAATTTTCGCCACCAGCTCGCGAAACTCTGGATTGTGGTGGAGAGTCTGAAAGCCTCGGTCGAGCGGCAGAGTGCTGAGTTCGAGGTCGTGCCGCTGGCAGGCAATGCTGAGATATTTCAAGGCCGCTTCATGCTGGCCGAGAGCCGCGCGGGCAGTTGCCACGTCGAAGGCGGACCCGGTGCCGCGATCGAATGAATCCTGAGCCATGCGAAGGCGTGCCTGCAACAGTCCGGTCAGGCCGCCGCGGTTGTAGCCTTTTTCTTCCGCGTCGATTTGTTTCTGCGCGGCGGCATCGTGCCGCAAGCTCGCGACAATTCTGTTCTGCTGAAAGTAGCCGGAATAATTTCCTTCTTGAAAATAAATGTCGGCCAGATACCCGTGGGGATGAATGAAATCCGGCTGGGAAACGGCGAGTTGGGTGAGTAGAGCCCTGGCCTCTTCTTTCTTTCCAGCTTCCGAAAGAATGACTCCTTTGTCGGCGAGAATCGGAGTGGAAGACGGATTGAGCTGCCGCGCTTTCTCGATTTCAGCCAACGCTTCGGAAGGATGCTGGGTTTCCATCAGGAACGTGGCGTACCAGTGATGCGCGCGAGACAAGGTTGGGTCCAGCTCGATGGCGCGCCTAAATTCACGATCGGCCGTGGCCGCGTCGAAAGATCCCCAAAAGCTGGCGAAGGCCAAAGAGTTATGGGCCTCGGCGGAATTGGGATCCAGTTCGACCGCCTTGCTGGCTGCGGCTCGAGCCCGTGGATAAGCTTCCTGCGGCGGCATCGTGCCATACTCCCGCAGCAAATTGTAAGTATCCGCCAATCCCACATACGGCGCCGCATAGGCGGGATCGTGAACGATTGCCTGGGTAAAAAAATCTACTGCCTCGTTCAGATCTTTCGGCGTGCGCTTTTCAAAATAATATCGGCCCTTCAGATAAAGATCCTGAGACTCGGCATCGGCGACGTGCGGTGCGGCGAGCGCATTCTTGAAGCGGGGCTCGCGATGGCCAAAGGAGAAAACAAGAAAAGAACAAGCGATAACGGCCAGAGGCAAAAGCCACAGGAAAGACTTGGCCGCGGCGAATGTGGAGACAGTTTCGGCAGGATGGAACCCAGTACCTGGTTCCGCCGATGCAACCGAGCCTGCGACCTTAGCGGCCAGCAATCCCGCAGAGTAAGAACGATCGCGACTTTCATCCGCGGAAGCGTCTGCGGCTGGATTTTCCACCACCGGCTCGGCCACGTCGCGAGCGTGATTTGGAGCATTAAGCCACTCTTCCAACTCTGCGGCATACGCGAAGACACCGCCGCGAGCGCTTCCCGGCACTCTGTACACGGGGAGTCCGCGCTCTTTTTCCCAACGTTTAACCGTGCGCTCGTCGCGGCCGAAGAAGGCGGCGATTTCCTTCCAGGAATCCAAACGCTTCGTCGGCGCGAGCGGCTCGCTTTGAGCGACCATGCTTACAAATACCCGAGAGATCTGAATTGTCCCAGCTTGGGGGAAAGCGAGGCCTGAGCAGTATAGCGCGACTCCCATCCAAAGGAACTACCACCAACGGGCCACCCCTGGCTTACGCATGAGTTGCCGAAAGCCCTGTCAGGCGCGGCTTACGGGCTAGGGACTTTCGTTTTCGGTTGACAGGCCGAGGTGAACGCGCAATACTCTCGCGCTGGCGCTGCTCCGCCTTCTCTCGCTTCCGAAACACGATGAGCTTGGCCACTTCACTTTCAGGAGGATTTGTATGTCCCGCACTGCCCCCTTGGCGCGGAATATTTTTCCGCTCCTAGTGCTCGCTCTGGTTCTTGTTCCGTTCGCCTCCGCTTCCGGTCCCTACGTGATCGGTTCCCAGAACACGGTAACCGCGGACCCGAACATTACCCGGCCTTTCACCACGCCATGCGTCGTCCGGCTTTTTCAGGAAGCCGAATTCGATAACTTCAATGGCTATAACTTTACTTACACGCCTCCCGCGGATTGTCCCGGCCCTTGGGCCAAGGTGATATTCGTAACCGACGTCAACGTGACTGCGGGAAATCAATTCGACCGCACCGCCAACTTTTGGCTGGGCCCAACCAACATTTATTTTGGAACCACGGCGGAGCCCTCGGCTACTTTTGGCCCTTCATGGCATGTCGAGAAAGATCTCACCGATTACAGTCCCATTTTTTCCACCACGCAGCAGGGCACAGCGGATATCGGCAACCTCGTGAACAGCACCTACACCGGCATTATCTTTGCCTCGGCGTGGCTGGAGTTCTATCCCGTGGCTAAAAGACAGACCGCGCCGGTAACCGCCGACCAGGTGCTGGCCCTGTCGGCTGGGACCACGGGCGGCACTGTCACATTGAGTTCGCCTACGGATACCCTCTCCGGCACATTCACCTTTCCTTTGAACGTGCAGGCCGCTTATCTGGATGTTTATGCGCAGGGCCAGTCCTCCACCGAGGAATTCTGGTACACCTGCGTGCCGAATGACGTGGCCGCGGAGCTGGAGAGTTGTGGCAACACTCCCTTCCGCGAGACCGAGGTCACCATCGATGGCCAGCCAGCTGGAGTCGCGCCGATCTTTCCGTGGATTTTCACCGGCGGTATCGATCCATTTTTATGGTTTCCGATTCCCGGTGTGCAGACTCTGAACTTCACTCCCTACCGTGTGAACCTCACTCCATTCGCCGGACTATTGAGCAACGGTCAGCCGCACACCGTTGCACTCAGCGTGTTTAACGCCGATAGCTATTTCTCGGCCACGGCAAATCTGCTGCTTTACACGGACCCCGACGGAAATCAGACCAGCGGTGCGGTCACGCAGAATTCGCTCGCCGCGCCTTCTCCAGTGGTCAACGAGGACCTGCACGTGAAAGCAAGCGCGATCTGGGGACGAGTCGACGTGAGTTCGAATCGCAGCTTCGCCATCACCGGCTACGTCAACACTTCGCACGGCAAGGTGACGACGAAGGTTGCGCAGACCGAAAACTTCTACAACTACCAGACCTTCGACATCACGGCGCAAGAATATGTGCAGGATATAACGCAAGGCACGATCGTCAGCGCTTCCACAACCGTCTCGCAGGCCGGAGCGCCCACCATCGTCGACAAACACGATTACACGTTTCCGCTGACCGTGGATATTACCGAGCTCACTCTGTCCAACGGAAACATAAACCAAATCACTACTGCGAAACAGACTTACCAGGAGAACACGAGCACCACCCAGGCTGGCAAAGTTACATTCGCCAGCTCGCTGCAAAATGCTGGGCAGCACGTGGACACACTCGAACTCGACTCCTCGTTCAATCTTCTTGGCAATGCGGGGCAGTCGGGTTCGCAGCAGTATAGCTACGTTAACTCCAACGGCGCGGTCTACAACTGCACCATCTCGGCCGCGGCCAATGTGCTTACGGCATTCGGCCCAGGCTGCGAACAGTGAAGGATCGGTTAGGGTCGATAAAATAAGGAGCGGCTATGCCGCTCCTTATTTTTTTAGACGCTACAATTCATGGAGGCGCCATCGCTCTATTTCGGCGGCTGCGTGATTGCCCCCTGCGACGCGGAGGAAACGAGCGCCGCGTACTTCGCGAACACTCCAGTGGGATAGCGCGGCTTCGGCGGTCTCCATTCCTTCATTCGCTGGCGAAGAATCTCATCGCTGATCTCAACTTCCAGAATTCTTTCCTTAACATCAAAGCGGATCATATCGCCATCGCGTACCGCGCCGATGGGGCCGCCAAGTGCGGCCTCTGGCGAGACGTGGCCGGCCATCAGCCCGTGCGTGGCGCCGCTGAAACGCCCATCGGTCAGGAGCGCTACGGAAGCTCCCAATCCCTCGCCCACAATTGCGCCGGTAACGCTCAACATTTCCCGCATGCCCGGTCCGCCCTTTGGACCTTCATTGCGGATCACGACCACATCGCCAGATTTAATTTTCTTGGTTGTGACCGCTGTCATGGCATCTTCTTCGGATTCAAAGACGCGCGCCGGCCCGCGCTGCTCCAGCCGTTCGTGGCCGCTGATTTTGGCGACGCATCCCTCGGGAGCGAGATTTCCCTTGAGAATCACCAGCCCTCCGGTTTTTTTCAACGGTTTTTCCAGCGGCGCTATCACCTCTTGCCCGGAAGCTTCCGCGGCACTCTTGCTCTCAGCTCCCAGCGAAAGACCGGTGACGGTTTTCGCCTCAGGGTGAAGATGCTTTCCCCGCAGCAACCGCTCCGCCAGCAACCGCACGCCGCCAGCGCGGTGCATATCCGCGGCTACAAAACGTCCCGAGGGTTTCAGATCGGCAAGCAGCGGCGTGCGCTCACTCACCCTTTGGAAGTCGTCAATCTGCAAATCGACCCCGGCTTCGCGCGCAATGGCCAGCAGGTGAAGCACGGCGTTGGTCGATCCGCCGGTCGCGGCCACGGAAGCAATCGCATTTTCAAATGCGTCCTGGGTCAGAATTTCACGCGGCCGAATTCCTTTCTCTAGCAAGTTCAATACAACGTTGCCGCAATCGAAGGCCACCTGATCTTTTTGCGCATCCATGGCGGGCACACTGTTGAAGCCCATGGGCGAAAGTCCAATCATCTCCATCACGGTGGACATGGTATTTGCGGTGTACTGGCCGCCACAGGCGCCGGCTCCGGGGCATGCGACATTTTCAAGGTCGTACAATTCCTGGTCCGTGATTTTGCCCGCCGCATTCGCGCCCACCGCCTCAAACACGTCCTGAATCGTAACGTCCTTGCCGTGGAAACTGCCTGCGGCAATCGTTCCGCCATAGAGGACAAGTCCAGGAAGATCCATGCGGGCGAGCGCCATAGCCGCGGCGGGAATCGTCTTGTCGCAGCCCACCACGCACACCACCGCGTCAAACAATTGGCCGCGGCAAACCAGTTCAATGGAGTCGGCAATCAGCTCGCGGCTCACCAGCGAGGCGCGCATGCCTTCTGTGCCCATGGTTTCGCCGTCGGAAATTGCGATGGTGTTGAATTCCATCGGTGTCCCTCCTGCGGCGCGAATGCCCTCCTTCACTTTGGCGGAGAGCCGGCGCAGGTGAAAGTTGCACGGCATGGTTTCGATCCAGGTATTGGCTACGCCGATCAGCGGCTTGCGCAGATCGGCGTCGGTGAAGCCGATAGCTTTGAACATGGAACGCGCCGGAGCCCGGTCGCGCCCGTCAGTAATTCCGCGGCTGCGATGCTTAAGATCCATAATGTTTACGGTCCATGATGTCCAAGATCTCGATGCTTATGATCTTGACAATTAAGATACACGGCGAAAGATTCCTACAGAGGTAAAGATTCAGCGGAATAAAGTAAGAAAAAACGGGGAATCTGTCTTCAAGCGACGTCAGGAGGCGCGCTCGATTCCAGGTTCCCCAACTGGCATGATGCTTACCCAGGAGGCATCACGCTTCTGACACAACCGTTAAAACCTATGCCAATGCGGCGCGCGCCGATTGTTCTGTAATATTTTCCGACGCCGGCGGAAGCGGCGCCCACTCGCCATCTTCAGGCTTCTTCAAAGCGGCGCTGGACCGTACGTCGATTACATCCACGATCGAATACCACTCCCGGCAAAGCTGCCCGATCTGCTTGTGCGTGACTTCGATCATCACAGTCGCACCGTGGTATGGGCCGGCGGCCTCCGCGTGCACCGATGTTAGATCGAGCCCCCTGCGGGAAATTGCATTCAAAATGCGCATCAGCGTCCCTTGCGCATTGCGATAGCGAATGTGAAAGACTTGCATTGGCCGTTTCCTCAAAACTAATTTGTGTCTACTCGTCCCCGAACACCATCTCCGAAAGCGCCGCTCCGGCTGGAACCATAGGATAAACATTCGCCTCCGGGTGGCAATCAAACACCAGCAACTCCGGTTCCGGCGACCGCAGGAAATTGTCGATGGAATCTCCCGTTTCCGCCGATACCGGATATTCCGCCAGGGCAGCTTCGTTCAGCCGCCATCCATGAATCTTGTAAGCCTTGGCAATCTCCACGAAATCCGGATTGTCGCTCAAATCGGTTTCGGAATAGTTGCGCTCGTAGAAAAGCTGTTGCCACTGCCGCACCATGCCCAGATATTTGTTGTCGACAATCACCATCTTTACAGGCAGGCTGAGGCGGTGCACTGTGGCCAGTTCCTGAATGTTCATCTGGAACCCGCCATCGCCGGAAACGCAAAGCACGCAAGTCTCCGGCTTCGCCAGTTGCACGCCAACCGCGGCCGGCAGAGCGAAACCCATCGCTCCCAACCCTCCTGACGTAATAAATCCTCGCGGCGATGACGCGCGATAGCGCTGCGCCGCCCACATCTGGTGCTGGCCCACGTCGGCAATCACCACGCTATCTTGCGGCAGCCGGCTGAACAGTTCATCGAGGAAGCGAATTGTAGGCTGGGCCAGTCCTCGCGGATCGACTTCCGCGCGCTCCTGTCCACAAGCCACCGCCCGCCAGCCGCTCCAGTTGGGTAGGGACAAAGAAGCGTGACGTAATCCCGCATGGAATGCCGGAATCGTCTCCGCCAGATTTCCGATCACGGGCAGCTCGCAAGCTCGCACCCGGTCAAGCTGCGCCGGATCGATTTCAAAGTGAACGATCTTGGCCTGCGGCGCAAACTTAATGGGATCGCCAGTCACGCGATCGTCCAGTCGCGCACCAAAAACCAGCAGCAAATCAGTCTCGTGCAACGCCATGTTAGCCGCGCGCGTTCCGTGCATGCCGACCATGCCCAGGTAATAAGGAGCTTGCGGCGGAACTGCGCCCAGCCCGTGCACCGTGGCGAACGTGGGAATATTCAGTTCATCGAGCAGACGCCGCAACTCCGGAACTGCTCCCGAAAGTTTCGCGC
>Ga0209655_10000328_pt1 | contig 18100 bp, 13 predicted proteins | sample BogFormECP03_OM2_FD_188236 | JGI IMG/M metagenome (GOLD analysis project Ga0209655, IMG submission 188236) | Bog forest soil microbial communities from Calvert Island, British Columbia, Canada - ECP03_OM2 (SPAdes) (version 2) | ecosystem: Environmental > Aquatic > Freshwater > Wetlands > Bog ...
ATGCTCAATATCGTGAATGCATTCGTCAAGGCAGATGGGCGTATCGAGCTGGCGCTGCAACGCGGCGTGGGAGTAAATGTCGTCGTGGCCCAGGGGCTGCTCGATCATGATCAGGTAAAAGGCGTCGAGCTGCTTCAGCAGCGGCGCGTCTTCCAGACGATAGGCGGAGTTGGCGTCCACCATCAGGCGGATGCGCGGGAATTTTTCGCGGAGGGCGCGGGCGGGCGCGACGTCGTTGCCCGGCTTGATTTTTATTTTGATGCGCTGGTAGCCCGCGGCTAATTCTTTTTCCACTTTGGCGAGCAGGGTTGGGATGTCGGGCTGGACGCCGATGGAAACGCCGCTGGAGATTTCGTCGCGGGTGCCGCCGAGCAATTTCGCTAGGGGCAGGCTCTTTTGTTTGGCTTCGGCGTCCCAGATCGCCGTTTCCAGGCCGGCCTTAGCCATGTTGTGGCCGCGGACACGGGCGAGCAGGTCGTACACTTCGGCGGCGGAATCGAATTCCTTGTATTTCACGATGGGCCAGAGAAAATCGCGGAGGATGTGCCAGGCGGTCTCGACGGTTTCGTAGGAATAGTAAGGGTCCTCGCCCGCGGTGCATTCGCCCCAGCCTGAGGTGCCAGCGGCGTCCACTTCGATCAGCAGAACGCGCCGCAGCGAAGTTTCCCCGAAGCTGGTTTGGAAGGGCGCGACGAGCGGCATGTGGATTTCGCGCAGAGTGATTTTACGCAGGCGCATGGGGGGCTGGGGGCCTTTAGTCCTTTGGAACAATTCTCGAAGCGGGTCCACTTCGAAACAAAAAATAATGGCAACGGCTGCCCGGTTCGATGAACCCGAACCGGCCGCTACAAATTCAACGGCAGTGCCCGGAAGCGCTAGTCTTCGAATTCTTCCGGGCGGTATTCTGGCAGACGCAAGCCCGCGATGGAAGCGGCGGGTTCCAGAATGTAATCCACGGTTTCGCCGCGGCGCTCGACGGACGTGGCGATGTAGCCCTGATGCAGCAATTTGCGGAAGTGGTCGCGTGTTTCGGATTGCAGGCGCGCGGCGGATTCGCGGTCTTGCGCTTTCAGTTCTTCGAGAGCCGCGGGCAGCGAAATTGTTTGCGTGGCGACCGCGGTGGGCAGCGGACTTTCGGCCAGGATATTTTTCACGCGATCGGAATCGAGCCACCATTCGGCTACCAGTCGATCTGTGGGCAGTCCCGCATGCAGCGGGCTTTCGGTGACGCCGTAGCAATTGGGGATGTAGCGGCGGGCGATAGCGCCCAGGCGCACGAAATTGAAGTGGGCGTTTTTCAGCTCCAGTGGATCGAAGGTCCATTCGATCAGGCGGATGTCGCGCTTCAGCGCGTCTTGCCGCTGAAAGAATTTCAGGCGCCGGCCCACGCCGAGATTTTGATATTCGGGGAGCACGGCGGTCATGTGCGAGTGCAGGAATGGCTTCCCGGCGCGCGTGCCGGCTAAAGCCAGCGTCATGCCGATCATTTTGCCGCCGTCGTAGGCGCCGAGGATTTGTCCGCCGGTGTGATGCGCGACAACGAAGATGGCCGAAGGCACGGCGATGTGCTCGCCCCAGATCTGTTTTTCCAGGCGCACGCATGATTCGTACTCGGCGAGAGATTCGCAGTGGCGAATTTCGATTTCGTGCGCTGCGGACGACGGTGTTTCGGCGGATGCGTTCATTTGGGGTGCGCGGCCTCGAAGGGGTTTTGCAACTTTGAGAGATTCCACAATTCTTCCATGCGTTCGCGCGGCAGGTCGGCCAGCGGGTGGCCTTCGGCGCGCGCGGCGGATTCCATCCACTGAAAACGGGACTGGAATTTGCGATTGGCTTTCTTCAGCGCGATTTCGGGGTCGGCGCCCAGGAAGCGTGCGACGTTTACGGCGGCGAAAAGCAGGTCGCCGACCTCTTCTTCGAGGTGTGGCGACATGGTCGCGGGGCGCGGCGCTGCAGCGGGCACGGCATGCCGTGCCCCTACGGTTGGCTGAGGCGCCGCAGGCTTCGTACGACTGGTAGATTCCAGCGATGCGAGGATTTCGCGCTTCTCCTCGTCGAGTTTTTCGAAGATGCCGGAGAGATTGTCCCAGTCGAAGCCGATGTGCGCGGCGCGGCGCGTGAGTTGGTAGGCTTCGAGGACGCCCGGGAGTGAGCGTGGGACACCGGAGAGTATCGACTCGCTGGCCGCATTCGTTTGCGCCGCGTTCCCGTTCCCCGCAGTTGCCTTCCCTTCCTTGCCGTTCGTTCTTGCGCGCTCCGCGGCTTTGATTTGTTCCCAATTTTTCAGCACCGCGGCGGAGTCTTTGGCTTTCGCGTCGCCGAAAACGTGCGGGTGGCGGCGGACCATCTTCGAGTGGATGGATTCGATGACGTCGGAAATGGTAAACGCGCCAGTTTCTTCAGCGAGGATTGAGTGGAAAGTGATCTGCAGCAGCAGGTCGCCCAGCTCCGACGCGAATGCGCGTGGATCGGATGATTCCATCGCGTCCAGGACTTCGTATGTCTCTTCGATCAGGAATTTGCGCAGCGACGCGTGCGTTTGCTCGCGGTCCCAAGGGCAGCCGTTGGGCGCGCGCAGCCTAGCCTGCAGCGCGACAAGTTTCGCGAACCACTGGCCGGCGAGCTTGTCGCGGCGGTTCAGCGTGATGCGCGGAGAGGTGGCCCGTCGTTGACGGGGGCGCTTCACGATTTTGCGTGGAGTACGTTTCTTCATTTCCGATACAACAATTTACAGGGAAGGTGCAGCCGAGACAAGGACGCGCGTGTCCCGTCGTGGGCCGGTTTACGGTAACCGAAGGTCTGAATCCAGTTGTCCGGCAATGCGACCAACCAGGTACAAGATCATAAGCGTAACATTGCAGGTGACTTACGTCACCGATGAAGTCAAGGCACGGCTTCTTGAATCCATCCCCATCGGCTCCGCGAAAGTACTACTAGGAACTACTATTAGCGACTTCGCTAGTCCTAGGGCACGCCGTGCTAGTACCTCGCCTCCGGCTCTATATAGTCAGATTAGGAGATTCTCACCATGCGATGCGGATGTGGACCAATTCGGAACGCTGCTCCGTTCCGTTTTCGCGGACGAATCCTTGGTGTGCTCAGCCTCGTGGCTGTGATCCTCGGACTGCTCAATGTGGGGGGCTGCGCCGCGGGCTTTGAAGGCGCCAAACCACTGGCGCCGTTGAATATCACACAGCCCGGCAATCAGACAGTGACGGTGGGACAGACCGCAACGTTCAGCGTGACAGCCACCGGCACCGGACCGCTGACCTACCAGTGGTACGTGAACGGGGTTGCTATCGCCGGCGCGACTTCCAGCACCTATACGACGCCACCGACCACGGTGGGCCAGAGCGGTTCGGTTTATACCGTCGTCGTATCGAATTCCGTGGGTAGTGCAACCAGTAACGGGGCGACGCTCACCGTACAAGTGATACCTCCGGTCGCCGGGAGCCTGGTACCGAGCAATGCGACGCCGCCTTATAACTCACCCGTGATGCTGGTCCCCACGTTCTCTGGAGGGACGGCGGTTATCGGTTCGACGGGCGTGGGGAGTTCCGATATTACGGCGACTGCTGTAAGCGGCGGCTCGTACCCGACGCCAGCTTTGACTTCCGCCAAGACGTACACGCTAACGGTTACAAGTCCGCAGGGTACCGTGGTTTCGACGACATGCGTGGTAACACCAACCCCCGTCATGATTACACCGATTGTGCCCGCGAATCAGACCACCGCGCCGGGCCAACTTACGTTCACTGCAACCGCAACCGGCGGTTTGACCAATGGGTTGACGTGGACCGCATCCGTAGGAACCTTTAGCGGGAACGTCTGGACATCACCGACGGCGCCCGGCACTTACACGATCACCGCGACGAGCGTGGACGAACCGTCTGTTTCCGTTTCAACGACGAGCACGATCAGCGGTCCCGTGATCACGACCCAACCGGTTAGCCAGCATGTTTGCACCGGATCGGCCATCGTGCTGAGTGTGACCGCCTTGTACGCGTCTAGTTACCAATGGAACTTTAACGCTACGCCGATCCCAGGGGCCATCAGCTCGACCTATACCATTTCGACGGCAGTTCCTGCGAATGCGGGAAATTACACCGTGACGGTGACGAGTGGAGCCGCGAGCGTAACTTCGGCTGTTGCCACGATTGCCGTGGGATCGCAAATCACGTCGAACCCCGCCAGCGTAACCATACTTCCAACCCAAACTGGCAGTTTTTCAGTAGCGGCACAAGGACTGAGTCCGTTTACCTATCAGTGGTACCAAATCCCTTCGGGCAGCGCCACCGGCTCCGCCATTCCTGGCGCAACATCAAACGTGTACACCACGCCGCCGGTGGATAGCAGTTACAACGGCGCTCAATACTACGCGACGGTTACGGATTCCTGTGGCACGACTCCGCTCACCAGCACTTCGGCCACGCTGACGGTAACGACGGGTAATGCTTCGCCGACCATCATCACTCAGCCGGTGGGCGAAAGCGTCGCGCCGGGAGGCACCACGACGTTTAACGTCGTGGCTTCCGGCACACCCGCGCTCAGCTATCAGTGGTTTGTGATTCTCGCCGGGCAAACGGTGGGAGTGCCAGTAACGGGAGCGACTGCCGATAGCTACACGGTACCCAGCTCGGCTACCGCCATTGGCGACGACCAGAACCAATACTACGTTGTGGTGACGAATGCTTATGGGCAAGCCGTCTCCCAGCCGGCAACGCTGGCGGTTGGCAGCGGGATTCTGATCACCCAGCAACCGGTGACCCAGTATGTGGATGTGGGATCCACTGCGACTTTTCAAGTGGCGGCGACTTCCAACCTTCCCTTGACGTATCAGTGGTACGAAGCCGCACCGGGCAGTTCTACATTTACGGCCATACCGGGAGCGACCGGCACAACCTATACGTCGGGGCCGACGGCTAGCACGGATTCCGGTTCCGTCCTGTACGTGGTTGTGAGCAATGGGGTCACGGCGTCGGTGACGAGCGTCTCAGCGGGACTTTTCGTCGGCCCGTTGCAGGGCATTCCGAATCTTTGTGATTCGAACTGGTCCCCGCTGGGCAATGCGATAGCGGAAGCGGGATGCAGCTACCAATTAACGGCCGCAACTGGCGACCAGATTGGCGTGCTGGTATGGCCGAATCTGATATCCACTGGCGACGTCCAGCTCAGCTTTACGATGACGCTCAGTAATCCGAGCACTCTTCCCGCCGACGGCTTCACCGTGGTTTTCGGCGATCCCTCGTTGGGAGCAACCCCCACAAGCGAAGGCGTACAGGGCATGGGCCTGGGAGCCAAAGGAATTCCCGGGACTGTCTTCGGCTTTGACACTTATCACAATGGGGGCGACCCGCCGGTTCCCTATGTGGGCGTGGGCAGAGGAGAAGCTCCGCTATTCGAAAATCCGTGGTTCAACGTCAATACCAGCATTCCGGTGCTCGTAGCGGGCGGCATGAGCATTTCGCACGACTACACCATAAATATCGAGCAGGGGCAAATGACGGTGACTCTGGATGGCGTGCAGGTAATGTCTGGTTCCGTAGCGGTTCCGCCGGTGGCTTATTTCTACGTCACCGCGTCGACGGGTGGCTCATACGAGCAAGCCGTGATCAGTAATGTGTCCGCCACCGTTTCCGTGCCGTCGAATTGATCAAAGGCGCTTAGGGAGAATTACGAATGAGATCGTTCTTATTGGCGACAATTTTCTTATTCGCGGGAAGTACAGCCGCGGTGGCGCAGCAATCGTACAAAGGGGACGCGGCTGCGACCTACGAATGGGTGCGCGCCAATGCTGGTCCCGGACAGTGCGGATGTTTTGGGATGAATGGCGGAGGACTATCAGCTTCCTGGAATTTCCATGATCGCTGGTCTTTGGTTGCGGACATCAGCGCCCAGAACGCGAACGGCGCACCTACGGCGGGAAGCTCATTGACCTTGGTATCGTATTTGGCCGGAGCGCGTTACAGACTTCCGCAGCCATGGTTCGAAGGGAAACATAAGCCAGAGCCCTTTGCACAAGTGCTGCTGGGCGCCACTCATGCCGGCGGCGGAGTGGCTGGAGTGGGCGATGGATCCTACCAATTTGCTACACGGATTGGAGGCGGCGTTGATGTGCCGCTGAGCTCCCGGTTCGCGCTGCGAATTGTGCAGGTCGATTATTATTTGACCACTTTCGCGAACTCCACGAACGACCACCAGAACAATTTGTTGGTCGCGGCCGGCTTTGTGTTTCATTGGTCCCGGTAGAAAACAATTCCCGGACCAGCGTTATGGTAGCTTCCTCGCTCGAACAACTCCCGCGTTCCAAATATCAGAGCACATCCGGATGACGGTCAATAACAGGCTCATGACGAACTAATTGCCAGGTCCTGATAAACGCTGCGAGTTCAAAGGGTCGGCGCAGCAACTAGTTGCTCGCGGCGTGGGTTGTGGCTGGGCGGATTACGGATTCGGAGAAGCGGTCCATTTCTTCGGCTTGGGGGCTGAATTGCAGCAGCAGCAGGTCCACGCCGGCGCGTTCGAATTGGCCGATACGATCGGCGACGTATTGCGGCGTGCCGACGAGACCGGAGCGCAGGCCGCGATTCGACACGGAATATTCCTCGAGCGAGACGCGCTGTTCCAGCTGCGTATTGGCCAGCCATTGCTGATAATTCTGGTAGCCGGCGGCGTTCTGCTGCACGTCAGTGATGCGGGCCTGCTCCTGCTTGGCTTCTTCCTGCGTGTCGCGGACAATCGCGTATCCGGCTACGCCGAATTGCATGCGCGGCAAATTCTTGCGCTCGCGGCGTTCAGACATATCGCGGATTTTTTCGGCGACGCGCACGGGCGAATCGCCGTGCATCACGAAGGCGTCGCACTTCTGCGAGATTAATTCTTTCGCGGCTTCCGATTCCCCGCCCGCGTAAATGACCGGGCGCGGCTTCGAGACTGGCTTCGGCTGCAGCACCAGATCTTGCACGGTATGGTATTTGCCAACGTAGGAAAAATGGTCCTGCTTCCAGGCGGCGTCCACGATGTCCAGCCATTCGGAAGTGCGCGCGTAGCGATCGTCGTGCTGGTCAAAATGCACGCCGTATTTTTTGGCTTCTTCGGCCCACCAGGAAGAAACCACGTTCAACGAGAGGCGCCCGTTGCTGATGCGGTCAATATTGGCGGATTGTTTGGCGAGCAGCGCCGGCAGATGAAACGTGGGCCGCACCGCCACCATCAATTCCAGGGATTCGGTGACGGCTGCGAGCGCGGCGGCGGTGGACCAGGCATCGAGCGAAGGCGCGTCCACGCCCTTGATGTCGTTCAGATTTAATTCGGCGATGAGCGTGAGGCTGTAACCGATTTTTTCGCTGCGGCGCGCCAGGCGCGAGACGTAATCCCATGTGGGAGGCATCTGCTCGTCCGCCACATTGCGCAGCCAGCCGCCGAACACCGGAAGCCAGTAGCCGTAACGCATCAGCGCGCCTCCCGCACCAAATAATCCACCAGGCGCGCGAAGGGATCGAAGCCGACGATGCGCGGGCCGTCGGAAACGAAATTCGATAGCGCGTTCACGTCGTAGTAGTAGAGCTTGCCGTCGCGGTCGTCAATGATGTACTCCAGGCCGCCGACTTCGATTTGCGCGGCGCGGAAAATCTTTTCGGTGTCGGCGATTATCTTCTTGGACGGTGTAAAACCTTCGACGCGCAGGCCGGTCTTCGCGCCTTCCACCACGCAGGCGGTTTTGATTTCGGCGCCGTCGGTGGTCTTGCAGATGTCCATGGGGCATAGGTCGAAAGTCTCACCCGAAGTGAAAACTTTTATGCCGTAGAGATATTTGTAGCCGAGCGTTTCGACGCGGGTGATGTGCCCGCCGCGCGCGGGAATGAATTCCTGCACGATGCCGGTGGAATCCAGGCCCAGCTGGATTGCGCCGTTCTGTACCGCGGATGCGAGCTGCTCGGCTGAATCGAAGCGCACGATGCCGACGCCGCTGCCGCCGATATTGGGCTTCACCACAATCGGGTAACGCAGATTTTTTGCCGCGGCTACTGCTTGCGAGGGATGGTTGATCACCACCGAGCGAGGGTGCGGCAGGCCGAGCGATTCGAGCAGCGAGAGTTGCAGCGCTTTGGAGGTTTCCACGCGGAAAGCGTGGCTGCCGTTCACTACGCGCGTGCCTTGCTTTTCCAGATGCGCCAGGTAGCTGAGCGTGTAGAAAATTGCGTGGGCATTACCGCGCGTCCACGCGGAGGGGCTCATGCGATTGAAAACCAGGCCGAATTGCTGGTGGCCGTTGGGGGAGATGTCGAAATGATGATGCGCGGCATCCAGGCGGACGTAGGGGATCGCGCGGCGGTCTAGTTCGGCGAAGACGGGGACGAACCAGCGCGGGTGTTCGTGGTAGATGGCGATGGGTTTCGTTGCTGAGCGCGATTTCGATTTTGGGTTGCTGCGTCGCGCTGGCGTCTTACGGTTGGCTGGTTTCGTGCGGGGCATTTGGTTCCTTGGCGGCTCGGCGCTGATAGTAGTTCGATGCAACAGACTAGCGCACGTTGCGGGATTTTGCGAGCGGGGTTGAGTTTGTTACAAAACATTTACCGGAGAGACGCGTAGAAAACCTGAGTCAAAAGCTTTAACACAGAGGACACAGAGAAAAACCGGAGAGCACAGAGAAGGATTAAAACATCGCCTGAAGAGACGGCTGGCGAGGATGACACAACGCAAGCAGCAAATAGGCTTCGGCCGGCTTGAAACAAAGGCGCCAGCCTCAGGATGACGATGCGACGAGCATCGTCATGCGGGCTTGGCTAGGCCGCTGGCCACCGCTTGGTCCAAGAGCTTTTTCATATCGCGGCTGGCTTTGCGCGAGGCTGCTTCTTCCTGCTCGCCGAGTTTGCCTTGTTGCTCGCCCAGTTTGCCCTGTTGTTCGCCCAGCTTGCCCTGCTCTTCGCCGAGCGCGCCTTGCTGCTCGCCGAGCTCGGACTGCTTTTCTCCTGCTTTCGCTTGCAGTTCGCCAATGCGCTCCTGGATTTCGCCGATTTTTTCCTGGATGCGGCCCAGGTCGTCCTGCGTGCCGTCCTGGCCCATTTTTTTCAGCTCGGCTTCCAGTTTCTGCAGCTCGACGGTCATGTCTGGAATCTTCACGCGCACTTTCTCCATCTGCTCGCCCAGCGCCTCTTGTTTTGCGCCGAGCGCTTCCTGTTGCGCGCCCAAGGCCTCTTGCTGCTTGCCTAGCTCTTCCTGTTGACGGCCCAGTTCTCGCGAGGGAGCGAAGAAATCCATGGCCTGCTTGATGGTGGCGGGGTCGCGGATGATGTAGGCCTTGCCGCCGCGAATAAACCAGATGAAATCACCGGGGAAATTGCGGCGCAGCGAATTCGCGACGTCCGAATTGCCCTCAGTGCTGATCGTGAAATTATCGGACGACACGCTGACGCTGGAATTGCCGGACACGATGGTGAATTGCTCGCCATCGCTATCGCCGTTGATGACGCGGTTCGTAGTCGTGGTTTGCACAAAGGGGTGCACGCTCACCACCGGAGCCACCGGGCTGACTGGCCCGCCGACAGGAGGCACGGGGACGATGGGAACAAGCCGGACCACCGGCGCGACCGAGACCATTGGCCGAACATTGGGAAGGACGAGCGGCGTGACAACGGTATGCACCGACACAACCGGATCTACCGAGATTTCCCGCACCACGTTGGTGCGCACAGAAACGACTGGCCGGACGACCGTGCGCACTGACACTTCGGGTGCGACGGACGGCTCAGCAACGGGCGCGGTGGTCGGAGCGACAGGTGGCTCCGCGACCGCGGCAACCGGGGCAGGCGTCGCCGCTGGCTGCGCAGACTGCACAGGAGGAACCGCGGGAGGCTGCGTCGTCTGAGGCGCGGCTTGCTGCGCAGGCGTGGAATGGAAATTTTCGATCGTGGGGCGGAAAGCCGCGATCAGGCAGACGACTGGAACTGCCAGCAGCAAGTACGCGATCACGACGGGTTTCTTCAGGCGCATGGTGACACTCCCTTTCCATTCGAGAATTCGATCAACGCGTTTTTCCGCTTGTCCGGCGGTGGCCATGGAAACGCCCTGCCACCAGACGCGTCCTGGCGCAGCTTCGAGCGCCGCGAAAAAACCGAGCAAAGTTTCAGCGTAACGGGTGCGGTCGGCACCGGCGGCCAGAGCGGCATCGTCGCTGGCTTCTTCGGCGAGATCCGCCAGGCGGCGAGCGAGCCACCAACTGAGCGGGCTGAACCAGAAGATCGCGCGATGAAGAAGTGAGAGGCGCTCGGCGAGCGCGTCGCGGCGGACCACGTGCGAAATTTCGTGCGCGAGGACGGCGTCGAGTTCGGCGGGTTCCCACTCGCGCCAGCCGGCGGGAAGCAGGATCGCGGGGCGGAGCACGCCGAAGGTTACCGGCACGGAGAGCAGCTCAGATTCGGCCAAGCGCGGCGGCGCTGCGCGCAGGCCGGCGGCGCGGGCGAAGGCGTGCAGGCGCGTCAGAGCGTGCGCGTCTTCGACCAGCTGCGCTTCCCCATCCAGGCGGCGGCCCAGGATTATGCCGAGCGCCAGACGCGTCAGCATAAAGATCGCCACGGCGAGGTAGAGCGCCGCAGAAACTGCGAGCCAGGGAAACGGACGACGGGGTTGCGCGCTCTGCTGTGACGCTGGCGCGGATTGCGCCGCACCCGCCTCATCCGTCGTGCCCGTTGAATCCGAAGGTTTCGAGCTGTAGCTGTATGCGCCGAGCTTCGCCGCACTCGAACGCACTACTTGGTTAAAGCTGACCGCGTGAGATCGCAGCGCGCGCGCAGGCGCGATTTCCGCGGGCGGCTGCGTATGCAGGAATTTCGCGGCCAGCGGCACGAAAACCGGCAGCGGCGGCAGCAGCAGACCAAGCAGCGGCATCGCGAGCGCTACGAGCAGCACCGCCCGCCAAATCGCCAGACGTAATGCGACGCTGCGTACGCGGAACGCCGCCAGAGCCAGTCCCGCGACACACGCAATCGCCAGCGAGCGCGCGGCAGGCTGCAGCACGTGCGCGGCGAAATTTGCGGAAGCGCCGAGTAGCGGGCTGACGATCATGACTTCGCCTCCTTGCGCTGATTGGTTTTACGCTCGGCGATTTTCTGGGTCAGGCGCTCGAGCTGGCGGCGATCGAGCACGGCGTTGTCCACCATGCCGATCACCAATTGTTCGACGGAGCCGCCGCAGAAACGGTCAATAATATGTTTGACGGCGCGCACCGCCACATTTTGACGCGGCTCGGCAGCGCGATAGATGTAAGTGCGGCCGCTGATTTCGTGTGCGACGTAACCTTTTAGTTCCAGGCGGCGCAGCACGGTGCGGATGGTGGATTCCTTCATGGGGCGACGGGCGGCAAGGGCTTCGCGGCAGGCTTCGGAAGAAACCGGGCCGTGCGACCAGACGTAATCCATGACCATCTGCTCGACTTCGCCGAGGTTGCGGGGGCGGGTATTTTGTGTGTTCTTCATTGTAGCGTTACATCTTGTAACAGATGGGTGGGAGCGTGTCAACAGGAAAAATCGGGCCGGCGCGGACCTGTTCGCCACGGTGGCGGGCGCCGCTTGTCGCAGAGCGGAAGCGGATGTTAAACTTGCTTGTAACTTTCAGGAGCATCTCCAAGGATACCTGCCGTGGCGGATTCAAAGCACGAAGAGACATTCAAAGTAGTGGACCGCCGATTGTTTGGCGAAGACGGCGAATTGCGTCAGGACGTGGTGGAGCAGGAGCGGCGCAACGACGAAGCGGCGGAAAAGAAAGCCGCGGCGCAAGCGGAAGCGAAGGCTAAGGCGGCTGCGGCTTCTTCGGCGGGTAAAGCCATGCCGGCCCAGGCGCCGGGCGCGTTCGCTGCGAACGTGGATGCTCAGAGCGCGGCAGGAAATGGCGCTGCTCTTGCGGCGGGCGGTTCCGGGGAATTGGCGCCGGAAGACGCAGCGGCCGAGGCGCAGGACGCCGGCGAGATGAATCCCACGTCGCGCAGCTTTCAGATGCTGATTGATTTTCTGACGCGCAACGCCGCCGCGATGCTCGGCGGAATGGCGGACCCGCGCACCGGACAAGCGTTTGTGGACCTGGAAGGCGCGCGCGAAGTGATTGACATGCTCGACGCGCTGCGCGAAAAAACCCGGGGGAATTTGTCCAAGGACGACGACAACCTGCTGATTGAAGTCATCGGCAGCCTGAAGCTGACGTTCATGGAAATTTCTAAAGTGGCCGCGGAGCAGATGGCCAAGAAGGCTAAGGCCAAGTAGCCGGCAGCGTGCGCGCGTTTGTGATTCGTAATTAGTGATTCGTGAGTAGTGATTCGTGATTTCACTTTGCCGGGCGGTGCGGTTTCGCGCGACCGCCGGCTTCCCCGGATGAATCGAGAGCAATCTTTGCGGCGTCCCACCAGACCATGGCTTCCCTGCAATTAACCGTACTGGGTTCGGGCACGTCCATGGGCGTTCCCACGCTCGCGTGTCACTGCGCGGTGTGCGATTCCACGGACCCGCACGACAAACGCACGCGGCCTTCGGTCCTGCTGGCATATAACGGCCGCAACGTAGTAATTGATACCTCACCGGATTTTCGTTTTCAGGCCATGCGGGAAAAAATCGACCGGCTGGACGCGGTGCTGTACACGCATTCGCACGCGGACCACATTTTGGGGCTCGACGACATTCGCCCTTACAATTTGAAGCAACGTAGCGCCATACCGGCGTACGCAACAGCGGATACGCAGGTAACGCTGCGGCGGCAATTCGCGTACGTCTTCGACCACGTGGTGACGGAAAGCTCTGTTCCGGAAGTCGAGATGCATACGATTGATGGGCCGTTCGATTTATTTGGACTGCGGTTTACTCCGGTGCCGGCGCAGCACGGGCCGCAACCGGTGCTGGGTTTTCGTTTTGGCAAGGCCGCGTACCTGACGGATTTCAGCGCGGTGCCGGAAAGTTCGAAGGGGCTGCTGCACGGGCTGGATGATTTCATTCTGGATGCCTTGCGCTACACGCCGCATCCGATGCACTCAAACGTGGAGCAGTCGCTTAAGCTGGTGCGGGAGCTCGAACCCAAGCGCGCCTGGTTCACCCATATTTGCCACGATTTGGGGCACGTGCGGGACAACGCCAAATTGCCGCAGGGCGTGCAGCTGGCTTACGACGGATTGAAATTTGAGGTGCAGATTTAATGCTGTTGGACGCGACGAAGGACACGCTGAAATTTCTGACGGATTTGCCGGCACACGCGTCCGGACGCTCGGACATTCTGCTTATCGGTTCGGCGGATGAGTGGGTGGAACAGTTAGGAGAAAGCCGGCCCGCCACGGTCTTGACGATCGGGAATTTTGATGGCGTGCACGTTGGGCACCAGGAAATTCTTCGCGACGTCGTCGAGCGCGCGGCGGCGGCTGGCGGAGGCGGTGATTCGCGCGGCGCGCAGAAGGGGCTCTTGCCGGCCGTGCTGACGTTTTATCCGCATCCGGCGCGCGTACTGCGGCCGCAGCAGGCCCCTTCCCTGCTGGAGACTCTGCCGCAGCGCCTGGCGGATTTCGCCGCGCTGGGCATCGGCGCGGCGCTGGTGTTGCAGTTCGACGCGGCGTTGGCCCAGGCCAGCGCGGAAGATTTTGCGAAAAAATATATCGTGGATACGATGCACGCGCGGGCGGTGCTGGTGGGCGCGAGCTTTCGCTTCGGGCACAAACAGCTGGGAGACGTCGAATTGCTGCGGGAATTGGGGCGTCGCTCGGGATTCGAAGTGGTCATCGTGACGCCGGTGATTGCTGCCGGAGAGGTCGTTTCCAGCACCGCCATTCGCGAAGCCGTGCGTGGCGGGCGCGTGGAAGATGCGCGGCGCATGCTGGGCCGGCCGTTCGCGCTGGTGGGCGAGATACGCCCGGGCACTGGACAGGGTCGCAAGCTGGTGGTGCCAACCCTGAATCTGACGACGGAGCACGAGACGCTGCCCAAGACGGGCGTGTATGTCACCGAAACCGTGCTGCCCGGCGGCACTTATCGCTCGGTCACGAATGTGGGTGTGCGTCCGACGTTTGACGGCAAGCGCCTGGCGATCGAATCGCATCTGTTCGATTTCGCAGAGGCGCTCACCTCCGGCCAGATGAAGGTGCGCTTCCTGCAGCGTCTGCGCGACGAGCAGAAATTTTCCGGCCCGGAAGCGCTGCGCGAGCAGGTGCTGAAAGACATTGCGCGCGCCAAGGAAATCTTCGCGCAGTCGTAATTCGCGAGATGGCAACCCGCGCAGCGTTCCGCGAATTCACCAAACGCGAGTTACTTGCCCGGTATGACCTTCCGTGCTAGCTTCTAAAAAGGAGGGCATCATGGCTAACGGCAGCAAGACGATGGATGGCACTCGAGCCAGCACCGACAGGCTCGAACGAGGTTTCAAGCCTCGCGCGCCGGTCAACGTTACCCGACCCAAACCGGTAAGAGTTCCAGAACCCACCAGGCCGTCCGGAAACGGGCACAAAGACTGAATAGCCAAGAATTAAATTAGCACCGAGGCACAATGGACAAGGTAGGGTTCGAGGCCATTGCGGTGTTGCTGGTCCTGCTTCCCGGCTTCCTTGCCGCCCGCACGGTTCAGTCGTTGTGCGTGCGGCCTACGCAGACAGAACTAGACAAGGTAGTCGAAGCTCTCCTCTACAGTTTTCTAATCTACGTTGCGTTCGTCGTCTGCGTCGGCAGAATTCCGCTCGCTGTCGTGCAAGAGAGTCTGCCAGACGGTGTGAACATCTACCGTCCCGCGATCCGGCCGCAAGACCTCCTTGTCCTGCTTCTTCTCGGGTTGGGTCTTGGAATCATCGTGAGCGCGTCGGTGACCAACGATTGGTACGGGCGGGCTTTTAGACGCATCCATGCCACCCAGAAGACCACGAGGTCATCGATTTGGAGCGATGTGTTTCATGATTTGTCCTATTACGTCCAGATTCAATTCTGCGACGGTAGAAAGATTATAGGATGGCCGCGATATTTTTCCGATACGCCTGAAGAGGCTACTCTTTTTCTGGAGAACGCAGCCTGGGTGGACAAAGACGGAAAACAGGAGGATATTCCGGGACCCGGAATTTTGATTACAAAGAATATGCCCATCGAAACGATCATGTTTCTCAGCGGTGAGCGCATTCTGCAAGACCAACACTCGTAGGCTTTCGGCGACGATTATCGTTTTTCGGCCGCGCGCTTCGCATTCCTACCTTCACGAAAGCGCAAGTTCCTCCTATAATCGAGCGCGTTGAGAACGGGCTCCGCCGCATTTTCGCCTCGCCGCAGGGCGAAAACGCGGACGGCGAGGACGAACATGGAAAATCGAGAAGTCGCGAAGATCTTGCAGGAGACGGCGCAGCTGCTCGAGATTGATGGCGCGATCATCGGGCGCTACCGCAGCTACGAGAAGGTCGCGGAGCTGCTCTACAGCATTCACGAGCGCATCGAGGACCTGGCCAAGGACGACGCCAAGCTGAAGGAACTTCCCGGCGTGGGCGACGGCATGGCCGCGCACATTCGAGAGGTCCTGCAGACCGGCGATTACAGCCTGCGCCAGAAATTATTGAAGAAATACCCGCTGACGCTGCTTGATCTGCTGCATCTGCAGGGCATGGGCCCGAAGAAAGTCGCGTTCCTCTTCAAGAAATTCAAAGTCGCGACCGTAGAAGGTGTGGAAAAACTGGCGCGCGAAGGAAAACTGCGCGATCTGGAAGGCTTCGGGGAAAAAACCGAGGCCAATATACTGAAGGCCACGGAACTCGCCAAGCGCTCTTCCGGACGGTTCAAGTTGGACGTGGCGGATGAGGAGGCGCAAAAACTGGTCGCCTACATTAGTAAGGTGAAAGAAATCGTGGAGTCGGTGACGCCCGCCGGCTCCTTGCGCCGCGGAAAAGAAACCATCGGTGATCTGGATTTGCTGGTGACGCTGCGCCCCGGACACGATAAACAGAAGCACGTGGACGAAGTGGCCGCGCACATCCTGAAATATCCCGGCATCGACCAAACCCTCGCGCACGGCGAAAATAAAGTGAGCGTGCTGCTGGGCAATGGCCTGCAAGTGGACGTGCGCTTGCTGGATAAAGACAGCTTTGGCGCCGCGCTGATGTACTTCACCGGCTCGAAAGAACACAACGTGGTGCTGCGCGGCCGCGCGCGGGACATGGGCTGGACTTTGAATGAGTATGCGCTGACGACGCTGAAGGGCGGAAAGTTCGTCGCCGGAAAGACCGAAGAGGAAATCTACAAAAAGCTGGGCCTGGATTACATCGAACCGGAACTACGCGAGAACACCGGCGAAATCACAGCAGCCGAAAATCACACGCTGCCGAATCTGCTGAAGCTCGCGGACATTCGCGGCGATCTGCAGATGCACACCACCGCCTCCGACGGGCGCAACTCCATCGAAGAAATGGGCGAAGCGGCGAAAAAGCTCGGATACGAGTACATCGCGTTGACGGACCATTCCAAGGCCGTGACCGTCGCTAACGGCATGGACGAAAAGCGCACGCTCGAGCAAATCAAGAAAATCCGCGCGGCGCAGGAACGCGTGCCGGGGATTCGTTTGCTCGCGGGAATCGAGGTGGACATCCTGAAAACCGGCAAGCTCGACCTGGACGATGAAGTGCTCGCGCAGCTGGACGTGGTGGTGGCCTCGGTGCATTCCTATATGAATCAGGGGCGCGCGGAAATGACCGAACGCATTCTGGCTGCGCTGGAAAATCCCTACGTGCAGATTCTGGCGCACCCGACGGGTCGGTTGGTGCTGCGGCGCGATCCGTTTGATTACGATATGGAAAAAATCCTGGACGCGGCCAAGGCTCGCGGCGTGGCGGTGGAATGCAACGCGTTCCCGGAGCGGCTGGATTTGAAGGATGTGCATCTGCGGATGGCAAAGGAGCGCGGGGTGAAGATCGTGATTTCCACGGACGCACATTCCTTCGCGCATTTTCCTTTAATGAAGTATGGGGTCATCACCGCACGGCGCGGATGGGTGGAGAAGAAGGATGTGGTGAACACTTTGCCGACCGAGCAGTTTTTGGCTTCGTTGCGCGCAAAGCCTGGCGCGAGTAAGGGTAAAGCAGCGAAGCGGAAGTCGGCGTAGGGCGCAGAGAAAGGAGAGAGAGATCCTCGCCTCCGGCGGGTCGGCTTGAGGCAAAGGCGCCGGCCTCGGGATGACGATGCTTGTCGCATCGTCACGGAACATTTTTCGCAGGCCCGACGTATCTCTTAGTGAAGGCACGAACGCCAGTGCCACGGAGTGACTAATGAACCGGCTAACAATTTTTGCAGCGGCGATGATCTTGACGGGAATCAGCCTCGCGGCCAGCGCTGCACCAGCGCGCGCCGACCAATGGTCCAAGACTTACCAGGTAAATGGCCGCGCGGACCTGCACGTGACCACCGGCGATGGCGACGTCACCGTCACCGGCACGGACCAGCATCAGATTGACGCGCGCGTCACCACTACCGGATGGAAGATCGGCCCGGACGACGTGCAGATCATCGAGAGTCAATCTGGCAATAGCGTTTCGATTGAAGTGAAAGTGCCGCACTGGGGCTTTTCGATGTTCGGCGGAAGCCATAAGTCTCTACGCGTAGAAGTGAGCGTGCCGCGCGAACTGGATCTGGACGTGCGTACCAGCGACGGTAACATCACCGCCCAGGGAGTTTCTGGCAAGATTCAATTCGATACGGGCGACGGCAACGTGACCGCCGGCAACATCAAGGGCGACATCCGAATTCACACCGGCGATGGGCATATCGAAGGGCACAACTTCGACGGCTCGCTCGACGCCAACACCGGCGACGGCAACCTGCGCATTGACGGCCGCTTCGACGCCCTGGCGCTGAAGACCGGCGACGGCAGCATCGAAGCCCAAGTGGGCAGCGGCTCGAAAGTGGCCAACGGCTGGAATCTCCATTCCGGCGACGGACATATAACGGTGCGCCTGCCGGGAGATTTGAACGCGAATCTGGATGCGCACACAGGCGATGGCAGCATCACGCTGGACGTTCCGATTCAAGTTTCCGGCTCACTGAGCCATTCATCCGTACGCGGAAAATTGAATGCCGGCGGCGCGACGCTCGCCATCAGCTCGGGCGACGGATCCATT
>Ga0209655_10000329_pt1 | contig 18095 bp, 18 predicted proteins | sample BogFormECP03_OM2_FD_188236 | JGI IMG/M metagenome (GOLD analysis project Ga0209655, IMG submission 188236) | Bog forest soil microbial communities from Calvert Island, British Columbia, Canada - ECP03_OM2 (SPAdes) (version 2) | ecosystem: Environmental > Aquatic > Freshwater > Wetlands > Bog ...
ATTCATCCGGCGGGGTACATTAGCACAAGCGCGCGAGACTGAGATTTAATTTGGCGAGGGTGGTGAACACAAAGTTACGCGTCAATCCCGGGGTGGCCGTCACGATTCAGCCGTCAGCTCTTCGCGATGCTCCATGTACACGCGGAAAACGCCCATGGCGGCGGCAACAATCGTAGGGCCGGCCACCAGCCCGAGCAAGCCAAACACTTCGAGACCACCAATGACGCCGATGAACAGCAGCAGGTCGTTCAGGCGTGTGCGATTGCTGAGCAGCAACGGGCGAACGATATTGTCGGCCACCGTAGAAACGCCGAGGCAAATGACCAGCACCACCAAAGCCTTGGCCCAATGCCCGGTTAATCCAAGCCAGAGGGCTGCAGGCACCCAAACGAGCGCCGAGCCGACGACCGGAACGAGCGAGAAGAACGCAATGACCACACCCCAAAAAATGGGCGTGGGGATTCCCGCGATGGTGAACGCCACGCCGCCCAGAAAACCCTGAATTGCGGCAATGACCAGCGCCACCGCGACGCTGGCAAAGATCAGTTCCCGCGATTCCTTCATCATTTCGCGTTGAATGTCCGGGTCAAAGGGCAAAAGATGGCGCAGGGCGCGAACCACGCTCTTGCCATCGCGAAACATAAAAAACAGCGTGAAGATCAGCAAGAAGAGGTCGACAAAGAAATTGGCGAAATTCTTGAGCAGCGCGCCGATACTGCCGGCAATGAAAGAACCGAGTTTGGCCGCACCGGCCTGCAACTGGCCCTCGATATCGATGGATTGCATGGAGTTCGGCAAACGGTGGCGAATCCAGGCTTCGACATCGGGGAGCAGGCCCTGATCCGGCCCCTGGCCATGCACCCCCAACGCTGCTTGCAAGCGCGCGGAAGCGTCCAGACCCTGGCGCGCCGTGAAAAAAAGTATCAGCAGCGCTGGAACGATGAGCAGAAAGGTAACCGCCAAGGTGCTGACCAGCGCGGCGCGGCCAGGCTTCAGGCGCATGTTGAGGCGTTCGTACATGGGGAAAAAGAAGATGGCCAGCACCGCCGACCACGCGAGCGGCACAAAAAACGGCAGAAAAATTCGGTAGACGAGATAACCGAGCAGTAACAAAGCTCCGTACGAAAGCACCGTGGCCAGCCGTTCGCTGGTGGTTGGAGCCGCGACAGGAGTTTGGCGCATGGGCGGTATATAATCCGTGAACGGAAAGTGCCGGTTGACCCGCTGGCACATCAAGCTAAACTAGGCATTACACAGCCAGACGTGAAAGGTTCGCTCTCCAGTCTCGCACAAACAGGTCGCGGGTAGCCAAAAAGCCCCATCGCGCATGACGGAAAAACCCTACTCGCTTACGGCATATCAGATTCGCCTGCTGGTGGTTCTCGTCCTGATCAATTTTGTAAATTTTGCCGCGCGGCAGGTTTTTGTGCCGCTGATTCCCTTGCTCCGCGCGCATTTGAATGTGAGCGATGCGGATCTCGGAGCCATGCAAACGTGGTTGCTGCTGGTGCTGGCGCTGGCCAGCGTGCCGTTCGGGTTTTTCGCGGACCGCATCAGCCGTAAGGCCATTATCTGGATCGGAATTTTGTGCTGGAGCCTGGCCACGCTGGCCGGCGGATTGGCTTCCACGTTCTCGTCGTTCCTGATCGCACGCGCCTTTGTGGGTTTGGGCGAGGCCGCCTACGCGCCCGCGGCGCAATCCATGATTTCCGGAGCGTTTCCCAAAGAGCGGCGCGCCATGGCGCAATCGATCTTTGCCACGGGCATGTTGCTGGGCGGAGCTTGCGGGCAGGTCTTGGGCGGAATTGTTGGATCGCACTATGGATGGCAAATGGCCTTTTTTTTGGTGGGCATTGCCGGGCTGATTCCGAGCATGGCGCTCTTTTCCATCCAGGAGCCTTCGCGCGGACCGCGTTCGGAAGTTGTACCGATACCCAGCTTATTCCGGATCCCTGCGTTTATGGCCATGATTGCCGCTGGAGCGTGCGTCACTTTTGCCAGCGTTTCGCTGCTGACCTGGGGCGTGGATTTTGTCGAGAGCTACAAGGATTTTAGTTTGCGCGAGGCTTCCGTGGCGCTGTCCATTGCGGCGCTGGTCTCCGCGATCACCGGCGTGCTTGCGGGCGGCGCGGTGGCGGACTTCCTGCAGAAGCGTTTTGCGTTCGGCCGCGTGGCCGCCATGGCTGGCGCGCTGCTGCTGGCTGCTCCGTTCTTGCTGCTGGCGATCCAGACCGAAGAGAAAGAAATCGTGTTGCTGGGCCTGGTCGTCTCGGGATTTTTTATGGCTTGGTATTTAGGGCCGGCGACGGCGGTGATTCACGACATGATGCCGCGGCGGGCGCACGCTACTTCCGTCGGCGTGTATCTGCTCGTTACCCAGCTCGTTGGCGGGCTGGGGCCGCAGGTGGTGGGAAGAATTTCTGATTTACACGATTTGCAGCTCGGACTGCAGATTTGCGTGGCGGTAATGGTTTGCGGTGGGTTGCTGATGCTGCTGGTAATTCATTTTATTCGCCGGGACGGGTTGCGACATCCGTCGCTGGATGTGTTTCACGCGGAGTCGGCGGATTAGGCTGCTAACGGATAACCCTAAGAAAAGGCCGGGACTTGAAGCCCGGCCGCTACAAAGTCCCACACAAAACCCCGTATTAGTGGATGCCTAGCTTCTCGATGAGGCGGGTCACTTCGGGCTCGCTGACGTCGTAGAGCGGACGCTCGTCGTCTTCTTCGAGGCGCTCGCGCAGGAATTCCGCGGAGATATAGCTCGATTCCCTGTCGGTAAGGTCGCGGCCGGCGCGGTCGCGAAATTTCACGAAGGCGATATGCGCGAGGCCTACGACCAGCGCTTCGTCGCCGACGAAGAATTTCGTGTCGATGGTGTCTGCATGGCGCGTAGCGATGCCGTTCCACATGTGCGAGAAGCGGCAGTGAAACTCCTGTCCGCTGAGCTTGGAAGTCACGTCGAAGGCGCCGATGAACTGGTTCATGGCGCCGTTGTTGGCGAGTACCGGGCGGGTGGTGGTCAAAACGTCTCCCTCATTGAATAAGTATCACGGAATAAGTGTCAAGCGCGGGCGCGCCGTGCCCCTACTATCAGGTTAGCGGCCGGCGACGGCCGCAGTGCCGACATTGGTATAGCTTTGCACCGCGGCGCCCACACCGGCGCCGGAACCTACGCGGTAGCCCTGATCGAGCAAGACCTTTTCGAATGCGCCGAGGAACAGCAGCACGTTGGCTCTCTGGCTGCAGTAGCCCATCAAGCCGATACGCCAGATTTTCGCCTTGAGAGGCCCGAGGCCGCCGGCAATTTCGATGTTGAACTCCTCGAGCAGTTGATTGCGGACCTTCACGTCGTCGATGCCGTTGGGGATCATCACCGCGGTTACGGTCGGCAAACGCTCTGCGGGATCTTTCACGAGCATCTCGAGGCCCATGGCTTCGAGGCCCGCGACGAGCGCCAGTTGATTCTGGCGATGCCGCTCCCAGCGATTTTCGAGACCCTCTTCCAGCGTTAGGCGCATGGCTTCGCGCAACGCAAAGATCAGCGAAATCGGCGGAGTGTGATGATACAGCCGGTCCTTGCCCCAGTAGTTCATGGCGGTGGTCAAATCAAAATACCAGCTTTGCACTTTAGTTTTGCGATTGCGAAAGACCTCTTCTGCTTTGGGGCTGACCGTGATCGGCGACATCCCGGGAGGCGCGCTAATCGCTTTCTGCGTGCCGCTGAAGCAGACGTCTACTCGCTCGTTGTCAATGTGCAGCGGCACGGCGGCCAGAGACGCGACGGTGTCCACGATAAGCAATGCGCCGAGTTCGTCGGCCACTTCGCGGAAACCGGCGAGTTGCGTGAGCACCCCTGAGGAGGTTTCGCCCTGCGCCAAGCCGATAATTTTGATTCTGCGGCCCTTGCCTGCTTTGCGCACTTCTTCCGGGTCCACCGTGGTGCCATAGGGCGCTTCGACACGCGTGACTTTGGCAGAGGTGCGTCCAGCGATTTCCGCCATGCGGTCGGAAAACCAGCCGTTCACGCAGATGATGGCTTCATCGCCTTCTTCCAGCGTATTCACCAGCGAAGCTTCGATGCCGCCAGAGCCGGAGGCCGAAAGCGGCATGGTGATGCGATTTTCCGTCTGAAAGATTTGGCGCATCAGCACCTGGGTATCTTCCATGCAGCCTTTGAACCACGGGTCCATATGGCCGACGAGGGGCGTCGACAGGGCGCGATAGACGCGCGGGTCTAGCGAGGACGGACCAGGCGTGAGCATTAATCTTACGGGAGGGTTCAGTTCGCCGATTGCTTGTGCCATGACGTTTTTGCCCTTCTTTATGCTTGCAGTGAGTGCTGCACGGCGTTGCGGTTGCGGCCTATGCGGGACATCGCGGAGCGCGCTTGAAGCTACGATTCTCGCGCAATCCCCTAGGGCGCGCAACCGACAATTTGGCTGGCCAGAGCGTGCTGCTAGATCGGAACTCGATCAAGGCTCACGATGAACTGAATACCTGGCACCACTTTGTTCAGGAGACGCTGGTCGTTGGTTACAAAGAGATCGACACCATAGGACGCAGCACACGCCAGTTGGATCGCGTCCGGCTGGGGCAATGTACGCTGTGCGCGCAATCCCGCGTAGGCCGCTGCGGCATTTTCGTCGAATGGAATCAAAATGGACGTTTCTTGCAGCAGTTGCTGATAGTAAGCGACAGCCGGCGCATTCTTTTCCTTCATTGGTTTTACGAGTAGCTCGCCCAAAGTGAACGTGGAAGTGACGAGTTGGTCGCTCCTATTGCTCATTCTTGAGCGCAAGGCTACAACTTGCGAAGAGAAATGGGGCGCGCCCTCAAACAGATAGATGAAGATATTGGTGTCCCAAAACACCCGGCTCATCCTCTGTCCTCGGGCCAATCCTTGCGCAGATTCGCAACGTACTCGTCGGCGTGTTCATCGGCCCAGATGTCCTTCCCCGATCCGAGCGCGGCTAGCAGCGGGTCCGGCGCCGCCGCGGCGGAAGCCGGTGACCATTCGTCATACCAAGCCAAGAGGTCAAAGTATTCCGATGGCAGGTCTTCAGGCTTGGGGGTCACTTTCGAACCGGCGCGACGGTAATGATGTGGATCGCGTTGCCGGAACAGACGACGGCGACCGTCGCCCGTCTCGAAAAGCATGCGATAGCGGCCGGGATTGGGGGCGCGGTTGGCAACGCAGTGTTGAACGACATGGACGTATATCCCCGGCCTCAAGGGAGATCCCTGCGAGACAAGCATCGCCTGCTCGACGATCTCGTTAATCGAAAAGTCTGCGCGGTCGGGGTGGGCTCGGTGGAGTAACGCGGTTGCGACCCAGACTTGGTCAGCGACCTTGAGGGTGGTTTTTAGCAAGCTCGCCATAATTCCTCATATTGATGTAATGCCATCAATACTAAGTATACTGGATGGCGGGTAGGAGAGTGTCAAATGATGTTGTCCGTGTTCGCGTGACGTGTGGGATGGAGGGAAACCGGCGGCTAAAAGCGGCCGCGTCGGAAGGCGGCCTCTACAGAGTCAAAAGCACGGATCTGAAGACCCGCCGCTACAAAGTCGAGCATGGAGACATGCCACGCGAATGGATTGACCTGCTTAGGCGGCGAGTTTTTGTTCTTCGGGGGCTAGCATGTGCGCCGGGACTTTGCGCAGTTCCCAGACTAAACCGAGCCAGGACATAGCTTTGAGGGTGTAATAGGTGATGTCGATCTCCCACCAAAAGAAGCCTTGGCGAGCTGCGGCCATAAAGTGGTGGTGATTGTTGTGCCAGCCTTCGCCAAGAGTGACCAGCGCGAGCAGCAGGTTATTCTTGCTGGTGTCTGTGGTTTCGTAACGGCGCGAGCCGAAGAGATGCGAGAGCGAGTTGATGGTAAACGTGCCATGCCAGCAGAGCACGGTGCTCAACAAGAAGCCCCAGATGAGCAACGGCCAACTGCCGATCAGCCAGAGCGTCACGCCCATGGTCACCGGCGGGACCAGGTAGTACTTATCGAGCCAGCGCAGCTCGGGGAATTTGGCAAAGTCGCCGATATAGTTCAGGCGCGTGTCGTTGTACTTGTCCGAAATAATCCAGCCAATATGCGACCAGAAAAACCCGAACAGCGTCGGCGAATGCAGGTCTTCTTCCTGGTCGGAAAAACGGTGATGGTGACGGTGATGCGCGGCCCACCACAGCACGCCCTTCTGCACCGAAGTCATGGCCATGAAGGCGATCACAAATTGAAAGACGCGGCTGGTTTTATACGAGCGATGCGAAAAATAGCGGTGGTAGCCGGCGGTCACGAAAAACATGCGCAGCTCGTACATGGCGAAACAGGCGACGGGCAGATACCAGTGGAAGGGCAGAAAAAAAACGGCCAGTGCGAGAACGTGGATGATCGCGAAAGGCAGCGCGGAGAAAACGGAGATGCGCGAGCCGTTAGGCAGCCGGATGGATAGCGCGCGCGAGACAGAAGCCATGCAGTAAAAACCCTTCCACGCCCAAATGGGACGTACCTTGTTGCTACGGCAACGGAGCAAGACTAGATTAGACCGCGCCGTGAAAGCGGCAGGTCTCAGCGGGTACCAGTTAAATTCCCGAACAGCCCCGCGACAGCCCGTTCAGTTTACGGTCGCGGCAAAACACCGTCAAGCGGCCGGAAGTACAGGTGTAATGAGCCAGATCCAATAAGTTAGATGCAAAGGCCGTGCGTGCGTTGTTTTAGCGCCTGCGCCGTCCTGCGGGAAGCGAGCGGCTGGCGAATGTGTTATCTTGCTTGCTCTATGGAAAGCACCAATTTGGAACGCGCCGATGTCTGAGCGTCCTGTACTCGTTGGACTGATCCCCCAAGCCGTGGTGCTCGATCCTGGCGATCAAGTTTCATGGATTTCTGACGCGGGAAACCTGCGCGTGGAATTTGACGTGAACCGCTGCCCGTTCTCTTCGAATATTTTTCAAGCGCCGGCCGGGATGCGCCTGCTCAGCGGCCCTCCGCGTGTCGGCGTAAAGGCGGGCTCTTTCAAGTATCGGCTGTGGCTCAACGAGCAAATCGTCGGCCAAGGCGAAGTAATCCTCCGCGACAAATAAGCTGTCCGCCGTTTGCATCGGCGGGCCCTGCGTCGTCCGACCCGCCCTATTTGGCCGGCTGCTTGGCGATGATCAGATCTTTGATTTTCGTGTACGTCGCGGCTGGAATGATTTTCTTGCGGGTAAGCTCGTCTTTTCTGGCATACGGCCGCCCGTCGATAATCTTCTGGGAGTAGACCGCACCGATGCCCGGAAGCGCATCGAGTTGGGCTTTGGTGGCGGTGTTGATGTCTACCAGGGCTCCGGAGGGCGTGGCTGCCGCGCTCTTTGAGCTTGCGGCCTGCCCTCCGGGCCGCGACATCGCCGGGGAAATGTTCAAGGTCGCAGCGAGTAGCACCAACAACAGCCACGCTATTTTGGTTTTCATCGTTCGTCTCCTGAAGTCACCAGACATTCCTCTGGCACCAGAAACGGTGGCACCAAGAACGAAAAGCCGGAACCAGCTACTTCTTGCTCGCCGCGTGATAACCGGCCCGAATGGCGTCGTCTTCCAGCATGTACTTTCCGCGTTTTGTCTTGCCGTAATAGCGGCTTCCAGGTTTGTAGTAAGCGCCGGAGCCAAGGTTGACCCACACCATGCCGCTGCTATTGGCGGGCTGAGTCGGTGAGACTGCCGGGCCCGGCGTGTTCGTCGATGCCGTATTGGCATTCTGCTGTGCAAAGATTTTGGCGGAGGTCATGCCGCCAGACAGGACGAATGCAGCGGCAATCGGCAACAAAATACGGAGCTTAGTTCGCCCTTGCATTCTTGAGGCTGCCTCACGCACGGACCTGCGGATCCGGTCCGGCGGATGATGGCCAAGAATGCGGTGCAAGTCAAGAACGCTCAGTCCCCGACAGCCAAAGCGCGCGGCACCTCGACGGATTCGGCCAGATCGCGGCGCGCCGAACCGAGAGCAAACGCCGGGACTTGCCGTTCCGGCACCAGCAAGAGATTGGTGGCCTTGCGCGGGAATTCACTCCGGCGGTCCAGTTTCAATCCCGCCTCGCGGAGAAACTCCGCGGAAAAACCCATATCCTCGGCGCGGTCCACGCCCCAAAACCAAAGCTTTTCTTCCTGGCGCTGCAGGAAGTCCAAAGCCTCTTCCAGCTTCTTCATGGCCCGGTCAAAGGAGGAAGCCAGGAAAAATACGCTCAAAGTCCAGGCATGCCGCGGATAGGTGGCTTGAATCCGCACACAATATTTCCCGGCCTGATTGCGCTCCATACTGCAGCGGTACTCATTTCGAACGGCGAACGCGCGCGTGCGCATGTGATTCACTGCTCCCAAAGAAAGATTAGAAAACTATGGTCGTGCGGCGGTGCAGCGCTGGCTGGGAGGCTGCGACTACAGAAACCCGTTCATGCCCGAACTGCCACAGTTCCCTGCGGCTACCAAGGGCAGTCTGGACACACAAATAGGGTACCTAGGCGGGTTGCGAAAGGCAAGAGCGCCGCCCATTCCCTGTTAATTATTTGATTGTAAAAGACTTAGACTAACCGAGAGCTCCCGCCGCCTTCAGTTTGTCTGGAAAGGTTTTCAGCTTTCCTTCCTTCTTCAGCCGGGCGTCCAAACCTGCGCGGAAGGCGTCGAAGGCCAGGGTGCGCTTGTTTTGCACCACCGCTTCGGTCAATTGCTTTTCTTGCTTTGCAAAATCCGCCTGATCCAACGCGGTCTTTTCGAGAATCTCGTAGACCGCGCGGCCTGCTCCGAGCGTCACAGGCGCGGATACCTCACCGACCTTCATGTCAAACGCGGCGGCGAGCTGCTTGCCGCTGCCGAGTCCGCCTACCGAGCCATCGCGAGCAAAGGAGTCGCTGGTTTTCGGATCGAGACCCAGCGATTTAGCGACCGCATCGAATTTCTCCCCGGCTTTAATGCGGCGGCTAAGCTCATCCGCTTTATTGACCACCTGCTGAATGGCTTTCTCTTTCTGAATGTCACTGATCACCCGGCCGCGAACTTCTTCCAGTGTTGCCTGGTGCGCCGGCTGAATATCTTTCACGGATAGAACAACATAGCCGCGGTCCGTGCGGATCGGCAAGCTCACTTCGCCGGCGTGCAAGCGGAACATAGCGTCCTTCACTTCCTTGGAATTCCCGAGTTCAAGCACCTGGTCGGTGGCCGAAACCGGGCGCGTTTCCGACAGCGTCAAGTGGAACTGTGACGCCAGATCATCCAAGGACACCTTGTTCGAACGGCGCACCTCGGTGGCGATTTTGTCCGCCGTATCGCTGGCCTCTTTGTCCGCCTGTCCCAGGACTAAGGGCGCGCGCAGTGACTCCTTCACCTCTTCGAACGGTTTGGTATGCGCTGGCTCTTTCTCAAGGACCTTGATGATGTGGAAGCCATATTGCGTCTTCACCAGGTCGGAAACCTGCCCCGGTTCAAGGGTGAAGGCCGCCTTCTCGAACTCCGGCACCGTCTGCCCCTGGGTGATAAAGCCCAAATCCCCGCCCTTATCCTTGCTCCCGGGGTCTTCGGAGTATTTCTTGGCCAAGTCGGAGAAGTTTCCGCCCTTCTTCACCTGCTTGAGGATGTCTTCGGCCTTCTGGCGGATCTCTTCCACTTCGGCGCTGGTCTTGCCCACGGTGGTCAACAGGATGTGCTGCACGTGTACCCGGTTTTGCACCTGATACTGCACGATGTTCTGCTGGTATTGCGCTTTCAGCTGGTCGTCGGAAATGTGTACTGCCTGGCGCATCTGGTTGATGTCCACCAAGCCGTAGCGCACCACGCGTCGCTCCGGCAGTTGGTAGGTCGCCCGATTCTTCTCGTACGCCGCCTTGATTTCCTCCTCCGTGGGCACAATCTTCAATTCCAGGTCTTCCGGCCGGATCAACGCGTAATCCAGCTTGATCTTTTCGTTGCGGTCGCGGAATTCCTGCTGCAGCTCTGCGGGACTGGCGCTGATGCCGTCCGTGATCAGCTTGCGAAACCTCTCTTCGAGCAGACCCTGCCGGATCAGCTCCTCAAAAACCGGCACGGTGAGTTGGAAGCGCGCGGAGACTTCCTGCGTATAGCGATCCATTCCCACGAAACTGTCCCCATTGAAAGCGGTGGGGAGATATTGCCGAATGCGGTCGGCGCGTTCCTGGTCCGAGACGCTGATGTTCAAGCGGCTGGCTTCGTACTCGAGCTCTTTCTCAAAAACAAGCTGCTGCAGGATTTGCTGCGTGTAATAGGGGATAAGCTGGGGAACGACTTCGCTGCGCTGCTGGATTTGCGCCAACTGCTGGCTGACTTCCGCCATGGTGACTTTCTGATCGCCAACCGTGGCGACGGTGTCGGATGCAGAGGTGTCGGAGCCGGTATTGGGTCCCTGTGGGATGAGGTACAAGAGCATGCCACCACCGAGGATGGCGGCGGCAACGCCAAACAGAATGCGTTTACCGGTTGTTGAATCGCTAGGCATTACAGGAATCTCCTAAAGTCTGCGGACAAACTCCATATTATAGGTGATAGACGGTACGCGCCTCAAATGGAATCGCAGGCCCGGCTAACCTTGCGCAAAGAAAGGTCATCGAAGCGTAGGTTGATATCGGCTTACCAGTGAAAATGAAGCGCACACCTCTTAGCGTTGCAGGGGCATCGTGGCTTGCCGCCGCGACGTTTCTAGTTACGGTCTTGTTTGGCGTAGCGACCTTTGGCCTGACGCCGTTTCGCTTAGCGTTTGGCGCGCTGGCCTCGGCAGCGCCGCTTGTGCTTCAAGCCCCAGCGACTTCCACCGCGCCTACCTTTTATCGCGACGTGCTGCCCATCCTCGAAGCGCATTGCCAGGAATGCCACCGTACCAGCGGCATCGCGCCCCTGGCCTTTGAAAGCTATTCTCAGACCAAGCCGTACGCGGAGGCCTTACGCATCGCCACCTCTAACAAAACCATGCCGCCATGGTTTGCCAACCCCAGCGTGGGGAAATTCTCCAACGATCTTTCGCTCTCGCCCGAAGAAATTGCCACGCTCGCCGCGTGGGCTGCATCGCAAGCGCCTGCCGGAGATCCGCGTGATGCGCCGACGCCACGCGTCTGGGCCGATCGATGGACCATCCCCGAACCAGACGTGGTGCTTAAGATGCCCCAACCCGTGCATCTGCCAGCGCAAGGCGATATCGACTACACCTACGAGATCGTGCCCACGCACTTCACGGAAGGGCGCTGGGTACAAATGGCGGAAGTGCTGCCGTCACGCCGCGGCAATGTGCATCACGCCGTGGTGTACGTGCGTCCGCCGGATTCGCCTTGGCTGCGGCACGCGCCCATCGGCGCGCCCTTTACCTCGGAATCGCTCACCGATCCCGAACTGCGCGCCGGCGCCATGTGGACCGACAGCGATATCTTGCTGGTCTACGCGCCCGGCAGTTCTCCGGACATGTGGCCGGACACCATGGCGAAATATATTCCTGCGGGCAGCGATCTCGTCTTGCAGATGCATTACACCTCAAATGGCGCTGCGGGCGAGGATCAGACCAGCGTTGGCTTGCGATTTTCCAAGCAGCCGCCACCGCTGCGCGTGCTCACCCTGCAGCTTACCAACGACCATTTTGTAATTCCGCCGGGAGTGCCCAACTACCGCGTGGAAGTGCATGGCACGCTTCCCAACGAGGCAACCTTGCTGAGCTTTTTTCCGCACATGCACCTGCGCGGAAAGCGTTTTGAATACAACCTCGTGCACCGAGAAGAAAAAAGTGCGGGCGCAAGCGACGGTTCCGCACCGTCGCGCTTCGAGCCGCTCTTGCGCGTGAATTATCATTTTCACTGGCAGATGAGCTACCGCCTGGCAACCCCGATGCATTTACCCGCGGGAACCGAGTTGCAGGCCGTCGCCTGGTTCGACAACTCACGCGACAATCCACACAATCCCGATCCCGACGCCGCGGTGCGCTGGGGCGAACAAACCTATGACGAAATGATGGTGGGCTTTTTCGACGTGGCCGTGGACGCCAAACTCGATAAACGCAGCTTCTTTGTGCGGCACTAGCCCCCTAGCGTGCCACTGTTCTCAAACGCTATTTGCAGTTTGACTACGCCTGCGTGCGCGGACCGGCGCTGCCTCAAACGCTGTGCTAAATTTCACGATTGACGCCTTCGCTGCGCCAACAATCGTGACCACTCAAGCACCCATCGCGCCCAAACGTCCCGCGGTCCAGCAAAAAGCACCGCGCGTGGAGATGTATTGGGAGGCCGTCACTTACAAGACCGTAATCGTGTACGGCGCGTTGCTGCTAGCCATCATCGGTGCAACCCTGGTGATTCTGCGGCCGGATTGGTACACGGTCACCCTGCGCAAAGTCACCAACGCCGTGGCCAATACGGACAACGACGCGGGAACTTTTACCCAGACCCAGGCCAAGTTCGTGAACCTCACCGGCAAAGTACAAGTAAAGAAAGTGGATTCCGTGCAGTGGGTGGATGCCGACTACCGCACCTCGCTCGACAAGGGCGATCTGGTGCAAACCGCCAACGATGGAGCCGCGCGCATCACCTTTGCTGACGGTACGACCTACACCGTGAAAGCAGAAACGCTGGTGACCGTCGAAGAGAACCTGATGGGCAGCAACAAGCCCACTAGCGTAGCCATGCGCATCAGCACCGGTTCCGTGGACCTGGCCACCCCGAATTGGGCTTCGCCCGATTCCAAGGCCGCGGTTAGCATGGAAGACACCACCGCGTCGCTGAGTCAAAACAGCCGCGCGTCCGTGAAAAATGATCCGCAGAGCAACCAACACGAAATTGTGCTGGCCAGCGGCGCGGCCGAAGTGCAGCGCGGGCCGGAAAAAGTCGAGCTGACGCAGTGGGAAAAGGTCAGCTTCCCGACCGGCGGGCCGCTGCAGAAAAGCAACGTGCTAGCGCCTCCGTCGCTGGTTGAGCCGCTGAACCTCGCGCCCCTCATCAGCGAAAATCCCAAGACCACTCCCGTGCGCTTCGAATGGAAGCCCGTGGAGGACGCCATTTCCTACACGCTGCGTATTAGCACCACCACCATGTTTACCAAGATCGTCAAGGAAGCCGACCACGTCTCCGGCACCAGCACGGAAATTGTCGGGCTGGACCCCGGCGACTACTTCTGGAACGTCACCGCCAGCGACGCGAAAAAAGAAACCAGCGAGACCAGCGAAACATTCAAATTCACCATCGTGGCACAGGGCAAAACTCAGGAAATGATGCTGGAGATCGACGGCACGCAAATGCACGGCCGCGTCGCGGAAATCGTGGGCCGCACGGAACCCGGAGCCGCGTTGATCGTCAATGGCCAGCCCGTGCCGAACATTTCACCCGACGGCACGTTCCGCCACTTCACCGAGCCGCTCGATCCCGGGCAGCACACCATCGTGGTGATCGGGCAAAATCGCCGGGGCGGCACGGCCAAACAACAAATTTCCATTGTTGTTCCAAGATAATGTGCGCAATCGTGCGCGCACAAACCGTTGGTGAATAAAGGAAAGACGACGCTCGCAGCGGCAAACTTTGCGCTGGATACAAAGTGCGCAGATAATGAAGAGGCAGCGGCCACACAAAAAAGTATGACCTGACCGTCACGACGGTCGGCGAACCGCGAAGAATGGGATTCTTCGCTGAGGGACGGGGGAATGAACAAGAACGGTTACAGCATGAGGTCGGTGTTTAGTTTGTTTTCTTCCGACCTGGCTATCGATTTGGGAACGGCGAACACGCTGGTCTTTGCGCACGGCAAGGGCGTGGTGGTAAATGAGCCGTCCATCGTGGCGATCAACAAGGCTACGGGAGAAGTAGTTGCCGTCGGGCGCGAAGCCAAAGACATGCTGGGCCGCACGCCCGGCAACGTGGTAGCCATCAAGCCCATGAAAGACGGCGTCATCGCCGATTTCAAAGTTACAGAAAAAATGCTCACGCATTTTATTCAGAAGGCGCACAACCGCCGCGTCCTCGTTCATCCGCGCATCGTCATCGGCGTGCCCAGCGAAATTACCCCGGTGGAAAAACGCGCGGTGCAGGACTCTGCCTATCGCGCGCGCGCCAGCGAAGTTTATTTGGTCGAACAAGCCATGGCCGCGGCCATTGGCGCCGGTCTGCCCATCGACGAACCCTCCGGCAACATGGTCGTCGACATCGGCGGCGGCACCACGGATATCGCCGTCATCTCCATGAGCGGCATCGTCTACTCGCGCTCCGTCCGCGTGGCCGGCAACGAAATGGACGAAGCCGTGATGCAATATTTGAAACGCAAATACAACCTACTCGTCGGCGAACGCACTGCGGAACAAATCAAAATGGAAATCGGCTCGGCCTACCCGCTGGAAAAACCGCTCACCATGGAAGTGAAAGGCCGCAACCTGATCGAAGGCGTGCCCCGCACGGTCACCATCGACGACAGCGAAATTCGCGAATCCCTAAGCGAATGCGTGGCCACCATCTTGAACGCCGTGCGCGTGGCCCTCGAGCGCACTCCGCCCGAACTTTCCGCCGACATCAGCGATCGCGGCATCGTCTTGACCGGCGGCGGCGCGCTGCTGAAAAATCTCGATAAGCGCATTCGCGAAGAGACCGGTTTGCCGGTTTCCATCGCTGACGATCCCCTGGCCTCGGTGGTTCTTGGCACCGGAAAAATGTTGAGCGATTTCAAATTGTTGCGGCAAGTCTGCATCGATTAATCTGCCGTAGCGATGGGTTTTTATCGAAGAACACTTACACAGCGCTGCGGTTTTCGCGCTCAATAAAAGATAGAACGAGTCATCATGGTCGGCGTCCCCTCTCGACACAAATCGATCTTTCTCCTCGCAGCCGTGGTTTTGTTGCAAGTGCTGGCGCTCGCGTATCAGATCAAGCGCGATTCCGAGGGGCGGTTGCTTCGCGTGTGGAGCGTGGGAGCGCTCTCGCCCTTCGAGCGTGCCGGCTCCTACGGCATCGGCGGTGTGCGTGGCACGTGGCTGCACTACTTCGCGCTGCAAAACACTTCGCGTGAAAATGAAGACCTCCGCCATGAAAACGACCGTCTCAAGCTTGAGGTGACCCAGCTGCGGAGCCGCGTCGCCGAAGCCGCCCGCCTCGAAACGCTGCTCAATTTTCGCGAAGCGCACCAGCAAGTTCCCATGCTCGGCGCACGGGTGATCGGTGCCAGCGCCGATAGCGCCAGCCGCACCATTTATCTGGACCGCGGCGAGCACGATGGCGTTCTGAAAAACATGGGCGTGATCACGCCGGATGGCATCGTCGGAAAAGTGATCGAAACTTTTCCCGCCATTTCGCAAGTGTTGCTGCTCACCGATAAAGATAGTGGAGTCGGCGCGATGTTTGCCGAATCCCGCATCCAGGGCCCCGTGGCCGGTCTCGGCGAGCCCCTCCTCGATATGAAATACGTGGCCAACGACGACCAGGTGGAAATCGGCCAGCGTGTGGTCACCAGCGGGCTCGACCGGATTTTTCCACGCGATTTGCCCGTAGGCAGTGTTGTCGACATCAAACCCGGCAATCCCTTCAAGGTCATTCGCGTGCAGCCCGCCGCGAACCTCGAGCGCTTGGAAGAAGTAATCGTACTCACCACGCTTCAGCCGCTCATCCTGAAACACGATTCACCAGACGCCGCTTCTGGCGCTGACACCAAATCTCCCGCACCGCCCGCGGACGCCGCGAAACCTCCGGCCAATAAATCTTCCGCCAATCTCGCGGCCACCGGTAAACCCAAAGTTTCGGCGGCCAACCAATGAACGAAACCTACGAACTCCGCACTCCGGAATCGCACATTGAGGTTCACAAGTTTCGTCCGGGTGCGATTCTGATCACGCTGATCGTCATCTTTTTCTTGCAAGCTTTCGTGCCAATCTATTTTCACCGCCTGGCGATCCTCGATCTGCCTTTGCTCATCACCATTTATTTCGGGCTGAGCCGCAGAAATCCCTCCACCGGATTGCTGCTCGGTATGGCCATCGGCATCGCGCAAGACAGCCTGAGCGGCCCCACCGTGCCCATCGGCCTCTACGGCATCGCCAAAACCGTAATCGGCTATCTCGCATCGTCCATCGGCGCGCGCCTGGACACCGAGCATCCCGCGGCCCGTTTCGCGCTCACCGTTATCTTCTTCGGCTTGCATCAGGGCATCCTGGTGCTGGAGCGGCGCATTCTGCTGGCGCAGCCTGAAGTGTGGTTCACCGTGCAACTCGGCATCGCCGCGCTTATCAACGCCCTCGTCGGCGTCCTGCTATTCACTCTGCTCGACCGCCTGCGCAAACCGTCGTAGACTTCGTCGATGGCGCTGATATTCCGTGGAAAATCTGAGTGTCGGTTGTGCGGGCGCGTCATCGGAGCCGAGGATGAGGTCGTGGCATTCCCGGCATTTTTGACTCCTCGTGATCCCTTTTGGTCTTACTCTGATGCTGCTTTTCATGCGACGTGCTTTGCTTCTGATCCTAACGCAGTAGGTGTGCAGCAGGTTTATCAGCAGTGGAGCGATATTTACGGCACGCGGCCGCGGAATCTCCAGACAGACGAGGACAGGATGAATTGGGCCAGGACAGCCTTCGCAAATTTCAGGAAAGAATGGCGCTAGTGACGTTAGTGGGAGAGCAGAAACTGCTTGAAGTCGGTGTAACTACTCGAGAAAGGTCGAGACAGCTTGGCGCGTTTTAGGCACGCCGCGAGGCGCTCGGGCAGGGGCGGCGCGGACCCGATTGCGCGCTGAACGATATCCGCAAACTTAGCCGGATGCGCTGTGGCCAGCACCAAGCCCTGCAGCGGCTCAGGATGTTCGCGCTTGTACGCTTCCCAGCCGAGAATGCCCACCGCCGTGTGGGGATCCGCAATATAGTTGTAGCGCTCGTGCACCATCTTCATCGCCGCGAGCGTCTCCTCATCGTTGGCTCCGTGGCCCCAAATCTCTTTCTGCACGTACTCCAGCCGGTTGCGGCACAAATCCAGCAGCCGCGGAAAATTATTCGGATTCCCGACATCCATCGCGTTGGAAATCGTCGCGATGCCGGGCCGCGCGCGAAATTCTCCGCTCAGCAAATACTGCGGCACCACATCATTGGCGTTGGTCGATGCAATAAATCGCGCCACCGGCAGTCCAATCCGCTTGGCAAAAATCCCCGCCGTGAGGTTGCCAAAATTCCCGCTGGGCACCGACACAATCAGCGGCACCGAGGCGACCGGCAACTGCCGGTACGCCGCCACGTGATAAAACATCTGCGGCAAAAGCCGCCCGATATTGATGGAATTGGCCGAAGTCAGAAATGCCCGCTTGTTTAATTCTTCGTCGGCAAACGCCTGCTTCACCAGCCGCTGGCAATCGTCAAACGACCCCGCAACCTCCAGCGCCGTAATGTTTTCCCCAAGCGTGGTGAACTGCTTCTCCTGCGCTTCGCTGATGCGCTTCGAGGGGTAAAGAATCACCACGCGAATCCCCGGCACGCCCAGAAATCCATGCGCTACCGCGCTGCCCGTATCGCCCGAAGTGGCCACTAACACGGTCAGCTGCTTCGTTTCCCCGCGCACAAAATAACCCAGCAACCGCGCCATAAATCGCGCGCCAAAATCCTTAAACGCCAGCGTAGGCCCGTGAAAAAGTTCCAGCACATGCAGCGCCGGCGAAAGCGACACCAGCTTCACTGGAAAATTGATGGACTCGCTGACGATCTGCCACAGCACATCCTCCGGAAGCTCCACGCCCGCAAAGGGCCGCACCACGCGAAAGCACACCTCCGTAAACGGCAACCCGCGAAAATCCTCCAGTTCCTCGGGAGAATGCCGCGCGATTTCCGCGGGCATATACAATCCGCCATCCGGCGCCAGCCCGCGCAGCACCGCGCCGCGCAGCGACGTGAGTGGAGCCTTCCCGCCTGTGCTGCGATATCTCATAAAATGTCGCTACTCGCAAATATCGTTAGTCGCGCGTCCTGAAAATCAAAGACTGGAAATCTCGTTACCGCTACAGCTGCCTGCGAATCTCCGCCATAAATTTCTCAAGGTCGTACGCCGCGTCGCGCAATTCCGCCACCGGCAGAGTGGCATGCGCCAGCACCTCATAACTCTGCCGCCGCGCCGCCATCAGCGCCGGATAGCATCG
>Ga0209655_10000330_pt1 | contig 18027 bp, 16 predicted proteins | sample BogFormECP03_OM2_FD_188236 | JGI IMG/M metagenome (GOLD analysis project Ga0209655, IMG submission 188236) | Bog forest soil microbial communities from Calvert Island, British Columbia, Canada - ECP03_OM2 (SPAdes) (version 2) | ecosystem: Environmental > Aquatic > Freshwater > Wetlands > Bog ...
CGCTTCCAGTTCCCCGCGATGCTTTTCGCTTTTGCCGACGACTCCAATCACGGCTCGCTCCTCCCCGCGGCTCAGATGCGCCTGAAAACCGCACTCCTGGATGCGTTTCACGACGTGGTCGATCTGCTCTTCCGTTGCGTTTACCGCCATGTTGATGATCATTGCATCCCCTCGGAAATGAATTTATCGGCAGACACTGTTTCCGCCGATTTGTACGAGCCCAAAACTTTCAATTCCACTGCTTGCCGCGCGAGTTCGCCGAGCGCGGCCGCGAATTCCGGATCGCTAGCTGATGCTTGCAGGTCGAGATAGAAGCGGTATTGCCACGGGCGTCCGTGTACGGGGCGGCTTTCGATTTTCATCATGTTGATGTTGCGGCGCGCGAAGGGCTCGAGGGCGTGATGCAGAGCGCCTGGCCTGTGCGCCAGCTGAAAGACGAGCGAGATTTTATCGGCGGCGGGAAATTCCTGGGGAGCTTCTGCGGATGGCGCAAGCAGGAAGAAGCGGGTGTAATTCTCGGCGTCGTCTTCCAGATGCTCTTGCAGGATCACGGCGTCGTAAAGTTCAGCGGCGCGCTTGCTGGCGATGGCCGCGCGCGTGGGGTCGCCGACCTGCACGACTTCGCGCACGCTCCCCGCGGTATCTTCGGCGGGAATGCGCTTTAGGCGTGGATGCTCGATGAAGAACTGTTCGCACTGCGCGAGGGCTACGGGATGCGATTCCACCGACGCGATGCGTTCGAGCGTTGCGCCGGGCACGCCGATCAAATTGTGCACAATTGGAATGATCACTTCGCCGACGACGTGCAGGCCGCTGTCGACGAGCAAGTCGAACGAACGATGCACGGAACCCGCCAGACTGTTCTCCATCGGCGCGAGCACGTAATCCGCGGCTTGGTTGCGAATCGCGGAGAACGTCGCGTCAAACGTGGCGCACGGCACCAGCGTGACATTCGCGCCGAGCAACTTCAGCGCAGCTTCTTCGCTGAAGGCTCCGCGCTCGCCTTGAAAAGCGATTCGCGCTGTGGCCACGCCTTTCATGCCGCCGCCACTTTGCGACGTTTTTCCATGGGTCGCGTCTTCTCGCGCTTGGGAATGCGCGCAGAACCCAGGCGGTGATCTTCCTGAATGCGTATGGATTCGTGCAAAATCTGGCTGTAGATTTTTCCGACCGCCTCGCTATCGAGCGGCCCGGGATTCAATTTCTTCATGCGGGAGAGAATTTCCTGTTCGCGGGCGGGGACGCGCAGGGCGATACCGCGGGCGCCTTTCAGCCGGCCGACTTCGAGAGCGAAACTCGCGCGCACGTTGAGCAGGTGCAGCAGGGTAGTGTCAATCGCGTCAATTTTCGCGCGCCAATCGCCAATTTTGATTTCACTCATCCCGCTTCTCCCTTTGCATCGAGCACTGAAAATGACTCCAAAAACAAAAAAGGCCGCGTTCCCCTTTGGGGTCGCGGCCGGCGTAGAAGACTTGGTGCGGTTCTGAGTTGCTGATTGCTAGGTGATCCGCGCGCGTCTCGCCGGCCCGCTCCCCCAATAAGGGAAGCGGCTGGTAAAAGCGAAACGGTAATAAGACTTATTACCCACGCGCCTTGTGTCCTATTAAGTCCTTACCAACGGTCACTATACGAAACCAGGGCGGCAGCGTCAAGCGCTGCGTACAGAAATTACATATAAGCTTCTTTTATGAATTTGCGAAGAATTACAAATTGGACTTATCCCCCTGCCAGACGCCTACTAATAAAGACGATATGCAGAGCGACGCCATCAAGAAGGGGATTTCCCGCGCGCCCGCGAGGGCCATGCTGAAGGCCACCGGCCTTACCGATGCCGACTTGGCGCGACCGCTCGTGGCCATCGCCAATACCTGGACCGAAGTTACTCCCTGTAATTTTCATTTGCGGCAACTGGCGGAGCGCGTGAAGGCCGGCGTTCGCGCCGCGGGCGGCACGCCGATCGAATTTGACACCATCACGATTTCTGACGGCATCACGATGGGCACCGAAGGCATGAAAGCGTCGCTGGTGTCGCGCGAAGTGATTGCCGATTCCATCGAGCTTTTCGTGCGCGCGCATGCGTTTGATGCGGTGGTGGCAATTTGCGGCTGCGACAAGACAATTCCCGCGACGGTGATGGCGCTGGCGCGGCTGAACCTCCCTTCCCTTTCGCTTTACGGCGGCTCGATTCTAGCGGGACAATTCGCGGGGCACGAAGTCACGATTATGGATGTGTTCGAAGCGGTGGGCGCGTGCGCCGCGGGGAAGATGACGGAAAAGCAGCTGGGCGAGCTGGAAGACGTAGCGTGTCCTGGCGCGGGCGCGTGCGGCGGGCAATTCACCGCGAACACGATGGCGACCGCGATCACGTTTCTCGGCGTTTCGCCGATGGGCGCGAATGAAATTCCGGCCACCGATCCGCGCAAGGGCAAGGCTGCGCTCGACTGCGGCAAACTGGTGATGCAGCTGCTGAAAGAAGACATCCGGCCCAAGCAAATCATCACGCGGGAATCGCTGCACAATGCGATCGCATCTGTCGCCGCTACCGGCGGTTCCACGAACGCCGTGCTGCATCTTCTGGCGATTGCTTCGGATGCCGGCGTGCCGCTGACGCTGAAAGATTTCGATGAAATTTCCGCGAAGACTCCGATTCTGGCTGATTTGAAACCCGGCGGGCGTTTTACCGCGCCAGATATGTTCCGGGCGGGCGGGATGCGCCTGCTGGGCAAGCGTTTGCTGGAAGCGGGGCTGCTGCACGACGGGATCACGACCTCGGGACGCAAGCTGTTCGAAGAAATTCACGACGCGACAGAAACGGCGGAACAGGAAGTAATCCGGCCGCTCGCGAAACCGTTAAAAGCCGACGGCGGCCTGGCGATTTTGCACGGCTCGATTGCGCCGGAAGGCTGCGTCGTAAAACTTGCCGGGCACGAACGCGTGCTGCACAGCGGGCCAGCCCGCGTGTTCGATTCCGAAGAAGCTGCATTCGCGGCGGTGCAGAGCCGCCAGATTCAGCCGGGAGATGTGGTGGTGATTCGTTACGAAGGCCCGAAAGGGGGGCCGGGAATGCGCGAAATGCTGGCCGTCACTGGCGCGCTGGCTGGTCAAGGCATTGACGGAAGCATCGCGCTGATTACCGACGGGCGATTCAGCGGCGCGACGCACGGGCTGATGGTCGGCCATATTGCTCCGGAAGCAGCGAACGGCGGCCCGATCGCGCTGTTGCGCGACGGCGACATAATCACTTTGGACGTGCGCGCACGACGCCTGGACGTGCAGGCCAATCTCGAGGAGCGTCGCGCGCAGTGGAAGCCGCCCGCGCCGCATTACACCAGCGGCGTGATGGCCAAGTACGCAAAGCTTGTCACATCGGCATCGCTGGGCGCTGTAACCAGCGCCGCGTAGAGATTGCAATTACAAGGAGAATGACCATGGCGAAAATGTTCTGGGATACCGACACGAATCCGCGCGCGCTCGAGGGAAAGCGCATTGCCGTGCTGGGCTACGGCAGCCAGGGCCGCGCGCACGCGTTGAATCTGCGCGACAGCAAATTAAATGTGACGGTAGGACTTCGCCGCGGCGGCCCTTCGTGGAAACAGGCCGAGCAGGATGGCTGGAAGCTTACCGGTCCGGCGGAAGCGGCGGAAGGCGCAGACGTAATCGTGATGCTCGCGCCGGACATGGCGCAGCCCGCGCTGTACCAGAACGAAGTCGCGCCGAACCTGAAAGAAGGCGCGATGATTTTGTTTTCGCACGGCTTCAATATTCATTACGGGCAAATCACGCCGCCGAAGACGGTGGACATCACCATGGTCGCACCGAAAGGCCCAGGAAATCTGGTGCGCCGAACCTACGAAGGCGGCGGTGGCGTGCCGTGCTTGCTCGCGATTCATCAGGATGCGTCGGGCTACGCGTTTGACCGCACGCTTGCTTACGCGAGCGCCATCGGCGGCACTCGCGCCGGAGTGATTCAGACCACTTTTGCGGAAGAGACCGAGACGGATTTGTTCGGCGAGCAGGCTGTGCTGTGCGGCGGCGCGCGCGAATTGATTCAGGCGGGATGGGAAACGCTGGTGCAAGCCGGATATCAGCCGGAAGCCGCGTATTTCGAGTGTCTGCACGAATTGAAGCTGATTGTGGACCTGATTTACGAAGGCGGAATCGCCAAAATGCACCAGTTCGTCAGCGAAACAGCCAAGTACGGCGACATAACGCGCGGTTCGCGTGTGATTGACGAGCACGTCCGCGAAAGCATGAAGAAAATCCTCACGGAAATTCAGTCCGGCGCATTCGCCAAGGAATGGATTCTGGAAAATCAGACGGGGCGGCCGGTTTACAACAAGCTCCTGGAAAAAGACAAGAATCACCCGATCGAAAAAGTAGGGGCTGAACTGCGCGCGCAAATGTCCTGGCTAAAGCCGGAGACGGCGGCGACCGCAAGAGGTGCCAAGTGAAGGGCGCAGAATTTTTGGTGAAGGCTCTCGAACACGAGGGTGTCGAAATCATTTTCGGGTATCCCGGCGGCGCCATCATGCCGGTGTATGACGCGCTCCTGGATTCCAAGATCCGGCACATTTTGGTGCGCCACGAACAGGCTGCCGCGCTCGCCGCGGACGGTTACGCGCGCGCCACGGGAAAAGTGGGCGTGTGCATGGCCACGTCCGGCCCCGGCGCAACCAATCTGGTGACGGGAATCGCGAACGCCTATATGGACTCAGTCCCAATGGTCGCGATCACCGGACAAGTCGCCACGTCGCTGATGGGCACCGACGCGTTTCAAGAAGTGGATATTTTCGGCATCACCCTGCCCGTGGTGAAACACAGTTTCCTGGCGAAAACCGCCGCGGAGCTACCGCGCATCGTGCATGAAGCTTTCCGCATTGCGCGTTCGGGACGTCCTGGCCCGGTGCTGATTGATTTGCCGAAAGACATTGCCAACACCGTGGCCGAATACGAATTCCACGAAGACGACGCGAGCGAAGAAATCGCCGATCCATCTAAGGAATCCATCACGCGCGCGCTCGCACTGATGCGCGAGAGCCGCAACCCGGTGGTCTATGCCGGCGGCGGCATCGGCATGGGCAACGCTCTGGATGAATTCCGCGCGTTCATCGAAACGACGCGTATCCCGGTGGTGGCGACGCTGAAAGGGCTGGGTGCGCTGCCCACAACGCACGAGTTCGCAATGGGAATGATGGGCATGCACGGCACAAGAACCGCGAATCACGCGGTGCAAACTTGCGACCTGCTGCTGTGCGTGGGCGCGCGATTCGACGACCGCGCCACGGGCCGGCTGAACGCATTCGCACCCAACGCCAAAGTGATTCACCTGGACGTGGACCGCGCCGAAGTAGGCAAACTGCGGCGCGCGGACGTTCCGGTGATCGGCAACTTGCGTCACGCTTTGAAAGCGCTGACGTGTAAGCTCGGGAATATCGAGCCGTGGCGCCGCGAGTGCACCGCCTCGAAAGAAACGCACGCGTGGGATTACGCCGCGCCCGGCACCGAGGTTTATGCGCCAGGGTTTCTGAAGAGCCTTTCGGATCGCGCGGGCGATGATTCCATCGTCGCCTGCGACGTGGGCCAGCACCAGATGTGGGTGGCGCAACATTTCCATTTCAACCGCCCGTCGCAACATTTGAGTAGCGGCGGCCTGGGCACCATGGGATACGGCCTGCCCGCGGCGATTGGCGCGCAACTCGCGTTCCCCAACGCCACGGTGATCAATGTTTCCGGCGACGGCTCGATCATGATGAACCTGCAGGAACTGGCCACGCTGCGGCGCTACGATTTGCCGGTGAAGATTGTGCTCTTCGATAATCGCGCGCTGGGCATGGTTCGCCAGTGGCAGGAATTGTTCCACGACAAGCGCTACAGCGAAGTGGATCTCTCCGACAATCCCGATTTCTGCCGCGTGGCGGAATCCATGGGCATTCCCGCGTTTCGCGTCGAAGATCGCGCAGACGTTTCCGGCGCGATTGACCGGCTGCTGGCGGAACCTGGCCCCGTGCTTGCGCACGTGCTGATTCATCAGGAAGCGAACGTCTGGCCGATCGTCGGGCCGGGCCGCTCGAATTCCGAAATGCTGCACCAGCATGAAGTGGCGCGCGAGGTTGCGCCGTGAACAAATTCACCCTACAGCTGCGGGTAAAGCACAGCGAAGGCGCGCTGGTGCGCATTCTGGGGGTCACGCGCCGGCGCCGCTTCGATCTGCTGCATCTGACCGTGGACACCACCGAAGACGGTCATTTTCTGGACGTGCAGATGACCGTGCAGGCCGATCGCGCCGAAAATACGCTGGTGCGCCAAATCGAAAAGCTCGAGGACGTCTCGCTGGTGGAAGTTGTCGAGCCGGACCTAGCCGCCACCGAGCGCCGCGCCGCGCGTTCCACCGCGCGCTGACTGACGGATTTCGCGAATTTGCATTAAACTATCGCGTGCCTTCGACGCCCAGTACAGTTCCCTTCCAACGCGTAGCGATCCTCGGAACCGGCCTGATCGGCGGATCGTTTGGCCTCGCGCTGCGCAAACATTTCCCGGACATTTCAATTGTCGGATTCGACCGCGCGGAAACTTTGCAAGCGGCGCTTGGGCGCGGAGCCCTGCGAGAGGCGGCGCACGATCTTGCGGCTGCGGTGCGCGGCGCGGATCTGATCTACGTGGCGCTGCCGATTGGCGCGACGATTGAGGCTCTTCCCGCAATTGCTGCCGCCGCGAAAGATGGCGCGCTGGTGACTGATACGGGGAGCACCAAGACCGTAATCTGCCGCGCGGCGAAAACTACATTTGCGGGCGGTGCGCGCTTTCTTGGCGGGCATCCCATGGCCGGGAAAGAGACGTCCGGAATTGCGCGTGCGGATGCTGAATTATTTTCCGGCGCGCAGTATGCGTTGATTGGTTTGGAGGCTGATCCCGATCCGCGAGTTCAGGGGTTCGCCGCGCTGGTACGCGCGCTGGGTGCCGAGCCGCTTTGGTGCGACGCGGAAACGCACGATTGGGCGGTGGGCATCGTCTCGCACTTACCGCAACTGCTGGCCGTAGCGCTGGCACGAATGGTACAGGACGAAACCGACGAGACTGGGCTGCCTCTTTCGCTTGCGGGCCCGGGATTGCACGACATGTTACGGCTTGCGGGCAGTCCTTACAGCGTGTGGCGCGACGTAACGCACACCAACACCGAGAACATTGCGCGAGCGCTGGACCGCTTGGAGCAGGCTGTGGAACATTTGCGCACGCGGCTTACTTCCAAGGAATTGGAGCAGGAATTTCTCGACGCCAACGCAGTGTACGAATTGCTGCACAAGGCCAAGCAGCAGAAAAGCGGCGCGTGATGGCCGGGAGCGGTGCTTTCTACTCCTGGCGCGGTGAGGTAGGAACCAGGCGCTTGTCGCGGACGTAAAATTCGCGGCCGCGCCAGTGGATGCGCTGCGGAAAGAAGCTCGCGACCCATACGATGAAGGCGAAGGCGTCGCGCAGCGGCAACAGCTCCATGTGCCTGCGCACTCCAGCGTCACGCATGCCGTACACACCGACGACCCACGCTGAAATCCCCCGCAACAGCAAATAGCCCACGAGCAAACTAATCGCCCACGCCGCGGAGGGCGCGAAAATGGCAGCCAGCAACGCGAGCGGCAGTGCTTGCGTGAAAATCAGCCCAAGATGCCCGGAGGGACGCGAAAGCCGGATGCTCACGTTCCAGCGCAACTGGTGGCGAAAAGCGTCGGCGAGCGTCTGCTGCGGGTACACGATGGAAACTGGAAAAGTGCTGAGCTCGACGCGATGGCCGCGCGCGGCGATGCGATTGCCCAGCTCGTAATCATCGGAAAAATGGTCCACCAGTGATTCGAAGCCGCCGATTTCGGCCAGGCGCATCTTGGTAGTGGCCATGGTGGCGCCAAGCGTGAAATTCACCGGAGCGAACAGCCACGCCACCAAAACTCCCGCGGTGAAGTCCGTGCTGTTGCCAATCGCTTCCAGGTTTGCGGCGAGCGAGCCGTCGGTAAGCCCGCGATAGAGGCAGGTGACCGCGCCGACCGTCGGATCGCGAAAGGGCGCGGCGATGGCGCGCAAGTAATCGGGCTCGACGCGCACGTCGCTGTCACTGACCGCGAGAATTTCGTGCCGCGCCTCGCGCGCCATACGGCAAAGCTTGTTCACTTTGTCGCTGACGCCGAGCGGCTCCGAGCCGATCAGGAGATTAATGCGGCGCTGCGGAAAATCGCTCGCCAGCTTTGCAATCACCGGAATCGCGGGATCCTGCTCGTCGCTCACGCAAAACAATATTTCGTAATCCGGATAATCCTGCGCGCAAAGGCTAGCGTAATTCTGGTAAGTCTCGCGGTCGAGGCCGTAAATCGGTTTGAGGATGCTGATGGGCGGCGTGAAATCGGCGGGAAGCGCAACCGCATCACGACGGCGAAAAAACCGCAGCGCCGCCACGATCGCGACCAGGTAATAAGCGAACGATACGAGCGCCAGTAGCAGCAGCGCGTCGCGAGCCACCGTCCAAACCATCAGACTCGCTCGGTAGTTCGCGGCGGCGTGTAGCCCACAATCAAAACGCCCATACCGATCAGCGCAATGCCCGCCCAGCGCAAGGGGCTGACAAATTCGCGCAGAAAGAAATGGCCCAGCAGCGCCACGATCACGTAAGACAGCGAAGAAGCCGGCTGCACGAAACTGAAATCCGCCCAGGAAAGAACCAAAGTGTAGGAAACAAAAAACGCGAGCAAAAGAATCACGCCAAGCCAGACCGTGCCGGACGCAAATGCTCGCAGAAAGAAATGGAACACGGAAGAGGGATCCTGCATGTTCAAAGCACCCACTTTTTTCATGCCGTCGGCTAGAAACACGTCGCCCAGCGGGCCGAACGTCACCATGAACAAAAGGAAAACGTAGGTTTTCAGCTGCAGGCCTTGCGAAGACGTCATGCGCCCTGTGATTCGCCCGCCGCGCTGGAAGTTTGCGGTTCCATGGGGGGCACTTGTACTTGCACCATGGCTTTTTTCTGCACGCCTTTCTTGGCCACCTTGCGGCGATCGTGGCGCAGCTTCATGAAATCCACGGCTTCGTGGAACAGGCGCTTGCGTTCGTGGGAATCCCACAGGGCTTCGCGCACGATGCGCCAGGCTACGCGAGGACGGAAATAATATTCGTCGTAAAAACGGTTGACGGATTCGACCATGTATTCGCGCGAGAGGTGCGGATACTGGAGGTGCGGGAGCTGGTGGCCCATGTCGTCCGTGAGCGCTTCACCGGCGAGGAAACCTTCGCGCATGCCCTGGTCGTAGAGCTCGGTGCCTGGATAGGCGTGGGCCATGGAAACCTGAATCGTCTCGCAGTCCAATTCCTTGGCGTAGTTGATGGTTTTTTCGATGGTCTCTTTGGTTTCGCCCGGCAGGCCGATAATGAAATCGCCGTGCACGTGGATGCCGACTTTTTTGCAGTTCTGTACAAAGGTGCGGCCCATTTCCACGGTGGCGCCCTTTTTCAAGTTCTTCAGAATTTGCGGGTCGCCGGATTCGAAGCCGACGATGAGCAGACGCGCGCCGGCATCGGCCATGGCCTTGAGCGTCTCGTAATCGCTGTGCACGCGCGCGGTGCAGGACCATTGGAAGCCGACCGGTTTGAATTCCTTGCAGAGCGCCAGTACGCGGTCCTTGCGGATGTTGAACGTGTCGTCATCGAAGAAAAATTCCTTCGCTTGCGGGAACATCTTGTGCGCTTGCCTGAATTCTCGCGCTACGTTTTCCACCGAGCGCACGCGCCAGGAGTGGCCGGAAAGCGTCTGCGGCCACAGGCAGAACGTACAGAGAGCCGGACATCCGCGCGTAGTGTAGAAGGATACGTACGGATTCAGCAGGAACGGCACATTATATTTTTCGATGGTGAGATGTTTCTGGTAAACCTCGGTCGCGAAAGGCAACGCGTCGAGTTCGGCGGTCTGCAGCATGGGCCGCTGCGGATTGTGCACGACTTTTCCGTCTTTGATATAGCTTGCGCTCAAGATTTCAGAGAGCGGCTTGCCCTGCGCGTACTCGACGACGGAAAGATCGAACTCTCCGCGCACCACGAAATCAATGTCCGGGCTCGCCAGCAGACTTTCAGCCGGCTTAATTTGCACTTGCGGCCCGACAAAGCAGATTTTCAGCCCGGGCTTTTTTTGCTTCATGGCCCGCGCCATTTTCAAATCGCTCCAGAAGCCCACGGTGGAAGTGAACAGTACGACGAACTCGTAATCCTGCGCGATCTGCACTACTTCCGCGGGTGTGATGTGGTGTGGAGGGCCGTCCAGCAGGCGGCTGCCTTCGAGCATTCCGGCGGGATAGGTGAGCCAAACCGGATACCAGTACGATTCAATTTCGCGCGTGGCGGGCCAACGCGAGCCCGCGCCGCCATCAAATTTTTCAAAGCTCGGCGGATTCAACAACAACGTTTTCATTACAGACGCCATGTACTATGACCCCCTCAGGGCTTCCAGAAAGACGTATGAGCTACAGCCTAACTACCAAGCATCAATTTTACTCGATTTCCACAGCTAGCCCAAGTCATGCTTTTCGCGCGGCGTGCTACTGAAACACCTTCGCCAGCTGGCCGGTGGCCTGCAGCAGCGTCAACTGGCTGCGTTGGCGCGCAAAGTCAGCGTCCAGAAACGCCACCCACTTGTCATTTTCATCCAGGCGGACTTCCTCGATATCGCGCAGCGTGGCGCGCCCCTGGTCGAATTTGGCCTGCATCAGCTCGACGGTTTCCTGGGCCAGTTTCAAATCCAGGCGCGCCACTTCGCGCGTCGCGTCCAATTCCCGCACATCCTGCGCTTTCTGGCGAATTTCCAGGCGGACTTCCTGACGCTTACTTCCGAGCGAGAGTTCGGAGAGCTGCAATTCGCTTTTAGCCAGGGCCACATTGGCGCGCGTCTTGGCAGCGAACAGCGGGATGGTGATCTGCACGCCGGCGGTGATATTGTTGCGCTGAAACCCTTTGTAGAATTCAGTGTAATTGTTGATAGTGCTCAACAGGCTGTATTGGCCAACGATGTCCACCGTGGGCCAAAAGCTTCGGCGCGCGCCGCGCAAGATTTCTTGCCGCGCGAGACGATCGTTTTCCGCTTCCTGAACGCCGCGGTCGCTCTGCATGGCCAGGTTGGCCAGCTCGTTTTCCTGCTGATCGGTGGCGAAGGAAGGCTCGGCCGTGTCCACCTCAATCGCTTGCGTGTCGCCGACGCCGGTCAAGTCCCGGATCTGCTGCATCAGGGTTTCGTCGCGCCCTTCCAGCCTGACAATGCGCTCTTGCACGCGCGCCGCGGTCAATTCGCTGCGCGTCACTTCGATCGCGCGCTCCTGATTCGCGGCGACGCGCTCGCGGGTGACACCCAAAATCTTTTCCGCGCTGGCTTGTTCCTTGCGCAGCAGGTCGAGAGAATGGCGCACGTTGGCCAGATCCAGGTAAGCGGTGGCCGTGCGCACGATGACGTTGTCTCGCGTGCGATCGATTTCCAGCTTCATGTTCTTGGCGTGCTCTTCGGCGGCGTGCTGCTGAGCCCGGAGCGCAGGATTGATCAGCGCCTGATTGTAATTCAGCTGGAAGATTGCCGGCGGAGCGCCGCCGATGGATGGAAAGCCGTTGGTGTAGGCCGCGCCAGAACCCGTGTAGAGGTTGGGCTGGAACACCGAGCGATCCACGCCCACTTCATTCAGCGCAACGGTGTATTGCACGCGCGCCAGCGCCAGTTCACGGCTATTCTGCAGAGCCAGCGCGACGGCTTCGCGCATGCTCAGCTTGCGATCTTCCTGCGCGCGCGCGGGCACCGCCGCGCACAGCGCGAGCAAGGCAAGCAGCGCCAGCAGCGTCCGAAACTCCACCGGAAGCCGAGCCGCAAGCGATCTCCGCAATGGCGTTCTATTCATAACGCAACGATTCCGTAGGCTGCAATCGCGCCGCGCGATTCGCCGGAAGATACCCGAACAAAAGGCCCGTCGAACACGATACCAGGAACGCCATGACCACCGAGACCCACGACACGGGGATATGCACTCCCGATAATTCCGGAACCAGGCTGATGGCAAAATTCGCCACAGCCGGAATCGTGACGGCAATCGCGATCCCCAGCAGCGCGCCTGTCCCGCTGATCAGAAATGCTTCCATCAGAAATTGATAAAGGATGGCGTCGCGCGGCGCGCCGATGGCTTTGCGAATGCCAATCTCACGAGTGCGCTCGGTGACTGTCACCAGCATGATGTTCATGATGCCGATGCCGCTGATGGTCAACGCAATCGTCGCGATCACAATCAAGATCACCGTAAGCGCCAGCGAAATTCTGCGCGCGGAATCAAGCAGCGAGCCGAGATTCTGCACGAGATACTCTGCTCCCGCGCGATGGCGGCTGCTGATCAGTTGCGCGACTTCGCTAGTGAGCACTGGCACATCCTCCGGCCGATCGGCCTGCACATAGAAGGTACGCAGGAAGTCTCCTCCGGTGTAGGACTTGATCAACGCGATGGGCACCAGCACGGAATTCCGCGTGATTTCGGTCTGACCGAAGGTGGCGGTTCTTTCGTGAAACACGCCAATCACGGTGAAGTGCAGATCGCCCAGGCGAATGTCCTTCCCCAGCGAATCTTCGTTCGGAAAAGCCAGATCCGCGAGTTCCGTGGTCAGCAGGCACACTTTGCTGTGCGCGATCATGTCGTCTTCATCGAAGTAGCGGCCGCGGACTATGACCAAGCGCCGAATTTCCTGAAATCCATCGGTGACGCCCACCAGACCAACTGGTCGGCTCGTTCCATTCACCACGAAAGTCATGGGCGTGTCGTGCGTCCCAGCCACTTGCGCCACGTGCGGCAGCGCCGCTTTGATCGCGGCAATATCCGCCACGGTAATTTCGTCGGCAAGAGTGGTGCGTTGCGCGTCGCCGGAATGAACCAGCTCGCCATAAATAAGGTTCACACCAACGCCTTCAATCTGTCCGACAATGTAGCGCTTCCCCGCCAGCGCCACGGTCACTACCAGCACAATGCACGCGCTGCCGATAATCACGCCGAGCATGGTGAGCATCGCGCGCACTTTATTAGTGCGCAGCTCCTGCAGCGCCAGGCTCCAGGTTTCGGCCCAGAGAATCGGCGTGCTTTTCGTCGCTGGCGAGAGAGGAACCACCACAGGATGAGATGCTGTTTGAGTAGCGCGAGTTTCGAGTAAGTCTTTCACGGATTTAATGCGCGGACTTAGCGAGCTTGTCCAGCCGCGCCTTGGCGTCCTTGTCGCTGGCATCCAATTGCAGTGCCGCACGATATTGCTCGGCGGCCTCGCTGCGTTTTCCTTGCGCTTCGTACACGCGGCCCAGCCAAACGCGGGCAGCCGCGTGCGAGGGCCAATCACTGCGATCCGAAGTGCTGGCCAGGTAAGCCTTGAGGTATTTTTCGGCGTCGCCCAGATTCGTACCCGCTAGCGTCAATGCCGCGCCGCGCCAATACCCCAGGCGGGGATCGTTCGGAGCCACCAGCGCCGCGGCCTCGATCGCCGTTTGCATATCCGCGGGCTTGTTCTGCTGCTGAAAAAAAGCGATCACTTCCAGATACGGTTCAATTTTGGCGGGCTTTGCAGCCAGAACTTCGCGGTACTCTTTCTCCGCAAGATCCGCTTTCTTGGCGCCGTCCATATCGTAGACGCCGCGCGCCAGATGCCCTGCAACGGGATCGAGCGCGGCAATGGCGTCCACTTGCGCCTTGGCTTCGTCCTTATTGCCACCGACGACCCACGGCGCCTGCAAATCGTATTCCTCGAGGTCGCGCCGCGCCGCAAGATTGTCCGGGTTCAGCTGCACCGCCGCTTCGAATTCCTTTTTTACTTTTCGGGCGTATGAAAAACTGCGGTCGCGGTCCGCTTTGCCGCCGTAAATTCTGCCGAGCCATTGATGGTAAACGGAATTTTTGGGATCCAGCGCGATGGACTTCTCGCCCGCCGCGATCGCGTTGTCATAATCGCGGATCTCGTAGTAGGTGCGGCCCAGCCAGTAGTAAGCCTCAGCGCTGCTGGGATTTTGCGTGATGGCGGATTGCAGCGTAGTGATCGCCGCTGAATAATTCCCGGCGTTAAATTGCCGTTGCGCGGTCTGCAGCAGGGCCGAGATATCCGCGGGCATCGCCGCGGTCGCAAAGGAAGTCACCTCGTCCGCTGTGCGCGCGGCTCGCACCGCGGCGTGCAGCGCAGGCGCGCTGATCGCCAGGAAAGTTACCCCCGCAAGCGCCGCCGCTCCAACCATTTTGGCGATCTTCGCGCCATTCTCGTGCCCCGTTCTCATTTGGCCTCCGCGGCTCGGACCTTCATGCCATCGCGCAAATCCACGTCTCCCGGCAGCGCTACCTTATCTCCCGGGCCCAGCCCGGAAAGCACTTCGTACTTATCCGCGCTCGCGACTCCAACCTTAATATTGCGCCGGTGCACGGCATCGCCATCGTATGCCAGCACGAAGTGTTGTCCCTGGTCATAACGCACCGCGCCCCGCGGAATCACCAGCACCGCGCGCTGCTCGTGAACCAGGATGCGTACTTCCACGTTCACATTCGGCAGCAGCTCGATGTCATTGTTGTCCACCGAGCAGAGCACCTCGCCCACGCTGCGCGATCCGCGCGCCACCACTTGTTTGGGCACCTGCTCGACCTTGCCGTTCCATATGCGGTTGGGCAGCGCGTCCCACAGCACCTGCACGCCCTGATTTTGTGCCAACGAACCCAAATCTGGTTCATCTACAAACGCGCGCACCCGCACGTGGCGCAGGTCCGCCGTTTCCGCCAACACGTCGCCCAGCCTCACGAAATCGCCTTTGCGCACCGGCAGTGAATAGAGCGTGCCATCGGCCGGAGCGATCACCGTGGCTGAATTAACTTTTTCTTCCAGCGCGGCTACCAGATCCTGCTGCTGCTTCACACGCAGGCTGGCGCTTTCCACGTTCACGGAAGCGCGCTGCGCCAGCGCCGCCTTCTTCTGCTGGAGAGTTTGCAGATTGGCACGCGCGGTCGCGAGCGCGGCCTGGTTCTGAGCCACTTCGTCCTGCGTCGCCGCTCCCTTGGTGACCAGCTGCGTCAGGGCCTGCTGCGTTCGTTCCAGGTTGGCCACTTCCGTTTCGGCGTTCTGCAAATTCCCTTGCAACTGCGCTACCTCATCAGGAGGCCCACCGGCGCGCGCATTGCGCAAATCCGTCTGCGCTGCCAGCAAATCCGCGCGGGCTTGCGAGAGCTGCGCGCGCACATCCGCCGCGTCCAAAGTCAAAATCAGCTGGCCTTTGTGGACCGGCTGCCCTTCGGTGGCTTGCACTGCCGCGACGAAGGTGGGAAATTGCGCGCGCGCAACCGCGGGCGAAATCGGCTCGACTTTGCCATTGCCGGTGATCGAAGCGGTCAAATCCTCGCGCGTCACGCTGACAATCTGCACCTGTGGCGCCGGTCCGCGCTCCGCCTGCACGATCAACAGCACCACGCACAAAGCAGCGGCGAGGCCCGCAATCACCCATTTTGGCTTGTTGCTTTCCGGCATGTAAGAGCGCGCACCGCTACGGCGCAGGCTTCCCCCGAAGTCGTGAAATTGTAGCAGACCCTTTCCCGGCTTGCCCGCGCAAACGCCGCCGGAGGTGCTCCGGCCCGCATCCCTGCCGGCGCCGCGCCGAATCCGTGGCAATCCATTGCTACACGCGACTATTTGTGACAATGTACAGTTGCGGCGGCCAGCGGGATTCGCTTCATGCTAAAATCCGGCCATGAGCGAGCCACAACATAGCCAGCACGCCGCGCGTGCCTCCGAGACCAAGCCCGGCGAAAAGCCGCCCGCGAAAATCCATCGCGTGTGTATTGGATGCAACAACATGTTCGAAGTGACGATGGAAAACTATGAAGCCAAACACTGCTCGGTTTGCCACAAGGGCTAAGCGGCGGAGGGGCCCGCTACGCGGTCCTTTGCGCAAGATAGACTCAAATCCCCTATAACTCCGGCGCGCCAAATTTCACTTTCTCACGTCTAAGACAGCCAGACGGGGTGGCGGGGACGCCCGGTGCAGGTTATGCGCTGCCTGTGGTCGCGCGCCGTGCGCCGCGCCTGCTCTGCTTCCCTGTAAATGCTAGAATCCCCAATTGGATGAGCGCCGACTCCTTAATCCACGTCCACGAGCTCTCGAAGCACTTCCGCACCTTCAAGCGGCGCGAAGGCGTGTGGGGCTCGATTCAAAATCTTTTCGTCCGCGATTACCGCACTGTGGCGGCGGTGGACCGCGTCGGATTTACGATCGAGCGCGGCGAAATGGTCGGCTACATCGGGCCCAACGGCGCGGGAAAATCCACCACCATCAAGATGCTCACCGGGATTCTGGTTCCCAGCAGTGGCGAAATCCGCATCAACGGTTACGTTCCTTACCGCCAGCGCCGCCAGTATGTAAAAACCATCGGCGTGGTATTCGGCCAGCGCACTCAGCTGTGGTGGGACATCGCTGTGATCGAATCGTTCAAGCTGCTGCGGCGGATTTACGACGTCTCGCAACGCGATTTCGACGCGCGCATGGAACATTTCGACGCCATCCTGAATATCCGCGATTACCTGCACACGCCGGTGCGCAAACTTTCGCTCGGCGAACGCATGCGCTGCGACCTGGCCGCCGCGCTGCTGCACAACCCTCCGTTGCTGTTTTTGGACGAGCCGACCATCGGCCTCGACGTCGTCGCCAAAGATCACATCCGCCATTTTCTGCGCGCGATCAACCGCGAATTCCGCACCACGGTCCTGCTGACGACGCACGACCTCGACGACATCGAAGAACTTTGCCGCCGCATCATGATCATTGACCACGGCAAAGTGCTCTACGACGGGCATCTGGCGCAGTTGAAACAGCAACTGCTGCGGACCAAACAAATCAAATTCGCGATCAAAGACCGCACGCAAGCCGACTGCCTCGACGCCTTCTCGCGCGACGGCCTGGAAGTGGATCAGGTGGACGAGCTGACTTATCGAATCCGCTTCGACCGCGTGAAAGTTTCCACATCCAACCTGATCCGCAAAATCCTGGACGCCGTCGAAGTCCGCGACCTGCTCATCGAAGACGAACCCATCGAAGAAATCATTAAACGCATCTACGCCGGCGACGCGCATCTTGAGGTAAGCGTGTGACTCCGTTACTCACCCCACGAAGTATGCCGTGGCTGTTTTTCGCGGCCCTTTCTGCGGGGCTAGCGTTTCCCGGGCATGCTGCGAAGAAAACAACGTACGAGCCTTTCGTGGTTTTGCCTGCACATCGATTCGAGACCGACGGTATTTGCGGTGACCTGTCTGGAACGGCGACTGCAGGCAACTTTTTAAAAGGGTTGCAGCGAATCGAAACGGAGCAGGGCGTCGAATTCCGTAGAAAATCAAAAGTCGTGCGCGAGTTTCCTGACGACATCGAATTCTCGCTGGAAGGAAAGATCGGGACTTGCCCTGGCTCTCTTCCGAATTCTGCAACCAGCACCGTGCTCAACGATTTTGTCAACAGCCTTAGAATCACAGCGGACTGGACGGACGGCGATAATGGAAAGATAGTCAGCAATTTGTCTGTGACCACGACTCCACCCGTGGTGGGCTGGATGACGGAGTACGAAGAACCCCGATGGGGAGTCTCGATCACAATCCCCTCGAAGGGCGTATCCATCTCAAGCGCCTTGGATGTGTCGATTCTCTCCGCAAGCGGGCACAAAGTAATGAATTTCACCTTTGCTCTATGAATATCCACTGCCACGCTAGGTTAATCGTAGCTCGGCGGAATAAACGTCGATGAGCAGCTGGGTGCAAGCGCTCGTGCCTTATGCGGAATTTTCGCGCGTGGGATTTGTCAACATCCTTGCATTCCGGCTGCGCTACTTTACCGGCGTCATCACGTATTTCCTGAACGTCACGGTGTACTACTTCATTTGGAGCGCCGTGTACAGCGGCGGCCTGTCCATCGCGGGCTACAACCTGGCGCAGATGATCACCTACGTGAGCGTCGGCTGGATGATTCGCTCGTTCTACTGGAACACG
>Ga0209655_10000331_pt1 | contig 17913 bp, 9 predicted proteins | sample BogFormECP03_OM2_FD_188236 | JGI IMG/M metagenome (GOLD analysis project Ga0209655, IMG submission 188236) | Bog forest soil microbial communities from Calvert Island, British Columbia, Canada - ECP03_OM2 (SPAdes) (version 2) | ecosystem: Environmental > Aquatic > Freshwater > Wetlands > Bog ...
GATGGCCTGCAACCTCTTCAGAATGGACTGCCACTGCGCCCAATCGAGCTGACGCAGGAACGGCCTGAGGCCCTGAATGAAGGGATCCTCGAGAACCGTCTCCCCGTTCGATTCCGGAACGAAGAAGCGATTCAGGCCCACGCCCAGCGCTTCGGCAATCTTCTCGAGCGTGCCGAGGCTGGGTGTCATCTGGCCACTCTCTATACGAGAGAGATACGAGCGCGAAACACGAGAGCGGGCTTGGAGCTGGCTCTGCGTCATGCCGCGGGATTCCCGCAACTGACGGATCCTTTGCCCTATATTCTCGACCGTTTCGCGATTCGGCCAGTTTTCGAAGAGCTGGCGATCGTCACCCGGCAAGTCCTGCGGCGAAGGCGTCGGAATTACAAACGTCACCTTCGGCGGCAAGAGTCGCAGACAACGGCGACAATTACCCGTACGCGTGCGGTATTGAACTAACCCGCATACCTGACAGCGGATAACCTCACGGTCCATCATTTCCGTACTTGTTGCATTGACGTTCTTTTCCGCCACCGATTTCCTCGCAGACTATTCGGCCGCTGCGGAAGGGAGGGACTGCTAGCTGGGGAAGGCAGACAACTGGCGCGGCCGAGACTTTTCCACAGGCTGACACTTTCTGTCAAGTAGTTTCTTCATCGGCCCCCGGAGGGCGGAGGATTAGCGCAAATGCGCGGTAATTAAGGATGCAAGTTTTCGACCGTTGCGGCAGAAGTTAGCAAGTATTTTGAACGAGGAGCGTCAGTTATCCACATCCCTGTTGAAAAGCCGCCAACCGCCGTAGCGCAGGCTGCCAGCCGGCGTCTTTGTGCGGCGATACCCGGGCGTAACGGGTGCGCCCTAATGATTCAGCCCAACGAAATATTGAACGCAGCAATGCCGCGATAGAAGGTTTTCGTTCCGCTGGCGTCCCTGCCGGCTCTTACGACCTCGTTTATCGCCAGATCTCAAACTGTGACGCGGAGCTGGATCGAGCAAGATTTCCTGGTTTAATGTGCTCAGTCCGCGCGTGATTATTGCCCTTGATCGCACGTCCGCTCGTAAGAGCCGACGGGGATGCCAGCGGTACGGAAATGTTGGCGCGGGCTTGCCGGTCTGCTACATTTTTCCGCTGACCTGCCGGGAGGATGAATGGCGAATCGCGACGATGCTTGGAAATTGCTTTGTGAATATACGGCTGGGGAGAGTTTGCGGAAGCATGCGCTGGCCGTTGAGGCTTGCGTGCGCGCTTATGCGCGGAAGAATGGGGCTGATGAGGACCTTTGGGGCATCACCGCGCTGCTGCACGATTTTGATTACGAGCGCTGGCCGAACGCGGATCATAGCGCTACGCAGGAGCATCCGTTCGAAGGCTCGAAGATTTTGCGCGAGCGCGGTTATCCCGAAGAAATGATTCACGCGATTTTGGGGCATGCGGAATATTCGGGCGTGGCGCGCGTTTCGGCGCTCGATCACACGTTGTTTGCCTGCGATGAGCTGGCTGGATTTTTGACCGCGTGCGCGCTGGTGAAGCCTAGCAAGAAAATTGCGGAAGTGGAGACGGCTTCGGTGAAGAAGAAGCTGAAGGACAAGGCGTTTGCGCGCGGGGTGAACCGGCAGGACGTTTACATGGGGGCTGACGAATTGGGCGTATCGCTTGAGGAGCACATTGCGTTCTGCATTGAGGCGATGAAGGGCGCGGCGGACTCGCTTGGGCTCGCCTAGCGCCGCCTAGTTCCAGGGACCCTGCACTCGCGCGGAAAAATCATGTGGTTTTGTTCGATTAGAAATCGACCTCGCCCTTTGTTTTCAATGAGTTACGGCGATTTCTAATCGTCTCTGTATCGATTAGAAATGGCGAGCTGGCTTACGATCGTCCGCGCCCAGGCGCGGATGCCGGCAGAGACGCCGGCGTTACTTGGCGGCGCAAGGCCGCTACTACCTCTTCGCTAGCTTCCAAATCATCCGTTAGCTGCGGAGCTTTAGCGCCTGCTGCTAGCAGCGCTTCCACGCTCCCCACATAATCGCCCGTGGCGCGATGCCAGCCATTTTTTGATCCGTAGAGCGCCCAGCCTACCGGAGTGCCTTTGAATTCGAGTTCCTGCGCGTCGAGTGGCGCGTAGTGGCGCAACAGTTCGCTCACCATTTCCGAGTTGCCGTGGAACGCAGCCCAATGCAATGCGGTCTGATGATTTTCGTCGAGCGCGCGGGCCGGCCAGCCCAACTGGAGCATCATGCTCACCGCGCGCGTTTCATTTCGTCGCGCCGCGCCAACGAGACGCCCCCGGACGTTGGGAGACAAGGTGCGAATCAGATTGGGATGCTGCGCGAGCAGTTCTCGAGCCAGGTCTTCATCGCCCAATTCGATGGCCTGCGCCAGGCGCAGATCGAGAGGGCTCCGTTCCATCAGCAGCTGGAAAACTTCTTCGTGGCCAAACTCGCGCGCGATCATGTGCGGCGTGGTGCCCCATCCGAAGCAGTAAATGTAGATTACCCCGGCGCTGCGCGGATCGCGCTTCGGGAAATCCTTTTGCGTGACGCTTAGCCAGATGGATTGCGGATTGCTTTCGAGATGGCGTTGCACGAGTTTCAAGTCGCCGACAGCAGCGGCCATCAGGATGTCAGTTTGTGCGCCGCGCGAGATCAGATAGCGAGCCAGCTCGGGACGGCGCGGCGAGTGTGCGGCCATGTACTGCGTGGGCGTCGATTCATGATCGAGGCAGCGCGCATCAATCTCGACGCCTTGCTCGAGCAGGTAGGCGGCGATTTCGATGCTGGCAGCGAAGTGCAGCGGCGTCTGGCCGTCGCCACCGCGCGCGTGCGCCAGCGATGGAGCTACCTCGATGAGTTTCTCGAGGCGCTCGAACATGCCGAGGCGTGCGGCGGCGTGAACATCGACGTATGCGCCGCGTTCGATGAGATAGGGCGTGAGTTCGGGGCTCGAAAGATCCAGGACGCCGAAGCTGCCGGCCCACCATTTTGTGCGCGCATTGATTTTGGCGCCGGCATCGAGCAGCACTTCAACCAGTTCGCGGTTGTTCCGCTGCACTGCGGCGATGAGCGCGGGAGTGTCGAAGCCGTAGTTGGGTAGCGGCTCGTCGAGCTGCGTCTTCACCGCCGGATGACGCGCGAGCACTTTGCGCACCAGCGCGGCGTCGTTCGCTTTGATCGCCGCTTGCAGCGCGGCGATGGGTTGATCGCAAAGAGTCAGGACATGCGCTTTGAGCTTGGTCCAATTGTCGAAGCCGTATTCGCGGGCCATGACGCGGAGAGCGCTTGCGAGCTTGGGAGCGGATTTCGCAAAGGATACGTCGGCATCGCGAAAACGTGCGATCGCGTCCGCTTCGCCTTGCACATACTCGCGCAGAAGTTGTTTGGCTTGTTTCTTGAGATGTTCGAGATTCGGGCGCGCCGGCAGTTCGCGTGGAGACATGCTCACTCCTTCTTTAGCGCCCGTGGTCCGCTGCGTCGGGCAGAAGAGAGTGATTGAAGCTTCCAACCGAATCGCAAGGTGGGATAATCCCTTTCCGCGGACGGGCTGCACCCTTGATGTGCGTGAGTAATTTAACAGGTTCGACGGACGGCGGCAAATTCTTTCAGGACGCGCTCGTTGGTGGTTATGGATCGAGGTCTCATAGATTCGAGGCCACTAACGGCGGTTCTTCGGTGTCTAAAGATTCATGAGACTGGCCCTCGCAATTCCGACCATTGTCCTTGCGACGATGATGGGGCTTTTGCAGAGCAAAGCGCATCCTCCAAATGACAATGAACCGCGGTGGCAAAACGTTGACCAATTGTGTGGCGACCTAGAATTTGCGACACCGAAGAGAAAAACAACAGTAGTCAAAGGCAAAACACAAACAGGCCTGTATGCAAATCCAGTAAAGGACGCAGAGGTGATTCTCTACCGAGGTACGGCGTTAGACAAAACCTGCTGCGCGGACGCTATGCGTGCGACACGGACGCGCTCGAATAAGTTTGGGAAGTTTGAGTTTTCGGGTTTTCAAAGTGGCTGGTATTGGTTGCGCGTTAACGACGGCGAGTTTAGCGCAATCATACCGTTACAAGTAGCACGGGATTTCGACGTAAAATCCTGCGGCGGCCGCTCAGTGGGCCGCATCTTCACGGTTGATGCGCAGCCTCCTAGAGTGGAAATGCGAATCTACTGAAACCTCCGACTGGAGCTTCGCACCAAATGGCACCGGTTGACTTTCGGAGCGCTGGTACGGCGCGGTATTTCAACGTGGAGGCTCGTAGATGAGCGTGAGAGCGGCGCAAGACGAACCTCAGTGGCTAAAGCCGCGGCAAATTGGTGGCGATTGCGGCATGACTGAAGTCATGCCCTGACAATTCAACGTACCTCGCACACGGAGTTCCCCGTCTCCCCTCGCAATGCGAACGAATTCAGCGCCGTGAAAATTCCACAGTGATCCACAGGGCTGCACCGCCTTGCGATTCATTTGGCTGTGCTAAGATCGCTGCTTCTATGAAACCTATTGCGGAAATTTTGGGGCCGGCTTTGCGGCGGGCGGGGCGGCGGGGATCGGCGATGTCTTGGCTGGCTGGGGCTTGGCCTGTGATTGTTGGCGCGACGCTGGGCGAGCGGACGCGTCCGCAGCGGCTTGCTGAGGGCGTGCTGGATGTGACCGTGAACGGGAAGGAATGGCGCGCGGAATTGGAAGGAGTTGCCGCGGAATTTGCTGGGCGCGTGAACGCGGCTTGGGGCGGATCGCTCGTCAAGCGAGTGCGATTTGCGGCGGCGCGGCGGGCGGGACCGCGATTGCCGCGCAGCCTCGACAACGAGCACACACCATTTGTGCGCACGGGTTGCAGTCCGTCGCCGCGCGATGCTTCGCGGAAGCCGCGCGGGGAAGGCGGGCTGCCGTGAAACTTAGCCGCGAGGAAGTTTCGCGTGTGGCGGAGCTGGCGCATCTTGAGCTTAGTGATGCCGAGGCGGAAACTTATCGCGGGCAGCTCGATTCGATTCTCGAATATATCGAGACGTTGAATCGCGTGGATGTTTCTGGCGTCGAGCCCATGGCGCAAGTGGCCTATGCGGGCGAGGGGCCTGCAGCGACGCCGCTGCGCGAGGACGTCGCGCGGCCTTGCGATGTGGGCGATGCCATCCTGGCGCAAGCGCCTGAAGCGAAGAAGCCGTACTTCCGCGTTCCCAAGGTCATCGAGCGATGAGCGCGCCGGGCGGCTGGACGGTCGCGTCGATCCGCGACGCGCTGACCTCGCGCAAGATCTCCGCACGCGAACTTACTGCTGAATATTTCTCGCGAATCGAGAAACGCAATCCGGAATTGAATGCATATCTCGCGCTTTCGCGGGAGCGCGCCAACGAGCAGGCCGCCAGAGTGGATGCGCTTGTCGCCAAAGGCGAGACGCTGCCGCGACTGGCGGGCGTGCCGCTGGCGATCAAAGACGTTCTGAGCACCACCGGCACGCGGACCACCTGCGGCTCGAAGATTCTCGAGACGTATGTGCCACCTTACGACGCGACGGCGGTCGAACGGCTGGATCGCGCCGGCGCGATTTTCCTGGGCAAGACCAATTGCGACGAATTCGCCATGGGCAGCTCGAACGAAAACTCAGCTTACGGCCCGGTGCAGAATCCAACGGCGCCGGGACGCGTGCCGGGCGGTTCGAGTGGAGGCTCGGCAGCAGCCGTGGCAGCCGATCTGGCGGTGGTATCGCTCGGAACTGACACTGGCGGGTCAATCCGGCAGCCGGGGGCCTGCTGCGGCATCCCGGCGATGATGCCGACTTACGGGCGCGTCTCGCGCTATGGGCTGATCGCCTTTGCCTCGTCGCTCGACCGCATCGGGCCGTTCGGGCGAACGGTTCGGGATGTCGCCGAAGTGCTCGGGCTGATCGCCGGATCCGACTCAAACGATTCGACTTGCGCGAACGTGCCGGTGCCCGATTACGTGGCGGGACTCGATGCGCCGATCGCCGGCCTGCGTCTCGGCGCGCCGGAAGAATACTTCGCTGCCGGGCTGGACTCGGAGGTCCGACGCAAGGTCGAGGCTGGAATCGCATTGCTCGAAAAGTTGGGCTGCAAGCGCGTGCCGATTCGCTTGCCGCATACGGAGTTCGCGATCGCGACTTACTACATCATCGCCACGGCGGAGGCGAGTTCCAATTTGGCACGATTTGATGGCGTGCGATATGGATTGCGGGCTGAGGCCTCGACGCTTTCGGAGATGTACCGGAAGACGCGCCGGCTGGGATTTGGGGCGGAGGTAAAGCGGCGGATCATGCTCGGAACGTACGCGCTTTCATCGGGCTACTACGACGCCTACTATTTGCGCGCGCAGAAGGTGCGTACCTTACTGGCGCGCGATTTCGCCGAAGCGTTTGAGCGCGTGGACGCCATCGTGGCGCCGACTTCGCCGACGCCGCCTTTTCGGTTGGGCGAGAAGACGGCTGATCCGCTTCAGATGTATCTTGCTGATATATATACGGTTACAGGATCGCTCGCAGGCATAACGGGCATTTCCGTTCCTTGCGGGACGACCTCGGAACGGCTGCCGGTTGGAATGCAGATTCTCGGTCCGCACTTCAGCGAAGAGCGCGTGCTGCAGCTCGCGCATAATTTCGAGCGCGCCGGCGGGTTTGATTTGTAACGCGTTTGGGCGTTGTTCTTGGAGGTCCATGGTCGATCGCTCTGCCCTCGCGAACGATCGACGCGTTCGCTGTTAACCCCACGAGTTGCCTGAGAAATGCCCAGCGCTAAAGCGCAACTTCACTTCGCCGGGCTGAATCATCAACCCGGACCCGATAGGTGGAGCTTGTTCCGGAGCGCTAAAGCGCTTCTCCCCTGCATAAATGCAGGGGCTGCCTCCATGACGCCGCGGTTCTGCCGCGACGTCTCTGCGACGACATTTCCGCCACAACGTGTCCTCCGCAATCATTCTGCAAGCTAAATAAATTTCAGGGAAATTTTATTATCAGCGCGCCCTTGAAGCCGCTCGTGAGTCGATCTTATCCGGCGATTCCCGTTGGCGACTACACCGTTTGCCGTGGATGGTGCGAGGCGTCTGCGCGAATTGCGCGTGGAAAAACTTCCGCAATTGTGGAGACAATTACAATCTGTGGATACATTTTTCCGCGCTGGTGGACGCCCGCGATTCCCGTCGCCAATCCTGCCGGCTAAAAAGTCAACCAGAAAGCCAATGAAATCGATGTTTCCGGCGCCGCGGACTAGTCCTTTAGTTTAAATACGTAGAACGGAAGCACTATTGCAGGGAAATCGATGCGGCCTCTAGGATGGTTGCAGCATCGAAGCAAATGAGAGGCTCAATATGCTGACGATCAAGTCCAGCCAAAAGCTTTTCACCGAAGACGAGGTCTCGGGGCTAACGGGAATCTGCCTCGATCACCTGCGGAATTTTGCGCGCAGCCGGCACCTGGGATTCATCGCGCGCGCAGCCGAAGCGGCCGGCGCCGAGGCGGATAAGTGGCTATTCACCAACTCGGATTTGCTGGTTCTGGCGGTGCTCGTCGAACGCTGCGAGCACTAGATCGCGCGCCTCAGGACCGGTTCAAAAGTTACGAATGGCCGCCTTTTGGGCGGCCATTTTTGTTTTTGGAGGATTGATAACGCTGGCCAAACTTGGTTCGGCCGGGAGCATCAAAGGCTGGTAAGGTAACGCTGCCATCTTCCGCGATAGACAAACCGGAAATCGCGCGCGTCGCGACATCGCGGCCTTGCTGATTTTCGTTCTATTTCCTGCGGCTTCCCTGCTTGTCTTTGGCTTTCAGCCCTTTCAGAATCAATCGAATGCGCCTGATCGGAGCGGGCAGGCTTCGGAGCGCGCGGATGCTTCGCTGCCTCGCGGCAAGAAGCTTGTTTTGAAAGACGGCTCGTTCCACATGGTGCGCGAATACAAAGTGAACGGCGAGCGGGTGCGCTATTACAGCGTGGAGCGCTCGCAGTGGGAGGAGATTCCCTCCGACATGGTGGACTGGCCGGCCACCGAGCAGGCTGAGACTGCGCGGAAGCAGGCGGACGCCACGCTGGCCGCCAAGATTGGAGCCGAAGAGAAGGCTCGCAAGGCCGTCTTCGTGAACGTGGACGCCAGCGTCGAGGTGGCCCCGGGCGTTTTCTTGCCGGATGGCGAGGGCATCTTTGCGCTGGACGGTACGAATGTGTTCGCGCTGCCACAGGCGGAAACCGACATTAAGTTGGACAAAAAGCAGACTTTGAAGCAAATCCTGATTCCCATTCCCCTGATTCCCAGCCGCCAGATCATCTCGATGCTCGGAGAGCGCGCCAAGGTGCGCAGCACGAATGGGCAAATGGAATTTTATATGCGCACCAAGGATGGTCACATGCCTGATGTGGTTCTGATTCACGCGCGCGTGCACGCCGGCAATCGCCAGATCGAGAATCTCGATCATCTCTTTGGCGGTGAGATGTCCAAGCGCGATACATTGCCGATCGAGCGCTGGGAATTGGTGAAGGGCGTGACCCGGCTGACGCTTTCGCAGACGCTGGTCCCCGGGGAGTACGCAGTTGCCGAGATCGTGCGAGGAAGCGAGGAAGATCTCTACGTTTGGGATTTCGGAATTGATCCGGCGCCTGCGGCGAAGTAGCCGTTCGTAAGGCTGGATAACCCTATACCGGCGCGGAATCCGGTTTCGTAGCGGTGGCCTTCAGGCCAGCATCTTATCGGAGCGAGATTTGACGAAGGCGTGCGAGTGTGCCGCGCAGGTGGTTAGGTAGGGCCCCGGGGTTGAGTTCGATCTTCCGCGCTTGAATCGCATGAACGGCGGACTTTAGTACTCGCAAGATGCTGGCCTGAAGCCCACCGCTACGACGTCTTTGCTGGTTGTGCTTCCAGGACTTCGGCTAGGAGATTTGCGAGGCCGGCAAGCTGGAAAGGCTTTTGGATGGTGCGGGCGCCTCGGCTGGCTATTGAATCTACCACTCGGGCTTCTAGGAGATCGCCGGTCATGAATACGAATCTCGGCGGAGCACCTTTGGCTTGCTCGCACAAAATATCGAAAAGCTGCTCGCCGCTTTGCCCGGGGAGATTGTAGTCGCAGAGGATGGCGTCAAATTGGCGGTGCGCCAGCATCGCTAGGGCGTCTTCGGACGTAGTCACCGTTTCTACGGCCATGCCGCGGGCTACCAGCCCCTCGCAGACCAGTTCGCGAATTCCATCTTCATCGTCAACCACCAGAACTGTGTGTCCCTGCAGCGCCGGTGAAAACGATGGAGTGTGGCTGACCGAGGAAGATTCGTTGACGCCCGCGAGCGTGAGCGAATTGGCCACCGGCAGATCGATGCGGATCGAGGCGCCGCTGCCGAAAATGGATTGCGTCTCGATGGTGCCGCCATGCTCGCGAATGATGGCCATGCAAATCGTTAGACCGAGACCGGTGCCGCCTCCGGGCCGCTTGGTGGTGAAGAATGGATCGAAGACCCGATTGGTGATGTCCGCAGGGATGCCGGGTCCGTCGTCTTCCACCGTGATCGAGACATTATTCTCGAACGTGTCTGCGGCGATGGTGATGGTGCCGTGATCGCTGGTGCTGGCGATGGCTTGCTCGGAGTTGATGATCAGGTTCAGGAAAACTTGCAGGAGAAGATTGGCGTCGCCTTCGATGGCCGGGAGGTTCTCCGCAGGATGAAATTTTACTTCTATCTTCTTCTCCATCAATGACTTACCGTGCAGCTCAAGAACCCGCTCGACGATATCCTCGATGCGGATTCGCGCGCGCACCGGCGCGGTCCGACGCGAGAACGCCAACAAGCTTTGCACGATGTCGGCGGCGCGCCGCGCTTGCTTGTGCACCAGGCTGGTCTGCCGGCGCATGGTGTCGTCCACGGAACGCTCATGCAGCAAATCGGTTACGCCGAGAATTGCGGTGAGCGGATTATTCAGCTCGTGCGCCACGCCGGCGAGCATTTGCCCCATCGCGGCGAACTTCTCCGTCTGCAGCAATTGCTGCTCAATGTGTTTTTCTTCGGTCACGTCGCGCGCCGATGCGACAACGCCGGTCATGCGCCCGTCGGAATCCGTCATCGGGCTGGCGGTGACGCGGATGGCGCGGTAGCTGCCGTCTTCATGGCGCACGCGATATTCCATGCGCGCCGAGCGGGTGATGCCCGCCAGCAGATTATCGAGTTGCTTGCTCAAGTGGCGCGCGTCTTCCGGGTGCGCGCGCTCTCCCATCTGTTGACCGATAAGATCCGCGGGCAGCACTCCAATCAATTCCTCGCAGCGCGGGCTGACGAAGGTGTAGCGGCCTTCGACATCGAGCACCACGATCAAATCCGGGAAACATTCCACCAGGCTGCGGCCGAATTCCTGTTCCTGATACAGGCGGCGCTCGATTTCCACGCGCTCGGTGATTTCCACGAGCGTTCCCTGAAGACGCACGACATCGCCGGAGCTATCGCGGATGACCGAGCAGGAATCGAGACAGCGAATCACTTTTCCATCGGGGCGCTTGAGCGAGATTTCGTGATTCTTTACAGCGCCGTTGCGATCGAGCTCGTCCAGCATCCACTCGCGCTGATTGCGGTCTTCGTAGAGCGCAGGCGCGGGAACAGCCAGGAGATCTTCCTTCTTCTCGAATCCCAGCATGCGCACCAGCGCGGGATTGGCTTCGAGGAACATGCCGCCGGGAGTCGTGAAGTAAACGCCTTCCTGCAGCGACTCGAAAAGCTCGGTGAAACGCACTTCGGATTCGCGATAAGCGGTAATGTCGCGCGCCACGCCGCTCGCGCCCACCACCTCGCCATCTTTCAGCACCGGCTGCAGCACCGTATCATAAAAGCGAACTTCGCCGCTCTTGCGGAATCGCACGCGGACCACGCCGCTCCACGTGCGCTTCTCGAGGAATGCGGACACGTTCACCTGCACGTCGGCTATCGGTGGCTCGGAGATGAACTCTTGAAGCATCTTGCCCACGATTTCGGGGAAGGGCAGATTCAGCGTTTCCGCAAAGCGCTTGTTGACCGTCTTGATGCTGCCGTCGAGGCCCAGATTGAAAACCAGGTGATCGAGGCTGTCGATCAGATCGCGATAGCCCCGCTGCGAGCGGGTCATCACGTCGAGCATTTTTTCGATTTGCGCTTCGGTGACCGGGGCGTCCGCCCGCTGCTTCATGCCGCGCAGAAATGCACGCAGCTCGATCACTTCCTTGCGCTGGTGCCACACGTAGACGCCGAAGAGCCCGACGAGAACGACCAGGCCGACCGGAAGAGCTTCAAGTCGCATCGGCAACACGCGGAAAGTCTCCCAAGAAGTGATCGCGAGTCCCAGCGCCATCAGGATCAGAATTACGAGGATGTAGCGCCAGAGCGCGCCTTCGCGCTTCTCCATCTGGTCCCAGTGGGATGTTGCCGGGCTGGGCTTCGACGATTCTTCAGGAGCTTTGGCGAGTTGAGAATTAGGAGCTTCGGTCATGAACGGAAACCCACTGGTCCCTCAAAAGTGAAGTGTACGGGCGGGTTTGCGGCGTAGCAAACTGAAACAACGGCGCGATATCCAGTTGCTTAACCCCGTAGGTACAGGGAAAACCTGTACTTACGGACGCTGTACGTTCGGGCTATGGGGGCGGAACGGGTTCGGTTTCGTAGCGGACGGCTTCAGCCGGGCATCTTTTTCGGTTGCGCCGAAAGAAAGATGCCGCCCTAAAGGGCGCCGCTACGAAGGCTCGGCAATGCGTTCATGCACGCCTGCATTGGAATTAAAAAAAACGGCGGCAGGCCTTATGGGCCTGCCGCCGTTTTCAGTTTGAATTGTGGATCTGCGCTTTAGGGCTCGGCTACCGCATCGGTATCCTTGCGCAGGAAATCGAGTGCGGCGGCTTCCTCGGGCGTTAGTTCCGGCTCGAGTTCGACGGGCTCCTCGCGCGGGGTTTCGGTCAGGAGCTGGATATTGCGATAGCGCTCGAGACCAGTGCCCGCCGGGATGAGCCGGCCCATGATGACGTTCTCCTTGAGTCCGCGCAGATAATCCACCTTGCCGCTGATGGCGGCTTCGGTGAGCACTCGCGTGGTCTCTTGGAAGCTCGCGGCCGAGATGAACGAATCGGTCGAGAGCGACGCCTTGGTGATGCCGAGTAGCAGCGGACGGCCCGTTGCCGGGCGGCCGCCATCGTGAATGATGCGATCGTTTTCCTCGCGGAAGCGGAACTTGTCCACCTGCTCCTCGAGTAGGAACGTCGTGTCGCCCACGTCTTCGACTTTCACCCAGCGCATCATCTGCCGGACGATTGTTTCAATGTGCTTGTCGTTGATGTTCACGCCCTGCAACCGGTAAACCTCTTGAATCGAGTTCACCAGGTAGGCCTGCGTGTATTTTTCGCCAAGGACCGCGAGCAAATCGTGCGGGTTCAGCGGGCCGTCGATCAATGGCTCGCCGGCTTTCACGTGCTCGCCTTCCTGAACGTTGATGTGCACGCCGCGGGAGATCGAGTACTCCTTCACCGTGCGGCCATCTTCGCTTTCGACGTAAATCTTGCGCTGACCCTTGGCAATTTCGCCGTACTTGACCACGCCATCGATTTCCGAGATGACGGCGGGATCCTTCGGCTTACGCGTTTCGAATAGCTCGACGACGCGCGGGAGACCTCCGGTGATGTCTTTCGTTTTGGTGGTCTCGCGCGGGATCTTCGCGAGCACGTCGCCCGGTTGTACTTCATCACCATCCTGCACCATCAAGTGCGCGCGGGAAGGCATGAGGTACTTCTTGCGGACGCGGCCTTGCGAGTCCCGTACCTGAATCGTCGGCTGATGCTTTTCATCGCCCGGCGGCAGCGTGACAACGAGCTGCGATAGGCCGGTGACTTCGTCCACCTGCTCTTCGATGGTGACGCCGGACTGCAAGTCCTTAAATTGAACGGCGCCGCCGGTTTCCGTAAGGATCGAGAAGGTGTACGGATCCCACTCGGCCAAAATCTGACCGATTGTCACGGGCTCACCGTCCTCAACCTTCAAACGAGCTCCGTAAACGACGTGGTAGCGTTCTTTCTCGCGTCCCTTTTCATCCACCACGGCGATTAAGCCGGAGCGGTTCATGGAAACGAGCTGCTTGTTGCGGCCCTCGACCACCTTCAAATCGATGAAGCGGACGAAGCCGTTGTTCTTGGCTTCAACCTTCGATTGTTCGGTGACGCGAGTAGCCGTGCCGCCGATGTGGAACGTGCGCATCGTGAGCTGCGTGCCGGGTTCGCCGATCGACTGTGCGCCGATGACGCCGACCGCTTCGCCAAGTTCCACCATGCGTCCGGTGGCCAAGTTGCGGCCATAGCATCGTGCGCAAGCGCCGCGGCGGGATTCGCAGGTGAGCACGGAGCGGATGTTGACGCGCTCGATGCCAGCCGCTTGAATCGCGTTGGCGAGTTCTTCGGTGATGACCTGGTTGATCTCCACGACCACGTTGCCTTCGTAGTCTTTAATTTTCTCGAGCGAAACGCGGCCCACAACGCGGTCGCGCAACGGTTCGACTTCGACTCCGGCTTCCACGATCGGTTCGACGAAAATTCCATCGGCCGTGCCGCAATCGAATTCGCTGATGATCACGTCTTGCGCCACGTCCACCAGGCGGCGAGTGAGGTAGCCGGAATCGGCGGTTTTGAGCGCCGTATCCGCCAAGCCCTTACGAGCGCCGTGCGTGGAGATGAAGTAGTGCAACACGTTCAGACCTTCGCGGAAATTCGAAGTGATCGGTGTCTCGATAACTTCGCCGGAAGGCTTGGCCATCAATCCGCGCATTCCGGAAAGCTGCCGGATTTGCTGCTTCGAACCGCGCGCGCCGGAGTCGGCCATGACGAAGATCGGATTGATGATTCCGCTCTTGTCCTGGGCCTCGAGGGTCTTGAACATTTCATCCGCGACCTTCTCGGTAACGTCCGACCAGATGGCGATGACTTTGTTGTAGCGTTCGCCGTTGGTGATGGCGCCGTCGAGGTATTGCTGCTGCACCTTGACGACTTCGCGTTCGGCGGTATCCACGAGCTTGGCCTTATCGCCTGGGATAACCATGTCCGTGATGCCGACGGAAATGCCGGCCTTGGTGGCGTAGAGGAAGCCGAGTTCCTTGAGATGATCCAAGGAGACGACGGTCTTCTCCGTGCCGAAGCGCAAGTAACAGTATTGAACGAGCTGCTGAATTCCCTTTTTCTTCAGCAAGCCGTTGATGAACGGCATGTCCGACGGAAGGTGATCGTTGAAGATCACGCGGCCAACGGTGGTGTGCAGGAATTGCCGGTTGAGCTGAATGGGCTCGGTGTGCGGCACGTCCTGATCGTCATAAGCGGTGGTCAGGTCGATTACTTCGCCGGTGTAACGCAGACGGATCGGCGTGAGCAATTCGACGTCGCCGGCTTCCAGCGCGAGCACTACTTCTTCGCTCGAGCCGAACGCGCGGCCTTCGCCCTTGCCTCCGGGCTTCGACTTGGTGAGGTAATAAATTCCGAGCACCATGTCCTGCGTCGGGACGGCGAGAGGCATGCCGTTGGCCGGCGAAAGAATATTGTGCGAGCTGAGCATCAGCACCGAGGCTTCTACCTGCGCTTCGGGCGATAGAGGAATGTGAACGGCCATCTGGTCGCCGTCGAAGTCCGCGTTAAACGCGGTGCAGACGAGCGGGTGAATACGAATGGCCTTGCCTTCGACCAGCACCGGCTCAAATGCCTGAATGCCGAGGCGGTGAAGCGTCGGGGCGCGGTTGAGCAGCACGGGATGCTCGCGGATCACGTCCTCGAGAATGTCCCAGACCGTCGCTTCCTGCGCTTCGACGAGTTCCTTGGCCTGCTTGATGGTGGTGCAATGGCCCGCAGCTTCCAGGCGGTGATAGATGAACGGCTTGAAAAGCTCGAGCGCCATCTTCTTCGGCAGACCGCACTGGTGGAGTTTCAATTCCGGACCCACGACGATTACCGAGCGGCCGGAATAATCCACGCGCTTGCCGAGTAGATTCTGGCGGAAGCGGCCCTGCTTGCCCTTCAAAGTATCGGAGAGCGACTTGAGCGGGCGATTGTTGGTGCCGCGCAGCACGCGGCCGCGGCGGCCGTTGTCGAATAGCGCGTCGACAGCTTCCTGCAACATGCGCTTTTCATTGCGGACGATTACATCGGGCGCGTGAAGCTCCATGAGCTTCTTCAACCGGTTATTGCGGTTGATCACGCGGCGATAAAGATCGTTCAGGTCGGAAGTTGCGAAACGTCCGCCGTCCAGAGGCACAAGCGGCCGCAACTCGGGCGGCAGAACCGGAATCACGTCCAAAATCATCCATTCCGGCTTGTTGCCGCTCTTGCGGAAAGCTTCGAGCACCTTGAGGCGCTTGGCGTACTTGATGCGCTTCTGCAGGCTCGGGTCAATCTTCATCTTCTCGCGCAGCTCTTCGCTGAGCTTCTCAACGTCCACGCGGCGGAGAAGTTCCTTGATGGCTTCGGCGCCCATGCGCGCGTCGAATTTTCCGGCGTATTCCTTCTGCAGTTCGCGATACTTCTCTTCCTGCAGAATTTCCTTGTCCTTGATGCCCGGAGTTTCGCCGGTATCAATTACAACGAACGCCTCGAAGTAAAGAATGTGCTCGAGATCGCGCATGGTGATATCGAGCAGGTAGCCGATGCGGCTCGGCAGACCTTTGAAGAACCACACGTGCGAGCAGGGCGACGCGAGCTCGATATGGCCAAGACGCTCGCGGCGCACCTTGCTGAGAGTGACTTCGACGCCGCACTTATCGCAAATCACGCCGCGATGCTTCATGCGCTTGTACTTGCCGCACAAACATTCCCAGTCCGTTACCGGACCGAAAATCTTCGCGCAGAACAAGCCATCACGCTCGGGTTTGAAAGTGCGGTAGTTGATGGTTTCCGGCTTGGTTACTTCGCCGTGCGACCAAGAACGGATTTTTTCCGGACTCGCCAAGCTGATGCGAATGGAATCAAAATCCGCAATCTGACTGGCGCGGTCATAAGGGCTCGATCGATACAAGGGCTGTCCTCCCGTCCCGGCCTAACCGGGACAAAAACTTGAACGAAAGACGTTGCGCGCCGGTTCCGCATGCGGAAACGGCGCGGTCAGTTAGTTATTCCGCGACCTTTTCGAGCTGCGGCTTCTGCCTCTTCATCAATTCGACGTCGAGGCAAAGCGACTGCAACTCGCGGACGAGTACGTTGAACGATTCGGGCACGCCCGGCTCGATCCCGGGTTCACCCTTCACGATGGCTTCGTAAATTTTCGCGCGGCCGTAGACGTCGTCCGACTTCGCGGTCAGCAATTCCTGGAGAATGTGCGCGGCGCCGTAAGCTTCGAGCGCCCACACTTCCATTTCTCCGAAACGCTGGCCGCCGAACTGCGCCTTGCCGCCAAGCGGTTGCTGCGTGATCAACGAATAAGGGCCGATGGAGCGCGCGTGAATCTTGTCGTCCACCAAGTGCGAGAGCTTGAGCATGTAGATGTAACCGACGGTGATGATTTGAGCGAAAGGTTCGCCGGTCATTCCGTCAGAGAGCACGACCTTGCCGCTTTCCGGCAGGCCTGCGGCCTTGAGCATGAAGTGGATGTCGGTTTCGCGCGCGCCGTCGAACACCGGCGTGGCTACCGGAATTCCGCCGCTGAGACTTTGCGCCAGATCGATTACTTCGGCGTCGTCGAGATCGACGATGGTCTTCCACACCGAAGTCTGGCCGAAAGCTTCCTTGAACCACTTGCGCATGGCTTCGGCGCGGGTTCCGTCGTCGAGCAGCTTGGTGATCTGCTCGCCGAGCACCTTGGAAGCCCAGCCGAGATGCGTTTCGAGAATCTGCCCGACGTTCATACGTGAAGGAACGCCAAGCGGGTTGAGAACGATTTCCACCGGCGTGCCGTCCGGCATGTAAGGCATATCTTCTTCCGGAACGATGCGCGCGATGACGCCCTTGTTCCCGTGGCGGCCGGCCATCTTGTCGCCGACCGAGAGCTTGCGCTTCATGGCGATGTAAACTTTGACGAGCTTGATTACGCCCGGCGGAAGTTCATCGCCCTTCTTGAGCTTGCCCACGCGTTCGTCGGTGATCTTGCGCAGCACGTCGATCTGCCGCGAAGTCATTTCCTCAATCTCATCGATCTTCTCGATTAGAAGGGGATCCTTGTCCGAAAGCCGCAGGCGCTTCAGGTTTCGAGTGGAAACTTTTTCGAGAATGTCGCGCGTCAACTCGGCGCCCTTGGTGAGCAAGCGCTTGTTGGTGCGCTCGTCGTGCAAGTCCGCGAGAAGCGATTGGCCGCCGAGCAAATCGACCAGGCGCTTCAGGCGCTCATCGGTAAGAATGCGGATTTCGTCGGCGAGGTTCTTTTCGAGCTTCGCCACTTGTCCCGCTTCGATGGCCTTGTGACGCTCGTCTTTTTCGGCGCCCTTGCGGCAGAAAATCTTCACGTCCACGATGGTTCCCTCGATGCCCGGCGGGCAATAGAGAGAAGCGTCTCGAACGTCTCCGGCTTTCTCACCGAAAATGGCGCGCAGAAGTTTTTCTTCCGGCGTCAACGTGGTTTCGCCCTTGGGCGTTACTTTGCCCACCAGGATGTCTCCCGGACGGACGGTTGCGCCGATGCGAATCACTCCGCTTTCATCGAGATTGCGGAGGAAGCCTTCGTTGATGTTGGGAATGTCGCGTGTGATTTCCTCGGGGCCGAGCTTGGTGTCGCGCGCTTCGATTTCATACTCTTCGATGTGAATCGAAGTGTAGTAATCCTCGCGCACCAGCTTTTCGCTCACGAGAATGGCGTCTTCAAAGTTGTAACCGCGCCATGGCACGAACGCGACCAGCACGTTGCGGCCGAGAGCCAGCTCGCCGTGATCGGTGCAAGGTCCATCCGCGAGGATGTGGCCTTGCTTGACGCGATCTCCGATGCGAACCAATGGCTTCTGGCTGATGCAAGTGTTCTGGTTCGAGCGTTTAAATTTC
>Ga0209655_10000332_pt1 | contig 17885 bp, 14 predicted proteins | sample BogFormECP03_OM2_FD_188236 | JGI IMG/M metagenome (GOLD analysis project Ga0209655, IMG submission 188236) | Bog forest soil microbial communities from Calvert Island, British Columbia, Canada - ECP03_OM2 (SPAdes) (version 2) | ecosystem: Environmental > Aquatic > Freshwater > Wetlands > Bog ...
TCCGTGTCCAGTTCCGTAGGCGCAATTCGTGCACGCAACGAAGCTGGCGGGTTGTACATCGTATCGCTCATCCCCAACGGCACGAAAATGTGCCCTTTCGCGAATTGCTCCAGCGTCTCGCCCGTCAGCCGCTCGATGATTTCTCCCAAGAGGATAAATCCCAGGTCGGAATATTCCACCTGTGTCCCGGGCTCGTGCACCAGCGGCTCAGCTAATATTTTCGCCAGCACTCCATCGTGGCCCTTCGTATCCTTGTAATAATCGCGGTGCGCCGGCAATCCCGAATCGTGCAGCATGAGCATCCGCACAGTAATCCGGGCGCGCCATGCAGGATTCGGATCGGATTTCGCCGCCGCGGAAAATTCGGGCAGATAGCGCTCTACTGGCGCATCCAAATCCAGCCGCTTCTGCTGCACCAGCATCATCGCCGAGGTAGTCGTCACGATCACTTTCGTCAGCGATGCCATGTCGTAAATCGTGTTCGCCGTCACCCTCGGCGCTTTAGCATCGCGTGTGAGCGCACCGAACGGATGCACAGCCAGCTGATCGTGATATCCCACCGCCAGCACGCCGCCCGGAAACGCCCCAGCCGTCACAAAGCCATCGAGCAATCCGAAGACCGAATGGAGTTGGTCTTCCAGCTCGGAAGATGCCGGCCGCAGAGTCATCGGATTCGCCGCGACGCGCAACCCATCGCCCCGTTTCACTGTTCCCGGCACCGTCACGGGAATCTGTCCCTGCGTCGCCACCTGCCCAAATAGCGCACGCACAGCCGCGACCTGCGACACTGAATTCGTCGAAAATTCCGCGAGCCAGGTCTTCGCGTCCGGAAATCCCTCGATCAAATAAGGGCTGCCAAACGCGATGACCAGCACCGGTTTTCCCGCCGCAATGATCTGATTCACAAATGCGCGCTGCTCATCGGGAAGCCCGACATTTCCCTTGCGATCGGCCACACGCACAAATAACGCTGCAATGGCCACATCATAAGTATCCGCTGCCGGCAATTTCAGCGTGCTCACATTCGCGAATTGCATGTCCGCGCGCAATGCCTTCAACGAATCCACTCGCCAGCGAATTTCCGGCTCGATCGTCTCCCCCGGATAAGGATCGGCGTCGGCCGAAAGCGACACCAGCAGCACGCGCAAGGGTTTCGTCGCATCGAGCGGCAGCAAGTGCGCCGTATCCCGCAGCAAAGTCACGCCACGATCCGCAATACTCAGCGCCTGCGCCGCAAATTCCGGCCGCGCGAACTTCTCGTCCAAGTGCTCGATGTCGGCCAGACGGTTGCGGTCCAGCCCCAAACGCGACTTCGCCTGCAAGATCCGCCGCACCGAGTCATCCACGCGCTTTTCAGTGATGCGTCCAGAGCGCACCGCGCGCTCCAGCCCCGCCATCGCTGCATCCGGCACCGGAGGCATCAGCAGCACGTCCGCACCGGCGTCCACGGCGCGCACCGCCGCTTCGCCAGGGGGATAACGCGACGTCACGCCGCCCATGTCCATCGCGTCGGTCACCACCAATCCCTTGTATTTCAACTCGTCGCGCAGCAATCCTGTCAAAATATTCCGCGAAGTCGTCGCCGGCACGCTCGCATCCGGTTCAAACGCCGGCACGGCCAGATGCCCGGGCATCACCGACCCCACGCTTGCGCCAATTGCTGCACGAAACGGCACCAGTTCCGTCGCCTCGAGTTCCTTGCGATCGCCCGGCACCGTAGGCAGCGCCAGATGCGAATCGACGCTCACATCTCCATGCCCCGGGAAATGTTTCGCCGTCGCCAGGCCGCCGTTTTCTTCAATCCCGCGAATCTCCTGCGCCACAAACTCGGCCACACTCTTCGGGTTCTCGCCAAACGAACGAGTGTTGATGATTGGATTGTCGGGATTGTTGTTCACGTCCGCGTCCGGCGCGAAAATCCAGTGCACACCCGCCGCGCGCGATTCCAACGCAATCACTTTGCCGATCTGGTACGCGAGTTTCGGATCGTTCGTTGCGCCCACTGCCATCGCAGAAGGAAACGACGTGCCTTCGTCCAGCCGCATCCCCGTTCCGCTCTCGAAATCCGCGCCGATCAGCAGCGGAACTTTCGCGCGCCGTTGCAGCTCGTTCGTCAGCTCCACCGTGGGATACACCTGGCTGCGCTCGATCCCCAACGGCCCGCGCGTAGTGCCCACAATAAATCCACCCACGTGATTTTCTTCCACTTCATGCACCAGGTTCTTGTAGTCCGCGCTTTCCGCCGATGTAAACACGCCAAAATAATAGGGCATCAGCATCTGCCCCAATTTCTCGCGCAAGGTCATTCTCTTCAGCGTGGATTCCACCCATGCAGAATTCGCAACAGCAGCAGGACCAACAGCAGCGGCGGGTTTTGCGGCTGAGCTTCGTGCTTTCGTGGCGGATGTTTTTTGCGACCGGGCGTTGGCTGTCATCAAAAGGAGTAGGAGCAGCGCGGAAATTCCGAGTTTACGCATCGCGCCCATTCGGAACCTTCCATGTTGACGCTCGCATCCCGCGGCTGTATATAACACACGGTATCATGCCGCACAACGAATCCTCCTCCACCATGTTTCGTATCGGTTTCGTTCCGATTTTGGTCGTCTGCGTCGGCGTCATCGGCGTAAGCAGCCTGGCGCTCGGCCCCGCGCCGCGCGATGCAGCGCCCCTAGCGTCGCCAGCGCCATCATCGCCCGCGCAGGCCGCCGAGCACACACAAACTGGTATTGACATCCTCGAACAAGAAAACTTCGCGCCACTCCGTGGCAAACGCGTCGGACTGATCACCAATCAAACCGGCGTGGATTCGCAAGGCCGCCGCACCATTGACGTTCTCGCTCACGCCGACGGGGTAAAACTCGTCGCGCTCTTCAGCCCCGAGCACGGCATCGCTGGCCAACTCGACGCCGCCAACGTAGCCAACGCCACCGACGCCGCCACCGGCCTGAAAATTTTCAGCCTCTACGGCGACACGCGCCGTCCCACGGACCAAATGCTGCAGGGCCTCGACGCCCTGGTGTTCGACATTCAAGGCGCCGGCGTGCGCTTCTACACGTTCATCACCACCATGGGCTATTCGATGGAAGCCGCAGCACGGCACAAAATTTCATTCTTTGTTCTCGACCGCCCGGATCCGCTAGGCGGTGAAAAAATCCAGGGTCCGATGCTCGATCCCTCGCGCATCTCCTTCGTCGGATATTTTCGCCTGCCGGTCATCTATGGCATGACGTTCGGCGAGTTGGCCAAAATGTTCAACGCGGAAAATAATCTAAGCCTCGATCTGCACTTGATCGCTATGAAAAACTGGCGTCGCAGCCAGACCTTCGACCAGACCGGCCTCACCTGGATTCCGCCTTCGCCCAATCTACGCACGCTCAACGAAGCACTCCTCTACCCCGGCATCGAAGTCCTGCAGCCCGCCGGAGTTTCCGTCGGACGCGGCACAGACACGCCGTTCGAACAACTCGGCGCGCCCTGGATTCACGCCGACGTGCTGCTGAACTCTCTGAACGCGAAGCAGGTTCCCGGCGTGCGCTTCACTGCCGCCAGTTTTACTCCCAGCGAAGGCCTCTATAAAGGCGAAGCCTGCGCCGGCGTCAAACTCGAAATCACCGACGGCGCCGCGTTCGATTCCATGCGCACCGGCCTCGAAATCGCCGATTCGCTGCACCGCCTCAACCCCGAACGATTCGAGGTCACGAAGCTGATGGACTTGCTCGGCTCGCAAACCACCGTGGACGCGGTCATCGCCTTTCAGCCTCCCGCGGGCATCATCGCCAGTTGGGCCGACGACCTGGCGCAATTCCGTACCCTGCGCGCCAAGTATCTGCTCTACAATTGAACCGGTTAAAACTGTCGCGCGTCGCGCAGCCGCAATCCGCGCCGCCGCGCGCAAAAAATATCTCCATGCGCATCGTCTCACTGCTCCCTTCGGCCACGGAAATTCTCTACGCGCTAGGCGTCGGTGACGAAGTCGTCGGCGTCACGCACGAATGTGATTTTCCGCCCGAAGCCGCCCGCAAGCCCGCGCTGATCAAGCCGCGTGTGGACCCCACAGCCGCGCCCGCCGAAATCGATCGCCAGGTCAGCGAACTGGTAGCGCGCGGCGAAAGCATCTACGCAGTTGACGGCGACCTGCTGGCGTCGCTCGCGCCCGACCTCATCGTCACGCAGGACCTTTGCCACGTTTGCGCCGCCTCGCCCGACGATCTCGCCACAGCGCTCTCCCGCTTCTCGCGCCCGCCGCGCGTACTCACGCTCACTCCGCACTCACTCGATGACGTTTGGCAAGACATCATTCGCGCTGGCGAAGCCACTGACACGCTCCCGCGCGCAGAATCGCTAGCCGCCGATCTGAAAGCCAGAGTGCAAGCCGTGGCCTCCATCACAGCCTCGACTGACGCGGAAGTGTTCAGCGCTGCGCGAACCGCGGCGTCCACAACCGCTTCCGCCGCACCGCAGACCGTCGCGCAGTTCACGGTCCGTCCGCGCGTAGCCTGCCTCGAATGGCTCGATCCTCTTTACGTCGGCGGTCACTGGGTTCCAGAGATGGTCGCAATCGCGGGAGGAGAAGACGTACTCGGCCGGGCAGGGCACCCGTCCTTCAAAGTAACAGCAGACGACGTCGCGCAAAGCAACGCCGATATAATTCTTGTAATGCTCTGCGGCTACAACGCAAAACGCAACGCCGCCGAATTCCAGTACGCGAAAATCCCATCAAGCTGGCAAAATCTCCCAGCCATTCGCAATCGCCGCATCTTCGCAGTTGACGCCAACAGCCACTTCTCGCGCCCCGGCCCGCGGCTGGCCGACGGCGTCGAACTTCTCGCGCACCTCTTCAATCCACAAAGACCACAGCCGCATCTGCCGGCAGCCACGTACGTAGAACTCTGAAGCACGCGATTAACTATTCGCTCCCGCACTTCGATCTCGCCAAGCTCGATAAAACAAGAGCCCCGAAAGTATCAGCCCCAATCCAATCGACGACCGCACCGGCCTCTCAATCCAAATATTCACGGTGAGCGCCAGCGCCCCAGCCACAAACAGCGCCGGTACTACCGGATAGCCCCACGTCCGATAGGGTCGCGGAAGCTCGGGCGCAATCCGTCGCAACCGGAACATCGCCACCACCGACAGCGCATAAAAAATCCAAGCTGCGAACACAAAAAGGGAAGTCAACTCCTCGAACGTCCCAGTCAAGGCCATCAATCCCGCCAAAGTCCCCTGAAAAATCAGCGCTCCGCCCGGCGTGCGAAATTTCGGATGCACAATCCCGGTAACGCGAAAAAACAGCCCGTCGCGCGCCATCGCATAAGGCACGCGCGCCCCGCTGAGCAGCGAAGAATTCAGCGTGCCCAGGGCAGCCACCACCATCGCCAAAGTAATCCAGTCCGCGGCGTCACGTCCCGCGAACGTCGCTACCACGTCCGACGCCACGTGCGACGAACTCGCCACACTCGCAAACGGCAGCGCGTAAAAACAGACCGCGCTAAACAGTAAATAAATGCCGCCAACCAAAATCGTCCCGCCGATCAAGGCCAAAGGAATGTTCCGTTGCGGTTGTTCGACCTCGGAGCCCACGCGATTCAGATCCTCCCAACCGTCGTACGCCCACAACGCCGCTGCCAGCGCCGCAAAAAAGCCGCCAACCGTGCCAAGACCGGAACCCGCCGGCCAGAACGGATGAAAGTGTTTCCAACTCCCGTGGCCATACCAAAATCCCGCCGCCACAATCGCGACTACCGAAGCAATCTTCAAAATCGTGAGCGCAATCTGCACGCGTCCGCCCAGCCGCACTCCCAAATAATTGATAAAAGTAAAAAGCGCAATCGCCGCTACTGCCAGCGGCTGCGCCCAAGTGAATTCGAAATCGTAAGGTTTGCCCGAGACGGGATTAATAAAGTGCCAAGTAAAAATCGGCGCCGCAATCACCGGAATCAGAAAGCTGGAAAATCGCGCGAAGCCCGCCGCGATGGAAGCCGCCGAACTCGATTCGCCCACCGTCGAGTGCATCCAGCCAAAAAGAAATCCCCAAACGGGCCCAAGCCCTTTGCGCAAATAAGCGTACTGCCCGCCGGCCTCCGGCAACGCCGCGCCCAATTCCGCAAACGAAAGTGCGCCAAACAGCGACAGCAGCCCGCCCACAATCCACGCGCCATAGACGACGCTCACCGACCCGCCCACCGCCGCCATCTCGCTCGGCTTCAGAAAAATTCCGGTACCTACCATCGTACCAATCACGATGGCCGCCGCAGCCCAAGGCCCCAGCGCGCGTATCAAATCAAGTCGTTCGCCCTTCTGTGCGAGGATTCCGATAAAGTTTCTCCGTCACAACTCAAGAAAACTACCGCCGCATCACGCCAGCAACATCTCCTGAACCGCGCGCCACTTCACTCGCGATCGTACCCACCGCAAAAGTAACAATCGTCCCAGCCAACACATACCAAGTCCAAGCCAGCGGCGTAAACCGATTCACCGCGATCATCGCAGCAAGCCCCGCCGCAAATCCGACCAGAGCGCCACGTTCATTCGCACGCGTGTTCCACGTCCCCAATAAAAACACGCCCAGCAACGCGCCGTAAGTAATCGAAGCGATCGTCAGCCCTGCCACCAGCACCGGCCCCCAGGGGATCAGCGCCAATAGCCCCAGCACCACGCCCCAAATCAAAGTCATCTGCCGCGAACGCCCGAGCGAACCCACATCATTTCCCGAACGCCGCGCGCGCATGTCCATCATGCTCGATGAAGCCAGCGAGTTCAACGAGCCACTCGCGTTCGACATCGCAATCGCAAAAATCGAAGCCAGCACAATTCCCGCAAGCCCGACGGGCATCCGGTGCACGATGAAAAAGGGATAAATCCGATCCGCATCGCCGCCCGGCACAGTCATCAGCCCATTCCGCATGTACACAAAAAGCATCACGCCAATCAGCAAGAACAAAGTGAACTGAACCAAAATAATCACGCCGCTCACCAAAAGCGCCTTCTTACCGTCCCGTTCATTCCGCGCCGCCAGCAAACGCTGCACCATGGTCTGGTCCGTCCCATGGCTCGCCATCGTCAAAAAAGTTCCACCGAGCAGCCCCGACCAGAAGGTGTAACTCTGCGTCAAGCTGAACGCAAAATCGAAAATGCGCAGTTTTCCGCCCGAAGCGGCGGCCACCGAAGTCACTTCCGGCCAACCGCCGGGAATCTTATGCAGCAGCAAAAAGAACGCGGCGACCGATCCCGTCAGATACAAAGAGAATTGCACCACGTCGGTCCAGATCACCGCCCGCATCCCGCCCTCAAACGTGTAAAACATTGTCAGCACCGTGATAATCAAAATCGAAATCCGATCACCTGTGCCAAACGCCACGCTCACCACTTTTCCAATCGCCGATATTCGCACGCCTTCCGCAAGCGCTCGGGTCCCCATGAAAACCACCGCCGCCGCCGACCTCATCTGCGCGCCGAATCGCTTTTCCAGAAGCTGGTAAGCGGTATAGAATTCTCCCTGGAAGTATTGTGGTATAAGGACCACGCAGAGGATCACCCGCGCCACCAGGTAGCCCAGCACCAGTTGCAGAAAACCCAGGTTTCCGCCGTAGGCAATCGCCGGGGTGCCGATAATAGTGAGTGTGGAAGTCTCTGTCGCGACGATCGAGCACGCTAGCGCCCACCATGGCGCCGTGCGGCCGCCTAAAAAGTAGTCGCGCAGATTTTGCTGGCCGCGCCGGAACCGCGCACCAAAAAGCGTGATGCCCGCGAGATAGAGCACCAGAATGCCGAGGTCGATTGGGCTGATTTGCATTGCGCTGCTCTAGTTTCCGTCCGCGGTTACAAGCCGCGCGATGCTAACTGCCCGCTTTGAACGCTGTCAAGCAAGGTGAAACGAATGACCGAGCAAAGTTCCGCAACCGAAACTTCTTTCTATCTCGGTTTCGATGGCGGCGGCACGAAAACCGATTGCATTTTGATGGACGCCGAAGCCAACGTCCTCGCACGCGCCACCGCCGGCCCGTCAAATCCGCTGCGCGCCGGATACGCCAAGGCCTGGTTCACGCTCAGCGACGCCGCCGACGTCGTTCTCGAGCGCCATCATCTGAAAGCCAGCGACATTCGTGGCATCTGCGCGGGCATCGGCGGCGCCGGGCGCGAGTCTGTCGCGAAACGCATCGCCACTTTTCTCGAGCGCGCGTTTCCCGAAGCCGCGGTTACCGTAACCACCGATCTGGCCATCACCCTGAACGCCGCCGTGGGTGAAGGCGAAGGAGTAATTTTGGTAGTAGGCACCGGCTCCGCAGCCTATGGACGGGACGCTCACGGCCACACCGCGCGCGCCGGTGGGCGCGGTCCCTGGTTCAGCGATGAGGGCAGCGCATTCGACATCGGCCGTCGCGCTCTTGCCGCCGTCGTGCGTGCCGAAGAAAATCGCGGCCCGCAGACCGCTCTCTCCGCCAAAATGTTGAAGTGGCTCGGCTGCACGGAGTGGACCCGCGTCCTCGACTGGGTAATCAAAAATCCAGACGACGTCTTCCCTCGCATTTTCCCGCTGGTAGGTGAGCTTGGCGACAAAGGTGACGCCGTCGCGTGCGAAATTCTCACTGCCGCCGCCTCATCGCTCGGCGACCTTGCACACAGCGTCATCGGAAAACTCGCCATGCAAGACCGTGAAATTTCCATCGCCAAGGCCGGCGGCACCAACGGGCGCAGCAAATTCTTCGACGCAGCCATTGACGCCCGCCTGCACGAACTCGCGCCTCACGCCCACGTCGTCGCGCTGCAGATGAAACCCGCGGAAGCGGCGGCCAAAATGGCGATCAATCTTGGAAAGCGCCAGGCACATGCCTGATGAACCTTCCGCGCGCGCCGCACACGCGCGGTCCGCACCCGGCGACGACCTGCAGTCGTTGATTCACGAATCAGACGAAGAAACACTCCTCGCCGTGCTCGAAAATCCCCACATCGAAGAGCCGCACATTTCCCAGATGCTCGAGCGCCTCGATCTTTCCGCGAACGTCCTCACCGCCATCGCCGAAAAAGGGAAGTGGACAGCGAGCGAAGGCGTCCGCCTGCGCCTCGCGCGCCATCCGCGCACGCCGCGCCGCTTCGCTATGGCCCTGCTCCGCCGGCTGTATCTATTCGACTTGGTGCGCGTCAGCCTACTGCCCTCCACGCCCGCCGAAATCCGCCGCGTCGCCGAAGAATTGATGATCACCCGCGTACCACAACTTCCGGTCGGCCAGAAATTAACCCTCGCGCGCCGCGGCCCAGCCCGCGTCGTCGGCGCGCTCCTAGCCGAGGGCCATCCGCAAGCCATCAAACTCGCGCTAGCCAATGCTTTCCTCACCGAGAGCCAGATTCTGAAAGTCCTCGCGAAGCCCGGCATCCCAGAACGCGTAGTAGCCGCCATCGCGCAACATCCCCGCTGGGCCGTCCAGTACAATGTCCGTGTCGCGCTGGTTCGTAACCAGCACACACCCATTCCGGTGATCCTGGCGTTTCTTCCGAATCTCACCCTGCGCGACCTGAAAGATCTCGCAACACTAGAAGGTCTCTCCCCACACGTTCGGCGTTATATTCAAAAGGAACTATCGCGGAGGCCCGGCGCAAAATAAAAACGCACGACTCGCCGTGGAAAATAAAAGAGGCCCATGCCGAACCGCAAAACCCAAATCCGAGTAATCGTAACCCTCGGCGCCGCCATCTTCATCGGCGTGCTCCTCTACTCCTCATTTCAACAAACCAAGAACGAATACGAAGTCTGCGTCACATTCAAAGGAGCGTTGCACTGCGCCACCGCTTCCGGCGCTACTTCTCAGGAAGCCATCCGCAGCGCTCAGGGTATTGACTGCGAGATGTTAGCCAACGGCCGCGACGAAAACATCGTCTGCCTTGACACCCCTCCTACCAGCGAACGCCAGGTGCATTAGAGCCATTTCATCGCGTTCCGGTGTCTAATTGACGAAGCGGACGTGCGTCCAGCGAATCCGCCACGCAAACGAAGCGGCCGCCGTCACAGGGGGCGAATTGACACAGAATCCGTCGCCTCATAACATCATTCCGTTACAAAACGGGGGACAGGCCTAAAGATGACGCGTTGTTTGAACTGTGGGGCTGAACGGCTGAGTGACACATGCGACGCCTGCGGCCTCAGTTCCTCCGCTGCTGAATTTTCCCTGCGCCGCTCGCTGCTCAATCGCACCGCGTTATTTCTCGTCGGCGCGATAGCTTTCATCGTAGCCAGCGGCCGCTATCCGGCCCTTGAGCTCGATGGCATTGTAATTTTCATCGGCGTGGTATTTTTTCTCACCCTGGGCCTCGCGATCATCGTCGAACGCCGCGCGCTACGTCACCAGGAAGTTGAATCTCTGAAGCGCGTGTACTACGGCCTGCTCCCGCTGCCCTGGCTGCTCGCCCTGCTTTTGTACGGCAACGGCGCGCTCGATCGGTCCCCCGCGCACATCGAAAAAGCCCGCGTGATCAGCAGATTTTCGATGACCGGCCCGGTCCCTAGCCGCCGCCTCATCGTCAACTCCTGGCGCGCAGGCCATCGCTTCGAGCGCATCCCAGTAGATCGCAGCGATTTCGACCGCTTCACCACCGGAGACGTAGCAGACGTCCAGGTAAAAGACGGCCTCGTAAGCATCCCCTGGGTAGCCGGCGTCTCCCGCGATTAATTAGAGTGCGCCGCGAACTGGGGTTTAAACCCTCGCCGGATTCTCGCGCTTCAAGAATTCCCCCGCCCCAACCTTGCCGACAAACTTGCCGTTCTCCACAATCACCCGCCCCCGCGACAAGACCGTCTTCGTCACACCCTTCACCCGCGTCCCTTCAAACATCGAATAATCCACGCGCATATGATGTGAATTCACACTGATCGTCTGCTCTTCGTCGGCATCAAACACAATTAAATCCGCATCCGACCCCACCGCCACCGTCCCCTTGCGCGGATATAGGCCAAATAATTTCGCCGGCGCCGTGGACACCAGCTGCACGAACCGGTTCGCCGAAAATTTCCCACCATGCACCCCGCCGCTATAAACCAGACTCATGCGATGCTCGATCCCCGGCCCACCATTGGGAATCTTTGTGAAGTCGTCCTTCCCCAGTTCCTTCTGTTCTTTCATGCAAAATGGGCAATGGTCCGTCGAAACCACCTGCAAATCATCCTTCGCCAGGCCCTGCCACAATTTCTCCTGATGCCATTTCTCGCGCAATGGCGGGGTAAACACATATTTCGCAGCATCGAATCCCGGTCCATCCATATTTTCCAGTGACAAATATAAATACTGCGGACAGGTCTCCGCATAAACGCGCAATCCCCGGTCCCGCGCCTCGCGCACCTTCTCCAGCGCCTCGTTGCACGATAAATGCACGATGTACACTGGCGTCCCCGCCATTTCCGCCAGCGCAATGGCCCGCGAAGTCGCTTCGGCCTCCGCTGTCACCGGCCGCGTCAATGCGTGATACTTCGGTGCGTGTTTTCCCTCCGCCAGCGCCCGCTGCACGATCACATCAATCGCTCCGCCATTTTCCGCGTGCATGCAAATCATCCCGCCGCAGTCCGCCGCCACTCCCATCGCCTTGAAAATCGATGCGTCATCGAGCATGAACACGCCCGGATACGCCATGAACAATTTAAATGTTGGCACGCCCTCGCGCACGAACGCTTTCATCTCATCCAGCTGCGCTCCCGCGATATCCGTGATGATGCAGTGAAAAGAGTAATCAATCACTGCCTTGCCGTCCGCCTTCTTCATCCACGTATCGAAAGCATGCCGCAGCGTCTGCCCCTTGTACTGAATCGCAAAATCAATCAGAGTAGTCGTCCCGCCGTAAGCCGCTGCCACGGTCCCCGATTCGAAATCGTCTGCGCTGGTGGTCCCGCCAAACGGCATATCCATATGCGTATGCACGTCAATCCCGCCCGGCATCACCAGCATCCCGCGCGCGTCAATCATCTTGCCCGCGCCCTCCGCCGGCAAATTCACCCCGATCACAGAAATCTTCCCGCCAATAATCCCCACATCGCCGACATAAGTGTCAGTAGCCGTAACAATTGTCCCGCCGCGTATCAAGATATCGAAGCGCATGGCCTAACCTCCTCAAAATTCCCACGAAGCGTTGTAGCTTACACCGCTTCGCCATTTCCCGCAGTCCCAGAACAAGCAGCGATGTTCGCCACCGGACCGTTGCATTTACTAGCAACGCCTTCGCGAATCCAGCAACATTCGCCCCAATCCGTAATGCTAGAATGACGTCTCTTTTCAGCCTAAGGGCACAACGGCAACCCCATGACGCTGCGCGAGACGGCTCCCAAGCTTTCGCCCGAGCAATACGAGAAAAATTTCTCGGAAATCTCACCGCGCATGACGCCGCTCCAAGCCGCCGTCGAAGCCGCCCGCTGCCTTTTTTGCTTTGACGCGCCCTGCACAATCGCGTGCCCCACACACATTGACGTCCCGTCTTTCATAAAAAAAATCTCAACCGACAACCTTCGTGGCTCAGCCCGCGTGATTCTCGAAGCCAATATCCTGGGACACAGTTGCGGCCGCGTTTGCCCCACCGAAGTTCTCTGCGAAGGCGCCTGCGTGATGCACGAGAAGGAAGAAAAGCCCATCGAAATTGGCCGCCTGCAGCGCTACGCCGTGGATCACGTCCTCGATCGCAATATTCAGCTGTTCCACGCCGGCGCTCCGAACGGCAAACGCATCGCTCTCATCGGCTCCGGCCCCGCGTCCGTGGCCTGTGCCGCCGAACTAGCCAAGCTCGGCTATCGCACCACAATTTTCGATCGCAATGAACTCCCCGGCGGCCTGGACACCTACGGCATCGCCGCCTACAAACTCCGCGCCAAGGATACTCTGCGCGAAGTCGAACTCGTCCGCTCAATCGGCGTCGAATTTCGCCAGAAGACCACCGTCGGCACCGACGTAACTTTCGCTCTGCTTGAGAAAGATTTCGACGCCATCTTTATTGGCGTCGGCCTCGGCGAAACCGGCAATCTCGGCATCCCCGGCGAGAATCTCGAGGGCGTAGTCGGCGCCATGGAATTCATCGGGCCGACGAAAATTCATCCCTTCGCGCAACTCACCATCGGCCGTCGCATCGCCTGCATCGGCGCCGGCAACACTGCCATTGACGTAGTTACCGCCGCCAAGCGCCTCGGCGCCGAAATCGTTCACCTTATTTATCGCCGCGGCGAACAGGATATGCCCGCTTTCCGCTACGAGTACGATCTGGCGAAACGCGATGGCGTCAGTTTTCACTGGCACGCGCAGCCCGTAAGGATCCTCGAAGACGCGACTGGCAGAGTCGCCGCAATCGAATGTATTCGCACCCGCGCCGAATCCGGCTCCGTCCCCAGCAAAAAACGCAACCAAATCTCCGTCATCCCCGGCAGCGAATTTCAGCTTGAAGTCGACATGGTAGTTCGCGCGATCGGCCAGGAGCCGGTAACCAACTTCGCGCGCGCGGTGCAGGGAATTACTGTCCGCGAAAACGGCACCATCGCCGTAAGCGAACGCTTCCAGACCGGCAACGCCAAATATTTTGCCGCGGGCGATTGCGTCAACGGCGGCAAAGAAGTAGTGGACGCCGTCGCCGAAGGCATGGCCGCTGCCCGCGGCATTGACGCGTGGCTCGAATCGCCGCGCGGAAAGAATTAACCGCCGTGCGCGTCCCCGAATCATGGATCGAGCGCCTCCCAGCGCTGGAAGAACTCGAACAGCCCTGGGAACCTGTCCCGCGCGCTGCCCTGATAGCCTGGATTATTTTTTACGCGCTATTCCTCTACCAGCGCGCGCGCGACACCGGCCTTCTCCTCCTGATGGACGGCGTTTTCGTTCCCATCCACGAAGGCGGCCACCTCCTCTTCCGCCTCGGCGGCGAATTCATCATGGTCGCGGGCGGCACGTTTCTGCAATTGTTCGCGCCCTTCGCCTTAGCCACCTATTTTTTCTTTCGTCGCCAATCGCAAGCCGTCGCCTTCTGCTTCTTCTTTTTCTTCGAGCAGTTTCTGCCCATCGCTACTTACATGGCCGACGCCCGCGCCCAAGATCTGCCGCTGCTCACGGTCGGCGACCCCGAATTTGTAATCCACGACTGGAATTATCTGTTCGGCAAGCTAGGCGTCCTGGAACACGACATCCAAATCGCCAGCGCCGTCCGCGCTATCGGCTGGCTGGGCATGCTAGCCGTAGTAATCTGGCTAATCTGGCGCGGCATCAACGACGTCCCGTCACCCGATAACAAAGTGGGGAGGTAATCGATGTCTGACCTATCCGTCAACTTCTGCGGCCTGCACTCTCCGAACCCATTCTGGCTAGCGTCCGGCCCACCGACCAACACAGGCGGTCAGGTAATGCGCGCGTTCGACGCCGGCTGGGGCGGCGCAGTTTGGAAAACCATTGGCGACCCGATCCAAAACACTTCCTCAAGGTACGGCGCCATAGATCTCAACGGCGTAAGAATAATGGGCCTCAACAACATCGAGCTAATCAGCGACCGTCCGATCGCCGTTAATCTTGCAGAAATCGCCGAAGTAAAAAAGCGCTATCCCAAAAATCTCGTCATCGCCTCCCTAATGGTCGAGTCCAATCGCGAAACCTGGCACGACATCGTTCGCCGCGCCGAAGACGCTGGCTCCGACGCGCTCGAACTAAATTTCGGCTGCCCCCACGGCATGAGCGAGCGCGGCATGGGCGCCGCCGTCGGCCAGGTTCCCGAATACACCGAAATGATCACGTCGTGGGCCAAAGAAGTCGCGAAAACTCCGGTGATTTCAAAACTCACGCCGAATGTCACAGACATCACGCACATCGCGCTGGCCGCCGAACGCGGGGGTGCCGACGCCGTCAGCCTCATCAACACGATCAATTCGCTGATGGGCGTGGATCTGGAAACTTTCGCGCCGCGTCCCAACGTAGCAGGGAAGTCCTCGCACGGCGGCTATTGCGGCCCCGCCGTGAAACCAATCGCTCTCCATCTCCTCTCCAGCGTCGCGAAAAACGTGAAAATTCCCATCGTCGGCATCGGAGGCATCGGTGATTGGAAGGATGCCGCCGAACACATCGCCCTCGGTGCCTCCTGTGTGCAAGTCTGCACCGCGGCCATGCACTACGGTTTTCGCATTGTCGAAGATATGGCCGATGGCCTCGCCGCCTACATGGACGACCACGCCTATCGCTCCACTGAAAGTTTCCGCGGCCGCGCCGTTGCCAATGTAATGGACTGGGGCGACCTCGACTTAAATTACAAGATCATCGCCAAAATTGACGCCGGCCTCTGCATCGGTTGCCAGCTCTGCTACGTAGCTTGCGAAGACGGCGCGCACCAGTGCATCGAACGCGCCCCGGAGCACAACGCCAAAGGCAAACACAATCCCAACGGTATAGAAGTTCACGTACCGCGAATCATCGAAGAAGATTGTGTAGGCTGCAACCTGTGCGCGCTCGTCTGCCCCGTGCACGGCTGCATCACGATGGAGGAAATCCACACCGGCCAACCGCCGATGTCCTGGAAACAAAAAACTGCGCGAGCGAATCAGTAAAACGCGCGCAAATCTGGCATGTGCGGCAATTCCACGTCAAGCGCCCGTCCGTAATCTCCTAGCGTCAACTTGATCATTTCCGCCGGCCCCACGTCGCGCACCGTCCAAGCAGTAGTCGGCATCACCCGCGACTGCACAAATAAATTTCCACTCTCAAAGTCCGGCCCCTTCGCCTGCAAATCCGATGGAAACACGTAGTAGGCAACTTTCCCCCTGATATCCAGCGCCATATAGCGCCGCCCCAGCTGCACTAACACAAGGTTCGCTTCCTTCTTCTTCTCCGTTTGATAAACGTTCCACTGCAGCGGCGTCTTGTTCTCAAGCTTCAACTGAGCACGCCCCACGCCTTTCCACAAAAAGCGCCCATTATCGGCAGCGCCCGCAAAAAAATATCCGCCGTCGCCGCGAGCCCCCGAACAAGCGAAGAACGCAATCGCGCAAATCGCCGCAATAACGCGCACCGCCGCGCGATCGAATCGAAAATGCTCGCTCCAGCGACAATACTTCCGGAGAACCGATGCTCGCGCCAATTTCATTCCCAGTTCACGCGCACTTGCTTCGCCGAGATCACCACGAATCCCTTAGCTCGCCCGTGCTCCACCACATCGCGCAAGATTGCTACATCCTGCTCGCAATATTCCGCCACGCGATCTTTCTGACCCGCGCGCCACCATTTCACAGCCTCGAGGCCGTCGCCGCTCTTCGCCGTTCCCAGTGTATCCTTGGCCAGCTGATCGAGCTTCACGCGATGCCCCAGCTGCTTGTGCAGCAATTCGTGAATATCCAGCGATCGCTTGCGCAACCCTTCGACAGGCGCGTAAGCGCGCAGCACCTCAATATCAAACCGGTTGCCATTGAACGTGATTACGTGCGTAAACTGTTCCAGCTCCGTAATCAATTTCAGCGCGTCCTCTTCATACCATCGCCGGAACGCATTCTCCTTGTCCCAAGTGATCGCCACAGCCAGCCCGAACGCGCGGATGTTGCCCCAACCTCCATCGACCTCGCTCGAAAGCCGCAGCGTCTCAATATCCAAATAAATTTCGCGATCGAATAATCCAGCCAGGTAAGTGTCCTCTCGTTTCCGGTAGCCCAGGTTTTGAAGTTGTAGCGGACATCCCGATTTGCGGTATGCGCGTCTTTGACTTTGTATCCGCGGCAGATTCCGCGCGCGCCATCCGCGCTAGTACAAGCTCGACTCCCGCTTCCGCCCCGTGTAATCAATATAAACAATCTTCAAATCCGTATAAAAATCGATCGCGGCGTGTCCCACTTCCCGCGGCCCCACGCTGCTATCTTTCGCTCCGCCAAACGGCACATGCGCTTCTCCACCCACCGTCGGCGAATTCACATGCGTCATCCCCGTCTCAATTTTATCCACAAACTCAAAAATCTTGTTCGAGTCCGTCGAATAAATCGAACTGGAAAGCCCGTAGCGCACCGAATTCGCCACCTGCAGCGCTTCGTCAAAATTCTTCACGCGAATCACGCTCAGGACGGGCCCAAAAATCTCCTCCTGCGCCAGTTTGCTGTCCCACGCCACGTGATCGAACACAGTAGGCGCAACAAACCAACCCTTATCGTAACGCGCCCCCGTCAACCGCTCACCGCCGCACAAAAGCTGCCCTTCGTCTTTCCCGATCTCAATATATTTCAGCACCGTGTTGAATTGGCTCTCATCCACCGACGGTCCCATGTCCGTCCCCGCCCCCAACCCATCACCCACCACATATTTCTTCGCGCGCTCCACGAGCATCTCGACGAATTTGTCCGCCACGCTCTCCTCAATCACCACGCGGCTCGTCGCCGTGCAGCGCTGCCCCGTCGAAGCGAATGCCCCAGACAGCACCGATTCCATCGCCAGCTGCAAATCCGCGTCCGCCAGCACAACTACTGGATTCTTTCCGCCCATCTCGCACTGAATTTTCTTCAAATGTGCTGCGCCTGATGCATAGAGCGCGCAGCCCACTTCGTTCGATCCAGTAAACGACAGCCCGTGCACGTGCGGATTCTGCACCAACTCATCGCCGGTCTCGCGTCCCGATCCCATCACCAGATTCAGCACGCCCGCCGGCAACCCGGCCTGCTCGAAAATCTCGACGATCTTCATCGCCGTTAGCGGCGTCAGGGTCGCCGGCTTGAACACCACCGTGTTCCCGCAAACCAGCGCCGGCGCGATCTTCCACACCGGAATCGCCACCGGAAAATTCCACGGAGTGATCACCCCCACCACTCCCAGCGGCTGGCGTATCGTGTACGAAAAATTCTTGGGCAGTTCGCTCGTCAGCGTCTCGCCATTCAACCGCCGCGCCTCTCCTGCCATGAATTCCAGAATATTGATCGCCCGCTG
>Ga0209655_10000333_pt1 | contig 17862 bp, 14 predicted proteins | sample BogFormECP03_OM2_FD_188236 | JGI IMG/M metagenome (GOLD analysis project Ga0209655, IMG submission 188236) | Bog forest soil microbial communities from Calvert Island, British Columbia, Canada - ECP03_OM2 (SPAdes) (version 2) | ecosystem: Environmental > Aquatic > Freshwater > Wetlands > Bog ...
CATCAACCTGGGGCTTTCGGCGATTTCGATTTTTGGAATCATCATGGCGATTTTTATCGGCGTGGGGCTGGTGTACAAGGAGATGGAAAAGCGCACGCTGTACAGCCTGCTGTCGAAGCCGATTCGCCGTTGGGAATTTCTGGTGGGAAAATTTGCCGGGCTGCTGCTGACGCTGGTGGTGAACACATCGCTGATGACGCTGGGGCTGGGCGCGGCGTTGTACTGCGTGAGCCGGAAATTCGAGCGGGCGGACGCGACGATTCTGGTGGCGGTTTATTTTATTTTGCTGGAGCTGGCGCTGGTGACGGCTTTGGCGCTGTTCTTTTCCTGTTTTACGAGCCCCATGCTTTCGACGCTGTACACATTGGGAATTTATGTCGCGGGGGTTTTCGCGCCGGGAATACAGGGGATCAGCCAGTTCACGTCGAACTGGGCGCTGGCGGCCGTGACGCGCTTCATCTACTACCTGTTGCCGAACTTCCACAATTTCGGCGTGATTGCAGCAGCGGCGCACGGCGACGCGGTGCCGCTGGCGCTGATCTGGCACAACACGGTGTACGCGGCGTTGTATGTGATTCTGATTCTAGTGGCTTCGGCCGCGGTGTTTTCCGGGCGCAATTTGAAATGAGCAGGCGCAACCAAAATAAAAGCCATGCGCGAGCGATGTTGCTGGCGCTGGTGGCGGTGCCGGCGCTGTTCGCCGTATGCGCGGCGCTGCAGATGCGCATTGACGCCGATACGCGTTTGATGAACCAGGACAAGGAAGAATTGCTGCTGCGTTCCGGCGCGCTGCTGAAGAAACTGAGTTTGGGATATGAGCCGCTGCTGGCGGACGTCTATTGGACGCGCGTAGTGCAATATTACGGCGTCAGGGCCCGGAAACAGGGAGCCACTTATGAATCGCTCTGGCCTTTGCTGGACATCACTACCACGCTCGATCCCAAATTGATGATCGCCTATCGCTTTGGGGCAATTTTTCTCTCCGAGCAGCCGCCGGGCGGACCGGGACGCGCGGATTTGGCGGTGGAGCTGGTAAAGCGAGGCATCGCGGAAAATCCGGATCAATGGCGGCTGTATGCGGATCTGGGATTTCTTTATTCGATCCATTTGAAGGATTACCAAAAAGCGTCTGAGGCGTATCTGGAGGGCAGCAAGAATCCAGATGCGCAAATATGGATGAAGGTGATGGCTGCGCGCGTGGCGGAAACCGGCAACGAGCTGGAGACATCACGACTGATCTGGACGGCAGTGTACTCGAGCACCAAAGACGAACAGGTCCGGCGCACTGCCTTGCAGCATGTTCAATCGCTGGACACGGCGCTGGGGCTGAGGCGCCTGAACGAGAGCTCCGAGGATTACTGGAGAAAATTCGGCCGCTTCCCCACCTCGATGCAAGAACTGCGGGATGCGGGATTGGTCGGCGGCACTTTGCAGGACCCGGCGGGCTATTCCTACGTGATGGGACCGAATGGCGTGCCGCAACTCGATCCTAAGAGTCCGATCGTGCTGGATCCTGAGCAGGGATCTGGAAAACTCCGCTAACACAACCGGCTATTCGTAGCGCAAGGCTTCGACTGGATTTAGGCGCGCGGCTTTGGTGGCGGGCCAGACGCCAAAGATGAGGCCGATGCTGACGGAGACCGTGAAGCCGATGATGATGGCCCAGGCGGGCACGACGGCTTTGAGCGGGCTAACCACGGGGATAAGAAAGACGACGGCACTGCCGACAATAATGCCGATAATGCCGCCGGTTCCGGTGAGGGTCATGGCTTCGAAGAGAAATTGCCAGGTGATATCGCGGCTGCGCGCGCCAATGGCTTTGCGCACGCCGATTTCGCGAGTGCGCTCGGTGACGGATACCAGCATGATGTTCATCACGCCCATGCCGCCGATGAGCAGGCCGATGGAACTGAGCACGATGACGACGAGAACGACGCCGCCAATGATGTCGTTGAACTTCTGCACCACTTCTACCTGCGTTTGAATGGAGAAATTGTCCGGCTTGTCGTAGGGAACTTCGCGGCGGCGGCGCAGGACTTCGCGGATCTGATCCACGGCGGCATCGAGCTTGCCGGAATATGCCAGAAAGCGATAACCGATCTCGTAGCTGCTGGGATACAGCTTCATGAACGTGTAGTAGGGGATGACGGTGCGGCGATCTTCATCGTCCGTGCCGAAACCGTTCGGCGGTTTTTCGAACACTCCCACGACCTTGTAGGTCGAGCCGTCCACGAGAATTTCCTTGCCCATGGCATCGTCAATGGTGGGAAAGAAAGTAGTGGCTACGTTTTCGCCGATGACCACGACGTTTTCGCGATGCTCGTTTTCAGCTTCGGTGAAAAAGCGGCCGGCTTTCATGGTGGCGTTGGAATAGACCGTGAGATAGGCGGGGAAAGTGCCGCGAAAATCGGTGCCCTCGATTGTCATGCCCTGGTAACGCGCAGTATGGGACAGCTGCCACTGAAAAGCGGAGACGGCAATCTCTTTGATTGAGGGGCAAAGCTGGCGGACGGCCATGGCGTCTTCGAGAGTGAGCGGCTTGCGCAGCTTCTCGTCCTTGGGACGGCGTCCATTTTGCGGGCCTTGATCGAAGCGCGAAACGAAAGCGGTGTCAATTCCTTCGGAAACGATCTCGTCCTGGATGGTCTGGCGAAAACCTTGCACCAGGCCGACGACGAGGATGATGAGCGCAACACCGATCATCACGCCGAGAATGGCGAGGAAGCTGCGCAGCTTGTGCTCGCGAACCGTATCGAGCGCGAGATGGAGATTTTCGCGAAAGTCACTTTGCATTTGCTTGTCCTAGGTCTCCGCTCGCAATGCTTCGATCGGGTCCAGCCTGGCGGCGCGCATCGCCGGATAAATGCCGAAAAACAGGCCGACGGCGGTGGAAAGAAACAGCGCAACCAATATGGAAAATAATGGCGTGGAAGTCGGGACCGAAAAAATCGCGCGCACCAGCTGGCTGATGACCACCGCAGCGACCACGCCGAGGAAGCCGCCCAGTCCGGCCAGCACCGATGATTCCACCAGAAATTGCAGGATGATGTGACGACGGCGCGCGCCCAGCGATTTGCGTAACCCGATTTCGCGGGTGCGCTCGGTAACGCTGGCCAGCATGATGTTCATGATCACCACGCCGCCAACCACCAGGAACACGGAAGTGATCCAGATGGCGATGCCGAAGGCGTTGCCGGTGATGCGATTCCACAAACCCATGATGGAGGTGGGGGCAATGATCGCGAAATTATCTTCGGTCTGATACGCCAGATGATGGCGCGAGCGCAGAATCATGCGGGCTTCGTCCTCCGCAGCATCCATGAATTCCGGGCTGCGCGCCTGCACGAAAAACGTAATGGAATCCTGCGCAGTCAGCCATTCCTTGCGATAGGTGCCCAGCGGAATCATGACGAAATTGTCTTGCGGCTGCCCGAGCACGTTGCCTTTGGGCGTGGCCACGCCGACGATTGTGTACTGTCCTTGGCCGGCGCGAATATCTTTTCCCACCGGATCCGTGCCTGGAAATAATTTGTTGGCGACGTCCGCGCCGATGACGCAAACGCCGGCGCGATGATCTTCGTCAATGTCCGTGAGCAGGCGGCCGTTGGAGACGTCGATATCGCGGATGGAAGCGAAAGTGGGCGTGGCGCCTATGATCATTACGTCTTCGCTCAGGTCGTTGCCGTAGCGCACGTCCGCAAAGGTTCTCATTTGACCGGCGATGGTATCGGCGAGCTTCATGCCATTGCGCAGATCTGCCAGATCGTCCATGCCGAGCGTGGGGCGCTTGCGCGCTTTGAACCATTCTTGCTGGTTGGTGACGATACCGATGCGGTCTATCACGAAAGCGTTGGCGCCCAGGTTTGCCACTTTGTCGGCGACGTAAACATTGAGCCCATTGAGCACGGAGATGACGGCGACGAGGGTGGTGACGGCGAGAATTACGCCGAGCAACGTCAAGAAAGTGCGCAGTTTATGGGCGCGCAGGGTATCGAGAGCGATCCAGATGGTTTCGCGCAGAGCGCCGAGGGCCTGGCGGGCTTCGGATAGGGAATTGGGGGGCTTCATCGCTACTACTATATTAGACGGATATGAGGCTGGAAAAACTTCAGATTACGGACAAATTTTTTGGCGGTTGGAATGAGGCGGAGGCGCGAAGGACTGTACGCACGGCCAGAGGTTTCGGCGGAAGATTCGGGTAGAATCGTGGTTTGCAGCTAATCTTGTGGCGCCGCGCATCTCATTCACGGACACTTTGAATATGGCGAAAGGACTTACGGCATCGAGTCTGGCCGCGGCGCTGGCGCTGGCGGGCTTGGCGGGGGCGTTCGGAAACGCGATTGCCAGCCTTGCCGGGGATACGTTCGCTTCTCGTAGCGGACGAGCGGGCGGCCAGGCTGCGGCCCAAACCGGGACGACGCGGCCTCCGACGGATGCGGAAATGGCGGCTCGCGCGAAGGTGCTGCTGGAGCACCAGCACCGCAACGAAGAAGCGCTGGAGGAGTACGAGCGGATCGAACATCACGTGGACCGCACCGGGGGATCCGCTCCGCGTGTGCTCGACGACAAAACCTATCGCGTAGTTCCCACCGGTAGCGGGACAATGAAACTGCTGCTGAAAGATGGCGAGCGGCCGGTGGATCCGGCGGACTACCGCAAGCAACTGGAGACATGGAAAGAATTGCTGGAGCTGATGCTGAAGCCCGAAGATCCGCGCACCAAATCGGCCAACGCGAAATGGCAGAAGCGAAAAGCAGATCGCAGCGAAATGATGGACGCGGCCGTGGAAGGTTTCGTGACGAAATGGACGGGACAGGAGACGCGCAACGGGCGCGTTTGCGACGTGTATGAGCTGCAGCCGAATCCAAGTTTTCATCCGCGCTCGCTCGCGCAGGATGTGCTGACGCGCGTGACCGCTAAAATCTGGGTGGACCGCGACGCCAATCAGCTGGTGCGCGGGGAAGCGCACGTGATGCGCGACATTTCGTTTGGCGGCGGGATTCTGGGAAAGCTCTATCGCGGCGCGGTGTTTTACATGGAGCAGGAGGAAATCGCTCCTGGAATCTGGCAGGCCACGCGGTTTCAATACGATTACACGGCACGTAAATTCCTCTTCATGTTTGAAGAGCACCAGTACGTCGAAGCGCGCGAGTATCGCCACATCGGGCCACCCAAACAGGCGCTCGCAATGGTGAAGAACGAACTGGCCAGTGGCAAAGCGGCTTACGGCGACCCGTAACTTTTCGGTCCATCCTGGGTTCAACCTGATAGCAATGGGCGCACAATAGTCCTAGTGCGGCCCTGCACCCTTCCGTCCAATTGATCGTCGGCGTCTGAGGACTTTGCTGCTCGGAGCTTTCTGGTCACTTGCTGGTCGCTTACAGGTAACTCGAGGAGGCGATATGAATCGTCGAACGCTGCTGTTTGTCGCTGCCCTGGCCCTTGCAACGACTGTTTTTGCGCCGGGAGTGGCGCGCGCGCAAGGAAGTTCCGCGGGCCAGACGGCTCCGGCGGGCACGACTACGGCCGCCAATACCAGCGCTACAACCTCGACAACGACCACGACGGCACCGGCAGCGGCGAAAAAAGTATGGACCAATGAAGACATGAGGGAAGTCCATCGCGACAACGCGATTTCGACTTTTTCAGCGACAAACAACAAGCCGGCAAGCGGCAAGCCCGCGGGAACTGCCAAGGGCAACAAGGACGCCAAGCAGTATCAGGACCAGATATTGAAACTGCAGGCCAAGCTGCCGCCGCTCGACGAGCAGATTTCGGAGTTGCAAGCAACGCTGAACGGCGACACGGTAAATTCCACGAGGCACGTCGGCGGCGCGAAGATTGATGACTGGCATGACGAATTAGTCCGCCTGCAACAGCAGCGCGAGGACATTGTGGCAAAGATCAGTGCGCTTCAGGACGAAGCGCGACGCAACGGCGTGCCGGCAAATCAAATTCCGGAGTAGGCAGCGCAGCATGCGAAAAAAAAGGGCGGGCCCCGATGTTGCAATCGGAACGCGCCCCGACAATCAAGTTGCTCTAATGCGCGGCGGCAGCGACTTCTTTTTCGATTGGAGCGCCGACGAGATTGCCCCACTCGGTCCAGGAGCCGTCGTAATTCTTCACGTTGCCGAAGCCGAGTAGATACTTCAGCACGAACCAGGTGTGCGAGCTGCGTTCGCCGATGCGGCAGTAGGCGATCACTTCTTCCGCGCCGTTAACTCCCTTCTTGCCGTATAGCTCCGCCAAGGCGTCCGCGGATTTGAAAGTGCCGTCTTCATTGGCGGCCTGCGCCCAGGGAATATTCGCCGCGCCCGGAATGTGGCCGGCGCGCTGCGCGGTTTCGGAAAGTCCCGGAGGCGCGAGAATCTTTCCGGTGAATTCGTCCACGGAGCGGACGTCCACCAGCTGCGCGGCCTTCTTTTTATCGAGGAAAGCGTAAACATCTTCCTTGCGGGCGCGGATGGATTCATCGGGGCCGGTGGCGCGGTAGGTGGTGGGCGTAATCTTCGGCGCGTCGGTGGTGAGCGGGCGCTTTTCTTCCACCCACTTCTTGCGGCCGCCGTTGATCAGGCGCACGTCTTTGTGGCCGTAATACTTCGCCTGCCAGAAAGCGTAGGCGGCGAACCAGTTGTTGTTGTCGCCGTAGAGCAGGATGGTGGTGTCGTTGGAAATTCCGGAAGCGCCGAGCAGCTTTTCCAAGGCGGGCTTGTCAATCAGGTCGCGGCGGATGTTGTCCTGCAATTGCGATTGCCAGTTCCAACCCACGGCGCCGGGAATGTGGCCCTGGTCGTAGGCGGTGGTGTCCACGTCCACCTCGACCAGGCGGACTTTCGGGTCGTTCAAATGGTCGGCGGCCCACTGGGTGGTCACCAAAACTTCAGGGTGCTGATAGTCAGTCATTGGCTGTCTCCTCGTTGTTAGTCATTCTTCATAATTAGAAGCTCTGTTGCGGAACCGTTGCAAGAGATTTGGGCATAAAACAAAAAACCCACCTGCCTTGGGTACTTCTGGCGGTGGGTGGGGAATTTCTGGGCTAGATTGCGTTTCTTAGCTGCCTAGCCTCCCTGCGCCAGAAGACACCTCTGCGCGACACATACAACAACAGCAGCACGCGCAACGCTGGCAGCAGATTTGCATGGCTTGAGGTTACACCGTAAAGGTGGGGATGGCAAGAGCTAGCCGATTGTGTCAATTAGACACCTTGCTGCTTGGCCGGCTTGACCTGACGGTGGGTTGAGATACAGCTGAATTCCCTTCCGAAAACCGGCACTTCGCTGCGGGCTGTCCGCTTTTGACCCTCAGGATCGCGTCCGGAATTGAGCCCCTTCCCAGACTGGTGTCAAATGAAGGCAAAGTTTCTATTGAGCGGCGGCGCGCAGCTCGCGTGCGAGTCCGCCATTTCGGCGCTGCTCGTGGTGCTTGCGGTCCTCAATCTCCGCAGGTTCGCGTGCGCCATGGAGTGGTTTGCCGGCGTGATTTTGGTACATAGATCGGCCGCAGAGCGCTTTTCATCTATTTGCTGGAGTGCAGCCGGATAATGGAGCAGCTCTCAAAAATCGGGTCGTGCCGGCCGCCAGCGGACCTGCCGAGAAGCGCCGCCATCCGCGTTTCGCGTTTTCCACTGGGGGCGAAGCATTTGATCCGCAAGCCAACGTTCAAGTAACGGGCCGGCTGCCTGACATCAGCCGCAGCGGCTGCTACATGGACACGATCAGCCCGTTTGCGGTAAACGCCGCGATCATTTTGACGGTCACACGCGACGGCCGAACGTTCAAGACCACGGCGAAAGTGGTGTATTCACTGAACGGGATGGGCATGGGCATGATGTTTACGACGATGGAGCCCGATCAGGCGCATAGGCTGGACGGGTGGCTGGCCGAACTGGGCGGTTTGATACATCGGGCACCGGATAGGGCGAAGCTGGATGCGGCCACGCCGGAGGCGCTGATCGAGGTCGCGCCGGTGGTTGATCAAGAGTTGCGGGATATTGTCCGCGAACTGATTGTGGTGCTGAGCCCCAAGAGCATCGTGGGCGATGTCGAGGCGATGGCTATGATGCGGAAACTCTCGAAGTAAATGGATTGCTCCTGCGCTGCAGTTGTTTGGATTCCTGTTGTGATTCCCTCTAGGTAATCGGCTTCAACGTGCCGTCGCTGGTTTCGAATTCGATGCGCAAGAGCCAATCGAAATGGAATTTTTCGGCGGCGAGCCACTTCTCCATTTCTTCCCGGCCCGGGGCGTCGAATTCCACGAGCATTTTTCCTTCCTGCATGTTGAGGAGCACGCGGCGCGCTGTGACTTCCTTGGCGGCGTGCAGGCGGCGGGCGAGTTCTTCGGCGCCCTGGCGCGTGAGGCAGGCCAGCGTGTGTTGCGAGAGGTAACGAGGCATTCCGGCTCCTGTTCCGTTAAAATGAGCGGCCACGAAACTAGCAGAACCAATATAACGCGAGCGGAGAAAAAACAAATGCCTGAGATGCGCACGGCTCATCCTTATTACGTTTATGAAGCGATTCACGCGCAGCCGGAATTGATCGAGCGCGTGCTGGCTGGGCGTGCGGAGATTGAACGAGCGGCAGATGCCGTGGCGCGGAAGGAGCGCATCACTTTCGTGGGGATTGGCACTTCGTTACACGCGGCGCGGGTGGCGGAGAGTTGGATGCGCGAATTCAGCGGCGGGCGCTTCCTGACGCACTGCGAACAGTCTTTTGAGTTGGTGCACCATCCAATTGCGTTTGGCGCGGGTGACGCGGTGATTGTGATTACGCATACCGGCACTACTACGGCGTCACTCGAAGCTTTGCGGATGGCACGGGCTGCTGGGGCGTTGACTGTCCTGATCACCGGCCAAATGAGCGGGCCAACGAGCAGTGACGGCGTGCGTGGCGCTGATTTTCACATTCAGACGTGCGAGCAGGAAGTGGCGTTCGCTTACACAAAGAGTTACACCACGGCGCTGGCGGTTCTGGCGCGGCTGATCGCGCGCGTGGTCGAGAGAAAAAATTTGCTTGTGATACCACCGCCGGTTGCGACGCTGGAGCGTGTGCCTGGATTGTTGCGCGACGCGCTGCAGCTTGAATCTGCGACGCGCGAACTGGCGGAGCGCCTGGCGGCGCTCGCGCGCATTGAGATTTTTGGCTCAGGCGCGGCGTGGGCCACGGCCAGCGAAGCGGCGTTGAAAATTAAGGAGGCTTGCTACATCGCGGCGGAGGGCTTTGAAACCGAGGAAATCCTGCACGGGCCGTTTTCGGAGACGGATGCGCGCGGATCTTTGGTTGGATTATTCACGGGCGGCGCGACAGATGAGCGCGGGCGGCAGATTTTGCGTGCGGCTGGCGAATTGAAAATGCCGCGCGCGGCGATTACGGTGCCCTCGGCGAATCACGATTTGTCTGCCGAGCAAATTTTGCAGGTTCCGGAGGCGCCGGAATGGCTGGCAGCGTTCGTGCATTTGATTCCGCTGCAACTGCTGACATATTTTCTGGCGCTGGAGCGTGGCGTCAGTCCCGATAGCGGTCGCATGGAGCAGCCTGCACACGCCGCGGCGAGCAAACACTACAAGTATTGAGCTGTAGTTGCCCGCATATTCGCCTGTCCCCGCGAACAGGAGTTCCTCTTCGACTACACCTGTGCTGCGCGCGTCTAGGCACTTCGTGGGAGAGCCGTAAAATCGCATGTAGAGCCATTCAGGAGTGCCCCATGAGACGCTATTTCCTCATTTTGCTCGGCATTGCGATGCTGGCGTTGGCCACCGCCGCGCACGACGACGGAGGAATGGGAACGCTGGCGGGAACGGTGATCGGCAGCAACCGCAAGCCGGTCGTAGGCGCGCGGGTTACATCGCAGAATGCGGGCGGCGACCATCCTCAGCTGACCACCACCAACCAGCAAGGAAGATTTTTCTTCCCGGACCTGCTGCACGGCTACTACGACGCGCGCGCGTACCATGACGGCGCGTGGAGCGAGTGGAAACACAACGTGGAAGTGAGCACCGGCAAGCAAACCGAACTCGTACTGCGATTGTCCGCGAAATCCACGTCGTCGAAATAATTCCAGGCTTTCGCCTGTCCGCGCGAACAGGAGTTCCTAATCAAGAACATTGCGCCGTGTGACCGCGACGCCACGCGGAAGGCCCGCGTAAGATTGCATGCAGAAACATGGTGGGGTGCACTATGAAACGAAGTGTGCTGGTGGTAACCGTGCTTGGATCGGTGGCGTTGTTGTTGTCGTTGACGTTTGGCGCTGCGACGGCGCGGGCTCAATTCGCGAGAGGCGTGGGAACGGTGCAGGGGACGGTGCTGGACGCACACGGCAAGCCAGTGGCCGAGGCGAGCGTGACGATTCAGACCTCCGACGGACTGAAACCACACGCCACGCACACTGACGCCAGCGGGCACTATGAATTCGCGCGGTATGATGCAGGGCAATACGATCTGCGCGCGTACTCGAAGGGCCAATTTTCGGATTGGAGCAAGCACATCGTGATTCGCCCGAAGAAAACCACGGAAGTGACGCTGCGCTTGCCGCCGGAAAGCACCGAGAAGGTGGTCGTAACCAGCAATCCGTAAAGCGCGACTAGCGTTCAGCGGCCACTTTGCTGTGGGGTGTGGCCGCTCGTTTTTGATTCCTCGCAACCGCTTCATTCGTGTCGCAGCGCAACCATCGGGTCCACGCGCATCGCGCGGCGCGCGGGGATGTAGCACGCCAGGATCGCGACGCCGGTCAAGACCGCCGAGACCGCAAGGAACGTGACTGGATCCCTCGCGCCAACTCCGTAAAGCAGGTGCGAGAAGCTCGACAGTAGGCGCGCGAGAATGAGCGCGGTCGCGGCCCCGATAGCGACGCCAGCCAGAGCCAGCCGAAGCCCCTGTCCGATCACCATGCGAAAAACGTCGCGCCTTTCTGCGCCAAGTGCCATGCGAATACCAATCTCCTGCACCCGCTGGATCACCGAATAGGAAATCACTCCGTAGATTCCGATGGACGCGAGAAGCAACGCCAGGCCCGCGAAGACCCCCAATAGGATCATGGGAAATCGTTGCGACGACAACGATTGCGAAAGAGCGTCCTGCATCACCTGGATTCCATAAACCGTCTGGTCCTCACTCGCGCCGTAAACCGCCGCTTTGATTGCAGGCATCACGGCCGCCGCGTCGAGTGGCGTGCTAACAACCACCGTCAGTCTCCGATAAAAGATCGGCGCCCAGTCGTCCGGAAATTGATTCAGAGAGGCGTAGATCTGATTTTGGGTGTACGCGTCGCGCTCATCCAGTCCCCAGTGGCTCACGTGACGTACCACGCCGATTATCCGGACGGGACCCCAATGCGGAATGGTCATGGCCTGACCGATGGGGTCTCCGTCCGAGAAATAAGCGCGCGCCAGGACACTATCTATCAAGACGACCGGCTCGGAACTAGCGGTGTCTGCCGCGCTGAAATAGCGGCCACGTAGGAGCGGTATTTTCATGGTGCGGAGGTAGTCCGGCCCCGTCCAATAGAAAAGTGCCCGCGGCGCCTCGGCAATGGACGCGGGTGGTTGCGAACCGACCAAGAATGGGCCGATATTTTGGTGCTCACTCAAGGGATATAGGACTGTAAGCTCTGCCGACGTTATGCCGGGAACATTGCGAATGCGTTCGATCAACTGCTGGTAGGCAACGCGCATGCTTGAGACGGTACTGTTGGCCGAAGGTGAAAGCCCCACGTTGAAAGCGATCACATGCCGCGCATCGAAGCCGGGATTGACTTCCCATAAGTGGCGGATGGTGCGGAACAGCAGGCCCGCACCAACCAGCAAGACCAAGGTCAGCGCCATTTGGACGATCACCAGGCTGCTTTGCGCGCGATGATGCGGGCTCCTCGCACTGCGGCCTCCTGCCTTGAGCGATGCTTGCGGGTCGGTTCTTGAACTCTTCAACGCGGGCGCGAGGCCAAACAGAATCCCAACCACGACCGAGACACCCAGCGCGAATAAGAGGACGGAGCCATTCACACCGATGTTCCCGCTGCGCGGTAAGCTGCCCGGCAACGCCGCCAGCACCGGATGGACTCCCCATTTTGCCAACACGAGGCCCAGCGCTCCGCCCGCCAGCGAGAGCAGTACACTTTCCACCACCAATTGCCGCACAATACGCGCGCCGGTCGCGCCCAGCGCGGAGCGAATCGCAAACTCGCGCCTGCGCGCTGCGGAGCGGGCGAGCAAGAGGTTCGCGACGTTCGCGCAGGCGATCAGCAGAACAATCCCCACAGCTCCCAGCAGCATCAGCAGCGTTCCGCTCACGTCTTCTACGAATTCGTGCTTGAGCGGCTTGACGTTCGCTCCCAGGCCTCGATCCGCGGAAGGATAAAGTGCAACCAGGCGCTCCTGCAACGCGCTCATCTCCGCGTCCGACTGCGCGACGGACACTCCCGGTTTCAGGCGCGCAACACAGAGGATCGGATGGATCGTACGATCGCCGTAGATCAGTCGATCGCCCTGTCCTAGCGGCGTGTAAACATCCACGTCGTCTCCGAAGAGGCGAAAGTCCGCGGGAAGCACTCCGGCAACCGTGTAGTCCACTCCGTCCAAAGTTGCTGACTTGCCCAAAGCATCCACGCTACCGGCGAAACGATCTCGCCATAAACGATTGCTGATGAGGACGGCCGGCGTGCCTCCTTGCCTATCTTCCGCTGGTAAAAATTCGCGGCCGAGGATTGGCATTATCCCCAGAGTGCTCAGAAAGTCCGAGGAAATTTCCTCGCCGTTCAGGTGCTCGGGCGTCCCGGGAGCGGTCAGGTTACGATCCTGCGAATCGAACGCGGCCATTTGCTGAAATGAACGAGCATCGCGTTGCCAATCGAGATAGTCAGGGTATGAGACCGAGATGACATGCTTCAGCGTCAAATTGTACTGCCACACCATGACCAGCCGTTCCGGTTCGCTGTAGGGCAGCGGGGCCAACAACACGCCTTGCACCACGCTGAAGATGGCGGTGTTGGCGCCGATGCCGAGCGCGAGAGTGAGGATGGCGATGGTGGCGAAGCCGGGATTCTTGCGCAGGATGCGGAGGCCGTAGCGCACGTCAGCGTAAAACGATTCCAGCCAGAAGCCCCGGCGCTGTTCGCGGCAGGTTTCCTTTAGGCCTTCCAGCGCGCCGAGTTGCAGCACGGCCTGGCGGCGGGCTTCTTCGGGCGCGAGGCCGGCGGAAATGTTTGCGGCGGTTTGGCGCTCGATGTGGAAGCGCAGCTCGTCGTTTACGTCTTGCTCCCACTTTTTCTTGCGCGAAAACCAACGCCGCCAGTTGTTCATCGCTCGCGGCTCCTAAACGCGCTGCAAAATCAGCGCGACTGCGGTGGACATTTGCTTCCAGTCCGCCAATTCCCTTTCGAGTTGCTGGCGGCCGGTTTTCGTCAAGGTGTAGAACTTGGCGCGGCGATTATTTTCGGAAGCGCCCCATTCGGCGCGGATCCATTTTTTGCGTTCCAGGCGATACAGAGCGGGGTAGAGCGAGCCTTGCTGGATTTGCAGGATGTCGCGCGAGACTTGCTGGATGCGTTGTGCGATGCCCCAGCCGTGCATGGGTTCGAGCGCGAGGGTTTTCAGGATCAACAGATCGAGCGTGCCCTGCAGGATTTCGACAGCCGGACTCATGCAGCCTCCCTTAGACGAGCTACAGGTGAAATATTATCGCGGTCTTGTAGATTGTCAAAGGGAGAGAGGCCGGGTCAAAAGCACACGCGGGCGGAAGCGCAATGACAGTGACCCGGTAGGGGCGGGTCTGAGACCCGCCCCTACGGTCAATCGGGACGCGCGAACGACCCCTGCAAGACCCGACGCGAATCAGTGGCCCAGATTTTTGGCGGCGAGCCCTTGCGAGGTTCGTGGTGCAGCCTTCATTATGTGACATGGCACCCTCAGACACCGCGCCGCTGTGGAGCGCGGATGATCAATACGACCGGCTGGAAGAGCTCGCTGCGGGCACGGGCGATGACGCCAAGGAAATTCCGCTGCGGCGCGACGTGCGCTCGCTGGGAATGTTGCTGGGAAAAGTCCTGGTGGAGCAGGCAGGCGAAGGGTTGCTGGAAGTGGTGGAGCAGCTTCGCCGCCTGTTGATTCAGCAGCGCGAGCAATTGCCAGCCGCAGCGACGACGGAACGATCCCCTGCTGAAAACACTCTGATCGCGCAGGCCCGCGAGAAAATCGCGCGGCTGGAAGTGGAAGACGCCTACCGTGTGACCAGAGCGTTCGCCATTTATTTCGAGCTGACCAATCTTGCGGAAACCAATCACCGCAAGCGGCGGCGGCGCGCGGCCAAGCTGCACAGCGAACAGCCGGCGCTGGCGGGATCGTTTCGCGGAACTTTGCTGCGCATGCGCGCGGCGGGAATTTCCGCGGGTGACGCGCTGGCTGCCTTGCGCAAAATTAGAATTGTACCGGTGTTCACCGCGCATCCCACGGAAGTGGCGCGGCGCACGGTGCTGCTGAAGAGGCGGCGCATCGCGCAATACCTGGAAAATCTGGACCGGCTGCCGTTGACGGCGGCCGACGCGGCGGAACATGAATCGTTGATTCTTGCCGAGATTACTTCGTTGTGGCAGACGGACGAAGTGCGCATGAAAAAGCCGGGCGTGATTGATGAGGTGCGCATGGGCCTGGATTTCTATCCGATGACGCTTTTCGAAACGCTGCCGCGGCTGTACGCCGAGCTGGCCGAATCTTTTTCGGAGGTTTACGGCCGCGCGCTGCATGACGAAGAGCTTCCCGAGTTGTTGCGTTTCGGTTCGTGGATTGGAGGAGATCGCGACGGCAACCCGCTGATCAAGCCGGATTGCACGGCGGACGCGCTGGCGCTGGCGCGCAACGTCATCCTGGAACATTACAGCGTGGAGATCCAGCGGCTGATTGACGAACTCAGCTCTTCGCTGCGCCAGACCGGCGCTTCGCAGGAGTTGCGCGCCGCAGTGAAAGCGTATGAAGCGACGATGGGCGCGGAGCCTTCGCGCGGAAAATGGATTTCCGAGCCGGAACTCAACCGGCACTTCTTGGATTTTGTGCGGATTCGCATGCAGCTGACGCACGATGAGCCGCGCCATGCCAACGCGTACACGGCGGCGCAGGAACTGGAGCGCGATCTATTGTTGCTGCGCGCGAGCCTGATCGCAAACCGTGGACAACGGCTGGCGGAGTTGCTGATTGATCCGCTGCTGCGCAAGGTACGGACTTTCGGTTTTCATCTGCACACGCTGGATATTCGCCAGCACGCGCAAGTACACGCGAGGGCGCTGGCTGAGTTAACTGCCGCTGGGATTTCGGATGCCGCGGGTATGGCTGGTGCGCAAAAGACATTTCCCGCCGACGTATCCGCGGAAACCACCGAGCTGCTGGATACTTTGCGCACGATCGTGCTACTGAAAAAGAGCTACGCGCCGGAAGCGATTCGTGCCTACGTCATCAGTGGAACGGAATCCGAGCGCGACGTCTTTACTCTGCTGCGCCTGGCGGAAATCAGCGGCTTGAATGTGGCAGGTTCCGCGAGCGATCCCGGACTTCTCCCTGTTCCATTGTTCGAATCAATTGTGTCGCTGCGTGCCGCTGCGGAAACGATGCGGCGGGTGTGGACGGCTCCGGAGTATCAACGCCTGCTTGATTCCTGGGGCCGGCGCCAGGAAGTGATGCTGGGCTATTCCGATTCGAACAAAGATGGCGGAATGCTGACCAGCACGTGGGAATTGCACAAGGCGCATCGCGCGTTGCACGCCGTGGCGCGGGAATGTGGTGTGAAGTTGCGGCTCTTTCATGGGCGGGGCGGCACCGTAGGGCGCGGCGGCGGCCCCACGCATCGCGCGATTCTGGCGCAGCCCGTGGGAGATTTTTCTGGCGAGATGCGCATCACCGAACAGGGCGAAGTGCTGAACTGGAAATATTCCGATCCAGTGCTGGCCGAATGGAATCTCGAACTGATGATTGCGGCATCACTGGAAGCGCTGACGCGGCCAGACGGGCCCGCGGCAGGCGCGGACCGGCAGTGGGACGACGCGATGGAAGAAATTTCGCAGGATGCATACGCCTACTACCGGCGGCACATCGCGGAAAACGCAAACGTGCTGGAATATTTCGAGCAAGCCACACCGGTGAATGAGCTGGAGCACGCGCGGATGGGTTCGCGTCCGGCGCGGCGCACGGAAAGCAGGCGTCTGGAAGATCTGCGCGCGATTCCGTGGGTGTTCGGATGGATGCAGAGCCGCCACGCGGTGCCGGCGTGCTTTGGAGTGGGCTACGCGTTGCAGCGATTTGCGGCGAAGGGTCCCGAACAGGAACAGCGCCTGAAGGAAATGATGCGCCACTTCACACTGTTTTCGGATTTGCTGCGTAACGTGGAAATCGCCATGGCCAAGGCGGATTTGAACATCGCACGGCTTTATGCCAGCGCGTTGGTGCAGGACGCCGGTCTGCGCGAGAGTGTTTTCGGGATTTTGGCTGAGGAATTTGAACGCACGCGCCGGATGCTGCTGGCGGTGACGGGCCAGAGCGGACTGCTGGAAAGCAACTCGGTGCTCTCGCAATCCATTCGGCTGCGCAATCCGTATGTGGACCCGCTGAGTTTGATTCAAGTGGAGCTGCTGCGCCGGAAGCGTACTGAAGCGCCGAGCGAGGGCCTCAACTACGCGCTGGGGGCAACGATCAATGGCATTGCGGCGGGTCTGCACAACACTGGCTAGAGCGAGATTCCAGGCTGGGGCGAAACAGTAGCGGAGCGTCTGCAGCGGCGCTCAATCCGGAGGGATCCCGCCCTGAGGCGGCTCTTGTTCCGCTAAGTGCCTATATAATAAGCAGTTAGATGTACCTCGGCGGGCTATAGCTTACCTAGTACCAAAACCCGCGTACTGAAATTTTTGAACCGGGGGCGCCATTGGTTCTATCTGGCGAAATGGCGAAAATGGATGTGCGGGTTGGAAGCTGCGATTGCGGGGACGACGGTTCCACAAAAAAAGGAGCCGGGGCATCTATCCAACCCGTCCAAGCTCTCCTGCTGGCGTCCGTTCCAAAAAATTCCGTTGGCAGGCAGGGCGGCCCTTGGACACCTTCCCTCTCGAATCCAGCCTGCAGTAATTCCAAAAAGGAACTTCGGCATCTTTTGGCAGTTTGCATGCCTCTGATGAAATGGGGCGTTGCGTATCTCTAATGATATCTTCGCGGAAGACGCCAGAGTTACAGGACAGGTGATGGCTAAAGCAGGCAGACACCTACAGCGGACACTGGCGGTAGTTTTCGCGGCGTGCCTCGCGCTTGCCGAACCGGCGAACGCCGCGGACCTGCAGCCGCAAACCGCGCAAGCCTACGACCGATATATCGAGTTGACGGCCGCGCAAGTGGATCCCGAGCTGACGCAGCAGGGACCTTACCTGTGGGTCGAGCGTTTGCCAGCGGCGCAACGCGCGACAGACGAGGAACAACTGCGCAACGGGCAATTAGTAATCGAGCGGCTGGAAACTTTGGATTCCGGCAAGCCGATAGCCGCGCCTGGGGGAATTATCCACCACTGGATCGGAACGATATTCGTGCCGGGGGCAACGCTGGGGCAGACGCTGTCGTTCATGCAGGATTACGATCACAAAGTCGAATATTTCAAGCCGGATATCGTACGCTCGAAAATTCTGCGGCACGACGGCGACGACTATTTTGTGCTGCTGCGCTTCTACAATAAAAAAATCATCACTACGGTGATTGATACCGACCAGGAAGTTCACTATCACGTGGTGGACAGCACGCATGCTTACAGCCGTTCGCGAACCACACGCGTGCAGGAAGTGGAGAACGCCGGAAAATCCGATGAAAAGCTGGAAGCGGAAGGTCACGACCGCGGTTTTATGTGGCGCATGAAT
>Ga0209655_10000334_pt1 | contig 17835 bp, 18 predicted proteins | sample BogFormECP03_OM2_FD_188236 | JGI IMG/M metagenome (GOLD analysis project Ga0209655, IMG submission 188236) | Bog forest soil microbial communities from Calvert Island, British Columbia, Canada - ECP03_OM2 (SPAdes) (version 2) | ecosystem: Environmental > Aquatic > Freshwater > Wetlands > Bog ...
GCTCGAGCGCTATCGCAAGCTGCGCGACGCGTCGCAGTCGGCGCGGCGTGACCTCGTCGACCGCACCAACCGGGCCCGCGAATTGGCCCAAGAGGCCGACCGGCTGAAATTCGCGCTGCATGAGATCGACACCGTCGACCCCGCACCCGGTGAGGATGATGCGCTGATCGACGACATCCGGCGGCTCTCGGAATTGGACGCGCTGCGTGAGGCTGCCGCCACCGCCCGGGCCGCGTTGTCCGGGACCGACGAGGAGACCGCTGCAGAGGTGATGGGCCAACCCGCGTCCGCGGCCGACGGCGTGGCGCGAGCGAAGACGGCGCTGGAGTCGACCGACGACGCCACGTTGCGGGGGCTGGCCGATCAGCTCACCGAGGCGTTGACGGTGGTCGACGATGCGGCGCGCGAACTCGGCGACTACCTGAACGAATTACCATCCGATGCAAGCACTTTGGATACCAAACTCGCCAGGCAAGCCGAACTTCGCACGCTCACCCGCAAGTACGCCGCCGACATCGACGGCGTGTTGGAGTGGGCGCGCGAATCGCGAGACCGGCTGGCTCGTCTAGATGTCTCCGAAGAGGCGTTGGCCGGCCTACAACGTCGCGTCGACGAGCTGGCGGCCGAATTAGGCTCCACTGCAACCGAACTCAGTAAGGCGCGCAGCCAAGCGGCCAAGCGACTGGCCAAGGAAGTCACCGCCGAGTTATCCGGCCTGGCGATGTCCGATGCCGAATTCACCATCGCCGTGATGAATATGCCGGCGGGTGAGAACGACCCCGCCGCGCTGACGCTGCCCTCGGGCGCGCGGGTCCATGCCGGCGGGGACGGCGTCGACCAGGTCGAATTCGGCTTCGCGGCGCATCGCGGCATGACGGTGCTGCCACTTGCGAAGAGCGCGTCCGGCGGCGAGCTGTCGCGGGTGATGCTGGCCCTCGAAGTGGTGCTGGCGACTTCTCCTACAGGGATGACCAGTACCACGATGGTGTTCGACGAGGTCGACGCCGGCGTTGGTGGCCGCGCCGCGGTCCAGATCGGTCGCCGGCTGGCGCGGTTGGCCCGCAACCGCCAAGTCATCGTGGTCACCCATCTGCCGCAGGTCGCGGCCTACGCCGACGTACACCTCATGGTTGACAGCACAGGGACAAACGGTGCCAGCGGAGTGCGGCGCCTGGACGGCGACCACCGGGTCGCGGAGTTGGCCAGGATGCTGGCCGGGCTCGGCGAGTCCGACACGGCGCGCGCCCATGCGCGTGAACTGCTCGCGGCCGCTGACTGTGACCGGATTGCGACCTGAAGACGACAGTCAAATGTGTGACAGGTGTGACAAGATATAACTTCTGAGGCTGTTGTTACGGCGCGCCTCCCCGGTCGGATTCATCTTCACCGACAGAATCGCCTCCATGAGTGTGACCACCAGGATGACTGCGCTGCTGACCCGTAGTAACCCCATCCGGCCGGGTGTTGTCGGTACTGCCCGGGTCGACCGCGACATCGATCGACTGCTGCGGCGGGTGTGCCCCGGCGACATCGTCGTCCTCGACGTGCTGGACCTGGACCGGATCACCGCCGATGCGCTCGTCGACGCCGAGATCGCCGCGGTCGTCAACGCATCCCCGTCGGTGTCGGGCCGCTATCCCAACCTGGGCCCGGAAGTGCTGATGGCCAACGGCGTCACCCTCATCGACGAGACCGGGCCTGAGGTCTTCAAGAAGATCAAGGACGGCGCGAAAGTCCGGCTCTACAACGGCGGGGTGTACTCGGGCGACCGCCGACTGATCCGCGGCACCGAGCGCACCGACCAGGAAATCGCCGAGCTGATGCAAGAGGCCAAGACTGGACTGGTCGCCCACCTGGAGGCGTTCGCGGGCAACACCATCGAGTTCATCCGAAGTGAAAGCCCGCTGCTGATCGACGGGATCGGCATCCCCGACGTCGACGTCGACCTACGCCGGCGTCACGTCCTCGTGGTCGCCGACGAGGACCACGCCGCCGATGACCTCAAGAGCCTCAAACCGTTCATCAAGGAGTATCAGCCCGTTCTGATCGGAGTCGGCGCCGGCGCGGAAGTCTTACGCAAGGCGGGATACCGCCCGCAACTCATCGTCGGCGATCCCAATGAGCTCAGCACCGAAGTCCTCAAGTGCGGCGCTCAGGTGGTCTTGCCCGCCGACGCCGACGGCCACGCGCCGGGCCTGGAGCGCATCCAGGATCTCGGTGTGGGCGCGATGACGTTCCCCGCCGCGGGTTCGCCCACCGACCTGGCTCTGCTGCTGGCTGACCACCACGGCGCCGCACTGCTGGTAACCGCGGGCCACAGCGCCAACATCGAGACGTTCTTCGACCGGTCGCGTCAGCAGAGCAACCCGTCGACCTTCCTCACCCGGCTGCGGGTGGGGGAGAAGGTCGTGGACGCCAAAGCGGTTGCCACCCTGTATCACAATCGAATTTCCGGCGGCGCGATCGCACTGTTGATTTTGACGATGCTGATCACGGTCATCGTCGCCCTATGGGCGTCACGCACCGACACGCTGGTGCTGCACTGGGCGGTCGAGTACTGGAACCATTTCACGGTCTGGGCGCAGCACTGGGTCCACTAGGACGGGGATTGACGTGATATCTCTACGCCAGCACGCGATTTCGCTAGCCGCCGTTTTCGTGGCGCTGGCGGTCGGAGTCGTGCTGGGCTCGGGCCTCCTATCCAACACACGTGACGAATCGCGGAATCTCTACGGCCAGATCAACGCGCTCAACGACCAGAAGAACGCGCTGAACCAAAAGCTCAATTCCGCAGATGCTTTCGATTCCCAAATGGCAGGCCGGATGGTGCACGACGCGCTGAGCGGCAAGTCGGTGGTGATCTTCCGCTCTCCGGATGCCAAGGATGACGATGTCGACGCGGTGTCCAAGCTTGTCGGTCAGTCCGGCGGATCTGTGAGCGGCACGGTGTCGTTGACGCAGGAGTTCGTCGATGCCAACTCGGCGGAGAAGCTGCGTTCGGTGGTCAACTCGTCGATCCTGCCGGCGGGCGCGCAGCTGAGCACCAAACTCGTCGACCAGGGCTCGCAGGCCGGCGACCTGTTGGGTATCGCGCTGCTGATCAACCGGGATCCCGCCGTGCCGACCGTCGACGACGCGCAGCGCGACACCGTGTTGGCCGCGCTGCGTGACACCGGCTTCATCGGCTATGGGAACCAGCACGTCGGCGCGGCGAACGCCGCGGCAGTCGTCACCGGCGGTGGCCTCGGCGACGATGCCGGCAATCAGGGCGTCAGCGTGGCCCGGTTCGCCGCCGCGCTCGCGCCGCACGGTTCGGGTGTGCTGCTCGCCGGGCGGGATGGCTCATCCGTGGGAACGGCGGCCGTCGCGGTGGCCCGCGCCGATGCCGCAGTGACGTCTTCGATCAGCACCGTCGACGACGTAAATGCCGAGTCCGGGCGAATCACCGCGGTCCTTGGCATGGCCAGCCTGATCAACGGTGGCCGCCCCGGTCAGTACGGCACCGGTCACGGCGCCACCGGCCTCACCGTCGCGTCGTAGCCCGCCGACGATGCCGAGCGCGTAGCGCGATGAGGTGGGGGTACCTCCCGCTTGCGGGGGAGAGGCGGGCAATCGATCCAGCCGGCCCGCCGGGCGTGTCAGCGACGACGCGGCGGCGCGGATGTTAGGGTGGGTTTCCGTGGGTCGGCAGGCCCAATAAGGGTTGGACACCAGCCAAAAGCCTAGCCATTCGCCGTCTTCACGGAGGTCGCTACATTGCGCAGGCATCCCCAGGGCGCCACCAAGCACCTCTTCGTCAGCGGTGGCGTCGTGTCGTCGCTGGGTAAGGGCCTGACCGCCAGCAGTCTGGGACAGTTGCTGACCGCGCGCGGGCTGCAGGTGACGATGCAGAAACTCGACCCCTACCTCAACGTCGACCCCGGCACCATGAATCCGTTCCAGCACGGCGAGGTCTTCGTCACCGAGGACGGCGCCGAAACTGACCTCGACGTCGGCCACTACGAGCGCTTCCTGGACCGCGACCTGTCCGGCTCGGCCAATGTCACCACCGGGCAGGTCTATTCGACCGTGATCGCAAAAGAGCGGCGCGGCGAGTACCTCGGCGACACCGTCCAGGTGATTCCGCACATCACCGACGAGATCAAGAGCCGCATCCTGGCGATGGCCAAGCCGGACGCCGACGGGAACCGCCCGGATGTCGTCATCACCGAAATCGGCGGCACCGTGGGCGACATCGAGTCGCAGCCCTTCCTCGAGGCGGCACGCCAGGTTCGTCATGACCTCGGCCGGGAGAACGTCTTCTTCTTGCACGTGTCGCTGGTCCCATACCTGGCGCCATCGGGCGAATTGAAGACCAAGCCGACCCAGCACTCGGTGGCGGCGCTGCGCAGCATCGGTATCACCCCGGATGCGTTGATCCTGCGCTGCGACCGCGACGTCCCCGAACCGCTGAAGAACAAGATCGCGCTGATGTGTGACGTCGACATCGACGGCGTCATCTCCACTCCCGACGCGCCGTCGATCTATGACATTCCCAAGGTGCTGCACCGCGAAGAGCTGGACGCCTATGTGGTGCGCCGACTCAACCTGCCGTTCCGCGACGTCGACTGGACCGAGTGGGACGATTTGCTGCGCCGGGTGCACGATCCACAAGAGACAGTGCGAATCGCGTTGGTGGGCAAGTATGTCGACCTCTCCGATGCGTATCTGTCGGTGAGCGAGGCGCTGCGGGCGGCCGGATTCAAGCACCGGGCAAAAGTTGAAATCCGCTGGGTGGGCTCCGACGACTGCGAAACGACGACCGGCGCAGCTGCGTTGCTCGACGACGTCCACGGCGTGCTGATCCCCGGCGGCTTCGGCATCCGCGGAATCGAGGGGAAGATCGGGGCGATCCGATATGCGCGGTCCAGGGGTCTGCCCGTCTTGGGGTTGTGCCTGGGGTTGCAGTGCATCGTGATCGAGGCGGCGCGTTCCGTCGGCATCGAGCAGGCCAACTCGGCAGAGTTCGATCCGGCGACACCGGACCCGGTCATCTCCACCATGGCCGACCAAGCGGAGATCGTCGCCGGCGAGGCGGACCTCGGCGGCACCATGCGGCTGGGCGCGTATCCGGCGGTGCTCGAGCCGGATTCCATTGTGGCGCAAGCATATCAGTCAAGCCAGGTGTCTGAGCGGCATCGGCATCGCTACGAGGTCAACAACGCCTATCGGGATCGGATCGCAGAAAGCGGCCTGAGATTCTCCGGCACATCTCCCGACGGCCATCTGGTGGAGTTCGTCGAGTACCCGCCGGAGATGCATTCATTCGTCGTCGGCACCCAAGCGCATCCGGAGTTGAAGAGTCGGCCCACTCGTCCGCACCCGTTGTTCGTCGGCTTCATCGGGGCGGCCATCGACTACAAGGCAGCCGAGCGTCTGCCGATGGAGATTACCGAACAGCCGTCGAACGGAAGTGAACAACGCGACGGCGTCGACACGTCGCTGGCCGAGCCCGAACCTGTTGCCCGTGGGTGAACACGTCTTCGAGACGATATCGTCCGAAACTCTGCACACCGGAAAGATTTTCGCCCTGCGCCGCGACGATGTCCGGATGCCCGGCGGGAAGATCGTGACGCGGGAGATCGTCGAGCACTACGGCGCGGTGGCCATCGTCGCGATCGACGACGAAGGCCGCATCCCGATGGTCCACCAGTATCGCCACCCCTTCGGTCGACGGCTGTGGGAGCTGCCCGCCGGCCTGCTCGACGTCAACGGTGAAGCCCCGCAACTGACCGCCGCCCGGGAACTCCGCGAGGAGGCCGGCTTGGAGGCGCAGACCTGGCAGGTGCTGGTCGATTTGGATTCCACACCCGGATTCAGCGACGAATCGGTGCGGGTCTATCTGGCGACCGGTTTGACGCAGGTCGACCGGCCCGAGGCGCATGACGAGGAAGCCGACATGACGTTGCAGTGGTATCCCATCGAGGACGCAGCCGGCCGGGCTTTCAGCGGCGAGATCGTCAACGCCCTTGCGGTAGCAGGGATCTTGGCGGCATACGCGGTGAGGAATGGTCTGGCACAACCGCGGCCGGTGGATACACCGTGGGTGGACAAGTCAAAGGCATTTGCGGCCCGGCAGGCCGCTAAGTGACCACGCTGGCGCCGCCGCTGGAGACCCAGCTGCAGGGTTACCTCGATCATCTGGCGATCGAACGGGGCGTCGCGGCCAATACTTTGAGCTCCTATCGCCGCGACCTGCGCCGCTACTTCGAGCACCTCACGCTGCGGGGCGTCGACGACCTGGCCAAGGCCAGCGAGGACGATGTCAGCGAATTCCTGGTCGCACTGCGGCGCGGCGATGCGGCTGCCGGAGTCGTGCCGCTATCGGCGGTGTCGGCGGCGCGAACCCTGATCGCGGTGCGCGGTTTGCACCGGTTCGCCGCCGCCGAGGGCCTGGCCGAAATCGACGTCGCGCAGGCCGTCAAGCCACCGACGCCGGTGCGGCGGCTGCCCAAAAGCCTGAGCCTCGACCAGGTGCTCGCGCTGCTGGCCGGCGCCGGAGGCGACAGCCCGTCCGACGGCCCGTTGACGCTGCGCAACCGCGCGCTGCTCGAACTGCTGTACTCGACCGGCGCGCGGATCTCCGAAGCCGTCGGTCTCGACATCGACGACATCGACACACATGCCCGGTCGGTGCTGCTGCGCGGCAAGGGCGGCAAGCAGCGGCTGGTGCCGATCGGACGCCCGGCAGTGCAGGCGCTGGACGCCTACACGGTGCGCGGACGTTCAGAATTGGCGCGTCGCGGCCGCGGGACACCGGCCATCTTTCTCAATGCGCGCGGTGGCCGGTTGTCGCGGCAAAGCGCGTGGCAAGTGCTGCAGGACGCCGCCGAGCGGGCGGGCATCACCGCCGGGGTGTCCCCACACACGCTGCGGCATTCGTTTGCGACCCACCTGCTGGACGGCGGGGCCGACGTCCGTGTGGTGCAGGAGTTGCTCGGACACGCCTCGGTCACAACGACGCAGATCTACACCATGGTCACCGTGCACGCGCTGCGCGAAGTCTGGGCCGAGGCTCATCCGCGGGCGCGCTAGGCGCGGCACCAATCCACGAAGGTCGAGTAGCCGGTCACTCAAGCCAACTCGAAAAGTGCTCACCATACTGATCGAAGTCAAAACGGGGGCCAGGAGTGGCTATGGCGCAGCTCGGTCAGCATGCGGTTGTTCTCGGCGCAAGCATGGGCGGGCTGCTCGCCGCGAGGGTACTGGCCGATTTCTACCAAAACGTCACCGTGGTGGAACGCGACGTATTGCCCAACGACCCCGCCAACCGGCGGGGGGTACCGCAGGGCCGGCATGCTCACGGTCTGCTCAGGCGTGGCGGCCAAATCATCGACGAACTCTTCCCCGGATTTCTCAATGAACTCGTCGCGGCCGGTGCCCCTGTTCTCGATGACGGGGATTTCTCGAAGATCTGGATGTCGGTCGGTGGACATCAGCTGGTCCGGGTCGGCAAGGTGCGGGATCAACGCGCGATGACAATCTATGTTCCCAGCCGGCCGTTCCTGGAGTGCCATGTCCGGCGGCGACTGAGCGCCATCCCGAACGTAACGATCCTGAGCGGCCTGGATGCGGCCGAGATGACGGCGCCGGCGGATCGGAATCGCGTTACCGGCGTGCGGGTGGTCAACCGCGACAGCGGCGCCGAACAGGAGTTGACGAAGTTCTTCCGGGTCAACAACTTCATCGACCCCCCGGTCCGCCTACTGCACCCCTCCTTCATCTCCCGCGTCGCGGCCGTCAACCTGCGCCGCCGGCGAGGCGATTACGCAGCCTTGGCAGCGGCAGCCGCTCGCTGAAAGCGCGGCACACGCGATGGTCGCGTGTGCGGCCACTAGCCCAGGTAATCCGATTCCAGCACCAGGTCGGGGATCGAGCTCTGATACTCCACGTGCGTCTTGTGCTCGATAGTGTTGAACAGCTTGCCCTGCTGCTGACGCATGTAGTCGCGGTATTTCGGCGCACCCGGAACCTTGACGTTGTCGGCGACCGCGATCGAGCCGGTATGCAGCCAGCCCCGGTCGAGGATGCTCTGCAGGTCAGCCAAGTAGGCGTCCTTGTCGTGGTCGAGAAACAGGAAGTCAAGTGAGCCGGCGGTAAAGCCATGCTCGCCGGCCAGCGCATCCAGCGTGTGGCCGCCGTCGGCAATGGTCCCAACCACACACGTGACCCGGTCGGCGACACCGGCATGCGCCCAGATCTGGCGGGCATTGGCGGCGTTCGCTTCGGCAAGCTCGACGGAGTACACCTTGGCGGCGGGCGCGGCGCGGGCGATGCGCAGCGCGCCGTAGCCGCAGTAGGTGCCCAGCTCGAGCGCCAGTTTCGGGTCGGCGCGCCGGACCGCGGCGTCGAGCAGCGCGCCTTTTTCGTCGCCGACGTTGATCAGCATCGACTCCTCGTAGGCGAACCGGTCGATGGTGGCCAAGACGTCGTCGACGTCGCCCGCGCGAGCGCGCTTGAGCACGTATTCGACTGCGGCGGCTTCGCGCCCGTCGCCGATCTGGCCCGTCGTGGTGATATTGCGGGTCCAGTCGCCATCAGTCATACCGACCACCGCAACAGGGGAATGCGCTGCTTCAGACTCATAGCCGCCACGATAGCCGGGCGACGATGCGGGGATGGGCCTGCGCCGGTCCAAATTGGCTGGTTACGTTGTTGCGGGTCTCCAGGCACGGGCGGCTTTACCCGTTAGACTCTCCTGCGATGTCCGCCATTTCCCGAACGCCGCGCATGCCGGGTCGGTCTGCGCCGAGCCGCAGCCGGGCATGACTGACGACGCCGACAGCGGCACCGGAGTCGGCTTGACTGGACGTCCACCGCGGGCGATCCCGGAACCCAAGCCGCGCACGTCGCACGGACCGGCCAAGGTCATCGCGATGTGCAATCAGAAAGGTGGCGTCGGCAAAACCACGTCGACGATCAATCTGGGCGCCGCACTGGCCGAATGCGGCCGCCGCGTGCTGCTGGTCGACTTGGATCCGCAGGGAGCGCTGTCCGCCGGCCTCGGTGTGCCGCAGTACGAGCTGGAGCACACCGTCCACAACCTGCTGATTGAGCCGCGGGTGTCGATCGACGACGTGCTGATGAACACCCGCGTCAAGCACATGGACCTGGTGCCCAGCAATATCGATCTGTCGGCCGCGGAGATCCAGTTGGTCAATGAGGTAGGCCGCGAGCAGACCCTGGCCCGCGCCTTGCATCCGGTGCTGGACCGCTACGACTACGTGCTGATCGACTGCCAGCCGTCGCTGGGTCTGCTCACCGTCAACGGCCTGGCCGGCTCCGACGGGGTCATCATCCCGACCGAATGCGAGTACTTCTCGCTGCGCGGTCTGGCGTTGCTCACCGACACGGTCGAAAAGGTGCGCGACCGGCTCAACCCGAAGCTGGAGATCAGTGGCATCGTGATCACCCGCTACGATCCGCGAACTGTGAACTCCCGCGAGGTCATGGCCCGTGTTCTGGAACGCTTCGGCGACTTGGTGTTCGACACCGTCATCACCCGTACTGTCCGCTTCCCGGAGACCAGCGTCGCCGGCGAGCCGATCACCACGTGGGCACCGAGGTCAGGCGGCGCTGCCGCTTACCGATCGTTGGCTCGCGAAGTGATCCACCGGTTCGGCGCGTGACCGGCGGAGTGAGCTGCGAGGCATCCCCCCAAAACGGCTTCCAGGTCAGGCTGACCAATTTCGAGGGGCCGTTCGACCTGCTGTTGCAGCTGATTTTCGCCCACCGCCTCGACGTGACCGAAGTGGCATTGCATCAGGTCACCGACGAATTCATTGCCTACACCCGCGCGATCGGTCCCGAGATGGAGCTCGAGGAGACCACCACGTTCTTGGTGGTCGCCGCGACGCTGCTCGATCTCAAGGCGGCCCGGCTGCTGCCGTCGGGGCAGGTTGACGACGCGGAGGACTTGGCGCTGCTGGAGGTCCGCGACCTGCTGTTCGCCCGGCTGCTGCAGTACCGGGCGTTCAAGCACGTCGCGCAGATGTTCGCCGAGCTGGAGGCCGCGGCGCTGCGCAGCTATCCACGCGCGGTGTCGCTGGAGGACCGGTACGAAGACCTGCTGCCGGAGGTGATGCTGGGCGTCGACGCCGAGCGGTTCGCCCAGATCGCCGCGATCGCGTTCACGCCACGGCCGGTGCCGACAGTGGCCACCGAACATCTGCACGAGCTGATGGTGTCGGTGCCCGAACAGGCCAGGCAGCTGCTGTCGCTGCTGGAAGAGCGTGGGATCGGGCAATGGGCATCGTTCTCTGACCTGATTGCCGACTGCCGCGCGTCCATCGAGATCGTCGGCCGCTTCCTGGCTCTCCTCGAGCTGTATCGGTCCCGGGCGGTAGCATTCGATCAGTCAGAACCGCTTGGTGTGCTCCAGGTTTCGTGGACCGGAGAACAGCCGACCAACGATGCGTTGCTGCGGGCAGAGGCGCTCGAAGCTCAAGAATTGCGAGACCATTACTCATGATTGACTCGTCGCCCGACGACGAAGCGCCCGAACCGGACTTTGCGATCGACGGCCCCGATCCGAACCTGGGTATCGATGTCGCGACAGCGCCCGAACTCGACGACGATGAACTGGGCGCGGTGCTCGAGGCCCTGCTGCTGGTCGTCGACACCCCGGTGACGGTCGAGGCGCTGGCCGCAGCCACCGAGCAACCGGCCTATCGCGTCGCCGCCAAGCTGCGAGTAATGGCGGATGCATTCACCGAACGCGACAGCGGCATCGACCTGCGCGAGGCCGGCGGCGGTTGGCGGATGTACACCCGCGCCGAGTTCGCGCCGTACGTCGAGCGGCTGTTGCTGGACGGGTCGCGGTCGAAGCTCACCCGAGCGGCTTTGGAGACGTTGGCCGTGGTGGCCTATCGCCAGCCGGTGACGCGCGCGCGGGTCAGCGCGGTCCGGGGAGTCAACGTCGACGCGGTCATGCGCACGCTGTTGGCACGCGGGCTGATCACCGAGGCAGGCACCGACACCGACACCGGCGCGGTGACGTTCGCCACCACCGAGCTGTTCCTGGAGCGGCTGGGATTGACGTCGCTCACCGACCTTCCTGATATCGCGGCGCTGCTGCCCGATGTCGACATGATCGACGACCTGAGCGAATCCTTGGATGTTGAGCCACGTTTCGTGAAGCTTTCCGGCGGCCCGGTGTCTGACGACCAGCCGTTGTCGTTCGACGTGGACCAGGAATGATGGATGAGACCGGCGAACCCCAGGGGGTGCGCCTGCAGAAAGTCTTGTCGCAGGCCGGAATTGCGTCCCGGCGGCTGGCCGAGAAGATGATCATCGACGGCCGTGTCGAGGTCGACGGGCAGTTGGTGACCGAGCTGGGCACGCGCGTGGATCCTGACGCGTCGGTGATCCGCGTCGACGGGGCGCGGGTGGTCCTGGACGATTCGCTGGTGTACCTGGCGCTGAACAAGCCGGTGGGGATGCACTCGACGATGTCGGACGACCGTGGCCGGCCATGCATCGGCGACCTGGTCGAGCACCGGGTTCGGGGAAACAAGAAGCTGTTTCACGTCGGACGGCTGGACGCCGACACCGAGGGACTGATCCTGTTGACCAACGACGGCGAGCTCGCGCATCGCCTGATGCATCCCTCGTACGAAGTGCCCAAGACGTACGTGGCAACGGTCGCCGGGGCGGTGCCGCGTGGGCTGGGCAAGAAGCTGCGGGCCGGTATCGAGTTGGACGACGGGCCGGCGGCAGTCGACGATTTCGCCGTAGTGGACGCGATTCCCGGTAAGACACTGGTCCGCGTCACGCTGCACGAGGGACGCAAACGCATTGTGCGACGGCTGCTCAAGGCCGCCGGGTTCCCGGTGCAGGCGCTGGTCCGAACCGACATCGGCACGGTGTCGCTGGGGGAGCAGCGTCCGGGCAGCATCCGGGCTCTGCGTCGCAACGAGATCGGCGACCTCTACAAAGCGGTTGGGTTGTGAACGAAGTCGCTGATATCACTGTCGCCGTCGACGGTCCCGCGGGCACCGGAAAGTCATCGGTATCAAGAGGATTGGCGCGCACCCTGCAGGCCCGCTACCTGGACACCGGTGCGATGTACCGCATCGTCACGCTGGCGGTGCTGCGGGCCGGGATCGACCCGGTCGACCAGGCGGCCGTCGGAGCCGCCGCGGAAACCGTCAAGTTGTCAGTCGGCTTCGATCCCAGTGAAGACCGCTCTTACCTTGACGGAGAAGACGTCTCGTCGGAAATCCGGGGTGACGAGGTCACTCGGGCAGTGTCAGCGGTGTCGTCGGTTCCTGCGGTGCGGACCCGGCTAGTCGAATTGCAGCGCTCGATGGCTCAAGGCCCGGGCAGTGTCGTGGTGGAAGGCCGCGATATCGGTACCGTCGTGCTGCCCGACGCCGACGTCAAGATCTTCCTAACGGCCTCGCCCGAGACGCGGGCGACTCGTCGCAATGATCAGAATGTCGCCGCCGGGTTGGCCGATGACTACGAGGGTGTGCTGGCCGATGTGCGGCGCCGGGATCACCTGGACTCGACGAGAGCCGTGTCGCCGCTGCGGGCAGCGTCGGATGCGCTGGTTGTCGACACCAGCGCGATGACCGAATCAGAGGTGATCGCTCACCTGCTGCAACTGGTGAAGCAGCGAAGCGAGGCGGTCAGGTGAGCCAAGACGGTACCTGGGTCGACGAAAGCGACTGGGAATCAGCCGATTTCGTGAAGCACGAGGAAGGTGAGGCCCCGGGGCCGCCGCCGGTGGTGGCGGTGGTCGGCCGGCCGAACGTCGGCAAGTCGACGCTGGTGAACCGGATTCTGGGCCGTCGCGAGGCCGTGGTGCAGGATGTGCCCGGCGTGACCCGCGACCGGGTGTCCTACGACGCCCTTTGGACCGGACGTCGTTTCACCGTGCAGGACACCGGGGGATGGGAACCCGACGCCAAGGGTCTGCAGCAGCTGGTGGCCGAGCAGGCCGCGGTGGCGATGCGCACCGCCGACGCCGTGATTCTGGTGGTCGACGCCGTGACTGGTGCAACCGCCGGTGATGAGGCGGCGGCGCGGATCCTGCGTCGCTCCGGCAAGCCAGTGTTCTTGGCCGCCAACAAAGTTGACAGCGACAGGAACGAATCTGATGCGGCTGCCCTGTGGTCGCTGGGGCTTGGTGAGCCGTACGCGGTCAGCGCCATGCACGGCCGCGGCGTGGGCGATCTGCTCGACGCGGTGGTCGGCGCGTTGCCGGAGGTGGCCGAGGCGGCAGCGACCGAGGGGGGTCCGCGGCGGGTGGCGCTGGTCGGCAAGCCGAACGTCGGCAAGAGTTCGCTGCTGAATCGCCTGGCCGGCGACGAGCGTTCGGTGGTTCACGAAGTTGCCGGCACCACGGTCGATCCGGTGGATTCGCTGATCGAAATGGACGGCAAGGTCTGGCGTTTCGTCGACACCGCCGGCCTGCGCCGCAAGGTCGGCCAGGCCAGCGGGCACGAGTACTACGCGTCGGTGCGCACCCACGGCGCCATCGATGCCGCTGAAGTCGTGATCGTGCTGATCGACGGGTCGGTACCGCTGACCGAACAGGACCAGCGGGTGCTGTCGATGGTGATCGAGGCCGGCCGCGCGCTGGTCTTGGCGTTTAACAAGTGGGACCTGGTCGACGAGGACCGGCGCTACCAGCTCGACAACGAAATCGACCGCGAACTCGTGCAGGTGCGCTGGGCGCAGCGGGTCAACATCTCCGCGAAAACCGGCCGGGCCGTGCAGAAGCTGGTGCCCGCCTTGGAGAGCGCCCTGCAGTCGTGGGATGCCCGGATCAGCACCGGACGGCTCAACACCTGGGTCAAGGAAGTGGTGGCCGCGACACCGCCGCCGGTGCGCGGCGGCAAGCAGCCGCGAATCCTGTTCGCCACCCAGGCCACCGCCCGTCCGCCGACGTTCGTGCTGTTCACTAGCGGCTTCCTGGAGGCGGGTTACCGGCGGTTCCTGGAGCGACGGCTGCGCGAGACCTTCGGCTTCGACGGCAGCCCGATTCGGATCAACGTGCGTGTGCGCGAGAAGCGGGGACCCAAGTCCCGCTGATTTCGGCGCGGCGTGCAGTGGGAAAACTCATATTTCTATTGAAATGACTCGGGATAGGGTCGTTTCAGTGCCTCTTTCACACGCGCTGTTGATTCTGCTCGCCGGCTTGGGCGCGGGCGCGATCAATGCCGTTGTCGGGTCAGGCACCTTGGTCACCTTCCCGACACTTGTCGCGATGGGTTATCCACCAGTGACGTCGACCATGTCCAACGCGGTGGGCCTGGTTGCGGGAAACGTCTCGAGCACCTGGGGCTACCGGGCTGAGCTGCGTGGTCAGTGGGACCGGCTGCGCTGGCAGATTCCCGCGTCGATTGTCGGCGCCATTCTGGGTGCCTGGCTGCTGCTGCATTTGCCGGAGAAGACGTTCACCGCGATAGTGCCGGTGCTGCTGATCTTGGCCCTGATCATGGTCGTTATCGGTCCGCGGATTCAGAGGTGGGCGCAGGACCGGGCTGAAAAGGCAGGCCGCTCTCCCGAAGACATATCAGCGGGCCGGATGGCCGTATTGGTGTCGAGCACCTTCGCCATCGGGATCTACGGTGGCTATTTCACTGCGGCGCAGGGCATTCTGATGGTCGGGGTGATGGGCGCGCTGCTACCCGAATCGGTGCAGCGGATGAATGCTGCAAAGAACCTGCTGACACTGCTCGTGAATGTTGTTGCGGCGCTGGCTTATACGTTGGTGGCGTTCCACCGGATCAGCTGGCCGGTGGCGGGTCTTATCGCAATCGGGTCACTGGTGGGCGGTTGGTTGGGTGCACGCTACGGCCGCCGGCTGTCGCCGAATGCGCTGCGCGGCGCGATCGTTGTGGTCGGTCTTATCGGGCTCTACCGGCTGTTGACCGTGTAGCGGATCAGCCGTGTTGGACCACGTTCCCGTCGCCCGACTTGTCGATGCTCGGCGAACCGGTGTGGTAGGTGATTTGGTTGTTGAAGCCGGAGGCTTCGATGCTGTCGACGGCGTCCACCGTGACCGAGTTCTGGACGCCGGAGACGCTGAGGCTCGTGCAGTGGCCGGTGATCACGACTTTGTTTTGAATGCCGCTGACTCTGACGTTGCTCGCGTTGCAGGCGACCGTCTGATTTTTGTTGATTCCGGAGACGCTGAGGTCGCCGCCCGCCGGTGGAAGGGGTGTCACAGGCGGCGACGCTGATGCGGTAGCGCCCGGTGTCTGAGTCACGCTGCTGGGCGGGCTATTTGGCGCAGGGCTCGGAGAAACGCTGGGGCTGGGGAAGAGCGTGGTTATGCCGCTGCGCGAAAGCTGATGTGCGGTGTTGTAGGCGATGAATCCCGCGATGGCCATCGGGACAATGACGAAGGACGCGATGAAGATCCACCACATCCGACTGAACGAGAACGATCGCGGCGTCGTCGGGGGGAATGAGGTGCCGTAGTTCACAGGTGGGGGTGGGACCGCTGCGCCGGGCGGGTAGGTGTAGCCACCAGGCGGCTGGGTGCCGCCCGCTTCGGACGCTCGGGCCGTCTCGGCCAATGGGCGTTCGAGCTCCCGGATTCGCGCTTCCGGGTCATCTTCGGGCTTCATTCACAGATGCTCCCACATCGGGGATCGCGCCGAATAGGCATTTCTTTTCGGTAGTTTCTGCATCGTGCCTGAGTTGACGAACCGCCAGATCGTGCTGCGTCACCGCCCAACCGGACTGGTCCAGCCCGGTGATACCGAGCTGGTCACCGCGCCCGCGCCCGAGCCTGCCGACGGCGAAGCGCTCGTCCGCACCACCTATGTGGGCCTGGACGCCGCGGTCCGGACCTGGCTCAACGACCAGCCGGGCTATCTTCCGCCGGTGCAGCTCGGCGAGGTCATCCGCGCGGCCGGGATCGGCGAAGTGGTGTCGTCGCGCTGCGACGCGTATGCAGTCGGCGACGTCATCACCACCTTGACCGGCTTTCAGGAGTACGTGATCGTCCGCGACGACGTGTTCAGCACACCCATCCCCGGCGAGAGCGACCAGCTGGCGATCATGTCGGTGTACGGCCCAACGGGCGCGACGGCCTATATCGGGATGACCGACGTCGGCCGGCCGCAGGCCGGGGACACGGTGGTGGTTTCGGCCGCCGCGGGCGCGACCGGGTCGGTGGCCGGGCAGATCGCCAAGATCGCCGGCGCCCGCGTGGTGGGCATCGCCGGCGGGCCGGAGAAGTGCCGGGCGGTGGTCGAGGACTTCGGGTTCGACGCGTGCATCGACTACAAGAACGACGACCTGGAGGCGGCGCTCAAAGAGCACTGCCCCAAGCGGGTCAACGTCTACTACGACAACGTCGGTGGACCGATTCTCGACGCGGTGCTGGGCCGGCTGGCGATGAACGCGCGGGTGGTGCTGTGCGGCGTCATCTCCAGCTACCTGACCGGCGAGCACCCCGGGCCGGCCAACTATGTGAACCTGCTGTCCAAAACCGCGACCATGCAGGGATTCAACGCGCTCGATCAGTGGGACCGCTTCGACGAAGCCTTCGCTGCGCTCCGCCAGTGGGCGCATGAGGGCCGAATCAAGCACCGCCAGACCATCTTTGAGGGCGTCGAGTCATGCGTCGACGCCCTCAACGGGCTGTTCACCGGCGCCAACATCGGCAAGATGCTGGTCAAGCTGAGCGAGCCCACAACGAGCTAGCTCACCTCCTGTATGCGGATCATGGTGCCCGCTGGGTCACGAACGGCGCAGTCGCGAACGCCGTAGGGCTGCTCGGTCGGCTCCTGGACGATGTCGGCGTTGCGAGCCTGCAGCCGCTCGAAGGTGCCGTCGAGGTCCTTGGTGGCCAGCACGACGATCGCGTAGGTGCCCTTGGCCATCATCTCGGCGATAGTGCGCCGTTCGTCGTCGGTGATACCTGGGTTGGCGGTCGGCGGGTTCAAAACAATAGACGTGCCAGGCTGATTCGGCGGGCCGACCGTGATCCAGCGCATCTTGCCTTTTCCGACATCGAGGCGGACCTCGAATCCCAGGGTGTCGCGGTAGAACGTCAGTGAGGCCTCCGGATCGTCGTGGGGCAGGAAGCTCGAGTGAATGGTGATGTCCATGACGATCACGCTAGGTGCAGGGTGACGGCGGGCGCTTCTCGATTCCTGACCGGTCGGGTCACCTGCTTCTCCATGCACGACGGCAGCCCTGCCTCGACGCGAGCTGTCTGGTCGCGATAGGTACTCGGCGGCACGCCGACCAGTTCGGTGAAGCGCGTGCTGAACGTGCCCAGCGACGAGCAGCCGACCGCGAAGCAGACCTCGGTGACGCTGAGGTCGCCGCGCCGCAGCAGCGCCATCGCACGTTCGATGCGTCGCGTCATCAGGTAGGAGTACGGGGACTCGCCGTAGGCGATCTTGAACTGACGGCTGAGGTGCCCGGCGGACATATTGGCGTCGCGAGCGAGCGCCTCGACGTCTAGCGGCTGCGCGTACTCGCGGTCGATCCGGTCGCGGACGCGGCGCAGCCGTTTGAGGTCGCGCAGGTGCTGTTCGTCCGCGGGTCTGCTGGCCACGTGCGCGATCGTGCCACGTCGCGTTGGGTTGGGGCGAGCTTCGCCGTCTGCTGTAGGCTTTCCACCTGCTGCCGGTGAAGCCGGCGGCGCCGGGCTGTGGCGCAGTTTGGTAGCGCACTTGACTGGGGGTCAAGTGGTCGCAGGTTCAAATCCTGTCAGCCCGACGGTGTGGTGTCGCAAGACATCGGAATAGCCCTGAACCTACGTTAGGTTCGGGGCTTTCTCCGTGTGGGGCCTTTGGGGGCTCCGGTGGGTTGGTAGTCCCT
>Ga0209655_10000337_pt1 | contig 17737 bp, 19 predicted proteins | sample BogFormECP03_OM2_FD_188236 | JGI IMG/M metagenome (GOLD analysis project Ga0209655, IMG submission 188236) | Bog forest soil microbial communities from Calvert Island, British Columbia, Canada - ECP03_OM2 (SPAdes) (version 2) | ecosystem: Environmental > Aquatic > Freshwater > Wetlands > Bog ...
CGTCCATGTAATTTGCGGCGGCGTAGGCGGCGTCAGCGTGTTTTTGCGTGATCAAGAAGCTGGCGATGTCGCGCGAGTCAGCGTCAGTTAGGCGCAGGCTGGGCATGATGGTCGGCTGCTGAACCAGAAGTTCGTGGCCGTCGTTCGGGCAGCGCGAATGATCGAGATCGAAAACGTACGGGAGATTATGTTTCGCGTAATCTTCCGGGCCGAGATCTTTTTTCTCGTACGGGCAATAAGGACGGGTGCGCTGGCGCGGATTGTGGACCCAGCGGACCAGGTAATCGTAATTTTCTTTTTCGCCGACGCGGCTGAGGTTCGCGGCGAACGTGCCGCCGACGGCACTCGCGCCTTCTCCGATAGCGTGACAGGCGAGGCAGCCGCGTTCATTGAGCAGGTCCTTGCCGTGTGCGGCATCTCCTGGCGCTTGTTTTTCGAGCGCTGGGCCGGGAAGCGAATCCTGCCAGATGAAGGCGGAGATGGCCTGGATTTCGTCTTGCGACATGCGGAATTGCGGCATTTTTGTAGTGGGACGAAATTCGGTGGTGTGGCCGATCCAGTAGGGGATCCACTCTTTGCGCAGTTTCTGGCGCGCTTCTTTCAGGTCCGGGCCGACTTTTTTGATCTCTTCGAGTAGATCATGGCTGCGCTGCTCGAGCGATTCGCTGGTGGCATCCATGCGCGAGATGTCCACGGTGAGGTTGGTTGCTTGCGCGTTGAAGGCTTCGGCGGCCTCGTTGGTGGCAGCAGTGTCGCCGAGTTTCTGCAGGCGCGGGATTTCGAGAAGGTCGTCAGATTTGGCTTTCGCGAGCGCGAGGATTTGCTGGCGCGCATTGACGAGCTGCTCGTCTTGATTGTCGAAACCCTGGAAGCGGTGGCAGCCGATGCAACCTTTCTGGCGATAGAGCTGCTTGCCTTCGTTGAGGACGGGCGCGTGCTCGGTGACCATGTCCAGCGAATGGCACTGCTGGCAGCCGGCGTTGTAATTTTCGGGATAGTAGAGCGGGTAGAGCCAGTGTTCGTAGCGCCCGTGGCCGCGTTCGACGGAATTCACGGCGCGTCCATTGCCGCCGTGGCAGGGCGAGCAGCCGAATTTTTCCAGCGGATGCGCTTCCAGCAGCGCCAAGTCGGGATGGCTGGTGTAAGGTGCATCCTTGCTTTTCGCAAAGCCGAGGTCGGATTTGCTTAGCGTGAGTTGCGCCGGAACGTAGCGGGATTCGGTGCCGACATGGCAGGACTGGCAGCGATCCACGAGGCCTGCGCCGCCGAGATTGTTTAGAGACGCGCCCGGGGGATTTACGTTGATCTGAATGATGCGCGCATCGAAATCGCGCATGGAGTGCTGGAGAAGTTCGAGCGACGTGGAACTGAGCCCGGGCAAATGTTCGGAGGCGTATTGATTCAGAGCGTCGCGGGCCTCTTTCGCGGGCTTATCCACTTCGCCGCGCTGGCCTACGAGTGTGGCGCGTTGGGCGATGATTTCGGTGAAGACGTCGTTGAGCTCGTTGCCGGTGAAGGGCTTGTCTTTTTGAATTTTGCCGTCGCCGAGAGGCCAATCCACTTTCCAGGTGATGCTCTTCCCCGTTTCGGCGTCTTCGAGTTCTTTCTTGGCGGAAGCTTTGGCGGACTTGTTGGATGCGGGAGTGACTTCGTATTGATAAACGAGCGAACCGATTTTTCCGCGGGCGTCTTTGAACGCGTCGCCTAGAGCGGCGCGCTGATCATCGAGAAGCGCGATTTGCTTGGCAATCTGATCGTCTTGAACTTTCGCGGCTTTTTCTGCGGCGTCAACTTTCGCGAGGAGAGCTTTGTAATCGGCGGAGGCGTAGACCGTGGCTTCGTTCTGCTTTTGAACTTTGACTTCTTTTTGCAGGTAGGTGGAATAGGCTTTGGCGAAGCGGTTTTGATATACGCGCCACGGTTGCAGGCCGTAGAATTCGACGTAGAAGGACCAGGCGACGGTGAGCATCAGAAGGAGCGAGGCGATCAAAAGCGGGAAGGCGAAGGAACTGCTCTTGATCGGATCGTTGGGACCGGCTTCTGGGGAACGATCAGGCACCAAGAATCTCCTTCTTCAGTGAAATTGTTAGAGGCCTACAGCGCGATATTGATCCCGTGATGATTCGGCGGGATGGCGATGCTCGTCGCATCGTCATATGCTGAACCACGGCGTCACCCAGACGTATTTAATTGTGAAAACCAGGCGCAGCAAAATTTTGAGCGGCAGCGAGAACATCAGAATCAGGAACGTGTACATCGTCACGAGCTGCACCAGGCTCATGCGCTGGTAAATCTTGCGGCTGAAATCGGTGCGCATGCAGATCCAGTGGACCAGGATCGCCGCGACGACGAAGAACGCAATCAGCGGGAAGATGCCGAAGACGACGCGGGCCCAGATAGCGCCTTGATCTTTTGTGACGTGAAAAATGGCGGAGGTCCACGAGCCGTCAATGCCGAAAACCTGGTCGAGGTTTCGGTTCACGGCGTAGTCCACGCGTTCAGCGTCCCAGGTTTTGCCTGGCCAGAACCACATCCATCCCGGCCCGCGGATGAAGGTACCGATTACGATCATCAGAACCCAGAGGCCGACGAAGCCGAACATGAAGGTCCAGATGGAGAAGCGGCGCTGTTTGTACGTGTAATAGCCGTTGCCCAGTGGGTTTGCGTCAATGTAAGGGATGACCATCAGGCCGACGATTACCAGCGTGGGCATTACGACGCCCGCGATCCAGGGGTCGAAATAGACCAGCATTTCTTGGAGGCCTAGGAAATACCACGGAGCCTTTGCTGGATTCATGGTGACGTTGGGATTGGCAGGCTCTTCAAGCGGCGCGTTGAGCGTGAGCGACCAGACCATCAGCAGGACCGTGACGATGATCGCTACCAGAAACTCCATGCGCATCAGGTAGGGCCAGGTATGAACTTCGCGCTCCCACGTCGGGTCCCATTCTTGCGTCTTGCGATACTTGGTTTTGGCTAGATTGGCATCGGATTCCAGGATAGCGATTAGTTTGTCGTTTTCGATGCCTTGTTTTAGCGCGTACCAGAGATAGAACGGGATCAGGAACAACATGGCCACGATGGGCACGTTGTCCGGCGCGGAAGCGATTTCCCAGATTTGATGCCAATCCATCCGTTAGGCTCCTGCCATTTACAAAATTAACGGCAACGTCAAAGGCGCCCGCCTAAAGGCGGCCGCTACAAAGTCATTTATCGTGCTGACTCATTCCGCTGGGCCGCAGGACTACCGGCCGCGGGTTGCGTTCTTCTTTGATTTCGCTTTCTAGCATTACTGGAGCTGGGCCGGAAATGCCGCCGTCTTTTCTAACGCGCCAGAAATGCACGCCTAGGAATATGGAAACGATCAGCGGAATGGCGATGCAATGCCAAATGTACGCGCGCAGTAGAGCGTTCGCGTCCACAATGGAGCCGCCTAATAGCGCGAAGCGGACATCGTTGTAGGGCGTCATGCCCAGGAGGCCGCCCAGGGGGCCTTCGTGTCCTAAGAATGGGGTGGCGCGGGCCATGTTCGTGCCCACCGTGACGGCCCAGAATCCGAGCTGGTCGTCGGGAAGCAAATATCCTGTGAAGCTCAGGAGCATGGTCAAGACCATCAGCAGCACGCCGACGCACCAATTGAATTCGCGCGGACGTTTGTAGGAGCCGGTCATGAACACGCGGAACATGTGCAGCCAGACCGCGATGATCATCAAGTGCGCGGCCCAGCGATGCATGTTGCGCAGGAGCTTCCCGAAGGGCACGTCGTTTTCCAGATAGAGGATGTCGCGGAAGGCCTGCACCTTCGTCGGGTGGTAATAAAACATTAGCAGGACGCCGGTGAAAGTAAGGACGATGAAAAGATAGAAGGTGATGCCGCCCATGCCCCAGGTGAAATTGTATTTGGTGGCGTCGCGATTGACTTTGGCGGGATGCAGGTGGAAGAAAACGTTGGAGAGGACGCTGAGGGCGCGGTTGCGCGGCTCGTCGTCGTGCTTGACGCGAAACATGGAGCGATAGAGCTGGGTTTTTTCCGGCTCTTTCAGCCCGTCAACCTGCTGCTTGGTCTTTTCTTTTAGTGTTTCGCGCAGCGCGGCAGCGTCGGCCTGGACTTTTTCCAGGACGGTGGTTTTATCTTTGCTGCCGCCGTTTTCTTCAGGCATTCGGTGTTACCCCTTCCGAACCCAAATCTACGTGGCCTGTGTTCCTTGCCGCCTTCGCTGAAATGCAAAAATCTTCGCCGTGCTTGCTGCTTTACACGTTCAGAAAAGCTCCTGGATCATTGAAATGGTTTACGCCGGCGCGGGGATCGTCCACGTAGAGCCGGCTGGTATCCACGGAAATTTTTCCGGTGGGGTCGAGCATGACGTTAGCGCGGTCCATCGGACGCGGCGCGGGACCTTCGAAATTGACGCCTTCACTGTCGTAGCCGCTGCCGTGGCAGGGACACTTGAATTTATTTTCGGCGGGCTTCCATTCGGGCGTGCAGCCAAGGTGCGTGCAGCGGGCGTAAATGACGAAGAGCCGATCGGGTTCGCGCACGACCCAGACGCGATTGGTCATCAGGTAGCGCTGGTCAATGCCCAGGCTGAAATCGGCGGGAAAGCCGATATTGAAGACGGTGTTGGGTTCGTAGAGCGCGCGGGGAAAGAAAAAACGGAGAAACATCAGGAAGTTGACGCCTAGGTATCCCCAAATGAGCGCCCAGACGATTCTGCGGCGGCCAGTGTTGACGGCTTTTGCCGCAGCGTGCCCTTCCGGCGACTGGGACGCGACCGCTGCCGACGCTACAGGCGACGGTGCGGCTTGACCCGACTTCCCTTCCGGAATTTCTGCCATAGGCCCGTTGACTGCTGTTACTGCAAACGAAAATCTATGAGTCGAGAATTCCCGTATCAAGCATTGCTAATCAACAAAGGGTTATATGATTTGCGAGTGGCTGTGTCAAGAGTTTCTCGACTGATACTTTCGGTGCGTATTTGGCGCTTGCGGAATTGCAACGACCGGTGGCGGACTACGAAGCGAGCGAGGCTACGCCGCTGCGCATGCCGACCGAGCGTAGGACCAGGTCGGCAAGCGCGCGGATGAGGAGAGGTGAGTCGTTGAGCGCGGGCATCATGCGAAATTCGGTCACGCCGAGGGATTCCGCTTCTTCGCGGGCTTCGACATTAATTTCGTGCAGGGTTTCGATGTGCTCGGTGAGGAATGAGATGGGAATCACCAGCATGCGCTTGATGCCGCTCTGCGCCATCTTTTCGATGGTGGTGGTTAGCGACGGTTGCAGCCACTTCTGCGGACCTACCCGGCTTTGGTAGCAGAGGACGTGGGGATTGGGCCACGCGCCTAGTTCGCGGACCATTTGTACCGTTTCTTCGATTTGTTTTGGATAGGGGTCGCCCTTTTCTACTAGCGCTAGCGGGAGGCCGTGGGCGCTGAATACCAGGTGGATTTCGTCAGGGCGCTTTATTTCCGCGCGGACGGTGTTGATGCGTTCGACGATGGCGGCGATGTAGTCGGGATGATCGTAGAAATGGTCAATGATTTTTACTGACGTCGTCGGTTTGTACTGGCGATTCCATTCGTTGAGGCTGCTGCGGGTGGTGGCGAAAGAATAGTGTGGATAGAGCGGCAGCAGGACCAGCTCGTCGTACGGCTCGCTGTCGAGGGCGGTGATGGCTTCGGCGGTGTTGGGATGCCAGTAGCGCATGGCGACGATGGAGCGGGCGGAAATATGCGGCTTGAGAGCGACTTCGAGGGCGCGGGCCTGTTCTTCGGTGAGGCGGCGAATGGGCGAGCCGCCGCCGATTTCGGCATAGTGCTGGCCGACCACTTTGGAGCGCGTCGTGGAGATGAGCTTAGCGATCAGTTTGCGGGCGAGAAAGGCGCCGGGGAAATTTATGATGTCCGGGTCGCAGAAAAGATTGTAGAGGAATGGTTCGACCGCGGCTTGGCCGTCGGGGCCGCCGAGCTGGAAGAGGACTACTGCGATTTTTTTTGGGTCGGCCATGTTGCACCTCTTGCTGCCGGTGACGCTAGCGCTGCTGCAATTGCTGTTTCAGGCGCGCGATTTCTTCGCGCACCTGCGTGATGCGCTTGGCCACGCTGATTTCATAGACGAAAAATACGGCCCAGACCACCATCCACGCCGTAAACAGAAATTCGAAGTTTTTCATTGAGCACCTTTTTGCAGCGCTGGGGTTGCTGCGTTGTCTGCTGCGTCCAGGCCGCGCGATTCGATTTCGTAGCGTAGCTCGGCGGCTTCGTTGCGCAACAGCTCCAGCCGGTAACGATCGAGCAGCACCAATATCATTACGCAAAAGACGGCGAAGAGGCAAAGCAACAGGACTTTGCTCATCGTGGGGTCCAGGCCTGAGCCTTGGCCGCCCGCTATCACAGGTTGTGGATGCTGGGTGCGCCACAAACGATTCGCTAGATAGACCAGCGGGATGTCGAGAGACGCGAAAATTGCGAACACCGCGGAGAGGGATGCTTTCTTTTCGGGATCTTCCACCAAGCCGCGCAGCAGCAGGTAGGCGATGAAGAGCAGCCAGAGGATGAAAGTGGACGTGAGCTTCGCGTCCCAGGTCCACCAGATGCCCCAGACGGGCCGGGCCCACAGTGGGCCGGTGATCAAGCCGCTCGTGCAGCAGATGACACCGACTTCGACGCCGGAAACGCCGAGGGCGTCCCATTTGCGTTTGCCGGTGACTAAGTAGGCGACGCTGGCGTAGAAGGCAACGAAAAAGGCGCAGAACATGGCGTTCCAGCTGGCGACGTGGAAATAGAAGATGCGCTGGATGGCGTGCATCGTCGCTTCGTCTGGCGCGATGAAGAGAGCGGCGTAGCCTGCGCAGAAGACTAGCAGGGCGACGAGCGCGGTGATTGTGATGCGTGCCTTCATTTGCTGCGGCCTTATCCTTTTTCTCGACGCTGATGCGGGCGCATGTTGTCGGTGCGGCGCATCATTCTTCCAAAAGATGATCGCACAAAAGCCAGGAAGCCGTCAGAAACACAATATCAAATCCAGCTAGGAACGCGAGCCAGGTGCGGTCGAGCATCGGCTGCTCGGCGAAGAGCGAGGCTGTGGATTCAACCGCGGCGATCAGCAGCGGCGTAAGCAGAGGGAGCAGGAGCAGCGGGAGCAGGAGTTCGCGCATCCGGGCGTGAGCGGAAATCGCGGAGAACACTGTGCCGGTGACCGTGAGGCCGAGCGTGCCGAGTGCGAGGACGAGAATCAGGCGCGAAACGATGCCCGCTAGCGAGAGATTGTAGAGGACGGCGAAGACCGGGACTAGGACGAGTTCGGCTAGCGACATGAATATAAAATTGGCGAGAATTTTTCCGAGCAGGATCGCGAAGCTGGAGATCGGGGCCATCCGCAATGCGTCGAGAGTTTCGTTGTTTTGTTCGCGCGCGAACGAGGGGTTGAGCATCAGTGAACCGGCGAAGAGGAAGGCGATCCAGAGCAGGCCGGGGCCGTAACGGCGGGATTCGGCGGCGGTGGGGTCGAAGGCGAAGCTGAAAAGGACGACCACAACGAGCGCGAAAATTACTGTAGCGGTGAGAAGTTCGCGCGTTCGGAATTCGAGGCGGAGTTCTTTGGCCAGGATGATTCCGGCGGCTTTGGCGGTGGTCACGCTACTGCTCCGTCCGCAGCGCTGCAAGCAATGCGCGCGGATCGCCATTTGTGCCGCTATCGTTTTCGACTCTGCCACCTGCTAGAGCGACGGCGCGGGTGGCTAGGTCGAGTGATTCGTTACGCGCGTGGGTGCTCATCAGCACGGTGCAGCCTTCTTGTTTCAGACGGGCGAGACGGGTGCTGAACCATGCGAGGCCTTGACGATCGAGGCCCGCGGCGGGTTCATCGAGCAGGATCAGGTTTGGCCCGTGCAGAAGCGCGCGGGCAATCGCCAGGCGCTGGCGCATGCCGCGGGAAAATGTGCGCACGAGGCTTCCGGCGCGTGTGGCGAGGCCGCAATCATCGAGCGCGGCTGCTACTTTTTCTGGAATTTTGTGCAGCGCGTAAAGACGCGCGAACAGGGTGAGATTTTCAGCAGCAGTTAGTTCGTCATAGAGCAGCGTGCTGTGGCCAACCAATCCGATCGCGTGTTTGGGGCTGAGTGTGAGTGCTTGCTCGCGGGCACCGGCGCTGACGGAGGCGGGGCCATTCGTGAATTGGACCGAGCCCCGGGTGGGATTCATCAGCAGCGCGGCCATGCGCAGGAGCGTGGTCTTCCCTGCACCGTTCGGTCCGAGGAGCGCGACGAATTCTCCAGCGCGGATTTCGAGCGAGACGCCGCGAAGCGCGGCTAGCGAGCCGAAACGTTTTTCGACATTGTGGAACGAGACGCCGATGGAAGCGGGCGTGGGTGGCGCGGCGGTCGCGGGCACGGGCAATGCGCGGCGCCTAGCCTTGAACCAGGTCGCGGAGGGCTTTTTCTATGCGGGCGCGTTCGCGGGCGTAATCGTCATCGCTGATGGTGCCGGCCTGGCGGCGGAGTTCGAGGCGGAAGATATTATTTTTGAGTTCGTCGAGGCTGCCTTGGACTTGGTTGTCAACATCGGCGATGGTTTCGACTGCGCCGCGTGAGGCTTGAGCGGCGGAGGATGGCGCGTTTGTGGCGACGCGTGCTGGTGGCGCCATCTGATCTGCTGCTGATGCGTACGTTGCCGCTTGCTGCACAGGTCGCGCTGCGGATTTCTTCGCGGTGCGCGGAGACGGGACATCGGCTTCGGTGGTCCATGCGCCGCCGTCCGCGGCGGCTGGTTGCGGACGCAGCCAGAGATAGGCAAAGCCGAGGATGAAGATGGAAACGAAGCCGCCGGTGAGAATCCACTTCAGGCTGTCGAGGCGCGCGGGGATCGTTGTGGCGGTCGCGGAAGGCGCGTCGGTCGCGCCGTCATCGGCGCGCGAATTTACTGACGGATTTTGCGAATTGTCTGCGGCGCTGGCTGCGCTGGAACCTCCGGCAGGTCCACCACCGCCGCCTTGTTGCGACGCCGAAGGCATGGGCGCTGTGCCGGAGACGCTGATTTCGACGGGGGCGTTGGCGGCAACGTTGTCTCTCATGTACACGTTGAAGCCTTGATCCTGGCCTGCGGCGGTGATGCCGGCACCGGAAATTTGCACGGTGGGCGGCGCGGCGATAATCAGGCGCGCGCTGGAATAGGCCGAGACGTTGTGCAGCGTGATGTGATTGCCCGCGTAGGGAACTTTGTAGGAGAGGCGCACGCCGCTTTCGCCGGGGCGGAACGGAAACGCGATCGCCATTTTATTTTTGCCTTTGTCGATCGTGCCCTGCACTACTGGCATTCCGGAGGAGCCCCAGGCGGAGGCTTGATTGAAATCGGCGCCATCAGGGAGGGTGAAATCGAAGGAGCCATCAGCGCGATAGAACGCGAGGGGCGGCTGCGTTTTATTCGCGATCATATATTCTTCGCCGACCATCAGGTCTGCGCCGTTTGGCTGCAGAATGATGGCGTGATTGGCGATGTTGAATGATTTCGGATCGTTGGTCGGCTCGAAAACTTCAATGGTCGCGGTCATTTTTCCCGGCGTGATGGGCTCGTGATAGTTCACGCCTTTGTACACAACGCGGACGAGCATGGGGCCGGTGCCAAGCTGCGGATTGTCGAAGTGGAATTGGCCCTGCGCGTCGGTCTTGGTGTTGGCGACTGGCTGCATGCCGCCTTGGAGTTGGATGAGGATGACGTCGACGCCCGCGGCTACTTGACCGGTGGTGCCGTTTTTTACTGTGCCGTTGAGCGTGCCGGCTGTTGCGGATGTAGCGACTGCGGCAGCGACGAGCAAGAGCAGCGTTCCGAGAATTGTCGCGCTGCGATGGGTGGCGATTTTTGTGCGGACTTGAAAGTTGGCGAAGCGATGGTTCATGACTGGCGCACCTTTTCGGCTGTTGTAAGTCTGGTGGAGGCTTGGCGCGTGGCGGGTGTGGGAGCGCCGCCGGTAAGTTGGTCCATGTCGGCGAGCACGCGAGCCGCTTCGACTTCCAGGGACTGCTTGATTTCCTCGTAATCCTGCTCTGAAAATTTCCCGGCGCGGAACTCGAAACGCAGATCGCGGAGATTTTCGTAGATGGCGTCGCGGCGTTCCATCAGCTGGTCGAGCTTGGTGCGATGGGGCGCGTCGTCGGAGGCCTCGGGTTTGACGCCGAAGATGAAATAGATCATCAGGGCGGCTAGCAGGGCGCAGGCAACGGCGATATCTACGCTACTCATACTGCTCGCTCGTCATTTTCACGTCCCGGTTCCCTGTCGACTTCGCGTTGTGCGCGGGCCAGAAATTCGGCGTTCACCGGCGGGCCACCGGCTGGAGCGAGAGTGGCATTGTGGCGCCAGCGGCGGACTACTGCCCAGACGAGGACTAGCGCGATCAGCGGGACGGCGATGGGCATGATCCAGGCTAGCAGATCGAAACCTTTTTTCGGCGGCTCGACCAGGACTGTGGGGCCGTATTGCTCGACCATGGCTTGGAGGATCTGGTCGTCGGATTCGCCGCGCGTTACGTGCGCGTCGAGATCTTTTTGCATGCCGCGAGCGGTTTCACAGGGCCCGGAGAATGTGCCGCCTGGGTGATTGCAGAGGCCGGCGGAATCCTCGCAGCCGCCGCACATGCAGAGGACACGTTTTCCTAGGGCTTTGCCGCGGGGAGTTTCTTGGGCTCTTGCGGGCATGGCGGCGCTCACCGTCATGATCGTGGCGAGCGTTACCGCGCGAAAAGCAAAAATTAACGCAGAGGAGGCGGAGAAAGGCCGCAGAGATCGCGGAGAAAGTTTGGGCACGCGCGCAGTGGTGCGCATATTTATCGTCATCACGCTAGTCATGGCCTTCTACCCGGCGGGCTACTGCGCCTACGGCTGGAGTGGATTCGGCTATGGCGTCGGCCCAGGATCTTTCTGTGGCGGGGCGCAGGACTAGCGCGGTGCGGCGATTCGGCAGTAGCGCGAGGCCGGTGCCGAGAACTACTACGATCCCGCCGAACCAAATCCATTTGATCAGCGGCAGCAGGTAGGCGTGAATTACGGGCTTGCCGTCTTCAGGGCTGCGGCCGGCGTAGACGACGTAGAGGTCGCGCAGCGGCGACGATTGAATCGCGACCATGGTTTCGGTCACTTGGCTGGCGTGGAAGAGGCGGCGCTCGGGAAATAGCAGCATGTCGGATTTGCCGTTCTTGAAAACTTCGAGCGTGGCGCGGTCGGATTCGTAGTTGGCGTTATCGAGGTGGTCGAAGGTCTGGCAGAGAATCGTGTAGGGACCGATGCGCAGTGATTCGCCTATGCCCATTTCTTTCTGCAGATCTCTATTGAAGGGCGTTCCCGCGATGCCGATAAAGACCAACACCATACCAAAGTGGATGACGTAGCCGCCGTAGCGGCGGGTGTTGCGCATGGTTAGTTCGCCCATCGAGGTGAAAATATTTGTGCCGTCGCGGGCGGAGATTACGCGGGCGCCACGGAAAAATTCGGAGGCGATGGTGAGAGTGACGAATACGCCGAGGATCAGGCACAGCAGAGAATAAATATCGCGGAAGCCCCAAATAAAACCGATGATTCCGGCTAGAAGGCCGCCAGCGAAGGGCCACGCGAAATTGCGTTTCAGCGCGTCGAACGAGGTTTTGCGCCACGCCAGCAGCGGGCCGACTCCGGTGAGAAGGAGCAGGAAGAGCGCGATGGGGACATTTACTTTATTGAAGAACGGCGCGCCGACGCTGATTTTGCTGCCTTGCACCCATTCCGAAAGGACCGGGAAGAGCGTTCCCCAGAGCACGGCGAAGCAGGCGGCGAGGAGGATGAGATTGTTGAAGAGGAAGCTGGATTCGCGGGACACGAGCGAATCGAGTTGATTATCGCTGCGCAAGTAATCCCGATTTTTCCAGTATGCGGCGAAGCAGACCACGAAAGTGATGATCAGGAACCCGACGAACCAGCTGCCGATGGAAGACTGCGCGAAGGCGTGCACGGAGCTGACGACGCCGGAGCGCGTGAGCATCGTTCCGAGAATGCACAGCATGAAAGTGGTGAAGACCAGCCAGACATTCCAGATTTTCATCATGCCGCGCTTTTCCTGCATCATCACGGAGTGAAGGAACGCGGTGCCGGTGATCCACGGAAGCAGCGAGGCATTTTCCACCGGGTCCCAGGCCCAGTAACCGCCCCAACCGAGCATGGCGTAGGCCCAGTGCGCGCCGAGCAGGATGCCGATGCTCTGGAAGCACCAGGCGATCATGGTCCAGCGGCGGGTGATGTGAATCCATTTTTCGCCGGGATAGCGGCCGAGCAGCGCGGCGAGGGCGAAAGCAAACGGAACCGAGAATCCGGTGTATCCGAGATAGAGCATGGGCGGGTGAATCACCATCTCGGGATATTGCAGCAGCGGGGTCAGGCCGTGGCCTTCGGACATTTTTGCCAGGTGCATCACGCCGGCTCCGTCGGGCCCGGCTAGGACGCGGAACGGCGTGGCTACGAAATTATTGAGCGTGAGGAAAAAGGTCTGTATGCCGGCGAGAACTACTCCGACGTAGGGCATCAGTTCCGGATGGCGCTTGCGATTCAGGAAGAGCACGAGAAACGCGTAGATAGAGAGCAGCCAGGACCAGAAAAGCAGAGAGCCTTCCTGTCCGGCCCAGAGCGCGGCGAATTTATAGAAGCCTGGGAGGGCGCGATTGCTGTGCTCGACTACGTAAACGATGGAAAAATCGTTCGTGAAGAAAAAATACTCGAGGCAGCCGACGGCGATCGTCACTAGGATGAAGACGGCCATGCCGGCGTTGCGCGCGCTTTTGGTAAGCAGCGTGCGGCGCGTGATGATGCCTGCTATGCCCGCGAGAACCGCGTAAACCGCGGCGAGGAACGCGAGCAGTAGTGCAAACGAGCCTAAAATATCCACGAATTCTCCGGCGATGCTTTCTCAGTTTCCAAGAGACTTAATTTCCTGAAGGTCGCGCGGCGGCGGCCGTCGAGGTTTGTCCCGGCTGCGGCGCGGCTGGGGTGGTGCCGACCGGCGCTGCTTCGTATTTCGAGGCGCACTTGGCCTGCACTTGCTCGGCCTCGAAATGATTATCCGGCTTCAGGTTGCCTTCCACCAGGGCCTGCGCGCCATCTTTGAATGTATCTGGCAGCGGATCGCGGCCGACGTAGCTTACTGGGAGGTCCCTGCCCTGCTCGGTGAGCACGAAATCCACGCGTCCGGCCGTGTGTGCGATGGAGCCGGCGCGCACGTTGCCGGAGACGCGCATGCGTTGGTGGAGAGATGTGCCCTCGAGCGTCGAAAGTTCGGTGATCGTGTGGTAATAGGTTTTGCTTTGGGTGAAGCCCACGTAGGCCAATGCCAGTAGCGTCGCGATGATTATTCCCGAACCGATTAGAAATTTATGCCGAGCATTCATGTGAACGCTCCATTGTGCTCCTGAGTGAAACAGGGGAATTCTAGCATATCGCGAGCGGACGGGCGCATTGCTCTTCGTTACATCGAGATGCGTGGGGGCGGACGGGTTCGGCAGATCTTCGCTGGAGAGTCAAATTCCTGGGCGGGCTGAGGAGTAAATACATCCGCGGCGATCGCCTTGCGTGGTGCAGGCTACCGCCGCGGCAGGGTGGTTGTTACAGGGGTAAATTAGAAGCGGAACGAGACGCCAACGTAGGGCTCGGCCATATTGGTTTTGGCGTTGGTGACCTGGGTGGGAACCGAGAAGTCAGCGGCGGTGTAGACGAGGCCGCGGTAACCTGCCTGCACGCTGAAGTTGTGGGTTAGTTTGTACTGGACCCCGCCGCCATAGAGCAATGCGGGGCGATTTTGGCTAATCGAGGGAGCGGTGGAACCGGCAACGCTAGGAGAAAAGAACAATGCGCCGGTGCCGGCCTCGAGGAAGGGACGGAAGCGCGCTTCGCGGTCAACTCCGAAAGTGAAGACGTAGGCGAAGGTGGCTTCCTGAACGCGCGCTCGCGTGACCGTGCCGGAATTATAGACTTGCGAAAAAAGCGTATTGCCGTAATTGGCCTCGATAGCGCTCCAGCGATTGAAATGATAACGATAGTTCACGACGAACCCGCCGGCATCGGTCGAGGTATCAGTCACCCCGAAACCATTGGCTTGCTTCTGGAAGTTTCCGGTGAAGTTCGCGGACACTTCTGAATTGCCATTCTGCGCGAGCGCCGGCAGGGACAGCATAGCCAGCACCGCTACGAGCACACCTATCTTAATTCGCATTTCTCAATGCCTCCGTTAGTTCTTGAGCAGGCCTTTCCGCGCGCGGGCACACCCGTGGCGATCAAGGTCCATGCATTTTTTGTTATGAGAGCTATCGGCGAACTACCAACGTGACTGAGCCCGCGAGGTCAACAGCAATCGCGTGAACACTGAGGAGCTCCAGTGCGTTGGACGGCGGCGGTGCGAGGTGGGTTGCTCGAATTGCGCGCAACGGCGGAAAATATTCTTTGAGATTTATGGAACTTTTTGCGCGGGAATACGTCTCGCGACACTCGACTTTTTGTGATTGCGGGGGCAGCCGCGCGCTGGCGTTTCGATTACGTCAGCTGTGATGGACAAGAGCTTTGGTCAGGCGATCGGCTAGCGTGGCGCCGAAAGAGGAATCGTCGAACGGTGCTCCGTCTTGCAGGATCAAGCGGTCGGCCCAAGAATTGTTTCGGAACATCGCGACCAGCGGCTGCAATGCAGGTGATAGCAGCGCGACGAATTTTGGTTTGTAGGAGGTATTTACGCGCAGCAGAACCCTCGGAGCGAGCTGCGCCGCGGCTGTGGCGAGTTGTTCAGGCGATTCGATCGGACATTCAACGGCGAAGGCTAGATAGAAGCCAGCGCGCTGAAATTCCGAGAGAGTGGCTTGTTCGTCTGCGGTGTCTCCGGGTTTGCGGCCGATGGATTTTGTGATTTCGTCAAAGAATATTTGGGACGCGGCGGAACGTTTGGTGGAGGTTGCGGCGCGGTAAAAGTCGTCTGCTGGCTGCGGCGGCGGTGCGGCCGCGAGGAAAAGCACTTGGATATGAATTGGGCGGTAGCGTGTGGCTTGTTCCAGGCGTTCGATACGGCTGCGGATGTGGGCTTCGTCAACTTGAGCACCGCATCCATCGCAGAGTGGCATTTATGAATCTCCGTGGCGCGAAATGGCGAATTGCAAGGATGACATGTCGCGCATTGGAGGCGCAAGTTTGATGCGGGGATCTCGGTCGCGCGGTGAGGCGCGAGGCTGTTCGCTGCGGCTAGCGGTCCAACTTCTCGGTTTGCGGGCTGGGCTTGTGATCGGGCTTGGGGATTTCGGCCGGGGCGTTCGCGGCGGGGGCGCTGGGATTGTTTTGCGCGGCGGCGCCGAGTTTGCGGCGCAGGCAGCCGACCAGTTCGGGAGCCATCTCGGAAATATTCATGCCGTCGGATACCAGGAATTTGCAGCTTAGAATTGGGCGCGCCTGATCGTCGTCGGAAAGCTGGCAGCTGACTTTGCAATACTGACATTCCTGATTCCAGCAGAAACGCCCATAAGGGATGGTTTCCGGGCTGATGAACTGGAAGGCGCGCAGCAGCGAATTTCTTTCGGGGACGAGGAACGTCTTGCCGAGGATCGTGATCTCAACCAGCTTTTCATACGGCCGAAAAATTTCGTCCATAAGAGGTGTACTCGCGTCTGCCATTGGATTTCGATCCCCTGCAACGAAGCTAAAGCACGGGGCGATGGAGGGCAATGGGAACAGGGCTGGAAGGTGTTCAATGCTCCAATGGGGAACGTAACGCGAACAGAATGGGGCCGAGTTCGGGTGGCCTAGGAGTTCCGCGTGCCTCCCGGGACCAGGACGACGAGGGTGTAAGCACCTAGCGCGATGCCTAGAGGGCCGTTGGTCAATCCGAAGAAGGCCGCGACGAGGCCGAGGCTTTTGGCGGATGCGCCGCTGGACATCAATCCCAGGCCGGCGATGATTGATACCACGCCGGCGACGATTCCGAGAATGATCACGAAAACCAGAAAAGAATGGAACAAGCCCATCATGGTTATAGCGTTGGGCACGCGGGTGATTATCGCGCCCCACATCAGGACCAGAACGTTGCTGTAGAGGAAAACTCCGAGCGCGCCGATGAGGCGGAGCAGACCGTAGAGAACCCACAAAATTCCGAGACCTCGCATCGAAACCTCCTGGCACAGCGCGACGGCGAGCAACGAACGAATAGGACTACAAGCGACGCGGAGTGTCAAGGAGTGGGCGGATCCGGCTTCTAGCCAACCACAACGGCAAAGCCGCGCGCCTGAAGGCGGCCGCTACAAAGGGAAACCTTTCGGCTGCGAGGATTTGTCCGCGCGATGCGAAATTGTCTTAAGGCGCCGAAGCGAGTTGCTGGTAATTGCGAGCCGCGTCTTTGGGCATCAGCACGATTAGCGTGTACACGGCGGCGGCCGTCCCCAGCGGGAAGCTGAGCACGCTGAGGAAGGCTGCGACGATGACGAGTATTCGCGCGGCGGCCTTTTTTTGCAGCAGCATCGCGCCTGCAATGACGCCGAAAATTCCGGCAGCCATCCCAAAGGCCGAGGAGATCGCGTAAATCAAGTGCAGGAAGTGCACGATGGGAAACGGAACGGGAGTGTCGGCGCGCGACACCAGATCCTGCATGGTGGGGAGAAAATAGTGACTGAAGGCGAGAATCCAAATGGACATGACAATTTGGAAAACGCCGTACACCAACCAGACGATACCCAGAACCCGGACGTGATGTTGGAAAGCCTGTGCGGGGTCCGCTGGCGCAAGTCTCGGAGCGATCGCGGGCGTGGGCACCGGAGCGGGCACGGCGTTGCCGCAGGATTTGCAGAAGCGCGCGGCTTCATCGAGTGCGCCGCCGCAGTATTGGCAGAACATTGGATTTCTCCGTGCGAAGATTTGGTGCGGGCCTGCTAACGGATATCACGAATTTTTGATCCGGTGTTTGATTTAGGCGAAGAACTGGCCCATGCGGCGGAATTTTTCGTAGCGTTGGTCCACCAGGTCGCGGGGAGAGAGCCGCGACAGATCATCGAGCGCGCGCGCGAGGAACGGATCGAGCATCTTCGCGGTGGCTTCGGGATCATTGTGCGCGCCGCCTTCGGGCTCGGGCACTATTTCGTCAATTAATTTCATTTCGAGCAAGTCGGGGGCGGTGATTTTCAGGGCCTCGGCGGCGATTTCCGCTTTGGTGGAATCGCGCCACATGATGGTCGCGCAGCCTTCGGGAGAAATAACCGAGTACACGGAATTTTCCAGCATGTACACGCGGTCGCCGACCGCAACAGCCAGCGCGCCGCCGGAACCGCCTTCACCGGTGATGGTAATTACGATAGGTACGGGCAAGCGCGACATTTCGCGGAGATTGCGCGCGATGGCTTCGGCTTGGCCGCGCTCTTCGGCGTCCACGCCCGGATAGGCGCCGGGCGTATCTATAAAGACGAGGATCGGGCGGCCGAATTTCGCGGCGAGATGCATGGCGCGCAGTGCTTTGCGGTAGCCTTCGGGTTTGGCCTGGCCGAAATTGCGCGCGAGGCGCTGCTTGGTGTCGCGTCCTTTTTGGCTGCCGACGATCAAGACGGGCTGGCCGTGAAATTTGGCCATGCCGGTGATCAGCGCGGGGTCGTCGGCGAAATTGCGATCGCCGTGAATTTCGGAAAAGTTTTCGAAGAGCAGGCGGATGTAATCATCGGTGTAGGGGCGCTGCGGATGGCGTGCGAGCAGCAGGCGTTGCCAGGCGCCTAGGT
>Ga0209655_10000338_pt1 | contig 17726 bp, 14 predicted proteins | sample BogFormECP03_OM2_FD_188236 | JGI IMG/M metagenome (GOLD analysis project Ga0209655, IMG submission 188236) | Bog forest soil microbial communities from Calvert Island, British Columbia, Canada - ECP03_OM2 (SPAdes) (version 2) | ecosystem: Environmental > Aquatic > Freshwater > Wetlands > Bog ...
ACCCAACCGCGTTTGCTGCCACCCAACAACTTTGCTAAAGTGAACTCGTATGCCATCAATCCTTGCTGAGGTGGGGAAGACCTTTATCACGCTAGCCAAAGGCTTTAGCGTCACTTTCCGCACCATGTTCCGCAAGCCGACAACTGAAATTTTTCCCAACGGCCCGGTGAGCTTCGAAGCCCGTTATCGCGGCATCCACGTCCTGCACCGCGACGAAAACGGTCTGGAAAAATGCGTAGGCTGCTTCCTATGCGCGGCAGCCTGCCCAGCCAACTGCATCTACATCGAAGCAGCCGAAAACACAGATGCGAATCGAATCAGCGCAGGCGAACGCTACGCGAAAGTCTACAACATAGACTATTCCCGCTGTATCTTTTGCGGATACTGCGTAGAAGCCTGCCCCACCGACGCCATCACCCACGGCCACGGTTTCGAGCTAGCCCCCTACAACATAAATTCCCTAATCTACCGCAAAGAAAAACTCCTAGAAGCAGGCACTCCAAAAGCCTTCCACGCCAACTCTCGATCCCCCGCAAATTCCGCAACTTAGCCCCAAAATCAAGCCAACAAATCCGGCCATCCGCCCGCACAGTCGATAGCAATGGACCAGAAACACGGCCCAAGTCCATCATAAAATAAAAACGACTATCGCCTCCAACCAGCGAAAATCTCAAAGAACTGAATCCAGCGCAATACAGCAAACCCCAAAATCTCCCCATCAGAGCGCCTCACGGAATAGTTAGTTATGGTCAGAATAAGCTTCGGGAAAGGCTGTGTTATGGCTCGAGGCTGGTGGAGCTTTAAATTTGTGTCGAGTCCCCGCGGTGGCCGCAAATAAGTTTAAGGCGAGATGTTGCGGGAAATTTGGTCGCGAGAACGAGCGATCAGATTTCGATTGCGGCGATTGATCAGGAGGTGGCGATGCAGATCGGGCACTTTTTGATTTGGAGACGCGTCCAGATGAACCGAAGGGTCGCTCTGCGTACTCGATCCGCAACGAAGCTGTCGACCGCCGCACCGAGGCGTTCGCGGAAGGAGTGGCCTGCTACCTTTCGGGGAACGTACCCGCAGGTGATAAGAGTGGAAGTAGATGCCAAATCCCCGATTGCGGCGTTTCGAGCCAAGCAGCATGGCTGCGACGCAAAGCGTGGCGGTTCCAACGTGTGCGCGGATCCACTCGAGAACTGCAATGGGGTTAGTCAGGGCTCTAACGGGAATGAGAGCCCCGGGGAAAGTATCGGACTGCCGCGAAAGCATCGGGGCGGGTTTCGGCCTCTTCGCAGTGCGTCGTGCGCTGCTCAACGCGCAGGTCGCGCTGACGATTCGAACCGGAAGCGACGGCGAGACTTGCGGAATTGTCAGATGGCCGTCGACGCGCCAAGATTTGCGGAGGAGGTGGGAGCTTGCGTTTCGTGGAATCGCGGTTCGCTTTGGCGATTCGAGAGCCAATTCTCTTGCCAGTTGACAAATCAAGTCCCGTTCTCTCGTCGCTCAGAGGGGGCGCGGATAAGCACGGCCGCAGATCTTCGGCGCGTAGCCGAATGTTCTCAATGCGTTCACCTGATCGCCGTCGGCTTCGTCGGACCCAGTGAGCCAACTGGGCTTCTACCTCCGCTTCGATCCATTCTTCGGCAATATCGCGTAATTGTTTACGCAAATTCGCTGCGCGATCCAGACGCGCGAGTTCGAAATCTTCCAGCGACATCTGTGAGCACTCGAGAAGGTACTGAACGGGCGCAGGTTTGTCACGCATATAGCTCCTCCAATCGAGCCGCACCTCCTGAGACAGTGGGTGTCGGGCTGAGTAGCGGAGGATAACTTACCGGATATATTGAGCAAGCGTACCTATCGGAAAGCTGCGGGCGGCAATCAGGCGAATAGGTTCTTTTCCGGCAAGTACTCACGGCGTTGGTCGAAGGCCAAGGATTGAAGCCGAAAATTCGGCGAAGCTGCTTGCAGCGGAGCTCGTGGCGAATTACTGCGGGGCAGATAATTTAGAGGAGTGGCGAAGCGTAATTTCGTCTGAAAAAACGAAGGTGCGCGAAGTCGAAAGAACCGCGCCTTTGCATGACGCCAAGGAGAGCGAGTGATGCATAGATTGCTAATCGGGCGGGAGATCAGTTGGGGCGCGCACATTCCCCGCGGCTGGAACATGGCATGGAACGAGCCGCGTCGTCGGGTCGCCGTATATTTTCCGGCGCCTTTACATTGGTTCGCGCGTGTTGCTCGAGATCTGCAATGGCGAATTCAGCTTGCTTGGAATGCGGCTCCTCAGGAGCGTCACGAGAGCGGAGAAATGCAGCGGGTATTTCGCGAGCGGCAACTCCTCTCGGAAGAATACGCGCGAGGCTACCTCGATGGCTGGGAAGAATGCTTCGACGCGTGGACTCGCGCGATGAGATGCGATCCCGAGGAGTCGACCGGGCTGGAGAACTAATTTGAAAACGCGCGAAATATTCGATGTTTGCCTCGCACGGTATCGGACGCTAGAGAAGGGAATTGGCCGCAAGATGGCGTCCGTCGATCTAGCGCGTCCGTCGAACGGCTACGTCTGGCGGCCAGAAAATGTGCGCGCAGCGGAATACGTCGCGGATTTCGAGGCCGCGGGCGCGCGAGTGTTGCGGCGAGGCGACTGGAAGGGGCGGCGAAAGGTCTTCGTAATCTATTTCTTGAGCAACCTGGATTACAAGCGAGCCATCCAGCTCGTGGGTGTCAGCGAGAACACATTCGAGTATTGGGCGAGCCAAGTAAAGAACGCCGTCGGCCGCGAATGCGCGCGCGTGGGACTGTTTCCGCCGGAACGTTATTTTCGCATGCGAGGGGTCTGACCGTGGTTTGGCTGTCCGGCATACGTTCGGTTTTGAGCGCGGCGGCCGCGTTGGAGCTATATGGCTGCGTCGCTGTCGCTCGACGGCAGCACAGACAATTCAGTGCGCTGTGGCCGATGTGGCTCGCGCGTTGTAGTATCGTGCTGCCGGACGGCTGCGTGGACGTCTATTGGACGGAGCGAAATCTTGACACACTGGCGCCGAACCGTCTGTCGAGCAATAGCGATGCCTCAAAAACGCGGGGCTATCGTTTGAATAGCGATGCAGCCTTATTTCGAAAGGCTGCAAAGCCGCCTTTCGAATCGACTCTTCCGTCCTTTGACAGTGAAACGCTCGGATTCTGATCCGTATCTGAAGTGTCATAGCGATCGCCACTGCGCACATGCTTTTCATTCACCGCGGCGTCGCATAGTTTGCGAAACTCGTGTTGCTCTGCGACCGGAGCCGGCGTCGGAGCTACGGGTTTCGTATAGCCGTTCGACGACAGCGTCGAGACCATCGTTCTCTTCATCGCACCATTTCCGTTTCCGTTGGAGCTCTGATCGGCTCCGCGCAACGCTGACTTTTCTTGGCTGAGTCGCTTCGGCGGTGCCAACAATTTAACCATCTGGCCAAGCTTCTCTTGCTTGAATGGCTTTGCCATACAAATCGTCGCCCCGACAGCGTGGGCGTTCGCATAGTCGCTAGGGTAAGCCGAACTGGTCACAAGAATCACATGCACGTGACGCAGTCTTTCGTCACTTTTGATGAAGGCGCAGATATCGAAACCTGCCATGCTGTCGCCTTCGACGTCGGCGATCACCACGGCCGGCACATTTGTCGCCAGCATTTCGCGAGCCTTCGCACCGGTGGAGACCGTGATTGGCGCGTAGCCTTCACTGCCGAGATAGCTGCTCATAGACTCACGAGCGCGTGCATCGGCCTCGAGAATCAGAACCTTCACTTCCTTCTGTTCTGCCATCGAGGTCGCGTCGCCGCTTGGAAGGCCGGGGACTCGCAGAGCGTGGGGCTGAAGCTGACGGCCGCCGGAATCAACGAGTGCTTCATCAGTTACGATGGCCGGTTTTTCGAAGGATACCGCAATCCCGCGCCGCCCGTCTTCGTACTCAACGACCCGAACGATATGGCCCATTTGCTCCGAGTGCACGTCACCCGGTATCCCGCTAAATGGAAAGACCACTGCGACTTCCATGTGTTTCTCGTAGCTCGCCAATTCACTCACGAAGAAGATCCCACCTCGGGAGACGTCAATGGTGGTCGTGACTTCGCTTGGTCCTTCTTCAGTGACATTCAAAGAACGCACGCGAACCGGCGCAGAAATCAGCGCACGACGTCGGCGTCGGCGCTCTTGACTCTGGTCACGGCCGCCGGTTCCGTGCCCGTCGTGGCCATGGCCGCCGCCGTTGTGGCCGTTATGGCCGCCATGGTGGCCGCCGTGGTTGTTGCCATTGTCGGCGTTCGAACCGTGACCGTTCCCACCCGACTTGCCTGAAAAAGAGGAGTTCTGCGCCTCCGGCACGTTCGCAGAGGCGACAACGGGTCCTGCGACGGCCGATTCGATAGGCGCTTCTAGCGTGGCTACCGCGGAGGTAGGATCTGCATGATATGCTCCCGCCTTCCGATCGGAGTCCGACATGAACGCGCTCGATAGATCCTGCGAATCCAGATGCGCGGCATCCACTGTCCCCGAATAGCCTCCAGCATTTCCCTGCGCCTTACTTGAATTCTGTCGCTTCTTCATGATTCCTCATCCTCAGTCGTCGCGAGCCTTGCTCGATGACTTCGCGTCGGGAGATTAGGACACCTGCGGAGGCGCCCCGCGCGATGGTTTAAAGTAGCAACCTAAACGCCCGGAACCACTAGCGGAATAGTCACATTTTTGAGGTACCACAGTACTACTCCGTTTGGGTGATGAGATTTCGCAGCTCACTGCAACGGTTCCGATCGCGATTGCTCTGAAGCCGGGCTTCTAGAGACCCAGGCAACTCATCGTTCGGAGAAACATGCTGCCCGCAGATCGGCCTCGAACCTTTGACGCTCGGTTCTGCCTCGAGGGCCATCTGCGCGAGAAGCCCGGAAAACGGAATTCGGGCGGCGGTGAATTCGCTACCTTTCCAAACTCTTTCCAAAATCAAATCCCAAAGTCACTATTATCATCCCGTATTTGGCCCAAATCCCTCCTAGCCTTTAGTCTGTTTTATGGCCAGCTTCCCCTGAACTAAAGGTCAGCTGTACTGGCGGCGGTATTCTCGTGCGATTCTGCGGATTTCCGCGCGTTGAGGTCTGCGAAGGGGCGAAGGTCGGGGAGAGCGAATTATGCGCCTGTTTTGGTTTGTTCTCCGTCCTTCTTGGGTAAAATTCACGGCAGGCGGGCGACTGCCAAAGCCTGCCAAAAGGCATCTTCGCATGAATTAACCGCGGGGTCCCTGATCTTCCGTACAGGTATCGGCGACACATCGCTGTACCTCGTGGCAATCACCTACCTCGCGGGCGAATGCTACAGTGAAACTGCGGGGCCTTGCGTGTCTTTAATCGGCTGTTCAAATTGCGGCAATCAACAAAATGGCGGCGACCGCTGCGTCCGCTGCAACTCGCTTTTTGCCTACTACGTGGACCAGCCGAACCCTGAGAACAGCGGGCGGCCGATCGATGGCGTGCCAAAGATCAGTCGTCATGGCCGCATGGAAGCGCACGATGCACTGCGCGATCCTACCGTTTTCGACAAGGCGCGCGAATATTATCGCCTCGCGCAGTGGGTGACACTCGGTCTGATCCTGCTGATCATCGTGTTGATTCTGCGAAAGGGCACCCCACCTGCCGTTAGCACCGATCCTTCCGCGGCCTCCCGTGCAGAGGAAAAAATTCGCGACTCTCAGGGGGCGCGCTCCATGGGTGAGCCGCACAAGCTGCAGCTTGATAACACCGAGCTCAATTCCTATCTAAACGCGAATCTATCTACCACCAGGAATTTGGCCGCGGAAGGCGCCTCGAGGCCCAACGCCGAACCGCAAGTTGTCGCACCGGCCGCGTCACCCACCGCACCTGGCGCTGGCCTAGGCGCACCATCTGCAACTGGACAGGCGCCCACGCTTGAAGAAGTTCAGTCTTCAGTGCGTGACGTAAAAGTGGATATGGTTGGCGACGTCGTAAAGGCCTACGTGATCTTCAACTTCCACGGCCAGGATTTGTCGATGGAGCTAGACGGTCACATCCACGCCGAGAATGGCTACCTGAAGTTCGAACCCATCAGCGGAGCTATCGGCTCGATGCCGTTGCCTGCGTCCACGCTGCAATCCGTAGCCGATCGCATTTTGGATTCACCGGAGAACCGCGACAAGATGAAGCTGCCGGCTGGAGTAAACAACATCCGCGTAGTGGACGGCCAGGTAGTGGTGGATTACAAGTAAGCGCAGTCTGTAACCTCGTGTGGAACTACGGGTTTAACTCGTTGGGTGCGGGTACCCTCCGACGTTCGTCGAGTTGACAAAAAAGTCAGCCCAGTCCAACCGTTTTTCGCGAACGTTAGATTTGCGCGTTTGGATACTTTGCGATAACCCTGTTCCTCCGGATGCGGGAGTGTCGCCGGTGCGAAAAAGAGCTACAGCCGCCCGTCCGAATGCGGGGATGCCTCGACGGGATCCATATTTTTAAGAGCTAAGCCGGAACGACCTTGTGCCGGACGGCGTACCTCACCAAGTCACTAAACGCAGTGATTTGCAGCTTGTGCATAATATTGTTTCGGTGCGACTCCACGGTTCGCGTACTAATCCCCACGTGCGAAGCCACTTCCTTATTGCTTAGACCTTCGCAAAGCATCTTGACGATTTCCTGCTCCCGTTGCGTCAGCCGCGCGAGCGGAATTTCGCCGTCCGGTCCGCGCGGCGCACTGGGAGAGCATGCCGTCGGGCCAAGGTAGAAAATGTCCTTAATGCGCGGGGTGAAGAACGGCCGATCGTCGCGAACGGCGCGCACTGCTTCCAGTAGGTCCTCGTCGGCGTCGGATTTAAGCACGTACGCCCGCGCGCCAGCACGCAAGCATTCCCGGGCAACTTCTTCGGCGAAATGCATCGTTAGAACCACCACTTTTACGTCGGGCGACTCGCGGCGCAGCTTGCGCGTCACGTCGAGACCGTTGTGCTCCGGCATGGAAATGTCCAGAACGACGATCTCCGGTTTGAGTTCTTCGACCAGTCGTAGAGTTTCGGCACCATCAGAAGCTTCTCCTACCACCCGGAAGCCCTGGTCCGAGGCCAGTAGGGTATGCAGGCCTCGGCGCACCACGGGATGGTCGTCAGCAAGTAGGACTTTCACGGGCCGCGACGAGGTTCGCTTCGCGCCGACGTGCAGCCCGGACCTTCGCCTTGGCTCTGCATGGCCGGATTGCCGCGAGCGCGCTTCTCGCGAACCGATCGCAGGATCGCCAAGTGCGTCCCAAGGCGTCTCGATCTTCTGACAAACGGGCGTTGAAGTCGACGCTAGCGCGTCTGCAAAAGAGCGAGGCTTGCCCGCGTGGGGAAGTGGACCTTTGCTGGGATATCCGACCATTGGACAACCTCCAATTTGATCTAGAAAGCTTGACTCTGGGTTTCCGGCGGCCATAGATCGATCCTCCTCCTGCTTCTCGGTACTATCTTTAGTCCTTGTATTCGCATTTGGCACGTTCACTAAAAACGCGGCTCGGGGTCCTTGGACATCGAGAAGGCGCGTCCGACAACAATGATGTTGTCGACGCTGGTGTTCGGCAATCGAGTTTACGCGCTCGCTGCCGAACTCATCGTGGCGGCAGATACCGGCAACACCAGTTGCACAATCGTTCCCTTTCCCGGGTGCGACGAGATCATCAGTTTCCCACCCAGGTGTTCGACGCGCTCGTGCATGCCGACGATGCCCACTCCCAGAGCACCGCTCTCCGCTACGATAAGGCGTTCCGGCGTAATCCCGCGCCCCCAATCTTCGACTTCCATTATTACTTCGCCCGCCCTCCGCTTCAGGCGAATTTCGGCGCTCGGACTGCCTGAATGGCGATGGATGTTGCTGAGAGATTCAGTCACCACGCGGAAGATCATCATCTCGGATTCCCGCTGTAGACGTCCGAAATCCTCGGCTACCTCGAGAACCACCGAGATCCCACCCCGCTCACTGAACCCTTTCACGTACCAGCGGAGGGCGGCGGCAAGGCCAGCTTCATCGAGCATGGGCGGATGTAGGACGTAGCAAAGCGTACGAATTTCCTGTATCGCCCCTTCCACCATATCGAGCGAGTCCGTCAGGTTGTTGCGCAAATCGTCTCCTACCGATTCGTTTCGGGTTGCTGCCTGCAAATTCAACTTCACGGCAAGAAGACTCTGAGCAGTGGCCTCGTGCAGGAACTGCGCGGTGCGGCGGTGCTCTTCGTCTTGAATATTTAGAAGGCGGATCGATAGGTGGTGCAGGGTCTGCTCGGTGTTCTTCAGAGCGGTAATATCTCGTGAGAGCACGCACAACGATTTGATGCTTCCGTCGATTGAGCGTATGGGAGCGATGTACGACGAGAACCAACGAAGGCCGGCTTGCACCTTCAAAGAATGCTGAAGACTCTCGGGGACGCAGCTTTCCAAGACACGCCTGAGTACGGGACGCCACAACGCGGAGAATTCTTCGCCAAGTAACTGCTCGATTCTATTCCCGACGATCTCGTCGCGGGGACGGACCAGAAGTTGGTCGTCGCGGGTCCATAAGTTTAGAATCGTGCCTCGAACGCTTAATTCCATCATCACTTCGTCAATCGAGCCGAGAATGGCCTCCATGCGCGCTTCGCAATCGCGTAGCGTACGCTCGGCCTCAAATTGAGATGTGGCGTCCTGAATGATGCCAACGATGCCTGCGGGCTTGGCATCTGGCGTTTTCACAATCGTGCCGCAGCAGCGGATCACGCGTCCCTCACCATCGGCGCGTATCACGCGCAGCGGCAAATCGAACGGCAGATGGTCGGCGAGAAGTCTGGCCCGGCCGGAATCAAGCAATTCCCGATCTTCTGGGTGAATCAGTGTGCGAAAGAGCTCGTAGGATGCCGGTGTGTCGGAATCCAGGCCGAAAACGTCGTACAGTTGCTGCGACCACACGTCGTGACCAGTGAGAAAATTGCACTCCCAGGTACCGACGTGCGCGAGGTCGAGTACTTCGCGAAGCCGGGATTCCAATCGCGGCATTAGTGACTTGGGACTGGTGTTGGAGGTCTCGGTGGAAATGACCCCGATGGCGTATCGTCCGTCGCGCGCTCGTGCTGCCGGGAAGCATGACGCCTGCCAGTAGCGGAGTACGCCGGGAGAAGTAGGGAGTTCGCCGGCGATTTCGAAATTGAGGCGGGCGCGGCCCGTTCTAGCTACGCGTCGTAGAATCTGTTCGACGCGCGGCGCGATCGACGGAAAAAGCTCGCTGGGCGTTTTCCCAAGAACGTCGCGCAAGGAATAACCGCAGGATTCGGCAAGGCGTTCGCTGACCATCAATACTTTTAAATCTGGATCAAGAAGAACGAGCACGGCGGGAGCGCGAACAAAGAAGGACGCCAGGTCGACGCGATCGAGCCACTTGGCCCGCTCGCCATTCGGCGTGGGGCCTGCGCGATTCATTCGAGTCTTCGTGTTGGCCATTAACCTCATCTCAATGTCGCGGGTTCCGTTGTTCCGCCCACTCCTCGAAAGACTCCTCCGGAATAGCCAAACAGTAATCGGGTATTAATACTCTGTCAAGTAGCCTAAGTACTCTCCAAAGTATGTGCCGAGAACACCAACAAAGGGTACTGCACGAAGTGCGAAACTACGTAGAGGCCCTGCGGAGTTGCGTACGTATCCTTTGTCACTTCCTCAGTATTCATCCCACTTGTTTCGCCCTCTTATTCCCTCTATGCTCCGCTTCCAAAATGAGGGGGTAAGCAACTGTATCTCAAGTTCGCCCGGCGTTCCGCCTCCCAAGCTCGGAATCCGGCGACGATCGCTGGGCCCTTGCAGGCACCTTCACCCGAGGGTTCCACGGAGCCTGCTGCTTCTCTAAGCCAACCGTAGCCGGCAGGGGCCAGCGATCGACCAAGCACCAAACCTCACACGGTCTAGGAGAGGGATTAGTCGTACGAGACGAGCGTTCGTCAGTTTGCTCGTAGGCGGAGTCGCGATTTTCCCCGGTCCTGTGCCGTACGCGTTCATGTCGTAAGATCGTGGTGCCGGATTTTGCGCCTACACAGTGTTTCATTGAGTTGAGGTGTCTCCAGAAACCTGCAGGGCTGGCAGCGATCAATCCCGGCGGGAGGCATGGCAAGCTCCGATTCGAAGATAGTTGCAGAAACCCAGCATCCTTCAGACAGAAACACAAGCGCCCCGGAATCGAAAGATTCCGGGGCGCTTTTTTGTGTTTCGGGGTTGTTCGGCTAATTTAGAAGCTATACACCAGCCAGAATTTGATGATCCTTCCGCCTCCGATTGTGGCCGCGTTATTGGCGAAGAGTGGATCGAGCAGATCGAGGCTGGACGGCACGCCCGTCTCGAGCGATGGCGTAAACAAGTTTGGGTGGTTCAGCACATTGAACGCTTCACACCGGAAGGTCAGCGCCTGCTGTTCGAGCTTTCCAAACGGCAGATCGAATCTCTTCTGGATGCTGGTGTCCCAGTAAATCTGGCCCGGCCCGAAATACGTGTTGCGACCTACATCGCCTGAAGGTGTGCCGAATTGCGGAATCAGCCAGTGAAACGAGTTAGCACTCTCCGGCACGCAAGGACCAGGCCCAAGTCCAAAGCACGGAACGACGTCAAAGTACGTGCCCGGTGGCGACAAGCCGAAGAGCGAGCCGTCAATGCCTCGAGACGTAATCGGCTGGGCGGGGTTGCCAAGGACCGGCCGATCATTGCCACGGCCATCGCCGTTACTGTCGATACCTGTGGAAATCGTCCCTGGCGCTCCGGTTTGGAAAGTCGCGATGCCCGAGACTTGGAAGCCCTTGGTCAGGGCTTTGGCGAAGGCGTTGCCATGAACGTACGGTAATTCCCAGATGTAGGCCATCACGAAGCGGTGGCGGCGGTCGTAGGCAGACGGGCCCCAATCGAAGTGCTGATTCGTAGTGAGCTCAGCCACGGAGCTGCCGCCGGTGGTGGTGAATACCTCGGATCCGTCGTCGAGAAACTTAGAGTAGGTGTACGAGCCGCGAATCGTCAGGTTCGTGTGGAACCGGCGCTCGATTTCGACTTGGCCCGAGTTGTACCAGGAATCCGCGCCGTTGGTCCTCGAAAGCACGTCTCCGAGGCCTGGATTGACGCGGCCGTTGCCGGCAGTCTGCGACGGAGAGCCGGGATTCAGATCCTGGTTCACGAACAGATGCGATCCGCGTGTGCCAACGTACGCGGTTGTGAGGATGAACCGACCGGGCAACTCGCGCTGCACTTCAAGGTTCCATTGCTGGGTCACCGGATTGCGGAGGTTATTATTCACTGTCTCGATGAGGTTGAGCGGGCTGTCGACGGGTGCAATGCTGCTAAGCAAACCCGAGAGGTTCGCCAGGCAGCGGCCGCATGGCACACCGCCAGATCCAAGGCCCACAGTCTCGCCTCCGAATGCATTCGGTGCGGTTGCAGCCGTATTATCCAGAATATTTGTAAACAACCCATCGTAGAACACGCCATAGCCGCCGCGGAGCACGGTCTTGTCATGACCAAAGATCCGGCTGCCCCAGTGCGGCGTATATGCAAAGCCAAAGCGCGGACCGAAGTTGTTCCGATCGGGTTTCTGGGGCAACGCGAAAGAGCCCGGGAATGTGACCGCACTGCTCAATGGATTCCCCAGTCTGGCGTTTACGGCGGGGAATAGCAGCGTGTTTTCGACCACACCCCAATATTCGTAGCGCAGGCCAAACGTAACGGTCAGGTTGTCCTTCACTCGCCAAGTGTCCTGAATGTAAGGCATGTACATGGTGACATTCGGCTTGATAACTGGGCTACCGAATTGAATGGAGGCCGATCCCGCAGCACCCGAGAAATCGTCAATAAAGTTACCTAGAGACGTGTAGCCGCCACCGGAGTTGTAAAGGAGCGCTCCGCGCGAATTGAAGGGGATCGTGTCCACGACCGATAGGAAAGTCATGTCGATCCCGCCCTTGATCGTGTGGCGTCCTGTGGTATAGCTCAGCGCCTCCTGAAGTTGCCAGGTCTTATGCGCCCGGCCTTGAGGAAGGGCGCCGTTGAATCCGAGCGTCGGGAAACCCGAGTCAGATCCGAAGCTGACGTTTGGCATCCCGGCCGAAGGATTCGCCGCCGTTTGCGCCGTCGCTCCAAAAATGAAAGAGATATTCGTATACGAGAACCGCAGTTCGTTGACGACGTTTGAGCCAACCGTTCGCGTCCATCCCGAACGGAAGAGCTGCGAAGGCCCACCTTGGAGGGAATCGAATCCAGGGTACGCGCCGGCGTTGTTGAAGAAATCTGGCGAGAGAGCGAAGTCATCGCGCAAATAGCTACCATACAGTGTATCGGTGCTTGAAAGGTGATAGTCAAGCCGCACGTCCCATTGGCGATCGTTCGATGCTTCGGCTACGCCATCCCGCTCGACGAGCCCGGTTTCCACGGATCCGCGATCAAGCAAGGTAGTAGGACTGATACCAAGTGCCACGGAACTAGGCGATTCGGCCGGGTTTCCGCGCAGGGTGCCCATAGACGATAGGAGATAGTTAACATTTGCCTGCCCGGCGGCGGACAGAGTCGGCAGCACGGCCTGCAGAGTCGCCACGCCGGCGTCCGTGGGGAGACGCAGCGGATCGCCGTTCGCCGAGGTCCGAAACCGGTCCCACTGCCCCGTCCCGAACGCGAACAGCTTGTCATGGACAATCGGACCGCCGATCGCGAAGCCGAAAATATTCTCGATGGACACTGGTTTCGTGCCACCGGCGAATGCTGTGGCGGCGTCGGTTGCATCGGTATCCGACGTATGCGCGATTTCCCACGCCTTGCCATGATACTGGTTCGATCCCGAATTGAAGATATAGTTCGTTACCGAGCCGCCGCCGCGGCCATATTCCGCCGCGTAGGCATTGGTAAGAATCGTCACTTCTTGCACCGCCCCGATGTTTGACGGCTGGAAGGCTTGACCCGAAATCGAGTAGTCATTGTTATCCTGGCCGTCAACCAGGAAGTTGTTAGAGCGCGGCCGTGTGCCATTCACCGAGAAGTCGATGCCGTTACTATAGCCGTAGCCGTTCGCGTCTTGGACTCCCGGAAGCGTTAACGCGAGTTCCGCAGGATTTAACGAGTTTTGGGGCAGATTCAAGACTTCGGTGGTATCCAGGTTCGTGGCCATCTGGCCCGACTGAGTGTCGATCTGCTGGCCAGCCTTCGCTTCGACAATCACCGTGTGCTTCACCTGGCTAACGTTTAAGCTGGCGTTTGCGGTTACCGTGAGCGAGCCCGCGACGATCACGTCATTCACTTGATAGGTATCAAAGCCAGCCGAGATGAAAGAGACGCTGTACGTTCCAGGTGCTAGTGATTCGATGCGGTAAGTTCCTGCGGAGTCGGTGAGCGCTTCGCGCGAGATGTTCAGCAGAATGCTTTCCGCCTTCACTTGCACCTTCGGGACAACGGCGCCGCTTTGATCCGTAACCGTGCCCGCGATGGTTCCGTTACTGGTTTGCGCGAACGACGCGGCTGGCAGCAGAAATGCCACAAACACGAACGCGATCCGCAGAAATCTGGACGTATTCATCAACACACCTCTCCCCCTGACAGTATTTTTCAGCAACAAGTTGACGGAATTACAGGACTGAAAAGTCAAGACACGCCCCATACGGCAAGTGCAGGTTAAGTTCCAGTTTGGCCGGAGCCGAACAGTTTGGTCAAGTCTCCTGTTGTGAGTGCGTTACGAAGACCAACCCTCTTGGCTGTGGCACCTGAAATTCCTGCCCTACATACCTTTCCTGTTTTTAATATATAATTCAATGTAGCTTCGGATTCAAGGCGTTTGTCTGAAAATGCGGCTCTTCGGGTACGTCGTGTGCGCTGCTAGATTTGGGGATTGTCGAAAGACGTGAGTTTTCAGCTACCCATCTTAGAAGGCTGATGCTTTGCGATTGAGTTTGACCGATTCATACGGGTTCATATGGTCGGCCCGTTTTCCACATCGAACGAGCTTGCGGCGCGGATCTCCTCGTTTCGACTGTTATGCGGAATCATATCTGGGGATTCGTAGGGGTGAGCAAATCTTCCACGTTGATGGACGCTAGTCACTGTCTTACTTCTCGCTAAGTCACTTGTTTGTAGCCATTTACGTACACTGTCAGGATCACCCTTCACGCTGGTCCGAGAAATGCAAGTGTGGAGATTGAATCGGGATGCGTCTCCGCTCGCACCTGCGAGCCCGGGAGCGCTACTCGATCGGGGCGAAATGGAGGGACAGTGGGATGGAAGTATTTTTCATGGGCGGCTCGTCTCGTATTTTTGATTCTGTTCGGGCTGATAGCTTCAAACTCCGCGTTTGGGCAGAATGCAACCGTCACCGGCACGGTCACCGATAGCACTGGCGCTGTCGTCGTCAAAGCCAGCGTTACGGCTCACAACGTAAACACCAATACTGATCGCACTGCCGAGTCTGCTGCGGAAGGTACATTTACGGTCGCGCAGTTGCCGCCGGGACTGTACAACATTGCGGTGGCGAAAGACGGCTTCAAGAAAGTGGACGTGAACGCTGTCACTCTGGTGGTCGACCAAAATTTCACGCTGAACATAAAGTTGGAAGTGAGCGGCGTACAAGCCACGGTGGAAGTTAGCGCGCAGTCTGTGGCTCCGGTGGAACTTCAGAACGCGACGATTTCAAATGTGATCGAAGAGAAGCAGATGACGGAGCTTCCGCTGATTCTGCGGGACCCTTATCAGCTTGTCTTACTAAGCACGGGCGTTGTGCAGACGGATGCCGAGGGCGGAGTTTCGGTGAACGGTGGCCGCGAGCGGAACAATAACTTCTTGCTCGACGGCGTGGACAATAATGATGCCGATGTTCCGGGGAATCTGGGCGGGTTGACGTCGCAGAATCCGGATTCTGCGCAGGAATTCCGCGTCTTGACGAACAATTTCGCGCCGGAGTATGGGCGAAACAATGGCGCGGTGATTGACGTGATCACGCGCTCGGGAACGAACGCGTTCCACGGCGATACGTATTACTTCGGCCGCTGGGATGCGCTTGGCGCTCGCGACTTTTTCAATCACCAGATTGATCCGTTGACCGGAAATGTGGCGCCTAAGGACCCTTATGTAAGGAACCTTTATGGGGCGTCAATTGGCGGTCCAATCAGGAAGGACAGCACCTTCTTCTTCTTGAATTACGAAGGAGACCGGTTCAATACCACGCTCACGAACAGCTCGATCGTGCCCAATGCGGCATTCCGCACGGGTGTCTTCACCTACACGAACCTGAACGCAACGGGGCACCCAAGTGCGCCGGTGGACATTTCCACTCCCACGTCGCCTAACAATCCGTTCAACTTTCCGCTCGACCCAACGATCCAGTCGCTTTTTTCGCTCTATCCGCTGCCGAGTATTGAGAATGGCGATGGGGTGACCGGGACCTTGTTTTTCCCGAGCGCTTCACGTGCGAAGAATGAGAACGCCACGCTTCGCGTCGATCAGAAGATTAGCCGGAATAACAATTTGTCCGTGCGCTACATATTCAACTGGGCCTCGGATCCAAATGGGTTTCACACCGATGTGCTGCCGGGAGGACTTGGCGCGGTGGCCACTTTTCAGCGCACGCAGGGTGTGGCGATCGGTTTGACGTCCACTCCTTGGGCGTCATTTATCAATGAGTTGCGATTCGGTGGGAATCGTGCGCATCTTTTTTTTGGATGCGGCGGTGTTCCGACGTTTAACAGTTTCGGGTTCCTGGATACATTTGGGAACGGCGCGGATTTTAATCTTTCGGACGTTGCCGGCGTCGGCTGCCAGCCGTTGGGAGACACCAACGCGCAAGACAGTTATCAAGGCACGTATCAGACGCTCGACAATATGACCAAAGTTGTGGGCACACATACGTTCAAGTGGGGCGGTGAATTCCGCGATGTGTACTCGAATAACTTCACCAGTTTTGGTTCGCGTGCGCAATTCGCATTTAACAACGAAAGCGACTTCGGCATATCGCTGTTAAGTGGAATTCCGGCGGAGGTGGACACCACACAACTGGAGGACATGGCCAGTACTCTGTTTGGTGCCGTAGCCGTACAAAATCAAACACAGTTCATCAACTCCAACAACGTCCGCACTCCGACGGACCTGCTCGGCTTCCGGCAACATGAAGTGGGCATCTATGGGCAGGACACTTGGAAGCTTCGTCCGAACCTGACACTGACGTTCGGCCTGCGCTGGGAGTATTACGGCGTGCCTTACGAGGTACACAGTCAACTGGCGACACTCTTCCAGGATCCTAGTGGCCCCGGGCCGTTCACGTTTTCTCCGGTAGGCCCGGGAAATCCTTCCCTCTGGAGCGACTATCATCGGAACTTCGAGCCTCGGGTCGGATTCGCTTGGGATCCATTCAAGACCGGACGCACCTCTGTGCGGGGCGCGATCGGAATTTTCAGCGATCGAGTATATGGCAACCTCGTCGAGGACGCGCGCGGCAACCCGCCATTCCAACCGACGTTTGAGAACGTCGCAGCGGCCAGCCAGACTTTGACGGGCTCTACGCCGCCGGGAAATCGGTCTCTCAACCCCACAGTCGGTAACGATTCGTTCCTGTTCCCGGATCTTTTTGCTCAGAATATCCGGCCGCCGCGAATAGTAACTTGGAACTTCGGCGTGCAGCGAGATCTGGGGCACAACTTGACCATTGATGCCAACTACGTGGGCAATCACGGCACGCGGATTCTGCGCGTGGTGGACGGCAATCCACCACAGCCGAATCTGGTGAACTCGCTTCTTGCCATCTGCTCGAATCCGAACAACCCGTACCAGTGCAGTCCTTCAACGCTGCAATTCGATACGTTGTATCTGGGCTCCGAAGAAACAAATCCGGATACCGGTCTGCCGCTGATCCCATTCAATGCCGTCAACAACAACGCATTCCTGCACACGTTCACGGACGAAACGAGCGGGAAGTCGTTTTACGATGGCTTGCAGCTTCAAATCAGCGAGCATAATTTTCATGGTTTGCTGATGCAGTTGTCTTACACGTACTCACACGCGCTCGACAATTCCTCGGATCCGTTGGTGCCGACATTTGGCAACGGGAATTTCCCGGTGAACTCGTTCGACCTGCAACGTGAATACGGCAATTCGGGCACGGATGTTCGCCAGCGGGCCGTGATCAACTTTGTCTATCAAGCACCGGTCGGGCGCGGAACATCCCGGTGGAACGAAGGCTTCGTTGGGCGCGCTTTTGAAGGTTGGTCGCTCAGCGGCATCGCTGCGTTTCAGACTGGATTGCCGTATGACATCACTAACTCGGATGATAACGGTTCGGTGATCGACACGTTGCATACCGGGCTGGCCGATCGTGCGACAGTTGTGGGGAGCACGAGCCGCGTTTCAGGAACGGACGAAGCGTTTACCGGACCGCCCGCGTCGGCATTTACGACGAATCCGGCCTTCGGCGTGCCGTCGAACGTTGGACGCAATCACTGGTATGGCCCCGGAATGGATAACTGGGACTTTGTGCTGGCAAAGACGACTGCGATTAGCGAACGATTCAAACTGCAGCTGCGTCTGGAAAGCTACAACGTCTTCAACCACGTTCACTTTGCAAAACCTGACCCCAACCTTTTCTCGCCTATATTTGGACAATCAACTGTGCAGGTCGGACAGAATGATGGTTCGACTGGGGCGCGGCAATTGCAGATTGGGGCGAAGTTAGCGTTCTAGTCGAAGTTTGAGCCAAGCTGCTTACGAAAACGGGCGGCCC
>Ga0209655_10000339_pt1 | contig 17716 bp, 10 predicted proteins | sample BogFormECP03_OM2_FD_188236 | JGI IMG/M metagenome (GOLD analysis project Ga0209655, IMG submission 188236) | Bog forest soil microbial communities from Calvert Island, British Columbia, Canada - ECP03_OM2 (SPAdes) (version 2) | ecosystem: Environmental > Aquatic > Freshwater > Wetlands > Bog ...
TCACTTCGATTCGCCATTTCGACGCCGATACTCAGCGCTCGGGCGACGACCTCGTCGAGGCGACGATCACGCGCACGCGCTACGTGCCGCCGTCTGCGCTGAAGGACCCCAAGCTGGGCGATCAGGTTGCGCTGCGCGCTGCGGAAATCGGGATGGTGCGCAAGGAGGCGGCCGAACTGTCCGAAGCGCTCGAGAATGGCCTGCTGTTCCCCGGCGCGGAACTGCTGATGCCGTATGCGTACGGGCGGCCGCTCGATAGCGTGTTCGACTACATGCCGGCGGGTGCGTTGCTGTGGCTGCTCGATCCGGGGCGCATGCTCGCCGAGGCCAATCGCTTTGCCGATCTCGTGAACAATGAAACGGCGGCGGCCGCGCAGAAGCCGGCGTTCCATCCGACGCCAGAGTCGTTGTTCATCACCGCCGACGCATTCGAGCGCGCGCTCGGAAACTTCACCGCGGTCGAGGTCGGCTCGTTGGTCACGATAACGGCGCCGCGCGAAGGCTGGGCGGTGCCGGTTGAAATTAAATCGCAGAACGCGTTGCGGCTGGGATCGAACCAGCTGAGCGGTGTGAAGACGCCGCCGAGCTTCGAGCCGCTGGCGACAGAACTGCGCGAAGTCCAACGCGGACAAGGGCGATCGCTGATGATCGTCGAGGGCCCCAACCAGGTGGCGCGGCTGCGGCGTCATCTCGAGGCGTGGGACCTCGACGTCAACGTCGACTGCAAGAGTCTGTCGGCGCTGCTCGAATGGCCGGACTATCGGCCTGCGATCATGGAAGGCGAAATTTCCGCGGGCGTCGTGTTGCCGGAGGACGGCCTCTACCTCTACAGCGAAGAAGAAATTTTTGGCGAGCAGCGCGTACGCCGGCGCAAGCGGCCGACGGCCAAGGGCGCGCTGCTCAATCTCGAAGAGCTGAAGCCCGACGATTTCGTCGTGCATATCGACCACGGTATCGCGAAGTACCGCGGCCTGCGGCACATGAAGGTCGCCGACGTCGAGGGCGATTTTCTCAATCTCGAATACGCGGGCAACGACACGATGTACGTGCCGGTCGAGCGGATAAATCTCGTGCAACGGTACATCGGCGGTGACAACGCCGAGCCCAAGCTCGACAAGCTCGGCAGCGGTTCGTGGGAGAAGGTTAAGCGGCGCACGCGGCAGGCGGTGCTGGCGATGGCGGCGGAGCTGCTCGACATTTATGCGGCGCGCGAAGTGATGGAAGGGCACGCGTATCCGGCGCCGGGCGCGGACTACGAGGAATTCGCGTCGCGCTTCGAGTTCGAGGAGACTCCCGACCAGCAGTCGGCGATCGACGACGTGATTCGCGATCTGACGCGGGTCAAGCCGATGGATCGCCTCATTTGCGGCGACGCCGGCTTCGGCAAGACCGAAGTCGCACTGCGCGCGGCGTTTATCGCCGTGATGGACGGCCGCCAGGTCGCCGTGCTGGTGCCGACCACGATTCTCGCCGAGCAGCATTGGAACACGTTTCGCGATCGCTTCAAGGATTACCCGGTGCGGGTCGAGATGGTCTCGCGTTTCCGTAGCCACAAGGAAAATCGCGAGATGATTGCGGAGGCCGCGAACGGCAAAGTCGACATTATTGTCGGGACCCATCGCCTGCTTTCGAGTGACGTGCAATTTCCGCGGCTGGGCTTGCTGGTGATCGACGAAGAGCACCGCTTCGGCGTGGTCGACAAGGAGAAAATCAAGAAGCTCAAGAAACTGGTGCCGGTGTTGACGATGACGGCGACGCCGATTCCGCGCACGCTGCACATGGCGATGCTCGGCATCCGCGATCTCTCAGTGATCCAGACGCCGCCGCCGGACCGCCAGGCGATTCGCACTTTCGTCGCGCATTTCGACGACGCCACCATTCGCGACTCGATTCTGCGCGAGCTGAACCGCGGCGGCCAGGTGTTCTTCGTGCACAACCGCGTCGAGAATATCGACTACATGGCCAGTCATCTGCGCTCGCTGATACCGGAGGCGAAGACCGCCGTCGCGCACGGCCAAATGAAGGAGCGCCAACTCGAGGACGTGATGCGCGACTTTATCGAGAAGCGCGTCAACGTGCTGGTCTGCAGCGCGATCATCGAATCGGGGCTCGACATTCCCAACGCCAATACGATGATTATAAATCGCGCCGATCATTTCGGCCTCGCGCAGCTATACCAGTTGCGCGGTCGCGTCGGCCGTTCGCGCCAGAAGGCGTATGCGTACCTGCTGATTCCCGGCGAGCACATCATCACACGCGACGCCAAGCGGCGAATCGACGCGCTGCGCGAGCTGGTCGAGTCCGAGAGCGGCGGCGGCTTCAAGCTGGCGATGGCCGACCTCGAGCATCGCGGCGCCGGCAACCTGCTAGGCCACGAGCAGCATGGAGAGATCGCGGCCGTCGGGTTCGAGCTTTATACCGAGATGATGGAAGAGGCGATCGCCGAGCTGCGCGGCCAGCCCAATCGCCCCGACTTCGAGCCCGAGCTGCGAATTGCGGTGCCTGCGTATATTCCCGAGGCTTACGTTTCCGACGAGAACGAGCGGTTGGTACTCTATCGGCGCCTCGCGCGGGCGCAGCGCGAGGAGGAGCTGGGCGAGATTCGCGACGAGATGCGCGATCGCTTCGGGCCGGTGCCGACCCTGATCGAAAATCTGATCGCGGCGATGAACGTTCGGCGCCAGATGAAGCAACTGATGATCTTGAGCGCGATTCTCAAGGGCACGCAGCTCGAAATCCGCTTTCATCCCGACGCGCCGGTGGATACGACGCGGCTTACGAAGCTGGCTGATCAGAATCGGCGCACGATGCGGCTGACGCCGTCGTTCCAGGTGATCGCGCGAATAGAGCCCGGGGAATACGAGCAACTGTTCGCGCAACTCGACGGCATCTTGCAGGCCCTGGCGGGCTGTGAAAAGTTGGAAAACTGGCCGGCCGCGAAGGTTGGGACGGCCGTCAACTAGACTGATGCATAACAGAAGATTGTCCTCGCGCGCCGGCGTCCGATTTGCCGTAGTTGCGGGATTGTTGGCCTCGTTCTGGATCGTCCTGGCGGGCGCGTTTTCGGGCTGTTCGGTGGATTTATTCCACCCCGAGTCTTACGCGTTCATCAAAGATGCGATCGGTTCCGCCGGCGCTACTCCAGCACCCGGCGATGCCACGCCAACTCCGTACGAGCGCGTATTTGAATCGACGCCTACTGCGGTGGCCTCGCCGGCAGCTGACGGCGCGCCTGCACCCGCGGCGACTGTAGCCCAGGTCGCACCGCCGCCGCCCGGTGCGATAAACCCAGACCGCCAGGCGCGTATGGTGCCGGCCTCTGACGCTCCCGGCGGCTTCGCGTTGCCCGCCATCCTCACGCCGTCGACCAAGAAGGACGAGCCGGCGCCGCCGCCTGCACCAGTAGAGGCGCCGGAAACCGCGGACGAACAGATCGCCGAGAGCGGACCGGCGGTGGATCGCATCGTCGCCAGTGTCGACGGCGATCCAATCACGATGCGCGAGGTCAAGGACTTTGCGTCGTCGCACGGAGAGCCGATCGATACCGATGATTTCGCTTCTTCGGACACCGCCAAGACCGCGGTGAAAGCGTTGATCGGAGAAAAATTGCTCGAGCAGGAAGTGAAGAAGTACGACGACAAGGTCGACGACGAGCAGGTCGACAAATATATCGCGCAACTGCGGCAGGACAAGCACATGAGCGATGCGGAATTTCGCGCGCAACTGCAGGCGAGCGGAATGAGTTATGATGAGCTGCGCAGGCGCGCGAAGATGGATCTCGAAAAATCGATGATGATCGAGGAGGAAGTCCGCGCGAAAATCAACGTGCCCGATTCCGACATCACGGCTTTCTACGACGCTCACAAGCAAGACTTCACGATTCTCAAGGAGCGGCTCAAGCTCGCGCAGATTCTGATTGCTCTGCCGCGCAATCCGACGCCGGCGCAGGTCGCCGACGCGCAAAAGAAAGCCGCGTTGATTCGCGCGCGGGCCATCAAGGGCGACGACTTCGGCGATCTCGCGCGCGTCTATTCGGACGACGACTCGAAGACCAGCGGCGGCGAGCTCGGATGGTTCGCGCCGGGCGACATCAACGACCAGATCCTGGCCGCGGTCAAGCCGCTCAAGCCCGGCGAGGTGTCCCAGCCGGTTCGCACCAACCACGGCATTCATATCGTCAAGCTCGAGGAACACGAAGTGCCGGGCGTCGTGCCGCTGAGCGAGGTCAAGGCGCAGATCCGCGCTCAACTGGTCGATCAGCAATCGAGCGTCCAGCTCGAGAAGTGGGTTGAATCCGATCTCGTCAAGCAGCACTACGTCGAGACCATGTATTAGATTTAGATGATGACGGCCGCGCTCAGACGAAAAACGCCGCCCACCGTGGCGATCAGCATGGGCGACCCTGCGGGCGTCGGCCCCGAGGTTATCCTCAAGGCGATGGCGGCGCTGGCCAGCCGTCGCGGGGCGCCGTCAATCGTGGTCGTCGGCGATTTGTCGGGGATGCGCGCGGCGGCGGCCCGTCTCCGCAATGTGCCCGCTCCCCGCGAGTGGCATCCCGGTGAGCCGCCGATTCGTCTCACCAAGGGACTCGGCGTGCTTTCCATCTCGAGTTTGTCGGCGCGCGCGATTCGCCCCGGACATCCGACAGTTGAGGGCGGCGGCGCCGCTTATGATTACATTGTAACTGGTGCGCGGATGGCGATGAGCGGCGAAGTCGACGCACTGGTGACGGCGCCTATTAGCAAGGACTGGATGAACCGTGCCGGGCATCATTTTCCTGGCCATTCGGAGCTGCTCGCGCAGATGGCGCGGACCCGGCTGTGGCGCATGATGTTCGCGGGCGGTGAGCTGACGGTGGCGCTGGTGACTGCTCATATTGGATTTGCAAAAGTGGCGACCGCACTGACACAGCGCAACGTGCTCGACACGATTCGTCTGCTCGCGACGCATTTGCGTGGTGCGCTCGGCGTTGCGCGGCCGCGAATTGCCGTGCTCGGGTTGAATCCTCATGCGGGCGAGAGCGGGATGTTTGGCGACGAGGAGATTCGGGTGATCGCGCCGGCCATTCGCCGCGCGCAGCGCGAAGGTATCGACGCGTACGGACCGCTCGCGCCCGACACCGCCTTCATTCGCCAGACCGGCGCGTTTAACTTCGACGCCGCGGTCGCGATGTACCACGATCAGGGCCTGATTGCGCTCAAGACGCTGGAGTTCGATCGCGCAGTGAATATCACGATCGGATTGCCGTTCGTGCGCACCTCGCCCGATCACGGTACGGCGTTCGACATAGCGGGTAAAGGAATTGCAAATCCTTCGAGCATGATTGCCGCGATAGAATATGCGTGGCGGGCCGCCGTGGGCGACAAGACCGCGCGGCGGGCGGCGTAGCAGCGATGGCCGATCGAATCGTCATCAAGGGCGCGCGCGAGCACAATCTCAAGAATATCGATCTCGAGATTCCGCGCGATCGCCTGGTTGTGATCACCGGGCTCTCGGGCTCCGGCAAGTCTTCGCTCGCCTTCGACACGATTTACGCCGAAGGACAGCGCCGTTACGTCGAGTCGCTGTCGGCCTACGCGCGCCAGTTCCTCGAGCAGATGGAGAAGCCCGACGTCGATTCGATCGAAGGCTTGTCGCCCGCGATCTCGATCGAGCAGAAAACCACTTCGCGCAATCCGCGCTCGACGGTTGGCACGATCACCGAGATTTACGACTACCTGCGCCTGCTGTTTGCGCGCGTGGGGCATGCGTTCTGCTACAACTGCGGCCGCGAGATCACGCAGCAAAGCGTGCAGCAGATCGTCGATCAAATCATGAAATGGCCCGACGGCTCGCGGCTTCACGTGCTGGCGCCGATCGTGCGCGATCGCAAGGGCGAGTACCGCAAGGAGCTGTCCGACATGAAGCGCGCGGGTTTCGTGCGCGTGAAGATCGACGGCAAGCTTTACGAACTCGGCGAGGAGCCGCTGCTCAACAAGAATCAGCGACACACTATCGAGGTGATGGTCGATCGGCTCGCGATTCGCAAGGGAATCGAGAAGCGCTTGTCGGACTCGCTCGAGGTCGCCTTCAAATATGGGCAGGACTTGCTCAAGGTCGAGCGTCTGGACGGGCCGAAGAACGACAGCGAAATTTATTTCAGCCAGCGCTTCGCCTGCGTCGACTGCGGAATTTCGTATCCTGAAATCGCGCCGCGGATGTTCTCCTTCAACAGTCCGCACGGCGCCTGCGCGGAATGCTCGGGCATCGGATCGATCATGTACTTCGATCCCGAGCTGGTCGTGCAGAACGAGGACTTGAGCATCGCCGATGGCGCGATCGCGCCGTGGGCCAACATGAACTATCTGCAGCCGGTGCTCGACGCGCTCGCGAAGCACTACAAGTTCAGCCTCGACTCGCCGTGGAAGGAGATTCCGGCGAAGGTCCGCAAGGCGCTCATGCACGGCTCGGGCAGCGAGGAGATCGAGTTCGCGTACCAGCGCGGGCACCATCGCGCCGAGTACGCGAAGACCTTCGAGGGCGTGCTCCAGTGGCTCGATCGCCGCTACAAGGAAACCGAGTCCGAAGGCGTGCGCGAGTTCCTCGAGGCGTACATGAACATGCGCCCGTGTCCGACCTGCGACGGCGCGCGCCTCAAGAAGGAAAGCCTGTTCGTGCGCTTCAACGGCAAGTCGATCTCGGAAGTGACTGCGATGTCGATCAAGCAGGCGCTCGCGTTCTTCGCCGCGCCGAAGCTGAGCGCGCAGGAAGCTGAAATCGGACGGCTCATCCTGAAGGAAATTCGGGAGCGGCTGAATTTTCTCGCCGACGTCGGCCTCGAGTACCTGACGCTCGATCGCCCGTCGGGCAGTCTCTCCGGCGGTGAGGGCCAGCGCATCCGGCTCGCCACGCAAATCGGGTCGAGCCTGGTCGGCGTGCTCTACATCCTCGACGAGCCGTCGATCGGACTTCATCAGCGCGACAATCAGCGCCTGCTCGCGACGCTCAAGCGTCTCAAGGAGCTGGGCAACACTGTGCTGGTCGTCGAGCACGATCGCGAGACGATGCTCGAGGCCGATCATCTCATCGACATGGGTCCCGGCGCCGGGATCCACGGCGGCTACATCGTTTCGCAGGGCACGCCTGACGATGTGATGCGCGACGAGAACTCGCTCACCGGCAAATATCTTTCAGGCGAAGTCGAGATTCCCGTGCCGTCGCGACGCCGCCAGCTCTCCGGCCGCTGGCTGACCGTCAAGGGCGCGCGCGAGAACAATCTGCGCGATCTCACCGTCGCGATTCCGCTCGGCGTCTTCACCTGCATCACCGGCGTTTCGGGTTCCGGCAAATCGACGCTGGTGCTCGACACGATGTACCGCGCGCTCTCGCAGAAACTGAATCACAGCCGCGAGCGCGCTGGCGCGTACAAGACGCTCGAGGGCGTCGAGCATCTCGACAAGGTCATTCACGTCGATCAAAGCCCCATCGGGCGCACGCCGCGCTCGAATCCCGCGACCTACACCGGCCTGTTTACCCATATCCGCGAGCTGTTTGCGCAATTGCCCGAGGCGCGCATGCGCGGCTACGGGCCGGGGCGATTTTCGTTCAACGTCAAGGGCGGCCGCTGCGAGGCGTGCGAGGGCGACGGCATCATCCGCATCGAGATGCATTTTCTGCCCGACGTTTACGTCACCTGCGAGGTCTGCGGCGGCAAACGCTACAATCGCGATACGCTCGAGATTCAGTACAAGGGCAAGAATATTGCCGAGGTGCTCAACATGACCGTGCTCGACGCGGTCGAGTTTCTCGGCTCGGTTCCGCCGATTCGGCAGAAGCTCGAAACGCTGCGCGACGTCGGCCTCGACTACATTCACCTCGGCCAGTCCGCGACCACTCTGTCCGGCGGCGAGGCGCAGCGCATCAAGCTCGCCAAGGAACTCGCGCGGCGCGCGACCGGCCGCACCTTCTACATCCTCGACGAGCCGACCACCGGCCTGCACTTCGACGACATCAAGCGCCTGCTCGGCGTACTCGGCCGTCTGGCCGACGCGGGCAACACGATCGTTGTGATCGAGCACAACCTCGACGTCATCAAGACCGCCGACTACCTGATCGATCTCGGGCCCGAGGGCGGCGATCGCGGTGGCCAGGTCGTCGCGAAGGGCACGCCCGAGGAAGTCGCCGGGGTGAAGGCTTCGTACACGGCAGGATTTCTGCGGCAGGCGCTCAACCATCGCGCCGCCGCGTAGCTTACGATTCCGTCGCAGCAGTACCGTCGTAAATTATTCGTCCGTCGACCACGCGCGCGAACGGCGCGAGCACGTGCGGCGACAACTTCCCGGTCGGCATGATGTGCTCGACGTCCCACTCGCGCACCAGCAGATTGTCCGAAATGATTCGCCGGTGGCATCGCCACCACAGTCCTTCGGAGCACATGTACGCAGTGCGCGCGCGGGTCGCCGCCTCAGTCAGTTCGCGCAGGCCATCGGCGAAATCCGCACTCTCCGTGTAGTCTGCGTACGATCTGAAAGCAGGCAGCTGCCATGCCGTGTGCGGCGAGTCGACGCGCTTCGAGCTGCGCCGGCCGCCGAGCTGCTTGATCCATCGATACTCGATTCCCGCGCGCTGGAGCGACCCGGACAGTTCTGCCTGGTTGAACTGCGGCCATCGCTTCGAGCTGGGGAATGATCGCACGTCGGCCACCAGCGCGATGCGATGCTCGCCGAGCAGTTCGAGGAATCGCTCGATCGGATGCGTCGAGTGTCCGATCGTGAAGATCAGCGCTGGCTTATTGCGCGCTGGGGGCGTCGGCTGCTTTCTCCAACTGCGAGGTTTTGATCTTCGCGTCGCTTTGATTCGCGACGGCGACGACGATCATCGAATCGGGATGCAGATATTTTTTCGCTACCGCCAGCACGTCGTCCTTGGTGACTGCTTCGATTAGCTTCGGATACTGCTCCGCGTAGTCGAGGCCGAGGCCGTAAAATTCGACCTGCACCATGAACGACGCGATCGCGCTCTGCCGCTCGATTCCCAGCGGAAAACTGCCGATGAGAAATTTCTTTGCGCCGTCCAGCTCGGCGTCACTGACCGGCTTCTCCTGGATCTCGCGCAGCTGCTGCAGGATCAAATCGATCGCCTCGTTCGAGCTCTGGTTCTTGGTTTGCAGCGCGATCTCGAACGCGCCCTGGAACTTGCCCGGCTCGAAGCCGCTGTCGACCGAGTAGGCGAGGCCATGCGCGCTGCGCACGACCTTCACCAGCCGCGACGAAAATCCGCCGCCGCCGAGGATGTAGTTCATCACCTTGAGCCGGTAAAAATCCGGATTCGAGCGCGCGACTCCCGCCGAGCCCATGATGATGTTCGCCTGCATGACGTCGCGATCGATCAATTTCACGCCGAGGCCCGGCGCCAAATTGATCGGCGGCGGCTCTTGCTGAGGCTCGACCGTGCCCGCGAGGCCGGCCAGCGATTTCTCAAGTGATGCTTTAACTTCGTCCGCGCTCACGTCGCCCGCCACCGCGATGATCGCGTTGCCGAGCTTGTAGTAGTCGCGGTAAAAGCCGCGCACGTCGTCGTTCGTGAGCTTGCCGACCGAGTCCGACGAGCCGGCGCCCGGGTGCCCGTACGGCCGGTCGCCGAACAGGTCTTTGGTGAATTCCACGTCGGCGGTGTAGCCCGGCTGCTCTTCCGCCGCCTTGATTTCCGCTACCTGCTCCGCGCGTTTGCGCGCGATATCGTCGTCGCGCAGGCCTGGCTCAGTCAAAATTCCCGCCAGCAGTTGCAGCGTCTCGCCCTGGTACTTCTTCAGCGTCGTCATCCCGGCGGTCGCGTAGTCGCGTTCGGCCGACACCCCGACCGAGCTGCCCATGAAATCGACTTTCTGATCGAACTCCGGCGCAGTGAGTTCCTTGGTCCCTTGCGACAGGCATCGCGCCGTCAACTCGGCCAGCCCTTCCTTGCCTTTCGGATCGCGCCGCGTGCCCGCATCGAACTCGATCATCATCGTCATCATCGGCAGGTGATGCTCTTCCGAGACGAGCAGCGTTGCACCGTTGCTGAGCGTCAGCTTCTTGATATCGAGCGCATGCGACGGCGTCGCCGCAGAGACCAGCGCCGCGATTGCGATGACGCTCGCAAAAATTCTCGTATGCTTCGCCGCGCCGCTCATCGCACCACCTCGGCGCTCTCGCCCAGCGCTGGAGAATGGTGCAGTTCGCCGCCGCTAAGTCCGCCGCCGCCATGATTCAGCACGCCGGTCGGCACCAGCACGCCTTCGGTCATGTTCGACGCGAGCAGGTAAGTCTTGGCGACGCGCTGCACGTCGGCCGCGGTCACCTTGTCGATGCCGTCCAGGTATTTGTCGACCAGGTGGTAGTCGCCGAGCATTTCGTAGACACCGAGCATCTCGGCTTCGCGCATGACCGAGTCCTGTCCGAAGACGAATTGCGCCGCTTCAAGATTTTTGGCCTTCTGCAATTCCTCCGCGCCCACCGGATTGTCGCGCATCGCGGCAATTTCCTTTTCGACTTCGGCCTGCGTGTCCGACGCCTTCACGCCCGGCCGCATTTGCGCCGACACGACGAACAGCCCTGGATCGAACGACGTCATGTCGTAGCCGGCGCCGATATCCACCACCATCTGCTTTTCCACCACCAGCTTTTTGTACAACCGCGAGCTCTGCCCGTCGCTCAGAATCTCCGACGCGATCTCGAGTGCGAACGCGTCCGGACTGCTCAGATTCGGCACGTGATAAGCCTCTTCGAACGCCGGCAGATTCGCCGCATGCTGCAGCTCGATCCGCCGGGTGCCCGTTTGCGGCGGCTCGACCTCCGTCACCGGCGGCGCCTTGGGACCGTTCTTGATTCCGGCGAACGCCTCGCTGATTTGCTTCATTACCTGGTCGCCGTTGAAATCGCCGACCGCGACGATCAGCGCGTTTTGCGGCGAGTAATAAATCTTGTGATACGCCATCGCGTCCGCCAGCGTCAGCCCGTCGACGTCGTGGAACCATCCGATCACCGGCCAGTGGTACGGATGCGCCACGTAGGCCTGTGCGCGGACCATCTCGTCGAGCGCGTCCTCCGGATTGTCGTCCGTGCGCAGCCGCCGCTCCTCGAGCACGACGTGCTTCTCCTTGTCGAAATCCTTGGGCTCGAAGTTGGCCATCCGATCGGCTTCGAGCGTGATCGGCACGTCGATATGGTCCTTGTTGATCGTTTCGAAATAATCCGTGAAGTCCGATTCGGTGAACGCGTTATCCTCGCCGCCGTGCTGCTGGATTATTTGCGAGAACTCCTCGGGCCCGACCTTCTTGGTGCCTTTGAACATCAGGTGCTCGCACAGATGCGACAGCCCGGTCTTGCCGAACTGCTCGTTGCGCGAGCCGACGCGGTAGAAAACGTTGAAGGTCGAGACCGGAGCCTTGTGATTTTCCAACACCAGCACGCGCAGTCCGTTGGGCAGCGTCTGGGCTTTGACCGCATCGGAGAATCCCGCGCGTGCGGGCGCCGCAGCAGTCAGACACAGGAGAGAACAGAGCGCCGCCACCGAGGCGAGACGGCGATGATTGCCAAAGATCGTGATGCGCATAGGGTAAGATCATTGTAAGTCTGCCGCTAAGCGCCAAGTCAAGGAATTAAAGTTGGGGCGCAGCATCCAGCGTCCGAAACCAAATTGCATCCTTACACCGGTCTTTGCCACAATCATTTCACGACGATGCCTGAAGTTGCAGAAAAAGCGCAGGACCTCTTCGAAATAAAGGGCGTGCTGACGAAGTTCATGCGGATGCTCTTTCCGCTTGAGTTCCGCATCGACTCGATGGCCAACAGCGCCCCGATGCTGCCGTTTCACTATCCGCTCCTGCCCGGCGAGATGATCTATCTGCCCGAGCGGCTCGAACCGTTCGGCACGCGCGGCGACGCCTACATCTACTACTTCGTCACCACCGCGCATCTGGCGGCGCGTCACGACTTCGGCACCTTCAAGCTCAAGCTCGCCGATATCGCGGGCTTCGAGGAGCGCGGCGAGACGGGCGTCGAGGCGATCGACAGCTTCGTCGCGTCGTTCGAGGACCCCGGTCTCGCGGGAGCGCTGATGCGGCTGGCGGAGTCGGCGCGAATCGACGCCGAGCTGGCGCGGCGTTATCGCGGACTCGCACCGCGCATCGCGGGCCTTAATCGATCGCTGCTCGAAAGGCTCCATCCCGAGTCACTGAGCACGATGCTGGTGCGCGCGGCTCTCGATCTCGAGGCGTCGGGCGAAACCCTCGACTCGCCGCTCGTGCTGATGGCGGCGCGTCACTTCGCACCCGTGCGCGCGCAGGGCGCCGACGTGATGACCAGCGTGCGCCAGGTCAGCGCGCTCTACAATTGGCTCCAGGAGCTGATTCGGCAGGCGCGCGAGCGCGGCGAAGGCGATCCGCTCACCGAAGAAGAAGCGGAGCGGATGCGCAACGACCTGATCAAAGGAATGAAAGGATCGGAGTCGCAGACCGCCAGCGAAGGCGAGGACGGCGAGCAGGGTGACGGCGCCGGCGAGACCGATCAGAACGTGCAGATGGACGTCTCGGGCAAGCAGTCGAAGGGCGGACAGGGCAGGGCGCTCTCGCCCGAAGAATTGCGCAAGCTCATCGAGCAAGGCGCGGAGATCAAACCGTCGCAGGGCGACGGCAGCGCCGACGGCGACGGCATGTACCTGACGCAGCTCACCGGCAAGCAGCTCAGCGAACTCGAGCAGATGCGCGAGCAGCTCGGCGAGGTCGGCTCCGTCACCGGGCAGGGACGCCTGATGATCGGCCGCGGCCGGCAGGACTCGTACTACGCGTACGACGAATGGGATTATGTGCTGAACGACTACCGCCGCAACTGGTGCCGGCTGCGCGAAATTCCATTGACCGGAGACGAGGGCGATTTTTACGAGAACACGCTCCTTCGCTACGCCGAGATGCTGCCCGGCGTGCGGCGCAATTTCCAGCGCATTCGCCCGGCGTCGTATCGGATGGTTCGCGGACTCGAGGACGGCGAGGAAATCGATATCGATCGCACCATCGAGGCGCGAGTTGCGCGCCTGATGGGCGAGACGCCCGACGGCCGTTTCTACAAAGCGCGCAAGAAAGAAGCGCGCGACGTCGCGACGCTGTTCCTGCTCGATATGTCGGCGTCGACCGACGAGCCGGTCCATCGCGAACCGCGCAAGCATACCGACGATGACGACACCGACGACTGGATGAAGGCATGGCAGCGGCGTCCGCAGACCGCCAACCGCCCGCGCCGCATCATCGACGTGAACAAGGAAGCGCTGGTCATCATGGCGCAGGCGCTCGAGGAAATCGGCGACGCGTACGCGATCATGGGCTTCTCCGGTCACGGCCGCGACAACGTCGAGTTCTACGTCATCAAGGAATTCGATCAGGAACTGAGTGACGAGGTGAAGGCGCGCATTGGCTCGGTCGAGCCCAAGCGCTCGACCCGGATGGGCGCGGCGATTCGTCACGTGCGCGAAAAATTCAAGGACGTCGCCTCGCGCGCCAAGCACATGATCCTGCTGAGCGACGGCTTCCCGCAGGATTTCGACTACGGTCACGACCGGCGCTCGAACGCCTACGGCATCCAGGACACGATGGTCGCGCTGAAGGAACTCGAGCTGGCGGGCGTGCTGCCGTTCTGCATCACGGTCGACAAAACCGGCCACGACTACCTGCGCCAGATGTGCCAGTCGTCGCGCTACCTGGTAATCGAAGACATCGCGTCGCTACCGCGCCAGCTCCCGAAAATCTACGAACAGGTAATCCGTTGGTAGTTGCGCCCGGCGAAATTAATTCGCGTTTCGTTCTCCTGAACTAATGAATGTTTCACGTGAAACATTTTGCGTTTTACCGCAACAGGCACGGACCGTTTTCGACGATCGCTTCGAAATTCGACGCCAATTGGGCTAGCGGGCAGTAGCGACGCGCAGATCGCGTCCCGTCATTTCGGCAGGCGCTTTCACTCCGAGCATCGCGAGCAGTGTCGGCGCCACGTCCGCGAGCGTTCCGCCGTCTTTGAAACGTCCCGCGAACTTGGGATCGTACAGAATGAGAGGGACCGGGTTAGTGGTATGCGCCGTGTGCGCCTGCCCGGTCGCCGGGTCCGCCATGAATTCGGCGTTGCCGTGATCCGCCGTGATCAGCGCGACGCCGCCGCGCTTCTCGAGCGCGTCGATCACGACGCCGAGCGCCGCGTCCGTCACCTCGACGGCGGCCACCGTCGCGTCGTACTTGCCGGTGTGGCCGACCATGTCGGGGTTGGCGAAGTTCATCACGATCACGTCGAACTTGCCGCCCGCGATTTCCTCGGCGACGCGCGTCGCGATAGCCGCGGCCTTCATTGCGGGCTCCAGGTCGTAGGTCGCGACCTTCGACGACGGAATCAGCGCGCGCTCTTCGAGCGGGAACGCTTTCTCGACGCCGCCGTTCAGGAAGTAGGTGACGTGCGCGTATTTCTCGGTCTCGGCGACGCGCAGATTTTTCAATCCCGCATGCGCCAGCACTTCGGCCAGCGTGTTGCGCACGTCCTCGGGACCGAACGCCAGCGATAGTGCGAACGATCGATCGTACTCGGTCATGCACACGTAACCGACCTTCGGGACGCGCGGGCGGCGGAACTCTGAAAAGCCGGCGAGCGCGATTGCGGCCGTCATCTCGCGCGCGCGGTCGGCGCGGAAGTTGAAGCAGATGACCTCGTCACCGTCCGCCATCGGCGCCGGCGTGCCGATCACGTGCGGCTCGACGAACTCGTCGCTCTTGCCCGCGGTATACGATTTCTCGACCGCCTCACGCGCGCTCGACGCCGGCTGCCCTTGGCCTTCGACGATCGCGCGCCACGCGCGCTCGATTCGATCCCATCGCTTGTCGCGATCCATCGCGTAGTAGCGCCCGATGACCGTCGCGATTCGGCCGCGTCCGAGTTGCTTCAGCTTCGCCTCGAGCTGATCGACGAAAGCGAGCGCCGAGCGCGGCGGCTTGTCGCGTCCGTCGAGCACTGCATGAACCGCAATCTGTGTTGCGCCGTTAGCCGCGGCGACTTCGAGGATCGCGTTGAGGTGATCAATATGACTGTGCACGCTGCCGTCGGAGAGCAGACCCCAGATATGCAGCGTGGTGCCGAGCCCGACGGTCTTTTTGATCGCATCGACAATCGTCGCGTTGCGCGCGAACGCTCCGCTCTCGATCGCTTTCGTGATTCGCATCAGGTCCTGGTAGATGACGCGCCCCGAGCCAATGGTCAGATGCCCGACTTCTGAATTGCCCATCACGCCCGGCGGCAGGCCCACCGCTTCGCCCGACGCGTCGAGCTCGGTGTGCGCCTGCGTCGCGTAGAGCCGATCCATCACCGGCGTCTTCGCCGCCGCAATCGCATTGGACGCGCCGCTCTTGCTGACCCCCCATCCGTCGAAAATTACCAGCGCTGCAACCGGCGGCCGCGTCGCCATCAGGATTTCCCGCGCTTGAATGCGGCGGCGCCGGGATACTGCGCTTTGCTGCCGAGCTCTTCGGCGATTCTCAACAGCCGATTGTATTTCGCGTTGCGCTCGGACCGGCTCATCGATCCGGTTTTGATTTGTCCCGCGCCGGTGGCGACGACCAGATCGGCGATGGTCGTGTCCTCGGTCTCGCCCGAGCGATGCGAGATCACGCTGGTGTATCCGGCCGCGCGCGCCATCTCGATCGTGGCGAGCGTCTCGCTCAGCGTGCCGATCTGGTTGAGCTTGATGAGGATCGAATTGGCGACGTGCTCGTCGATTCCGCGCTTGAGAAACTTGGGATTGGTGACGAAGATGTCGTCACCGACCAGCTGCGTTTTCGCGCCGAGTTCGCGCGTCAGAATTTTCCAGCCCGCCCAATCGTCTTCGGCCAGCGGGTCCTCGAGCGAGATGATTGGATATTTCTTGAGCCACGCCGCGTAGAGCTCGACCATCTGTGCGGCGCTGCGCGAGCTCTTGTCTCCGCGCGCGAATACGTACTTGCCGTCTTCGTAAAATTCGCTCGAGGCTGGATCGAGCGCGATCGAAACGTCCGCCCCGGGACGGTAGCCCGCCTTCGCGACTGCCTCGAGTATCAACTCGATCGGCTCCTCATTGCTTTTGAGATTCGGTGCGAACCCGCCTTCATCGCCGACGTTGGTGGAATGCCCGAGTTTTTTCAGCACCGCGGCGAGCGCGTGAAAGACTTCCGATCCCATGCGGACCGCTTCGGCGATATTGGGCGCACCGATCGGCATGAGCATGAACTCCTGCATATCGACGTTGGAGTCCGCATGGCGCCCGCCGTTGAGCACGTTCATCATCGGCACCGGCATCACGCGCGCGTCGGGATTGAGATAGCGGTAGAGCGGCACGCCGTTGGCCGCAGCAGCCGCGTGCGCATTCGCGAGCGATACGCCGAGAGTAGCGTTGGCGCCGAGCTTCGATTTGTTCTCGGTGCCGTCGAGCTCGATCAGCGTGCGATCGATGGCGCTCTGATTGGCCGCGTCCGCTCCCTTCAGCTTGGCCGCGATCGTCTGGTTGATGTTGGCGACCGCTTTCAGCACGCCCTTGCCGCCGTAGCGTTTCGAGTCGCCGTCGCGCAGCTCGAGCGCTTCATGAACGCCGGTCGATGCGCCCGAGGGCACCGCGGCGCGGCCGAGAGCGCCGCCGCGAAGCCGCACGTCGACTTCGACTGTGGGGTTGCCGCGCGAGTCGAGAATCTCGCGCGCTTTGATCTCTACGATTTCAGTGGATGCCGCCATCGACTCATCCTCACCGCGTTTTGCGGAAGTCCCGCATTCTAAAGCAGGCTGGCCCGGCTGTCACGCAGGCTGGCCGCCGGGATTTTGCGCGCGGTAGTAGGCAATCGGTCCAAAGAAAATTTTTCCGCGCGACACTTCCCTTGCATCGACGAAGCCTGCCTCGTCCATGATTGAGGTCATGCGCCCCTCGATTCGCTCTGCGACCGCTCCGCCGCGATGGACCAAGAGGCCGTGCTCCGGTGCTTTTGAGTGGGCCCGATGCGCGCGCACGAAATCGAGCAAGTGAAGCGAGGCGCCGGCTTTCAGCACGCGGCGAATTTCGGCAAGGGTCGCGGACTTCTCGTCCGCGGTCAGGTGATGGAACATGAACGATGAAAAGACGCGGTCGAACGAAGCGTCGGCATACGGCATATGGTCCGCGAATCCGCGATCGAACTCGATTGCGAGTCTGGCGCGATTCGCCTTGCGCTTGCAGACCGCCAGAGCGTCCGGGTCCGGATCGATCCCGACGACATTGGCCGCGGGATGCAGCTTCTTGATCAGGACCGCCATCGTTCCGGTACCGCATCCGATATCGAGCACGCGAAATCCGGATTTGATCTGCGCCTGCTCGATCAACGGTCGCTTGGTCGCATCGGCTCCGAACAACCACAGAAACGGATCGTAGAGCGGCAGCAGCCAGCGTTTTCCAAACGCGGGAATAAAACTTCGCTCGGCATCGTCCATCACTCCGGCGGTTGGCATCGGTCTAACTCCTTCATCTTGCGGCGGATAAGTGGCGCACCGGAATTGTTGTCTCGACGACGACGCCTCGTTTGAGCTCGACTCGAAATGCGCGCGCTTTCGGACGCGATGAAACTACCTCCTTCAGTCGCGTGCCGACAAAATGCGCCGCGGCGCCGTCGTCGAGTGCGAGGGTCGACGGGAAACCGCGCTTGCTCAATCGCAGCAACACCGGCCGCCGTTCCTTT
>Ga0209655_10000340_pt1 | contig 17707 bp, 15 predicted proteins | sample BogFormECP03_OM2_FD_188236 | JGI IMG/M metagenome (GOLD analysis project Ga0209655, IMG submission 188236) | Bog forest soil microbial communities from Calvert Island, British Columbia, Canada - ECP03_OM2 (SPAdes) (version 2) | ecosystem: Environmental > Aquatic > Freshwater > Wetlands > Bog ...
CCAAAATCGTTCTGGCTCCATCGGAGTTTGTGAAGAGTGACGACTCAATATCGAGAACGTCGGGAAGTTCTCGCAGAGAGGTTGCGCCCTTTACAGAAACGGGTTCGCTCATGCGAAGCAAGAGGTGTTCTCTGCCGCCCATTGCCATACCCCTATCCTGAGATGGCCGAATGAGTACGGCATGAAAAACGAGGAGATTCATTTTCCCGCGCTGGATGGAGTCACGGTGGAGGGCTGGTTCATTCCCGCCGCCTCAGATCGCGGAGAGTTTTACTTGGAACGGTGCCAGTGTTCGTGCAAACACCGCCTACCACACTCCGCGCCTGCGCAAGCGCGACCCGCTTTCCCTTTTTGACGCCAGAGATTGTGGCTCGTTGTCCAGCAGGGCCGGAGCCTATTACAAGTAGGTCATAGGTATTCATGTTGTTTCGAGGTCCTCCGAAAATCAGAACTGGTGTTCAAGCTTGCGTGTCATGTGCTTGTGTCCTCCTACCGCCAATCAACCATTGGTCGGCCCGGATACGGCTTACGAGCGACGATGCAATTCGCTCTGAGACTGTGGAAAGATCTTGTAGATCTGGTTCCGTCTCGATCCGCTCAGACCAGATCTGAAATCCATCTGCAGGATCAACAACCCTGGAGGTAATGCGCAATAAGTTGTTATGCTCGCGCACCGTACCTTCGAATACAATCTGAACATCCAGCTTTCGGGCCAGAGAACGAATGTCCATAGCTTTCGCGACGAGTGGCGCTACTGAACTTGCGGCGGTCACGCGAATCCCATTGGTGCGCGCCAGTTCGTGAATCAAGTCATCGGTGATCAGTTGAGCACAAACACCAGACGAGGCGCTGCCGGAAGCGTCTAAGAAAGGCAGAACCGCTATGCGGATGCCGTCTCCACCAGTGAAAAAGTCACGGGGAGCGGCTTCTGTGGCAATAAAGTTCACACGTCTATGTTGATTTCGGAACATAGGCACATAGCTGCCGGGCCGATAGAAGATAGAAAGTGAGTTGTTCTTGCCAACGGATTCGTAGTATTCCTTCAATTTACTTCGCAGCCTGCGAGCTTCACCGCGCACAATCGAGTCCTCACTGGGCCGATAGGAACTCGGGCGGTCGTACACCTCAGTGCCGATCAGATACTCCTTCAGCATCTCCCCTTCGCCTGCCAACGTTTTCTCCACAGTGAACCGAAGAAATCGGCCTAGTCGGTCAGATTGAACAAATATCGAATTCTCCAGAATTTTAGAGAGCTCATCACGAACGGCGTCTTCGGAGATCGTCTCATTGCTCTTGGGTTCGCTCGCAAGGAAACCTTTTTCTATCACATGTGGATTGGCGAGGCCGTTTCGAACTCCAGAGTAGCCCACCGAGGGTCTGAATACCGCTTTTACTCCCTCCGAATCCGGGCTCTGCTGGTCATTTGCATCAGCTGCATCAAACATCTTTGCTTCCCCCTGTTCCTTTTGTTCGTCCCTCGGACGTATTCCTATCGGCCGTCTCTCTGGTGACCCATTCACGGATGTAAGCTGGACTGTTTCTAAGTTCGACTCCGTGAAACACGGCTGGGTGTTCCGGGATACGCCAGTCTATGATGCCGCTGCCGCCGACCGCCACTGGCAGACAATGTTCGCACTGTTCGACGCGACACTCAAGCATTAACACCGGTGTTGTGGTGGAAGAGAGCGGGACGCGAATAGACCGATTAGAAGTCTACGAGGGCGAGTTTATCTCCAGCGCTACTTGGCATTTGCTCTAGGGTTCGCCGGCAGTCTCGCCCTGCTGCCCGTCAGCCGTTTGCCAACTGGAATCGGGATTGTATTTCTTCACGGCTTTAGTGAGAATATCGGTCTTCTTGCCGAGATCTTTCTGTAACACCACTCCATCCTGGTTCACGATGAAGGTCATGACGCCGGAGGACCTGTAGTCCGCCGGATAGGCAAGGAAAGCGAAACCCTCCGTCATCTTGCCGTGGACAATGTAAGATTGCGCGCCGCCCTGGGCATTTTTTCCCTGCTTCGTCAGGATATGGAAATAGTAACCACGGTAAGGGGTGGGAGGCCCGGCCTGACCCTTTGCGTAGCCCTCGGCGACGGCCGACGCTACCAACGGGCCGATTGGACTCTGGGGTTCGCCATTGGCGACCTTCCAATAAAGGCCGTTGTGCTGGCCTTCGTCGCTGAAAATCCTCCTTGCGTACTCGTCGTGCTGGCTGGAGCGATATTCCTTTTCGGACGCCACGAGTTCTTGGCAAACGCGAATCGCGGATATTTCATTGCGGCCAATGCGGCGGAACAAGATTTCCTTTGCGCCTGCCTCGGTATCGAAGAACCACGAGTTATTTTTGTTGACCAGTGGTATGGGTATGGGCCAGTTTCTGGCGCCAATAATTAAGGTAGTGGTTCCATCCGGCTCTTTTGCCAGGCGATGCATTTCCTTATATTTCTCGACGAAATTAGCCCGGCTCTGGGCGTCTTCGGTATCATCGCCGGACCTGACGATTCGCTTATTGTCAGGTCCGAAGATATCGAGCAGTTCCTTTTCGTTGTTACTCTGTAGTGCCGTGAACAGTGCAATGCTGGCTTCTTCAGGCGATGAAAATGTCTTCTGGCCCGCCTGCTGAGCCATGGAACGGCTGGGAAAGCACCCCGCCAAAAGGATTGCCAGTGCTGCGAGTTGCGAAAGGCGGGTGCAATGAGATGTATCGATGTTCAATTGTTTTCTCCGCATAGGTCGATTCTCCATTTCAAATCTTTTCAAGCCAGGGAAATAACGAAGCGCAGTCATCGTCGCCCGCCACCGCCGTGGAACCCTCCGCCTCCACCAAAACTTTCGCTTCCGCGTGACGAAAAGCCCCTTTCCTCGCCACCGTGGTCGTAACCGCTGAAGGCGTTCGAGCGGATACCGCTTTCACCGCGGGGTTCTGCATATCCTCGAGCAGCTCTGGTGTCTCCATTGAAAGGCTGGGGAGGTTCAACGGGATGGTTGTCACTCTCCCGGTGGTCGATATGCTCAACTCCACCCCGGTTGTAGGCGTTCCGGCTATAAAACGTGGTGCTACTGGATTGGAACCTGTTGTGGTCATAGAGCACCGACCGGCCACGCCAATCGACGCCCCAATGATTCCAGCCCCATCCATAGCCTCGGTGCCAACCGATTCCGAAGTGGGCGCCAAAGTAAGGGTTTGGGCCGCCGAACCAGATTCCGGGATACGGATACCACCCCGGCCAGGCCGCGACGGGATCTCCATAAACCACCCACGGATCGTACGCCGGGACGTATACATCATCCGGGTCGGCAGGCTCAATGGTGATGTTCGAGTCTTGGGTCGTGACCGTCTCCTGCGGATCGGACTGAAGATTGCCGGCCGCCTGCGCTTCCTGGCGCATAGCCTGCACCGCAGCCATCACGTCCGATTGCTGGTTGTAATAAGCGTCGCCTAAGGCCGACGTCCAGGAGAGGTTCTTGTCCATGTTTCCAAGTACGGATGGAAATGCAATGAGGGCCTTGATGCTCGGGTCCCAAGGTTGCTGGTCCACAGCTTGTCCCAAAGCTTCGCCCTGCAAAGCAGGATGCGCTTGCACCCATCTGTCGGCTTCGACCACTTGTTCGGGATAAGTGGTCGCGGCCAGAATCTGCGACAAAAGCGAATCCGGATAGAGCGCAATGGTCGCAACCAACTGCTGTAGCTGCCCGGGACCCTGTTGCACATCTTGCTGTTGCGGAGGTACGTCCTGATCCTGACTGGCGAGAAGGCTTTGAGGCGAAATAGCGAAGCACAGAGCCCACAACAACAGGGAAACCAGGTTCTGCTTACCTGATCGATGGATTAAGAACCCAGCGGCACGCCGGAAAATATTCATGTTTTTGAGGCTCCTCTGTGTGTTAAGGCGGCGGACATGGCTGCTTACTTCACCAATTCGTCGGCGTAGCGGATAGGAATCCTTTTCGGGCAGCATCACTCGGCCATTTCCAAGATCATTGACGATTTTTCTGCGGAAAATTGTTTCGTCGTCTTATCGATTGAGAGTGGAAGTCGGAGAGAAGCAGCAAACAGAAGAGCGTGGAGCACGCAAAGCAGAACGAAGGCCGCAGCAAATGCGCTTGAGAGGGAGACAGGGGAATGTGCCAACTTTAACCTCCATCCCAGGAAGGTTGCGCAGAGCGTCGTCATCGTCGGTCCTCCAAGACGCATCACGATGGTCAGAGAGGTGGTGGCCATCGGCAGGTCACGTTTTTTGACCGAAGCGTATGCGGCGGAGATGGAAGGGATCCCCACCCCGCTCAGCCCTGCGCCCCGCACGAAAAGAGCACATGCGAGTACTGCGACACTCAACCCGTGACCGGTGAGCCAGATAAACGGCAGCGTCCCCACGAGAGCTAGAAATGCTCCGCCGGCAGATACCTTGCGGATACCGAATCGCTGCGTAAGTGCTCCCATCCACGGATAAGAACAGATCATGCCCAATCCAAGAGGAGCCAACAGCCATCCGGTCGCACTTGGGGAGCGGCCACAGGCGCGGATCAGATAGATCGGAATCAGCATCTGACCCGCAAACGAGATTCCGTTCGACACAAACTGCGTGACCGTAGCGGCAGCGAAGGTCTTGCCCCTGAATAATCGAAGGTCGATTAGGGCCCGATCTCCGTTGCGAGCTGCCGCCTTGAAGAACATCGCAAGCAGAACAACAGAGAGCGCCAGAGTGATCTGGCCGATGCGCTCACCCATGTGGTCCGAACCATACAGGAAGAGCACAAGGCCGGGAGAGAGCAGCGCAAACCCAACCAGGTCGAGGTCCCGTTGCCTAGTCTCTTCGCGGTCCTTCGGCAGGAAGAGAATGGCCAGTACGATGGCCAATGCGCCGACCGGCAGGTTGATGAGAAAGAGCCAGCGCCAGGACGCATGTTGCAGAATCGCGCCGGCAATCACCGGGCCGAGCAGCGGCCCCAGCAGAATTGGCACAGCCGCGTAGCCCATGAGGCGCGCCATGTGTCTTCCGGCGACGCGCGCCACCATCATCTGCGCCATCGGCGCCATCAGACCGCCGCTCATGCCTTGCAGGATGCGAAACCCGATCAGCGCGTTCGCCGACCAGGCCAAGCCGCACAGGGCTGAGGAGAGCGTGAACGCGGAGAAGCACCAGAGGTAGAGAGCCTTGGCTCCAATCCGCTCGACCAGCCAGCCGTTCAGAGGAAGCATGAGAGCAAGCGCGAGGAGATAGCCGCTCGTGACCCATTGAATCGCCGTGAGGCTGCTGTGCAGCTCCACGGCGAGCGTGGCGAGCGATACGTTGACCACCGTCGCATCGAGCTGCGAAAGAAAAGAGCCAATCACAGCAACCGACGTGATCTTCCAGACCAGCGGGTCTAGCCGGTCGGATTGTTGAAGTTGCTCAGGCAAGCTCATTTCTGTCTATTTCCAACCACCGCCCAGCGCTTTATAGAGCTGCACCAGGCTCTGGTACTCGTTGTTTCGCGCCTGTGCCAAGGTGAGTTCCGCAGTGAACAGAGACCGCTGGCTATCAAGGACAGAGAGATAGGTTGCGGTCCCGCCTTTATAGAGCATGAGCGACACCTTGACTGATTCCTCAAGATCCTTCACGGACTGTTCCTGGCGCTCGCGGACTGAGTGGTATTTGTCATAACCAATCAGCGCGTCAGAGACGTCGCCGAAGGCTTGCCGAATCGTCTGCTGGTAGCCGATTAGAGCCTGCCGCTCTTGTGACTTGGCGTAACGCAGGTTGTTGCGCAGTGCGCCACCCTCGAAGATCGGCTGGGAGAGTCCCGCTGAATAGCTTCCGATTCCCAGCGGAGCCGGGATACTCTGGGTGCCAAACTGGCTATGCCCAAATGCCGCACCTCCCGAGCCGAGTAGTGAGATTTGCGGAAAGAACATCGCCTTGGCGACGCCGATATTGGCATTGGCAGCAACCAGGCTCTGCTCCGCTTCGCGGATATCTGGCCGGCGCTCGAGCAGTTCCGAGGGCAGCCCAGCGGGTAACTGCGGAGGCAGAGTCTCGCTCCAGGTCCAGCCATCCGGAGTCTCAATGCCCAGAGCCTGTCCGCGAGAAACGTTGCCTGGATACTTTCCCAACAAGATGTTGATCGCGTCCTCGGTCTGGCCGATCTGTCGCTCTAGATCCGGGATCTGCGCATTCGCCGTATCGAGCACTTGCCGGGCCTGGAGCACGTCGAGCGTCCTGGCTACGCCGTGCTGGAGGCGCAACTGCGTTAGCTTGAGGGAATCCTCCTGGGTCCGCACGGTGTTTTTCGTGATCTGAAGCTGGAGGTCGAGGTCGCGAAGCAGAAAATAGTCACTCGCCACATCGCTTACGAGCGTCAGGATTACGGTCTGTTGTGCGTCCTTGGTGCCGAGAAGTTGAGCCCGGGCTGCTTCGGTCGCGCGTCGATAACGCCCGAACAAGTCCACCTGAAACACAACGTCTCCGGCAAGCGAAAAAATGTTGGACTTGAGTTTTTCATCCTCCTTTCCGCCGCTGAAGCTCGGATTGAGTGAAACCTGCGGAAACTCATTCGAGCGGGCGATGCCGAGCTGAGCTCTTGAGGCAGTGACCCGCTCGACCGCCAGTTGCACATCGTAATTTTGCTTCAGCGCCGTTCGGATCAGTTCCTGCAATTGAGCGTCGTGGAACACTTGCCACCAGGGCAGATCGGCGAACGATGCGGCTTGTGGTTGTGTCTGTTGCGATGGATCGAGGCCGTGGAAAGCCGGAGGCGCCTGCACGGGCGGCCGATGATAGTTCGGTCCGACCGCACAGCCGGAGAGCATAGAGACCGACAGGAGAAGGATCCATGCGGATCTTGTGTCGAATCTGTTTTGGAATCCATTACGCATCTTGCTTACCCTCCGCGATTGCACCGTGCTGCGGGGCGAGCGCCGTGACGCGCGATGGATCCGCCGGAGACCATCGCTCCACGAAATAGAAAATCGCGGGAACAAAGAATCTGCCGATGAAGGTCTCCGCTACCATGCCTCCGATCACCGCCGTTCCCATGATCTGGCGTGCTACAGAGCCCGCTCCGGAAGCGGTCCAGAGCGGCACGCAACCGAGAATAAAGGCGAGCGCGGTCATCATGAGAGGCCGGAAGCGAAGCCTCGCCGCGGAAAGTGCGGCATCAGCGATGGACATACCACGCTCGTAGTCCTCCTTGGCAAACGCAACGATCAGAATCGAGTTTTTCGCGGCCAGACCGATGAGCATTACCAGGCCAATCTGGGCATAGACATCGTTTTCCATTTGAACCATGTACGCAGGCTCAAAGAGGCCGAGCACGACGCGACGCAACCAGAGCGCGGCGAGGGCGCCGAATACCGCGACCGGCGTGCTGAGCAACACGCTAAAAGGCACTGTCCAGCTTTCATAGAGAGCTGCCAGGATTAAAAAAACGAACAGAATCGAAAATCCGAAAATGACCGAAGGCGGCATTCCCTCCCGCGACTTTTGCTCCTGGTAAGACATGCCGATGTAGTCGAAGCCCATTTCGCGCGGCATCGTCTGCTTGAAAACATCTTCCAGGGCCGCGGTTGCCTGATCGGAGCTGTAACCGGGCGCAGCGCTCGCATTGATTTGCGCGGACCGGTACTCGTTGTAGCGCATGGTGAACTCAGGGCCGGAACGAGTCTCAAATTTTGCCAGCGCGGAAAGGGGCACCGTCTGCCCCTGGCTGTTGCGCACATAGAATTGCCCAAGATTGTCAGTCGTCGCCCGGTAAGGCGCCTCAGCCTCCACATACACCTGCCAGGTACGGCCGAAGTCGTTGTAGTAGTTAACGAATAAGCCGCCCATGTTCGCTTGAATCGTGTTGTAAACATCCGTCAATGCCACGCCCTGCTTCAGCACTTTTTCCTTGTCCACATTAATGAACTCTTGAGGCACACTCGGGATAAACGTAGTGCTGACACTGCCGAGCTCAGGCCGCTTGCGGGCAGCCGCTAAGAACCTGGCCAGGTTGTCGGCAAGAAACTTGACATCCTTGCCGGCGCGGTCCTCAAGGACAAACGTAACGCCACCAGCAGTGCCGACTCCCGGTATCGCCGGGGGGGAGAAACTGAAGACCGTCCCATCCGGCAGCTTTTTGAGTTCCGGGTCTAAACGCGCCTTAATGGCTTGATATTGTTCGCTCCGGCTTCCGCGCTCATCCCAGGGTTTCAGCGATACCCAGAAGAAGGCGTTATACGAAGTCCGTACGTAGCTGAGCAGGCTGAAACCTACGACACTTGTGGTGTACTGAACCCCCGGCGTGTTTGCGAGAAGGTCCTCGACCTGTTTTGCGGCCGCGCTTGTACGCTCCAGAGACGCGGCATTGGGAAGCTGCATATTGACGTAGAGGTAGCCCTGGTCTTCATCAGGCAGGAAGCTCGTAGGCAGATGTTTGCTGAAGAACCACGCGGCAACCCCGGCGACTACAAGCAGCACCATCACCATGCCGGCCTTGTGAATCAGGTTGCCCGACAGGCGGACAAAGCTATCCGTGGAGCGCTCAAAGTATGCGTTGAACCAAGCAAAGAATTTTCCGAGCGGTCCGCGGGTCTGCTTCTTGGGCTTGAGGAGTAGTCCCGCGAGCGCCGGGCTAAGCGTGAGGGCGTTAAACGCTGAAAGCATCACGGAGATCGCGATGGTGAGGGCGAATTGCTGATACAGCCTGCCGGTGATACCCGGAATGAAGGCTGTCGGCACGAACACGGAGGCCAGGACTAGAGCAATACCTACGACTGGACCGGAAAGTTCTTCCATAGCTTTTCGGGCCGCATCCTTGGGAGCCAGGCCTTCCTCGATGTGGTGTTGCACCCCTTCGACGACTACGATGGCGTCATCGACCACGAGTCCTATGGCGAGCACCAAGCCGAACATCGAGAGCGTGTTAATGGAGAAACCGAAGAGCGGGAACAGGATAAAGGTTCCAACGAGTGAGACCGGCACAGCTAGTGTCGGAATCAGTGTGGCGCGCCAGTCCTGGAGAAAGAGATAGACGACCAGGATGACCAGCACAATAGCGATCAGGAGTGTCCAGAGAATTTCTTTCATGCCTGCCCTGACCGGGGCCGTCTGGTCGAGGGATATGGCATAATCCATGTCCTCGGGAAAGCGTTGCTTCATCTGGGCCATCAGCTTGCGGACGCCCTCTACTGCTTGAACTGCATTGGTTCCGGGCAACTGGTAAACGGCGATACCGGCAGCGGGCTTGCCATTCAGGCGACAGAGCGTGCTGTAGTCCTGTGTGCCCAGTTCGACTCGGGCGACATCTTTTACCCGAACGATGCCACCATTGGGCTCCTCGCGCACGATGACGTTGCCAAATTCTTCCGGCGACTTCAGGCGTCCCTGAGCCAGCACGGAATAGGTGAATTGCTGGTTCGCAAGGGCAGGCTCTCCTCCGACCTGACCTGCGGGGTTGACTGTGTTTTGCGCCTGGATCGCGTTGGAAATGTCTGTAACGGTGATGCCAAGCTTTGCCAATTGGTCAGGCTTCACCCACAGCCTAATGGCATACTGCCCCGATCCGAAGACCTGGGTCTGGCTGACGCCATACGAGCGCGCGACAGGATCATTCAGGTTGATGTAGGCATAGTTCGCCAGATAATTCGCATCGTGCGTACCATGCGGCGAATATAAGTCGATCAGCATGAGCGGAGCTGTGGTCGACTTTTTGAGAGTGACTCCGTAACTGGTCACCGAGGGCGGCAACTGACCGGTGGCGAGCTGCTCGCGCGACTGCGTGAGCAACAGGTCCGTGCTGGGATCCGTCTTGAGATCAAAATCGACGAGTAACGTCGTTTGCTGGTTCGCGGTGGCGTTCAGCGAGTACATGTAGGTCATGTTGTCGACGCCACTGACTTGCTGCTCGATGGGTACGGCAACAGCTTGCTCGAGAGTCTGCGCGTCCGCACCCGGATAGTTGGCTTGCAGCCTGATCTCAGGAGGGGCGATATTTGGGAACTGCGCTACCGGCAAGGTCGCAATTGTGATCGCACCGACTATGACCGTAAGGATCGAAATCACGATTGCGACGATGGGCCGATTGATGAAGAACTTGGACATAATTCGATTCCCTTTGCGTTCTGTCTAATTAGGCAGCGGTCAGTCGATGTCGCTCTTGTACGGCTTGGTTTTTACGGTCATTCCCGGCCGAAGATTCTGCTGGCCTTCGACGGCCACTCGTTCACCGGGATTCAATCCACCCTGGATAACCCACATCGAATCGGTGCGCTGTCCGACTTGCACGGCACGCATGCTGACGTGGTTGTCCTTGTCGACAACAGCAACTCGATAGCTGCCCTGCTGCTCGTTCACGGCGGCCTGGGGAATGAGCATGGCGTTCTGCTGCTCTCGGATCATGGCGCGGACCTTGCCATACTGCCCGGGGCGGAGAACATTTCCGGGATTCGCAAACAGTGCCGCCAATTGAATTGCGCCGGTATTTTGATTTACCTGTCGATCCGCAAAATAAAATTCGCCCGGATGCGAATATGTGGTTCCATCGGCGAGGATGAGTTGCAGCTTCCAGTGATCCTTGTCCGGGTTCGAGATCCGCTTCTGGAGCGCGAGATACTCCTGTTCGCTGACAGCGAAATAGTCTCTGATGGGATCGACCGTTGAAACTGTAGTCAACACTCCGCTGCTGCTGTTTACCAGGTCCCCCACCTGTGCCTGCGCAACACCGGCAATGCCGTCAATCGGGGAAACAATGCGTGTGAAACCGAGGTTGATGCCGGCGGTTTCGACTCCGGCTTCGCTGACCTGAATTTGAGCCTCCGCAGAAGCAATGGCAGCTTCTGCGGCGAGCACCTGGTTTTTGTTGGCGAGGTTCGTCTGATCTGCATTGTCGAAGTCCTGTTTGCTGACCGCATCGACCTGTGCCAGAGGAGCGTACTTGTCTACATTGAGCTGACTCATCTGCTGGTTCGCCTGGGCTGTAGCGCGTTGCGCCTGGTCCTGAATCAGTTGCGCCTTTGCCTGAGCCAGCTGCGCCTTTGCCTGGTCAAGCGCCGCCTGGAATGGTCGAGCATCGATCTCGAAGAGGAGTTCTCCCTTCCGGACGTAGGACCCTTCCTTATATTTCCGAGTGAGCAGATAGCCGGTGACCTGCGCTTTTACGTCTGCATTCACCTGCCCGGTGAGAGTCCCGATCCATTCTCCATAAACGGGAACGTCTCTCTGCTCGACGGTTGCGACCTCTACAATGGGTGGTGGGGGGGCCTGCACCGAGGCCTTGGCCCCCGAGCGTGTCATGACAATGAGCAGTATGACCGCGAGAACGGCGCCTGATGCCCACACCATGTGCTTCGGTTTCAGAACGGAATCGATGCTCATTTGTTATTTCTCCTGCTCTTGGAACATGGGTCTGCGGGAACTTTCTTTTTCCGCGACTGCCCCATTGGGGCATGGATTGGCTGATTTGCTGTGATCTCCTCGATGAGCCCTTTCATCCACACACCCTCCACGACCAGGCGTGCTCCGGCTTGATACATGGCCGACAGAAGCTCGCGCCCGTAGTCGTCGATACTTGTCAGCTCCCGCAAGTCGACTTCGATTTGTTTTCCTAGGCACGGCGAGGAACGCCAGGCACGTTTGGTTTCTGCTACCCAGAGGCCACAGAGTCTACCCGCCAGTTTCAGGCGGCACGACGTATCATCTTGATCAACGGTGATTCGTAACATTCCAATCCCGGTGTGGCACGCTTCGTGCCAAATGTGCGCGTCCGCTAAATGTCAGGAATGCCTTGGGTTAACCAGGGGAGGCGATGGTCCGCACGCAGCATTGGGCTGGCACGCTGCCATAAAAATGGGCAGATGACCGATTCCCATGAATCTGCCTCTCCGACGTCGTGATCTAATCGGCTGAGTAGCTTATCTATGGAGACATCCCTCGTAACAAATGCCCAGAAAGCAGCGATTTCGTGCGAAGCTCTAGCTTCCCGATACGAAGTTCTCATTCGTCTTGCAGAAGTCATCCGATCGAAGCCGGAAGAGGAGGATCTATTCGAGACCCTGGTAAGCGAACTGCATCAAGTGATTCCATTCGACGGCATAAGTCAACTCGATCCCGGGGCCAATCGAGTCCGCTGGCAGTTCCTGGAACCTTACAAGGAAAAATTAGAGGCAATGCGCGCTGTATCGGCTTTCCCGAGAGATGAAACCCCAGCGTGGTGGGTCTACCGGAATCAGCAGCCGATCATGATCCGGGTGGGGGACGGCGGGACTCATTTTCCGCGGTCGGTTAGCAGGCTCGCCAAGATAGGACTTCGCTCGCTGTATGTACTTCCGCTCAGTACGGCCCACCGGCAGTTGGGAAGCCTAACCTTCGCCAGTCATCTCGACGACGCCTATTCCACCGAGGATCAACGGTTTTTATCACTCGTTGCGGATAAGATTGCGCTTGCCATGGACGATGCCCGTGCGCACCAGCGATTGAGACTGCTTCTGGACATCACCAATCGGATGGTGACGAAGCTGGAGTTGCGCGACCTGCTTCGCGAAATTGTCGCGAGTATCAGGCAGTGCATGCAATGCGACAAAGTAGGCGTGGCTCTCCCGGATCCGGAAGATGGCGAATTACGCCGCTATGTTTCGGATCATGCTGGGTGCGAGGAAATGTCCGTTGGGTCCGTACCCGAACGGAGCAGGATTGTCTTCCGGACAGGCAAGCCCTTGATCGCCACCAGGGAAGAACTCGCCGCTGAGTTCGAGGGCGCAAGCGGGCTCAATTCGCTTTGTGTTTACCCTCTGATCATGCGGGAACGCGTGCTCGGCGTATTCGGTTTGGAAAGCTCGCGCGAGAATGCCTTCACCGAGGATGATCTTACCTTTCTCGGTCAGGTCGCCAATCAGATCGCTATCGCCGTTGAAAATGCTCTCGCCTACGGACATATTTCTGAACTCAAAGATAAGCTCGCGCAGGAAAACGTCTATCTGGAATCCGAGATTCGTAGCGAACTTCACTTTGAAGATATCGTCGGCAACAGCGAACTCCTGCGCGGGGTTCTTAGGGAGGTCGAGACGGTTGCACCCGCCGACTCTACCGTGCTGATCTATGGAGAGACGGGCACAGGAAAAGAATTGATCGCCCGTGCTGTGCACAATCTCAGCTCCCGGAAATCCAATCCGTTTGTGAAGCTGAACTGCGCGGCCATTCCTACGGGCTTGATCGAGAGCGAGTTGTTCGGCCACGAGAAAGGTGCATTCACTGGCGCCATCATTCAGCGCGTGGGCCGTTTTGAATTGGCGAATCGCGGGACAATATTCCTGGATGAGATCGGCGACATTCCGCTGGAACTGCAGCCAAAACTCCTGCGTGTGCTACAGGAGCGGGAGTTCGAACGCCTGGGCAGCACGCGCACCCTTCGCACCGATGCGCGGTTGATTGCTGCGACGAATCGCGATCTTAAGACCATGGTGGAGGAGCAGAGATTCCGGTCTGATTTGTACTATCGGCTGCATGTCTTCCCCATTCGAGTGCCATCGTTGCGGGAGCGGAAAGAAGACATTCCCCTTCTGGTCCGGCACTTCGTTCAGGAATTCAGCCGGCGAAATGGTCGCGTGATCGACACCATCCCTTCTGAGACCATGCAGGCGCTTGTCCGCTATCACTGGCCGGGTAATATTCGAGAGCTTCAAAATGTGATCGAGCGGGCGGTCATTATCTCCCGCGGTCCTGTGCTGAATGTCGCCCTGACAGAACTCGCTCCGGATATGGCTTCGACTTCAACTCCCGTCGCCCCCACTGCCAAATCCGCGACCCATGAGAGCCTTCAGAACATGCTGCAAGAGACGGAGCGCAATCAGATTCTGCGTGCTCTGGAAGAGGCGAATGGAGTGGTTGCGGGACCGAACGGAGCGGCGGCTCGTCTGGGAGTGAAGCGTACGACTCTCCAGATCAAGATGCAGAGGCTTGGGATCCGGATCTCGCGTACTGCAGTTGACGGCCACAAGCAAACTGCGCAATGAGCAGAGCAGGCAGAGGATAAACTCTGAACCGCGTCGGCGCATTGTCGTAACTCTCAAATCTCAATCCGCAGAATTTTCCAAATCCGTCGGGCACGATGGCATCTGGTCAGGTTTCTGGTAGGTTCATTTCCGATGACGGTGTGAGTTGGGGTCCGGGGAGCAATGGAACAGTAAACCAACTTAAGCTGATTTCCCCCCGCAAAAAAGGGCATGAGTTGGATGCGACTAGTGTTTTGGCAACTCGCCAGGACGGCAGAAAATGAAACCTTTTGATTCAACAAAACCAGTTATTCATGCCGAAATTGCCCCGTTGCGTTTGACGTATTCTTCGATCACGACTGTTGCATATTTACCATCGCCAAATTACGGGCATGGCAGGCTGCATGGGCGACCCGCTTTACCGTGCGCCTTGGGAAGAAGGATTGGCGACCGATGTGAGCGGAGTACTGAATCCCCAGGTCAGCGAAAGCGCGATTCTGGTTCGTCCAGAAGACTTGGCTGCGCGAGCCAAGCCCTTGCTGTCTCAAATCGCCCGCGAACTGCTCCAGAACATGGGCAGTACGTCCCCAGATCTTTATCAGACCTTCTTCTTGGGAAACACGACAGGCTTGGCATCGAACCGGGGTGAGATGTCAGGTTTCCAAGTTGACGCAAAGTCGACCTTTCGTCCAAGTGGAAAGTCACCCACCGAAAATCAGTAAACATCGGCGTTTATCTATCTTAGGAAGAGGGCGGCCGTCTCGGTCTCAAGTGTTTACTCTTGAGTTATTTCCGGGTGGCTGACAATACGCCCGGAACCCGAACTCAAGTATGGCTCTACGCGTGGTCCACGCAAGCCGACTTCCCATTACGATCGCGGTTAGCACGCCTGCGGTGCTGTCGTAAACAGCTCCGTTCTTATTGGGTATCAAAGGCAGGATGAGGGCCGCCATAGATCCCACGCAAAGATTTCGGCTTGTACCCGTCGAGGTCCGATATACCGTAACGCTCAGCCGCCTCGGCGGTGATGATCGTTTTTCCAGAGATTGTCAGCAGGTTGGGATCATCATAGAGAGCCCGGATAACGCGGCCGCTCAATTCCGTGCTCTCAAATCCCATCTTCTCCTTGAGCTGCTTGAGGCTCGGATCGGCCTCGATGAGTTGCGTCATGCGTTCCGTGGCAACATATCCAGGCCATAGAGAGATCGCGGCTACGTTGAACGGTGTGAAATGCTCCGCATAGACGGCGGCCAATTTGTCGAGTCCCGCCTTGGATGCGTAGTACGCAGGGTCGTGAACCTTGGCATTGCCATAAAAAGAGATATTCACAATAAGTCCACGCCGCTGAGCGATTAGAAGAGGTGCTGCGTAGTAGGTTGCTACATGATGGCACCGCAGCCCGACATCGATGATGTTGGCCAACGCAACCGGAGCTTCCCAAAAGGGCCTGACGAACATTTTCTCGTTCAGATAAGCGGCATTATTGACCAAGATGTTCAGATGTCCGCTTTCTTGACGGACTCGCTCAAAGAGGGAACGTATTTCCTCATCGACGGATAGATCGCAGGCAACAGCGATCCCTCTGCCTCCGAGACTGTTCACCTCTTCTACCACTTCCTGAATCGTGCCGGGTAAGAGTGCGCCGCCCGGAGAGGTATGGATTCCGCCTGTCTGGCTGCGGCCGGCGATGTAGACCGTGGCTCCGCGTTCAGCGAGTGCGCGGGCAACCCCTTTGCCGATACCGCGACTGCCTCCTGTGACAACTGCTACCAACTCATCGTTCCTGCTCATTTTTGCTTCCTTGCCTCACGCTCTTATCGGCAGAACCGAGAACTGCGGTCGCCATCTTGCCGAGCAATTGTTTGGCTCGATCGAGTTGCGGTTGTCCCGGCGTTTGTCCTACGCAGCTTGATGGCCGGCATGTTGAAGTTCGTCGCAAAATACCTCACCCGATTGATGAATGCTTCCAGATTGGGATCATCGCCCCTTACGCCACCGCCGTTCAAGATGCCATCTCGCATGTCCACGGGAAACGATGAAGACAGATCCCGCCGGGCGACACCAACCACTACGAAGTTCGCTGGCAACAGTCCGGCTTGGTCAAGATGATAAAGAGCTGGAACCAGTTTTCGTTTTGTCAGGTCTCCCGAAGCTCCGAAAATTACAAAGATGCAGGAGTCGGCAACTCGCTCGCCATGCCTGCCCTCATGGGTCTGAAGTGGATAGGTTGTTGCAGCCATTTTGATTCCTGTTCCGCTGTTGGACTCTTTACGCGAGAGCTTCTTTCAAGATGATCTGCGAGAGCAAGCGCTGAGCAATACCCTCAGGACACAACTTCGATCGCATCGACCCGTGAGGGATAGAACGCCAGGTATTCTCTGATGCTGGCAACTGCCTCGTGCGGCTTTTCGTAAGTCCAAACTGCATATTCCGATTTCGGGCCGCCGACGGGAATGCTGTAATACGAGCAATCACCCTTGTACGGACAATAGGTGTAATGCGTAGTCCGAACGAGCAACGAGATGTCCGCATCGCTGCGCGGCAAGTAGTAGACGGGGGGATATCCCTTCTCTTCCAGCCGCAGAGCTTGTGTCGATTGAGCCACGATCTTGCCGGCGACCGTTACACGGACCTTGCCCTCAGCTGGTGAAATTGTGATGGGATGATCGGGGCCGGGAATCTTAATCTCTTTCCCTTTGCTCAAAGTGTTATCCATTGCGCTCCTCACGTTGTTCCTCAAAGCTTCGAACCGCCATCGACGGGAATACTGGCGCCGGTGATCCAGCGCGCCGCATCGGAAGCCACAAAAGCGACGACGTCGGCAACATCTTCGGGTTTCCCGAGTCGCTTCAGCGCCTGCATTCCCAGGGCGACCTCGCGTCCCGCTTCTGTCTTCGTGAAATGCGACATATCCGTGTCGATGACGCCCGGAGCAATGGCATTGACGCGTATGCCGCGGGTCCCGAGAATGACGGCCCAGTTTTTGACCAGAGTCTCCAGTGCCCCTTTGGTAGAGCTGTAGGCAAGAAGTGAGGGATTTTCCAACCCAGGCTTGCTCGCCACCGAACGGGCTCCGAGAGAAGAGATAACAACAATGCTTGAGCCGTCACCGAGAACCGGCAGCAACTGCTGTACTAGGAAGAACGGACCGCGGACATTTGTGGCAAAGAGGGTGTCGAAATCCTCTACCGTGTAGTCCGCGATACGCGCCGATTTGCTGACGCCGGCGTTGAGTACAAGCACATCCAATCGATCGCCGATGATGGAACATACCTGTTTGGCGAGCAGGGAAGCGCCGTTCGGAGTTTCTAGATCGGCAGAGATTGCGTCTGCGCGCCCACCTTTCCGTTGGATTTCGGCCACGAGAGACTCCGCTTCCTGTTTTGAGCGGCCGTAGTGAACCAGGACGCGTGCCCCAGCCTCAGCAAGCGCCGTTGCCGTCGCGCGTCCGATTCCTCTTGAAGCGCCTGTGACAAGCGCCGTTTTGTTTTGAAGTGTGGGCATTGTTTCCCTCTCTTGCCTCTCAGTTACGAGTGATGTCCGAGCCGCGACGATTTGGAGCTCAGTACGCAGGGTGTGTATTTGCTATCGCCTCCGGGCCTTGGCGCTTAGCCGTTCCATCCGCCATCAACCGTGAGATTTTCGCCGTTGATATAAGCCGACTCAGGATTGGCGAGGAAGGCCGCAGCGGATGCGATCTCCTCGGGCCTACCGTAGCGACCGATACTTGTGCGCTTCTTGATTGCTTCAGACGCGGGTCCG
>Ga0209655_10000341_pt1 | contig 17699 bp, 37 predicted proteins | sample BogFormECP03_OM2_FD_188236 | JGI IMG/M metagenome (GOLD analysis project Ga0209655, IMG submission 188236) | Bog forest soil microbial communities from Calvert Island, British Columbia, Canada - ECP03_OM2 (SPAdes) (version 2) | ecosystem: Environmental > Aquatic > Freshwater > Wetlands > Bog ...
ATGCGCGGGGGGGTGGGCCGGTGTGGTAAGCTGTCAGCGGGGGCGCGTCTGCGAACGGAATCCATCCTCCAACGGATTCGCTCCCTACTTACTTATGAATCCCGATCCCAAACACGTGAAGGAAGCTTTCTGGACTCGTTACTTTGAGGAACACCGCACGTATGACGGTGTACAGGGAGCATTTGAATGGTGGAGTGATCCGGGATTGAAGTGCGCAAAGGTGGCGGCGGGGCGTGGGAGTAACAAGTGTCACACTCCCTGCGAGTCCTGTCGAAGCAAACGCACAAAGGAGATAATCGGTGAATCTCAAGCAGCTTGAGGATGAGCTACGCGCGAGCCGTCAGCACGCGCAGAGACTAGAGCAGCAGATAAGCGCTCTAGAGCACTCGGGAGGGCGAGTAGATCACTCAATCCCCCTCCCTCGCAAGGGACTTGACTACGCATTCGATCCGCACCCGCCCGCCGACAAGCTCCACTCGGCGGGTATTTCGTTCGTCATGCGCTATCTAGCAGGCGCTGGAAAGGCACTCACGGAGAGTGAGGCTCGTACACTCTCCGAACACGTAGACCTTTGTGCGCTATGGGAGACAACAGGCAAGCGCGCAACCGAAGGGTACAACGCAGGCGTCGAGGAGGCATACGCCGCGATGAACGCGCTTGACAAGCTCAAGCCAAAGGGCAAGCCGCCTATCTACTTTGCCGAAGCGGACTTCGACGCGCACGGCGAGGGCAGCACGGGCGACGTTCTAGAATTCATCCGGGGCGCAGTCCACGCAATCGGATGGCATCGCGTAGGACTCTACCAAGGGTTCTACGTCATTGAGGCTGCGGCAGCCGAGCACCGTTGCAAGTACCTCATGCAAACTCTCGCATGGAGTAACGGCAAATGGTCACGCGCTGCACAGATACGTCAGGTCGCAATTGAACTGAAAATACTAGGTTCAGACTGTGACCTTGACGTAGCAGTAACCCCGGACTTCGGACAATTCCGTGTTTAGGGGCTTTAGGCTTAGGGTGAAGTATAGATGCTGGGACTTTAGGCTTAGGGTGAAGTATAGATGCTTTACCCTAAAGGGCGTCTCGGCTAAGATAGAACGCGAGTTGGCCCGTCGTAGGACAGCGCAGGTAATCGAACCGAAAGGAAAATGATGGAGGCATCAGTCGCCATTCCGCAGGAGGTACAGCAGTTGGCAGACAGCATGGGTGTTGACGTACAGGCGCTTGTGGCTGGAAACCCAATGCTACAGGCCGCGCTTTCGCAGGCAGCGGCACCCGGCAATCCGGCAGCAGCAGCGCAGGGCGCAGCAGGCGGAGCAGCAGCCGCCTACGTTCCCCCCGCAGGTACGCAGGTAGCAGACGGCGTGCAGGCATCCCCGGCAGAGACGGCAGAGGAGAAGTTGCAGCGCGAACTTGCCGTGTCTCAGCAGGAATTGCAGCAGACACGGCAGCACATGCAGACCATGCAGGAGGGGCGAGTCATCGGGAACTCTGGTGTACCCGGACAGGGCACCACGCCGCCGCCGTCGCTCGCAACCCTTGAGCCGGGTTTGCGTTGGGCAGTCCGCAACGGGATCGTTGCAATCGAGAGCATCGCGGACCCGCTCATCCGTGACCTTTTCCTTGCTGACAAAGGCGGAGTGATCTAGGTAACAGGTGTAACTGGAAAGGAACTAGAAAAATGACAGAGACAGAGAACGAGACGGTGGACAACGACGGGATTGCGGACGCGCTACACAAAGCGCTAGGCGATGACGAGAAACTGTCGGACGATGATCGCCGTAGTATCTCCGAGAAAGTATTGGAGAAACACGGCGGCACAGTTCCCCCGGTTGTGAAGCCGAACAGTACACATTGGTCCGACAAGAAACTCTGGTAATGGCAGCTACAACGAGAAAACCTCCACGTAGCAGAGCGTCGGCGTCACCTCCTCCTCCCCCTCCGGTTGAGACAGAACCCGAGGAAGATGGAATTCCTGACGTAGAGAAAAGGTCACGCTCTCCCAAGTTGAATAAGCTTGAGAGTGCAGTAGGCGGACTTTACATCATGCTAGGCGGAGCCATGTCCACCGTACCGGAGCAGGTCGGCGGCGAACGGCTCAAGTTCATTGGTCTGTCTGTAGCAAGATCGGCAGATGAAATCGCAGAGGCATGGATAGACCTTGCCGAAGATGACAGGCGAGTCCTAAAAGCCCTCGAATCTCTCACCTCCTTCTCGGGTTGGGGAAAGGTAATCGGTGTTCACCTTATGGCCGTTGGTACGGCCGTACCGGGGATTGCCGCAATGCCCTCATTCGGTGGCGGCATGATGGGAGCACCAGTTGGACCGCAGGGACCGCCGCAACAGCAACAGCCAAACGGCGGCGCAACAGAGGCACAAGCAGCAATGATAATGGCGGAGCTATTCCGTCAAGCACAGTCACAACAGCGGGCGCAGGCAGCGCAGGCACCCCCGCCCGGATACGGGCAGGCTCCCCCGCAAGCGCCAATGCCAGAGCAGCAGCAACAGGCAGGCGTTCGTACCGCAGGGCCAGCACCCGTGCGGGCTGGAAGGGGAGCAGGAATCCCTAGTGCCCGTGACCTATTCGGCGGGCAAGCTGCAATTCCAGACATGCCGCTGGACTTCCCCACGGCTAGCGACCCACAAGACGCAGGAATGTAAACATGGCCGTAGTCGATACAACCCAAGCAATAGAGGAGGTTTCATACGAGGAGTTTCTACGCAATTTCAGGTACAGACAAGATCAACATGTAACTATTTGCGGTCCTACGGGCTGCGGAAAGTCAGTGCTGATAACCGATCTAATCATCCCCGAGCAGCCATACGCTGTCTACTTTTCCAGCAAGCCGCGCGATGCGACTATGGACGGGATATTCGGGAGTAAGGATTGGGGATTCACTGACGACCCCCGCGACATTCACCCCGACGTACACAAGAAATGGGTGGTAGGACTCAAGAGATTTGGTGATCCCGAGGACGTGCGAGAAAGGCACCGTATCCTATTCGGCCGAACCCTACGGAAGTTGTTTTCACAGTCGGGTTGGGCAGCCGATCTAGACGAGGGTCGTTACATATGCGATCCGAAATATCTAGGGCTTAGCGATATTGTGGCTCAATGGTACATTCAAGCCCGATCCGACCATAAATCGGTTGTGCTTGCTACTCAGCGTCCAAGGTGGGTGCCACTTGAGGCATTCGATCAAGTTACCCACCTTTTCTTTTTCAATGACGACGACGAGCAAAACGTGAAAAGAATGGCCGAAGCGGCCGGAGCAAGTAGAAGGCAGTTTGAGGGAGTTATTCCCCACCTCTCAATTAGTGAGAGTGAGGGAGGGCAATTCCTCTACTACAACCGAGCGACTAAGCAAAAGCTAGTCAGTAAGGTGGAAATGTAATGGGCCGAATCGTTTGGGATGAGGCACACTTCATCGTCTCCTTGCTGATTGCCCTATTCATGCTGAATTGGGTAAAAGGCAAGCTCGACAGTGAAGGTGCATCATACAAAGCGCTGACGTATCTCCTCCACGGCTAAAGGAAAGGTCACATGCCAGCAGCAACACAAAATCGTAATCGGCGACAGGCAGGCGCCGGTAACGCTCAGGCGGCGCGGCAGGCTCCGCCCCGTCCTCTGCCGTTCATTGCGTGTGCTCACGAGCATACAGAACCCGGACCAGTAGTCACAAAGGCAATCGGTACAGCAATCGCAGCGGAAACGTTTGAATTCAACGTTCCATCCTACGGCTATTACCGTGCGGTTTACCTACTCGTAGAAGCTACGGGCGGGACACTCGGTGCGGGTGTGCTGTCAGCGGATTACCCCTGGAACATCCTGGAACAGCTTACACTGCTGGACACGAATGGAGCCCCGATTTACGGGCCACTCGGAGGTTACAATAATCTCCTCTCGGCACTGTATGACGGATTCACATTCCAGCAAGACCCGCGCACCGATCCGCAGTACGTGGCGACTATAAACGCACTTCTCAAGGTGCGTATACCTACTGAGATTGCGCACCACTCAGGAGTCGGTTCACTCGGAAATCAGAATGCAAGCGCACCATACCGCATTCGTCTCACAGTGAACGCTGGAGCCACGCTGTTTACCACAGCCCCGACGACGTACCCGACAATCAAGATAACGCCGATCCTTGAGGCGTGGACCCTACCCAATAAGATGGACTCGAAAGGCCGTCCACAGTCTCAGCTTCCCCCGAGCTACGGAACAGTCATGTTCCACTCGGAAAGGATCGTCGGTGGCGTTCCGGCTGGACAGTTCCAGATTCCGGTTCTCCGCGTCGGTGGACTGATTCGATGGATTTGTTTCATCGGGCGACAGACCTCTGTTGCTGGACCTCGAAGCGACACGGCTCTGCCATCGCAGCCAATTCTCTTTTGGGATGGTCGGCAGCTTTACAACGAGCCAAAGTCGTACCGTTTCACGCGCAGTAACGAGCCGATCAACTCGACGGCGGCGCTTGGCCGTCCGGCGGGTGTGTTGGCTTACACGTTCAACAGGACGGCGCTTGATCGCTGCGGCGATGAGCGTCCTTACCTGTACCTTCCCACCACGGAGGCAACGCGGCTCGAACTCGAAGGTAGCTTCGGGGAAGCCTGCATCGTGCAGGTGCTTACATGTGAAGTTGCACCGGCTGAGGTAAACCCGGCGCAGCGTTACGTGGAGAGCAACGCGACCGCATTTCACCCGATGGGCGGCGAAGTCAATCAGAATCAACTCTAGGAGGCTAGCGTGTTCGGTGAAGATTACGCTACCCAAGCCGCAACGCAGGGTGAAGCTCCCGCGTTTGAATCGGGAGCTGGCGGCAGCGTCGGAGGGGAATTCTACGTGGACGGAACCCCGATGCGAGTCGCAACAATCGTCATCGTCGGCGTTCTCCTTCTGATTGTTTGGAATCAGACTGGTTTTCGCTTTCACGTGACGGTGTGACACATGTCATCTCAAACTAAAAAGATACTCATTGGAGTGGTAGTGGCGTTGATCGTTTACCACTTCTACATGCAGTCGCAGGTCAAGCACGCAACGAAAGGGCAAGGGTGAAATGTCAGGCATAATCTCACTCCTTATCCTTGTGGCCGCGCTGTACGGTGCCTGGACCTTCTATCAGAAGAAAATGGCGGCGTAAAAATGGCTCGACCCCTTCCCGTAAATCTCCTCATGGCTGGCACCGGAGCCGTCCTGCTTGTCTCCGGGATTAGTGGAGAACCTATCGGGAAGGTGCTGCAAGGTGAATTCGGAGACGTAAAGGGAACAAAGCAAGCTGCATTGGAAAGCGCATCGGAGAACGCAGAACAGGGTCAAGCGCAGTCGGCGCAAATGCTCAGCAGTTCCACCTTTGCTCCGTCTCCTGCTTCCCTCTCATCTGGCGGAGGTTCAACGTCGATTCTGTCGGCTGCGAAATCCCAACTAGGGACTCCATACAGGTGGGGAGGGGAGCAGGAGCGGAACGGGTTTGACTGCTCCGGGCTGACCCAATGGTCATACGAACAGGCGGGGATACACATTCCCCGAACGGCGCAGGAACAGTACAATACGATGTATGCCGCTGGACTTCCTGGGCCGGGATGCCTAGCGTTCTTTGGCGGCTCGCGCGTCAGTATTTCACACGTAGGGATCGTAGTAGCTCCCGGAGTAATGATCGACGCAACGCATACGGGAGCGTTCGTGGAATACTCTCACTTTACCCCGCTAGTCGGGGCACCGTGGGGGAGTGACAGGCTAATCGGATACGGGTGTCTATGACCAAGCAACGAGCAGAGCAGATCATTGTTATTTCACTCGTAGTAATGCTCGCTAGTACAGTGGGCGGAAGTCTCGCAGAGGGAAAGACAGGGACCAAATTCTACGGACGTAAAATCGTGGGCGGGTTTCTGTCAATCTTTCTACTTTCACTGTTGGCGGAGGTAGCGCCCCCTCCCGCCGCTTACATGTCAATGGCAATGGCTAGCTACGCCGCGCTTCACTACGGATTGCCCGCCATAAACAAAACAGGAGCAGCTAGTAAAACTGGTAAGAAAGGCGCGGCGGCAGAAGCTCCGACGTTCTCGGAACCGCCAGAGCTAATGAATTACCTGGGGCAGTTGGCATGAACCTAGCTGATAACTTTTGGCTTTACGTGGCGATAGCCGTAGTGTCGGCCGTCTCATTTGTTGTCATGTTTCACCTGTCCTCAGAACTGAAATAGGAGATAAAAGCAATGACCAGTAGTGAAAGTCTTACCGCCCTTCTCATCTTCTGCGGTTTGCTCTACGGTACTTACCGTTTGATCGAATCGTCAGAGGCAAAATACGAGCTTGAGCGCACAGAGAACCGTAAGCTTGTCGAGCGATTCATCGTTGCGTTTGAGTCATACGCGGAGGCACAGTCAAAGTGAACACCCCAAATACATTCGTCGGTCTGCTTGGCCTGCTTGTCTTGGGCGGAATGCTGGCAGACATTCTTTCGTCAAAGGAAAGCGCTAACGATCTAACCGCTCTTTCAAACGGATGGGCCAACGTTGAGAAGTCAGCGCTTCACCCATAGGAGGTAATAGTGAACCTTGGACTCATACATATGGGCCGATTGAGAAGGCAGAGGGAGGGTCGGCGTCCGCAAGAGCCGGTCTATCCCCCTAACCTCGCAGGAGAGGAGCTACCCCCTAGCTTCGCATTCCACGGGCGACAGGAACAGCAGCAGCGCGCTAATTTCTTTGAACCCCCGTGGTATGACATAGACGCCCTGTACGAGCTTCCAACGGCTCACGGCTTTCTCGCAGAGTCGCTTGACGCATCTAACCCCCCAGATTCAAACAAATACGCAGAGGGGAACAAGATTCGTCCTTGGGCGCACGTTCGCGTTCCAACTTATCTCGCAATTTCCGAGTGGGAAGGTGGAGCGAATGACGAATTCCTGCACGGCAAGATTGCGGCAGCAAATCCGGGCGGTCACATAGTCCAGCAGATCGGCGGACAGAATACGATTGACGTTTCACCTCTCGTACCGGAAGCCGAGTGGACAACGTATGGCGCGCTAAATGCACTCCCATCGTCAGCCGACATGGGACCAGTCGAGGACGGTTATCTGTATGCGTAAAATTCCACCGTGGGCATGGGCGCTCATCGCCGTTGGCGCGGGTGCGGCGTTCTACCTCTACAAAAAACACAAAGAACAGCAGGAAATCAAAGCGTCTGAAACGACGGAAGCATCCAACACGACGCAGACCGCAGCCTCCGAAGGATTCCCGTATGGAGCGGGTGAATACCCGTACGGCGGCGGTGGCGGTGGCGGACTCGGCGGCGGAGCAATTGCCGGAGCAGGTGAAAGCCAGCAGGAGTTCCACGAATTGTTCGGGCAGCAGCAGACGTTTGAGAAAGAATTTCTGACTGAGAATCAAGAATCACAAAAGAGCATCGCGGAACAGATCAGGCAGGCCGAGGAAGCGATCCGGCAACAGTTGGAAAACTCCACAAAAGCCGCCGGGGGTACGACGGGCGCAGGCTCTGGCGGTGGCGCTCCGTCGTCACCACCCCCCGGGGGAGTTACAACGGTTCCGCCCCCGCCCACTCAGTCAAAGCCGGAAACCGTAGAAAATATAACTTGCCCTAACGGATGCCCCGGGCATCGGTATCACCCCAGCGGGCGTACCGAGTGCATGACTAAGTATCCAACCGCAAAGACTCCAGCTAATCCCAAGGGATTGAAATGCGAATGGCCTCACTAGACGCTGAAAAGGACGTGCGTATGTCATTCGGTGAATTCGATTGTGGCTGCGATAACCGCCGCGAAATCATGGGAGCTAGCAGTTGGCAGATTGACGCGGGCATCGTTGCGGTTGTCGCGCTTCTAGTAGTAGCCGTTCTATGGATAGCGAGGTAACATGAGTAACTTGCTAATAATAATTCCACTGTCTTTCGTGGTTTGTGTGCTTTACGGGCTAGCGATGAGTCTCGCTGTAGCATCGCGTAGATCGGAGGAAAAACACGAAAGGATGCTAAGTGAATGGGCCAACGGCTCCCGACCTGAAACCCCCCCGCCCGTCGAGCGACCCCGCAACTTTCAGTCATACGGTGGTCGTACTAGTGGTAGTGATAGCAGCAACAGTTCTTGACGCAATCGGTAGGTTGGACGCAACAACACTTTCAACTGTCTACGGAGCGGCGCTAGGTTACGCTTCCGGTCTAACGGTAGCAACGAAAAGAGGATCAAGTGAGTGACGGGAACATGGGAAATGCAACAGCGGCGTTGCTTTTCATTGCCTCAGCTACGAACGCGCTCGACGTGTTCTCGGCGGTCAACTCCTCACCGTGGACGGCGTACAACTTCGCTAACGATGAGGACGCACAAAAAGCTCTCAAATATTACGTGACACATGCGATCATCATTACGGGAATTACTAACGTGGTGGGTGCGGTCATTGCGAAAAGGTGGTGGCCTATCCTTGGCGCTACTATCGCTAGCGTTTACATGTTCTGGCTCTACGAGGATGCCGTATCCAAAGGTGAAGCTAACGGTACGGAAAGCTTCCAGAAATGAGCATCGCATGAGTAAAACAGTCTGCGCCAGTGACTACGGGGGTCCGGGTGATCCTACCACTGGCTACAGGGGGGATAACCTAAACGGCAAAATGGCATTTGCCGAGCTAATGATGGGTACGGCACTAGGTAACTTGCCGTACAGGGCTAAGGTGCAAATCAGTTACAATGGCCGTAGTGTCATGGCTGAAAAGCTGGACATTGGGCTAGGCGGTCCCGGTTGCGGTGGGCACTCACGGGCAATCGACTTGTGGTATCAGACAGCGCAAGCGCTTGGATTCAACGGGCTTGACGTTGTCACAGTGACACTACCGGGGGAAGCGGCGCAGGGGGGAACTACGCGAGACGTAGGCTTTGGGATTCCGGGTGAAAACATACCGGAAGAATTGCTAGAAGGTAAGATACCAAACCCGCTCAAGCCGTTTGAAGAAGGCGCGAATACGGTAAAAGGAGCGTTCGGGCTACTAGGTAAAATACCGGGTGATTTCGATAAAATCTATCTCCTGCTTTTCACTCCTGCCGGATGGATACGCATAGGTAAGGTGCTACTAGGTGTGTTCCTACTTCTCTCAGGAGCCCTGGGTATGGCTAACCTTAGCGCCCCGGAAGTTGACACTAAGACTGCATATGCGGTTGGCGTAGCCGGTAAGGCGAAGGATGCACGCGGCGCAGCGATTGCGGCTGGACTAATCTAAGGAAACTGAAAGGTAACGCATGGGAATCATAGCCCCATCAAAAAGCGGAGTCCTTCTAAGGCCATCCGGGGGCAGCCGTATAGAACTCGGCGAAGCTGAAGTAGAACTCGCAAAGACGTCAATCGTCACAATGGTAATAGTCGTAAAAGAAGAAGCAGCAAGAGTCTATGCTGGTTCCTTGGTAATCAACGGGGAATTTATCGAACAAATCACAGGTATCAACACTGCTGGTGGAACTCTGCATGTTCCCGTCACGATTATCGTGAGGGCAGGCCAGAAGTATGCTCTAAACGAACGGTCAGGTATCTCTAAAGTGATCCAAATAGTTCAAGCATTGGAATAAGAGAACATGAGTGAATATTTTGTAAGCGACTACGCCTTTTACGACTGAGAGGAAACCTTATGTCACTAATTGAAGATGCCAGCGCAGCGCTAGCTCCTCATACCCGACACCTTGCGGATCATCTAGTGGGAACTATTCGAGAGCAAGGCGGAAGAATCGAGGAGGAGCTAAGGGAATTGCGCCAGCAGTCCGACCTCGGCCGTCCCGATACGGGGGATATATTCAAATTCTTTATCATTAGGCGGCAGGTAGTTCTAGGCGTTGCCGGTGAACAGATACCGCTAAATCTTGTAAGCGGTGTTCCAAACGACGACCCCGGACCAACACTTGGGGAAGTTTGGTTGATAGAGTCAATTTGCACTAACGGTCTACCCCCCAAATCCCCCGGATTCACTATACGTACTAATACGGGCAGGCTAATCTTCGCAGTAGTCCCGGAAGGTATGGGTAATGAATCTATCAGCGGTTCGGTTATTTTGCTACAGGGTGAGACGCTAGTGATGGAACCTAGCGCAACGGGCCTATTCGATTTCACTATCTCCGTCCTTTTGCGTAAGTACCCGAGGCGGCAGCCGGACGCAGGCTACGGTGTCTCGGAGGAGCACTACGAGGATCAGTCCCGGACGCAGGAGCACGAACGGGAGCGGGATTTCCCCGGTCACTCCTACGTACCGGAGAGTGACTATCAGGGACTCACCGATCCAATTGGACAGCTTGACGCAGACCTGCCGTAATGCCCCTCTCTGGCGAACCACGAACGATTGGGGGTCAGTCACGGGCATTTTCTGCGCCTGAACTAGGCTTTCCTCTTTTCGGCAAAAAACCCAAAGGACTCCCACTTTCCCCTGCGCCAATCTCACGGGCGTCAATAGTAATTGACCTGGGAACCCCAAGGCTAGGCACGGAATGGCGTATAAACTCGGTATCACTTTTTTATGAAATTCTGGAATACTTCACTAAAATTGCACTAGGACACAAACCCGAAGAACTATGGATTTATTTTCTCTGTATCATATATATTGCGGGGGTAGAACAAACTAGGGAAGCTAGCGACAAGATAATCTCGCGTAAACCCGCCGAAGCCATAAATACGGTGCCCGGTAGTCCTAGTAGTTTGGTAGCACTCCAAAATCTACCGCAGGCTATTACGGTCCCAGGTGGGCAGCAAGTTTACCTAGAATTGGCTGGGATTGAATCTGAAAATGCAGGCGCAGAACAGTTCATTGGCGGGGCAGCGCGAAATGGGTTTGTCACCATGAATTACGATATTATCGACTACCATAAACGACCGAGCGGACTATATGCCCCCAATTCCTAGCATACCCGGAACACGGCCGGGCGGCGCTATATGGATACCGCAGGGAAACCGGGAACTACTAGAAATTCTAGAAGAACTGGCTAAAACGCTAAGGATACCAAAAGCGTATGTAGAACGCTCCGAAGCCCTTTTTTCTAAAGAAACGATCAAAGAAAATGAAACCAGTACGTGGACAAACAATACGGGTAAGACCGTATTCCTAAACATTGATCTTACGATCAAATCCGAAGCCGGTCGGGGGGAGTCCGCCCACATAGCCGTCGGGGGGGTAGCAGTTGCGAAAGTACTTGCAACCGAAAATAACGGCAGCTACCATCTAAATTCAACTTTCACCGTTCTAGTCGCTCCGCTGGAGGTTGTAACTATCTCCTGTCTGGCAGGTGGCGGTGCAACCCAAGTCGAAGGTATCGCAGCAGCCTATAGGGAAATGTAGGGGGAAACTTGATAAAGGGGAAAGTCACCGCTAAGGGTGAAACGCATCACTACGAGGTGGTCAAATGGATAAAACAGGACGAGTACACGCCGCACGATCAAAAGCTTAGGAAGCAAATCAATTCCGATCAATTGGGTGAAGCGGAGGCGATTTATGTGAAAATAGATAAGTCGGATGGCAGCGAGGAGTACCGCTACTTTTGGGGACCGTTCTTTGACGGCAAAGATGAGCTAGAGCAGCACATAGCTGACTCTATGGACTATGACTATTAGGCGGTGCGAGTAATTGCAGTTTCGTCTGTCGGCGTTCTCGACACAGATACAGGAGAACTATCGCCAACGATAGACGTTGAGAAACTGCTAACAACAGAGCCCGGCGGGGTAATTTCAGGTAACAACCTTTACCCCTACCTTGCAGCCCTTGCGCCGGAGGTGCGAAAAGACGAGGGTTGGACTATGACTGTGAATCTTCAAGAGCGGAGAATCCGTCCGCTAGATTCAAAAGACACTCGAATTACTGGAAAGCTTTACGTGTCGAAATTGACATATAGACGGGCAAAGGTCGGGGGTCGGCGTAATCGTCGCCGCCCGCCCGCAATAAAATGGGTAGTCCTAGAGCTTGGCCTATTCATAGAGAAGCCCCCGACTGACGTTCACGAAATAGCCGCCATCGGGCGGAGCTTCATTGAGCTTGCCGAACGGCGAGGGATCAAGCCGCGTTCCTCCCCCGGCTCGTATGGCTCCGCGATGCTGCGCGCATCTTCCAAGTGGAACAGTGAACGGCACGCCGCCCCGGAGTTTGTGTCAGAGGTTGGTAGGCGTCACCTTCCCGGCAACTATTACGCGCTGTCCACTGAGTTCAAACGGAAGGTGCCACATGCTTACTACATGGATCAGGAGTCCTCACACCATAAAATAGCCGCGTCCGTACCGCTTCCACACCCTCACAGTCTACGCGCCAGAGGGTTTTTCCGTGCGACGGAGCATGACGTTTACCGGCGCTGGACAAATGACCTTTCAGACCTAGACGGGCAGCACGGGCTAACCTGTTGCATGGTGCAATGCGGGACGCTCCCTCATCGTAGTGAACACTTGTATCCACCGTGGGCTAAGGAACGTGGCACGAAACCCCGATGGCTTTGGACGCCGGAGCTTCGCCTGTTGCAACAGGGGGACCACCGTATCCAGTTTGAGTATGTGATTTGCGCTCTCACTTCCCGTTTCAATGATGACGCACTGTTGGAGTATGCGGAGTGGGCGCTAGAGCAACGTAAGCGCCCGGACTCTAAATGGTACAAGTCCGCGCTACTAGCGGCTTACGGAATGCTTGCCATTCGCCATGATCGGGAGCGGCCCGTTTCACTCTTTACCGTTCACGGCAGACCGAAGCCGCCGCGCGCTACCGTCGTGGAGCTTCCACTACTACCCAACGTGTACCGCTCCGACGTACAGCGTATGAAGCCGCCCGCCGTACAGAACGTGATCGCGCGTGGTGTGATTGAGGCTGAGACTCGGACACGCTCCCTGGAATATGCGAAACAGCTTGAGGGGGAGGGAACGCCCGTCCCGCAGATTTACGCGGACGGGTTGCTCGCCGCTATGGAGCAGGTGCCGATGTTCGTCCCGGAGCACTGGCGCGTAGCGGCTGCCTTGTCGGACGTGTTCTCCCCACACCCGAACAGCATCATTAGCAATGAGCTTGTACGTCTGCCGGGTATCCTTGGGAGTGCCCGCGCCGCGTATGGTACGCCGTGGGAAGCGCCCGCGATCCGGGAATCCCTAGAAGCCCGTTCGGGTGATCTGCCCGACTAGAACGAATGTCCAGAAAGTCCTTGACAAGTGACACGTGTTGCCCTAGACTGTCGATAAGACAGCATAGAGCAAGGGCAGCCGGGAGGCACCCGCCTAAGAACCCCCTCCCGGATAGCCACACGGTTAGCGATGAGCGCCGTCCTCGCAAGAGGGGATGCAAGGACAATAAACTCGAAAGGAAACTGACATGGATAGATTGACATATTTCTTCGTAAGCAGCGGCGTTGACGCACTGGCCGGTAGCTACTGCATTCTTTGGGACATGGAATACACTCTAGACAAAGGCGAGATTTCTGTTTCAGACTGGCAACAGAAGGCGCTAGAGGTAAAACTTACCAAACTCATATCCCGTGCCATAAAGGTGCGCGAGCAGCTTCGGGAGGCGATTAGCGATGACTAGACAGGAACTACTAGACGCGGGGATCACCTCACGGTCTGAGGCTCGCCGCCACATAGACGCAGCACTCAGGCATTACCGCACGGCGAAGCGCGCCACGATTCAGGTTATGGCCGACCTGCGACGGTTGCAGGACGGCGGCGTCCACCTCCTATACGGAGAGCAGAATTTCTCCGTATGGGCCGAGGACACATTCGATGGACTGGCTGCCGGTAACGTTCGCCAGTTGACACGGGCCGGCGGGGTAGCGCTTGAGCTTGAGCGCCGCCAACTTATCGACCTTGACAAGCCGGAGGGTTACGTTGGCACAACGGGACTGCGCGAGCTTTCCGTCGTCTCCAACGACTTCGGGGATGACAAGATGGCGGAAGTGTTCATTACCGCACGTGAAAGTATAGAGGAGGGTAAAGAGGTAAGCGGAACGGCTGTCAAAGCCGCACTGAATCTCCTTATGCCGCCCGCCAACCCGGAGCTTGTCACACCTCCCGCGCTGCGAGAGGATGACGACGAGGACGACGGATACGAGGAGGATAAGCAACCTCCGAAAATCAGGGAGCTAATCAGCCGGATTCAGGACTTGGCATGGGATTTGCCGGGGTCGGCTGACGAGCTAGCAGACGCAAACGCTCAACTAAAAGCCGAGCTAGAAGGTAAGGACACAAGTAACGATGAGACATGGATTGCGAGCAGGAGGTGAATAATTACCTGAATCAAGTATGTGCAAACTGCGGCCTAACCTACGGAAGTCATCGGGCGGATGCGCGGTGTTACGATCAATGCCCCCTACATGAGGGTGAGATGGATTGGCCGACAACCGGAATTACAACCTTCTCACAAACCGGACGCTTCCAGGAGATACCTATAGGAACACCCTCACGTGTCAAGGGGGCACTATGCGAGTAAAAAAACTACGCCATAGATTGCGGCTGCGGAGAATGCGTCGTCGTCAGCAGCGTGAATGGCGGCGGCTCCCGCTGTCTGAGTACCCGCTAGAATACGCGGGTCCAAGTGACATGTTCATAACAACAGGTACTCCGCTCGCGCCTGCGAGTGGACCCAAGGCCGGACAGTACGCGGGTCGGTTCGTTCGGCCCAACGGGCTAGAAGTTCACCTAGCGAAGAAGTACATACAGAAAAGGACTAGATAACATGAGTAAAACCATACAAGAGCTAGTGGCAATGGCAAATGCCTATGGTGATGCTGCCAAGCATATAGCGTCGGAATCCCAGAATGATGCCTTTATTTACTGCGACTCCATGCGTCAGGGGTGCGAACAGCTACAGGATGACCGTAGCCAGGAGGAACTAGATGCAGAGGTTGACGCATTCGATCTAGCAGAAGGGCAGGGTAGGCGATAATGCTAAATGACCAACAAATAAGAATCTATAAGGAAATTGAACATGAGATTTCACGGCAGGTCTTGCTACAGGAGCAGGGGCGCTTCCGACACACTCCAAAAGACTCTACCCTACCGACTACTTTCAAGTTTGGGATGCTCGCGGAGGAGCTTGGGGAGGTCGCGCGATGCGTGCTCGCAAACGCAGGACTCGTACAGGAGAAGCCTTCGGTGGACAACTTGCGTGAGGAGCTTGTGCAGGTAGCGGCGATAGCCGTTGCATGGCTCGAATCTCCTGAGTTGAAATGAACGGCGCTCTTGACGAGCTAAACAAAGGGCTTGAGGATATACGCAAGGCGAATCTACCGGAGTACGCGGAGCGATTGCGTAACCTTGAGGTGAAACTCAAAGATTTGGAACAGCGGATAAATCCACTGTTGAAACTACTAAAGACGGAGGGGAGGTGAAAATATGAAAACCTCACTACGGACGGCGCTAGCATGGCTACAGGCTCACGGTCTAAGCGACGATGCCGAGTGTTGGGTACTAGGCGAGGACACGGTACAGCCGGTGACGGGTGTTACTCAGGTCGCAGGTGACATGATGCTTGTGTCGGCTGCGCCGTGGTCGGAGCCTACCCCCCTGCCGCTCAGCTTCGGTGGCGTCTGTGATATACTCCTAGAGAACTACTCGGGGGGTGGCACTCTCAGGTGGCACGCCAAACCCGATGATCCGTACAGAGGTAGCTACGTCGTCAACCCCGAGTCAGCCGTTTTCTTTTTGTTCCTCCCGGAAAATATCCAGATAGTTGAGGGACACGCAGAGAAAATGGAGCAGAGAATACAACAGGCAATTCAACTAACACGCGAGATACAGGAGTCACAAACATGGCCACTATCACAACCGCAAATCTGATTCAGGACGCGGGAGAGAAAATCGAGCAGCGGAAGGTCATCATTGAGCAGATTGCAGCGCTCCGTGAAATCCTCCGCAACTTGGACAAGGCCGGACAGCTTTCCGAGAAGGAGTCGGCGTGGGTTGCTGAGGCATTCCCGCCCCGCGAACGCAAGGAGACTGAGAACGGCGACGGCGAGTAGTTCGCCCGGATGGAGTCGCCAGAGGAGCCACACGCGAATGAGAAGCGAATAGCACTCTGGCCCGCCCGCAACCGTGAGAAGGGGTCATCGCACCCCTATCTCACGGGGCGGTTTACACTCGACGGTCAAGTCTATTTCGTAACCCTATGGAAACGAGACAGGCAATCCGATCGAATGCCAGTGCTATCAGGACAGATAACACTAGCAGATGACGACAAACTAGACATCTAGAAAGGAACATGTGTAACATGGGAATGTTTGATAAGGAACCTAACTTCGGTGAGACGTTCAAAGAGGGTGATCGTTTTGTCCTCACGGCCGCTGAGTACGTGGGCACAATCCAGACCCGCGAAGGACCGGCCGAAAAGTCCAGTTTCACCATTGTCTCACGGGCGCACCCGGAGGAGGCCATCCGGTATTCGGTCCTTGGCGTTGGCCTTGCGAATCAGGCAAAGCGCGCAAAGGGGTCCGACTTCCCGCAGGTGGTGGAGTTCATCACGGAGGCAACCGGAACGGGAGACAACCGAGTGAAGCTCATTGCTCCCGTCGCTGTGGAGCCACGGGATTTCCTCAACGGGAACGACGGTCCCACGCTCGACGCAACTGCAACCCAACGGGTCAAAGAGGGTGCGGACGATCTTGGATTCTAAGATCGTAGTACGGTAGCGGACCCCGCGATAGGGAGCGTCGAGCATTCACCCAAACAGCCTAGCTGTGCTCGGCGCTCCCCCTTTACCTTGAAAGGACACGAAATGGATAATCCCTCAATTCACGATTTCATCATGGGACGGACAGAGAATTCCACTGCCTGTAACGATCTTGAACAGATAGGCTTTGACGGACAAGCCATCTATGAACAGTTGCTACAAAATCCAATGCTCACAGTAGTGATGTTCGCGGGACCACGGCCGGACGTTTACATAGCCGACTACGCAATGACATGGTTCACGATTGGAGCCTGTCTGACAGAGGAGAAACATGCGAGAGCCGCCGCCGACAATCTCCCACCGCTCACCGACGAATCGACATGACAACAAGCTCATACTTCACTGTCAGTCCTGCGAATACCGCTGTCTCGTTGACGTTCGCCCTAACGACGTGACAACATGGATATGTCCGGCGTGCATGGTCCCTCAACGGGTAACGTCAGAGGTTCACTCCCGAACGGAATGGATCAAGGAGCTAGCGAGAAAAGCAGGACTACGGAGCTAGACCTACTCAATGCCTTTCACCCCGTAGGCTATTGCTACGGAACGGGTCCAGTTCATCGGGTAGAAAACGGCAAGGTGCTTTGCGGGAGCCACGATTACACAGAGCTATGTCCACGCGAATACGTGGAGGATCGACTACCGCAGGAGGCTTGCCCTAATTGTGTAAGAGTTCACGAATACAGGAGAAATAGAAAATGATTCACATTACGTTTGAGTTCCCGGACGCGGGTCCGGATGGGGATGAGATAACAGAGGACGAGGTAAGGACTTGGGGTAATACAATCCTCAAACCTATGGTTAGCTTCACCGGAATATACGTGCGTATCGTTGAGGTAACATCTGTTACCGACGCGAGCGAGTGAGCCATGGGTCAACGACGAATAACAAACTCCCCACTCGACGAGCTAGAAGATTTGATAATTCTTCTTGCCGAGGAGGTTATCAAAGCGAAAGGGCGCAGTTACACTCCAAGTGCTAGGGCAGGGGAAGCCGCAAAATGGCTACTAGGAGAACAGGGTAGAAGGCCACGGGCTA
>Ga0209655_10000343_pt1 | contig 17659 bp, 12 predicted proteins | sample BogFormECP03_OM2_FD_188236 | JGI IMG/M metagenome (GOLD analysis project Ga0209655, IMG submission 188236) | Bog forest soil microbial communities from Calvert Island, British Columbia, Canada - ECP03_OM2 (SPAdes) (version 2) | ecosystem: Environmental > Aquatic > Freshwater > Wetlands > Bog ...
CTGAAAATATGGATGTCGAAAAATTCATAAATGGCGTCGTAGCGCGTTTCATCGGCACGAAGCACGAACGCGACGTGAAAGAACTGCAGCCGCTGGTCGAGGAGATCAACGCGCTGGAGCCCGAGATGCGCAAACTCTCGGACGCCGAGGTCACGGCGAAGACTGCCCAGCTGAAAACTGAAGTCCAGGCGCGCATGGAAGGGCTGGAACGCGACGACCCGGACTACAAGCCAAAAATGCAGGAAGCGCTGCAGCCCGCGCTGGTACCGGCATTCGCGCTGGTGCGCGAAGCTGGCCGCCGCACTCTCGGCATGCGCCACTTCGACGTGCAGCTGATCGGCGGCTCCGTACTGCATCAGGGCAAAATTTCCGAAATGAAGACGGGCGAAGGCAAGACGCTCGTCGCCACCCTGCCCGCGTATTTAAACGCGCTGACCGGCAAGGGCGTGCACATCGTCACGGTGAACGATTACTTGGCCCGCCGCGACGCGGAATGGATGGGCCCAATTTACAAGATGCTGGGGCTTTCGGTGGGTGTGATCGTTCACGATCTGGACGACGTACAACGCCGTGCCGCCTATGCCGCCGACATCACCTACGGCACCAACAACGAATTCGGCTTCGATTATCTGCGCGACAATATGAAGTACGATTTGACTCAGTGCGTACAGCGCGGACATCACTTCGCCATCGTGGACGAAGTGGACTCCATCCTTATTGACGAGGCGCGCACGCCGCTGATCATCTCCGGCCCAGCTGAGGAATCCACCGACAAGTATTACCGCATAGACAAAGTTATCCCCAAACTGATCCTGGACATTGATTACACGCTCGACGAAAAGCACCGCACGGCAACTCTGACCGAGGAAGGTGTTTCCAAGTGCGAGCAGCTGCTGAGCCTGGGCAATCTGTACGACCCGGCGCACATGGACATCATTCACCACGTGTATCAAGGCTTGCGCGCGCACACGCTCTTTCAGAAGGACGTGGATTACGTCGTGAAAGACGGCGAAGTGGTGATCGTTGACGAGTTCACCGGACGCCAAATGCCCGGCCGCCGCTGGTCCGATGGCTTGCACCAGGCAGTGGAAGCAAAAGAAGGCGTAAAGATCGAACGGGAAAATCAGACGCTTGCGACGATCACTTTCCAGAATTATTTCCGCATGTACAAAAAACTTTCCGGCATGACCGGAACCGCGGAAACGGAAGCTCCCGAATTCGACAAGATCTACAAACTCGAAGTTGTGGCCATCCCCACGAATAAGAACCTGATCCGCATCGAAAATTCCGACGTCGTGTATCGCACCGAGGCGGAGAAGTTCGAAGCCGCCGTGAACGGCATTCTGCAGGAAGACGGCACGCACGCGGGCGGCGTCCGCCAGTATTACGAACGCGGCCAACCGGTGCTGGTAGGCAGCATTTCCATTGAAAAATCAGAGAAAATCGCAGCGCATCTGAAAAAGGCAGGCATTCCGCACCAGGTCTTGAACGCCAAGCAGCACGAGCGCGAAGCGATCATCATTTCGCAGGCGGGCCGCAAGGGTACGGTCACGGTTTCGACGAACATGGCGGGCCGCGGCACGGACATTTTGCTGGGCGGCAATCCCGAAGCCATGACTCGCGATTATTGCCTGAAGAACAAGCTCGCGCTTCCCTACGCTCCGGCCAGTTCAGTAATCGGCGCGGCTCCCGGAACTGAAACGGCCGCGCAAGCCGACGCAGCCAGCGCTGCGGGCGCAGCTGCAACAGCTCCTACCAACGGCGGCAGCAGTCCGGCAATGGTCCTGTTTCAAATCGAAGGCAAAATCTTTCAGGTGCCGCTGGACCAGTGGAAGCCCATTTACGATCAATTCGCAGCGGAATGTAAGGCCGAGCACGACGAAGTCGTGGCCATGGGTGGCCTGCACATTCTGGGCACCGAACGCCACGAGGCTCGGCGCATTGACAATCAGTTGCGCGGCCGCGCCGGCCGCCAGGGCGACCCGGGCTCCTCGCGATTCTTTCTCTCACTCGAAGACGACCTGTTGCGAATTTTCGGCGGCGAGAAGGTAAAAGCCATGATGCACTGGCTCGGCATGACCGAAGGCGTGCCCATCGAATCGAAGCTCATCAGCAAGCGCATCGAAAACGCGCAGAAGGCCGTGGAAGCGCAGAACTTCGAAGCGCGCAAACACCTGCTGGAATATGACGATGTGATGAACAAGCAGCGCGAAACGATTTACAATTTGCGCCGCTCGTTCCTGGAAGGCCGCGACCAGAAAGAATTCGTGCTGGAGCGCGCCGACGCCATCGCCAACGAATTGGTCGAAACGTATTGCCCGCGCGAACAGCACCCGGACCAGTGGAACGTTACGCAATTCTCCAATGAAATTCTGAACCAGTTCGGCTTCGATCCCAAGGCCGTGGGCATGGATTTCGCGACGTTGAATCATGAAACCGCGGGCGAGATGCTCATCGAAAAAGTCCGCGCGCGCTACGAAGAGAAGGAAGCGCTCTTTGGCGCGCAGACCCTGCGCTGGCTGGAGCGCCACATCCTGCTGGACGTGGTGGACGGCCAGTGGAAGGACCATCTCCTCACGCTCGACCACTTGAAGGAAGGCATCGGCCTGCGCGGGTACGGACAGAAAGATCCACTCGTGGAATTCAAGAAGGAAGCGTTTATTCTTTTCGATGAGCTGATGAATCGCATCGATACCGAAGCTGTGCGATTCCTCTTCTTGGTGCGTCCGGCAGAGCAACCTGCTGCTGCGGCTGCGCAGCCCGCCGCACCACCCTCGCAAAAGCCGCTGGTGCCGCGCGGTCTCTCGCAATTCTCTCCCGAAGAAATCGAGCGCAAGCAGCGCCGCCAAGAAAAGCAAATGCAGTTTCAGACCGGTAACACGCCGGTCGAAGCGCCCAAACCCGCCCGCGCCGGCGCGAAAGTCGGTCGCAACGATCCCTGCCCCTGCGGCTCAGGCAAGAAGTACAAGAAGTGCCACGGCGAAGCGGCCTAGGCATCCAAGCATCCTCCACCAGCGCTCGGGAACTTTCGCAGCAACGTCTGCGTATCTCTATCCGAGTTCGGCCCAATCTGCTCAGGAGGATGGAATATGAGAATTCGTACGCGTACTTTTCCCGTACTGCTGGCGCTGGTGTTGTCCCTTGCCGCCACGATGGCCGCCAGGCCAGCATCGGCGAGCGAAGATGGCCATTTTGACCGCACGCTCACGGTTACGGGCACGGTAGATCTGGACGTCCAAACAGGCTCAGGCGAGATCACTGTGCGGACGGGAGATTCCAGCAAGGTGGAAATTCACGGCCGCATCCGCGCGAATCACGGCTGGTTCGGCGCTGATGCCGAACAACGCATCCACGAAATCGAAGCAAATCCGCCCATCGAGCAGAACGGCAACACAATTCGCGTGGGCCACGTTGAAAATCACGATTGGAAGAACAATATTTCCATCAGCTACGAACTCGTCGTGCCCGTGCAAACAAAGCTGCACTCCGAATCCGGTTCGGGTGACCAGGTCGTCGGCGGCATCTCTGGCCCAGCAGACGCCAGCAGCGGTTCCGGCAGTGTGCGGCTCAGCAATATCGGCGGCGAAACGCATGCGCGCACGGGATCGGGAGAAATCGAACTCAACGGAATTCACGGGGCAGCACGCGCCACGGCTGGCAGCGGCAGCATTCGCGCCATCGGCATTGCCGGCGCTCTCACCGCCTCCAGCGGCAGCGGCAGTGTGAAATTCGAACAAACCGCTGCCGGTGACGTGGAAATCGGAACCGGCTCCGGCGACGTGGAGATCAAAGGCGCCAAGGGTGCGGTGAAAGTGCAAACCGGAAGCGGCAGCATTACCGCGCAAGGCGACCCCACAGGTGAATGGAGGCTGCATACCGGTTCAGGCGACGTCAGCGTGGAGTTGCCGAAGCAGGCCGCGTTCAATCTAGTAGCGCGAACCAGTTCCGGCAGCATTGATACCAGCCGGGAGATCGCGGTGCAAGGCAAGCTCAGCCCGCGCGAGTTGCAGGGCAAAGTAGGTGGTGGCGGGCCCACTGTGGAACTCAGCACAAGCTCCGGCAGCATTCAGATTCGCTAGCACTTTTATTGCGCAGAGACGCGCGTCGCGGCGAGTTGTATGTACCAGCAGGCAAGCTCTCACTACGCGCGTCTCGTGGCCCGTCTGTCGGCAAGACCGCAACGTTGTTATCCTTTACAACTCACCGTAACTTGCGCGCAAAAAATTTGTGCTACTCTCTCCCCAACCTCGAGGCAGTAGCGGCTCGAGAATCAGGGGTGTGCGATGACAGCCGCTGTATCCGTCCATTGCGCCCGTCCCGGGTGCGCGAAGCCCACGCCTCCGGCGCTCGCCCGCGCGGAACTCTGCCTGGATCATTTTCTCGACGAAGCGTTCCTGCGCACCGATCAAGCTCTCCAGCGTTGCCGTGAAGGCGCGCCCCTGACCAAAGAAAGTCTCGAATGGCTGCTCGCTGACGCACTCGCGACGGTCAAAAATCTGGAAGAGAGCGCCGACCAGCCGCAGCCGGAGCAACGCGATCGCATGCTCGAGCTCTTGCTGATCCTCGCGAATCTCCACGAATATGTTGCGCACCATTCCGTGCGCGTCGAACATCCAGCCTGAACTGACTCGCTACCCGCAGGACGCATCGCCACTGCGCCAAACCGTTGCGAGGTCTGCGACATTCGCCCGCCGCTTATCCATTAACGTATAAGGCATCACCCTGCTTGCAAATTCCTGCAAACCAAATCAAGCTGAGGACTACCACAGAGCGGTTCACCATGTCTGACAAACCTAAAGAACAAGATCCATTCAAGCCGCAAGAGCCGAATATACCCGGCGTCACCGGCAACCCCGCTCGTCACAAGCCGGCGCCCGAGCCGCCGCGCCCGGCGACGTCACAGTTCCGCAGCCCCACAGTCGTGCCCGAAAAAATTCCGGCGCAAAAGTGGCTGGCGATCGCTGCCCTCGCTATCGGGCTCGTCTCGCTCGCACTTTTTTTGTGGAAACATTCCGGTGCTCCCGCGCAATCAGAACAAGTTCCCGCGGCCCTACCGGTTGTGGATCTTCCGCCGGTAGCAGCGTCGCAGCCGGCGGTAGTTTTGGCGGTGGGACCTGGACCGATCGCCACGACCGCGGAACTTGCGAAGCCCTGGTCGTCCAAGCGATTCGAATTTCACGTGCCGGAAACCGCCGATAATCTTTCGGCTGTCGTCGTTCATCTTCCCAACGGCGTTTATTGGGCTTTCTCGTTACGAGAGCCGTTCGGCACATGCGAACTCGAGTATGTGACCGACCTCGGCAAACTGGAACACGACTACGGTTTTCACGCGAATCATCCCATGGTGGGAGATCCGTGCAATCGCGCGGTGTTCGACCTCACGCGTTATGGAACGGGCCCGAATGGAGTGATCCGCGGCGCGATCGTCAGCGGCCAAGGCGTGCGGCCTCCGACGGCGATCGAAATCAAAGTGCGTGGCAAGCAGATTGTCGCAACTCAGGTGGAACACTAAGGCGCGGCTGCAGCGACATCAGCAGTGCACAGCTGACACAAAATAGAGTTCACGCGCGCTATGCCGCGGATCCAGCGCCCTCCAACGAAGCGCAACGCTCTACCTCAGCTTCCATCTTCCCCGCCAGCACCATTGCCACCATTTTCTGATCCGCCAGCCAAGACCACAACGGATGCCCAAACGTGGCCGGCCGATTGTGCTCAACAAAGAAATGCGAAAACCACGCCAGCGCGTAAGGCACCGCAAACGCCGCCAGAATAAACCACGGCCTGCGCAACACGATCGCCACCACCAGCAGCGACCATCCCACTAGCGTCCCGGCAGCATGGAAAATTCGCGTTAGCGGCTGCCGGTGTGCCAGCACGTAAAACCTCCAGAACTGAGCAAAACTCTCAGGCTTGTCCATGTCCGGGATTGTAGCTCCGGCGCACGCAGGCGCAAGCCAAAAGAAAAATGCCACGGTCCCGCCGGAGGTGGAGCGGGACCGTGGCCCGTCGCCGAGAATCTCTCTGCGACGCTTATAACGTGGTATGACGGTTATCAATGGTTATGATGCGAGTTCCTCCACCGAACGCGCCACCATCACTGGCTGGCCCGTGGCCTGATTCATCAGTATGAAACCAACGACGCGAATCGAAATCGCCTGCGTCCCTTGCAGTGCCCCGAGCCCGCTTAAATTGATAAAGTTGGTGTCGTTCGTGGTCATGACCGTCAGTGGCTGCGGCAGCAGTACGCCCGCCGTCCACTGATCGTTCAATTGAAACGTCCCGGCGTTGTTGTTCTGCACCACCGTGCTGCCGGGAACCCACGTGCCTGCCTGTCCCTGGCGCCGTAGAACCACGCGTCGAACGGTCAAAGTACTCGTGCCGTTCGTGGTAGTGAGCGCCCCACCAATGCCCACGCGTTGCCCCGCTGCCAGTTCCGAATTGTTGAAGAGCAGCGTCGTCAGCGGCAGATTGATGTGCTCGATCATGTATCTTTCCGAGCCGGTCAAATCCAGCGTTTCAATTTGTCCGTCCGCAACTCCGTTTATCGCCGGTAGCAAATCACGAATGTACAAATCCGCTTGTGTAGCCGGAGCCGATGGCGGCCGGATGCTGGTGAATAAACCGCCCATGAAGAACCCGTCGTTGGAGACGACTTCCACCTCGGACGCATCAATGTCGTGCGTAACTGGATCCAATGTGCCCGAAACCTCCACGATGGTATTGGTCGTGAACGAGCTCACCGCAGTGCTGGGATCGTCGAGCATGGTGTTGTCGTTGGTCGTCACGTTCCATTGACGCCCGTGCGGACCCTGAATGGTGAATGTGTTCGCCCCGGTCACGCCCACCACGCCGCCGTGAAAGTCATCAATCGAAACCTGCGAGTCCGTCGAGTTCAGCAGCGCGACTTCAAACACCGGATTCACCGCGCCGGTAACCTGGCCGTTCCCATCGGTCTGCAGTGACTTGCGCAAATCAAATTCCATGCGCAGGCCGAACAGATCCGCATCGGAAACCATTACAGGGTTTGCGAAGTTCACCGTCACACTCGATTGCGAGAGCGTGCCATTGATAGTGCTAATCACCGGTGGATTCACCGACGTATCAATAAACCCGATCACCGGCGATGCAATCGTAATAGTCGCCGAGGTGTAGGTTCCGGTCGGCACTGAAGTAAGGTCGAGCAACTGATGCAAACCACTGAGCTGCGCAAAATCCACAATTTGCGGCTGCGAGAGCACGCTCACATTCGTCGTGCCATTGAACAACGTGATTCCGCTTACGTTGACTTCGCACGAAACCACGCTCGGCAAAGGAGCATCAGTTCCCACGGTATAGACCGAGGCCTGGCCCTGCGTCGAACTCGTTCCCATCCCGCCGCCCCCGCCGCAGCTGGATAGCGCCAGCGCGGCGAAAAATGCAGCAAGCACACCCATAGCTTTAGGATTCCCCATTGAGTTTCTCCTTAGATTAATAATCGATTATGGCCGGGGGCCGGAGCCCCTTTTTCTGCTGGGGAGTGAAACCCACGCGTTGTGGAAAAGTTGCGCGAATTTTTGGGGTTGAACCAGCGCCCCCTGCCTGAATTCGAACCCGTTCGTCCTTTCCATTTTGTTCGCCGCATCTAAATGGCTCTCTTTTAGCTCCTTGCGCCATCGCGCGCAGTTGTTTACGATGGCGTACGAACATGATCGGCGAAACAATTTCGCATTACCGCATTCTCGAACCGCTGGGCAGCGGCGGCATGGGGCAAGTATTTCGCGCGGAAGATACGCGACTGGGCCGTCAGGTCGCGCTCAAATTCCTCTCCGCCGACCTCGCGCGCGATCCGGCCGCGCTAGAACGCTTCCAGCGCGAAGCGCGCGCCGCGTCTTCGCTCAATCATCCCGCCATTTGCACCATTTACGACGTCGGCGAAGACAACGGTCGCCCCTATCTCGTAATGGAAGTCCTCGAGGGGCAGACGCTTCGTGAACGCATCGGCGGCCGGCCGATGGCCACCGATGCCCTGCTCGATTTCGGCGCGCAAATCGCCGATGCGCTGGACGCCGCCCATGCCCGCGGCATCATTCATCGCGACATTAAGCCCGCGAATATTTTCATCACTTCTCGCGGCCAGGCGAAAGTTCTCGACTTTGGATTGGCCAAGCAAGCCGCTGCCCGGCGCGTCGGTGAAGCAGTCGGTGCCGGCAACAGCGTCACACAGCCCACTACTGACAATCTTTTTCTCACCAGTCCGGGCTCAGCCATCGGCACCGTTGCGTACATGTCGCCGGAACAAGCGCGGGGCGAGGAGCTCGACGCGCGTACCGATCTCTTCAGTCTCGGCGCCGTCCTCTACGAAATGGCCACGGGCCAGGCCGCTTTCAATGGCAATACTTCGGCCGTGATTTTCGATGCCATTCTGAATCGCACGCCCGCCTCGCCAAGCTCGCTCAATCCAGCGCTCCCCGCCAAGCTGGAAGAAATCATCGGAAAATCGCTCGAAAAAGATCGCGACCTGCGCTACCAGACCGCCGCCGAACTGCGTGGCGACCTGAAGCGCCTGAAACGCGACACCGACTCTACGCGAACTCCCAGTGGCTCAACCGGCGCATGGGGCGCGGCGACCCCGCCTGCAAATCCAGGCTCTGGCGCGACTGCGGCACAACCCACCGTTTCGAACGTCACTCCGCTTCCGTTATCAGGAGCCGCCTCCACAAGCGGCCCCGCGCAAAGTGGCGGCCGGATGGGCCTCTGGATCGCCGGGGCTGTGATTATTCTCGTAGCCGTCGGCGCGATCGCCGCCATCGCATTTCACGATCGCTTCGGGCACCATCATCAGGAAGCCGCCTCGTTTTCTCAAATGTCCATCTCGCCGATCACCTCCACTGGCAACATTCATTCCGTCACCATTTCGGCGGACGGCAAGTGGGTGGCCTATGTCGCGGATGAAAAAGGCAGCCACGGCATATGGATTCGCCAGCTCGCTACTGGAAGCACGGCGCAGGTGGAGCTCGGCTCACCCGGCGAAATCGAAGGATTAAATTTTTCGCTTGATGGCAATTATCTTTATTTCGTGAAGCGTGACGAATCCGTCGGTGTCAGCACCCTGTTTCAAGCGCCTTCCATCGGCGGCGCGCCGCGCCAGGTGATCGTGGATGTGGATAGTCCGATCAGTTTTTCTCCCGACGGAAAGCGGTTCGTGTTCGTCAGACAGGTCAGTAAGGACAAGACTTCAAAATTGATCATCGCGAATACCGACGGCTCCGCCGAACAGGATCTTCAAGTTTTGACCAATCCACCCCGTTTTTCAGATGGTGGCCCCGCATGGTCTCCTGACGGCAAGCGCATCGCCGTCGCGGACGATCCCACCGGCGAATTCGATAGATACGCCGTCGAGATTGTGGATGTTGACTCCAAAACAAAAACACGCCTCGGCTCGACGGACTGGCTTTCTCCCGATCAAATGGCCTGGCTTCCGGATGGTTCCGCGCTCCTTTTCAATGCGCGTGTCGCCAAGAACTCCCTCAACGCGCAACTCTTTTCGCTTAGCTATCCCGACGCCGAAATTCGCCGCGTCACCAATGATTTGAATTTCTATAACGGGACAAGCATCACTTCCGACGGCTCCGCGCTGGCCTCCGCCCAGGTAACCCTCACCGGAAGCTTGTGGATTGCGAATTTCGGCAGTTCCACTTCGCTTTCGCCGCCGCGCCAAATTTCCAGCGGCATCAGCCGCGCCGATGGCATTTCCGGCATCATTTGGACGCCCGACAACAAAATCATATACACGTACTACACTTCGGGAGCGATTCAGCTCGCTAGCGCGTCGCCCGATGGCTCAAATGTCCACGACATTGCGCCTGGCGTGGTGTCGCCGAATTGGCTCTCCAGCTGTGGAGATGGCCGGCACTTCGTATTTGGCATGGGCCGTGGCAACAACAGCAGCTCGATCTGGCGCGCGGACATCGATGGATCCAATCTCACGCAGCTCAGCACTGGGAAGATCGCCGTGCATCCCAATTGCTCGCCAGATGGCAAAATTGTCGTCTATGTTGGTGTCGCAGGCGATTCGATCCGCCTGATGCGCGTTCCGATTGACGGCGGCACGGCTGCCGAAATCTCTAAAGAGGAATTGTTCTCTCCTGTTATCTCCCCAGACGGAAACTCGCTGGCGTGCGCCTATCTGCCCGAACCCGGCAAGCGTCCAAAGCTCGCGGTCGTCGGCCTCAACGGAGGAGAAATACGCAACGTCTACGAACTGCCACCAGAAATGCAAGAGGCATTCAATGGCGACGGCGGACAGAAACTGGCGTGGACGAAGGACGGTCGCGCGATTTTGTATCCTTTCAACAAGGACGGCGTGATTAGTCTCTGGGCCCAACCCGTCGGTCCGCAGGGCAGCGCGCCGGCCGCAGCCAAACAAGTGATGAATCTTGGGCCCGATTTTCAGTGGGGCGCATACACTTTATCGCCAGACGGGAAGCAGATCATCTACGCTCACGGCCGCGCTGTCACTGACGCAGTTCTGATCTCACACTTTCACTGATTCCTCGGCTAGGAGCTCCATGAGGTTTTCTCGGCGTGATTTATTCAGGACAGCCGCAGTCGCTACCGGCGGTGTTGCGGCTGGAGCTGTCTTCGATGGAACTGCAACTGGCCAACGAGCCGCAGTGCAAGATACCGGACAATCGTTGCCGCCCGCCTTCGAAGCCCTGAAACCACTCGGCGATCGCGTGAAACCGATTCGCGCCGAAGAACTGCAAGCGCGCGTCGCGCACGCGCAGCAACTGATGGCAGACGCCAAGCCGCGCTTCGAAGCTCTCTACGTCACTCCCGGAACTACGCTGCTCTATTACACCGGCATCCACTGGTGGCCTAGCGAACGCATCCTCGCTTTTTTGATTCCCCGGCAAGGCGATCCGCTTTTGGTCGCCCCGGCCTTTGAAGAAGGCCGCCTGCACGAGCAGATGCGCTGGCCCATGGAACTGCGCACTTGGGAGGAAGACGAAAGCCCTTACGCAATCATCGAAAAATGGCTGGCGGAGCGCGGCATCCGCACCGGCCAAGTCGGCGTCGAAGCCACCACGCGCTACGTTTTTTTTGATGGGCTGCGCCACGCGGCAACTTCACTCGATTACACCAGCGGAGATCCCATCACCGTCGGCTGCCGCGCCCAGAAGAGCGCGCACGAATTGGAATTGATGCGCCTGGCCTGTTCGGCCACGTGCGATGTGTACAAGGCCGTGTTCGCTTCCTTACGTGAAGGCATGACGCAGCGTGAAGTCTCCGAGCTCGCGGCGCGCGGCTACGCCCGCATGGGTCTGCAGGGCGAAGCTTCGGTGTTTTTCGGGCCGTCCTCTGCTCTTCCCCACGGCTCGCGCGAGGAGCAGGTGCTGCGCGAAGGCGTCGGCGTGATGATTGACGATGGCACGACCGTCGAAGGCTATCAGTCCGACGTCACGCGCATGGGCGTTCTTGGCAAGCCTCCGCAGAAACTTCAGCACGCCTTCGAAATCGTGCGCAACGCACAGAATGCCGCACTCGCCGCCGCAATCGCCGGCCACCAATGCGGCTCAGTGGACGATGCCGCGCGCAAAGTAATCACCGACGCCGGATTTGGCCCCGGTTACAAATACTTTTCGCACCGCCTGGGCCACGGCATCGGCATGGACGGCCACGAATCGCCCTACCTCGTCCATGGAAACACCACGATCCTGAAACCTGGAATGACCTTCTCGAACGAACCCGGAATTTACGTGGTCGGGGATTACGGCATGCGTTGCGAAGACGACATGGTGATCGCTGAATCAGGAGCGGCCCAGTTGCTCACGCCGGGATTTCAGCCGTCGCTCGAAACCCCAATCGCGTAGCGTCGCGCCGGTTTACCCTGAGAGCCTGCGAGAGGCAGGGTCGAATGGTGTCCCGCCGGCCCATTTGACTTAAAACTCCTCAGCGGCGCGAGGCTTTGGGTCGTCAGGGCGAGTGCCGGATGTGCTCGTTGATTCCGCGTGGCCTACGCAAAATTCAACAATCCTCGCTTCCGCCCAAAAACGCTCGGGCCCATCCTCCTGCGAAATAAACGCGCAATGCCCGCCATGCTCTGGCGCCAGAAGCGTGATCCATCGGTTGCCCAGTATCGCTGGATTCTGAAATGGCCCAAACGGCACGAACGGATCATCCTTCGCCGCAATAATCAGAGTCGGCACGCGAATCTCAGAGACCACCTGCGACGCGCTGGAGCGAGCGTAGTAATCGCTGGCATCCGCAAAGCCGCAATAACGCGCCGTGATAACGTCATCAAACTCTCGCACCGTAGAAATCCGTGGGAAACCTGGCACCGCGTGCAGCGGATATAAATCCGAAAACAAGCTTGCCTTGTGCCGCATGTGCCGCTTCAGCCGTGTCACGAAATGATGCTCGTAAATGAAATTGCGCGGCTTGCTCAACGCATCCGCGCAAGCAGCCAAATCCAGCGCCGGCGCAACCGCCACCACGCCGCGCAATTCCGCAGGTGGCGCGCCCCTCATTTCTCCCGCCATCTTCAGAACCAGGTTGCCGCCCATCGAATAACCCGCGGCAAATATTTCCGGCAAGCCGTCCCGTTGCGCCAGCTCCAGCACCACACCGCGAATGTCGCAACTCAATCCAGAATGGTACAGCGTTGGACTCAATTTCTCGGTGCCGCCGCAATTCCGCTGATTCAGTCGCACTACGTTGAATCCGGCAATCCACGCCTTCTCCCCCGTTCCCCGCATGTACCCGGATTCGCACGAACCCTCCAGCCCGTGGAGCACCACCAAGGTAGGATGTTCCCGCGGATTCCGCTGCCAGTGGCACTGCCCCAAAACCTGCGTGCCAGGCTCCGTCTCAAACGAACGCGCCACTCCGCGCGGCAGATGCGGAACAGGCCGCGGCCAGAAGTTCGCCGCGATGGTCATCGCATGAGCATTGCGCAGCAGTAGATGTGGTCTGAATTCCTTCACTCGCTATATGGTAGGGAGTCAGAGCGTTTCGCGCAACTTTACTCGGCGTCAGCTTTCAAATCCGTTCCGGCCCTCGCTGCTTGATTTCATTCGCGGATGCACATAAAATGAATACTTCAATAATGAAGGTCTGCCGCTACAAATGAATCTTCCTCGAGCCCAGCTCATCCGGCTGGGCTTTGCTGTATATGGGGACCTTCGGACTCATAGGAGATTAGATGATTGATGGACCCATCCCCGAAGCGCTGACGTTCGACGATGTGTTGCTGCTCCCAGGTAGATCGTCGATCCTGCCGGCGCAGGCGGACACGCGCACTTGCCTCTCGCGCAAAATTTCACTCAATATTCCCATCGTCGCCGCGGCCATGGACACCGTAACGGACGCGCGCTTGGCCATCGCCATCGCGCGCCAGGGGGGCATCGGCTTCATCCACCGCAACATGACCATTGACCGGCAGGCCGAGGAAGTGGACCGCGTAAAGCGCTCGGAAAGCGGCATGATCGTTGACCCCGTCACCATTGCGCCCGAACTTTCCGTCCGCCAGGCGCTCGACATCATGAATAAATACAAAGTGTCGGGCCTGCCCGTAACTCGCGGCGCGCGCCTCGTTGGGATTCTTACCAATCGCGATCTGCGTTTCGAACGCAATCTCGACCAGCCCGTCAGCTCGGTGATGACCAAGGATAATCTCGTCACCGTTCCCGTAGGCACCACCCTCGACGAAGCCGAAAAAATCCTGCAACGCCATCGCATCGAAAAACTTCTAGTGGTAGACGCGGATTTCAACCTGAAAGGCCTGATCACCGTAAAAGACATCCAGAAAAAAATCGAGTTTCCCAGCGCCACTAAGGACGAGCACGGCCGCCTGCGCGTCGGCGCCGCCATCGGAGCCACGGGCGATTTTCTCGAGCGCGCCGCCGAAATGGCGCGCGAAAAAGTGGACGTGCTTGCGATTGACACCGCGCACGGCCACAGCTCACGTGTGATGGACGCGATTCGCGTCGTGAAACAAAAATTCCCGGAGATGCAAGTCGTAGCCGGCAACGTAGCCACTGCCGAAGGTGCGCGCGATCTGATTTCCCTCGGCGTGGACGGCCTCAAAATCGGCATCGGTCCCGGCTCCATCTGCACCACTCGCGTAGTCACCGGCGCGGGCGTTCCGCAAATCACTGCGATCATCGAAACGTCCCGCGCCGCGAAAGGCACGGGGGTCCCCGTGATCGCCGATGGCGGCATCAAATTTTCCGGCGACATCACCAAGGCCATCGCCGCCGGAGCCAATTCCGTAATGATCGGCGGCCTCTTTGCCGGCACCGAGGAATCGCCCGGCGAAACGATTTTGTATCAAGGCCGTACTTTCAAATCCTATCGCGGCATGGGCTCGCTCGGCGCCATGGAAGCGGGTTCCGCGGATCGCTACGCGCAGGAAGGCGCCGAACGCGGCAAGTCCGTTCCAGAAGGCATCGAGGGCCAGGTTCCCTACAAAGGCCCGCTCGCCGGCCTGGTGGACCAACTCGTCGGCGGTCTACGTAGCGGCATGGGTTACTGCGGCGCGGGCAACCTCACAGAGCTTCAGGAACGCAGCAAGTTCATCCGCATCTCGTCGGCCGGGTTGCTCGAAAGCCATGTGCACGACGTAATCATTACTCGCGAAGCTCCCAATTACCGGCGCGAATAGAGCACTCTCCTTGAAAATTCCGATTCAATCGATCGATTGCTGCGCCGGGCCGGACCGCTAGGATGAAATGGCTGCGTTACTGGTGGCCTGCACTTATTTGGGCCGTCGTGATTTCCGGTTTCTCGACGGGCGCTTTCACGTCGGATAACACGAGCCACTTCATCATCCCCATCCTGCGCTTTTTTCTTCCGCATGCGGCGCCGGAAACTCTCGAATTCCTTCACCACATCATCCGCAAATGCGGCCACTTGACCGAATATTTCATCCTGAGCATGCTGATCCTTCGCGGAATTCGCGCCGGCGAAAAAGGCCTCTATTTGCGCTGGGCCCTGGTGACGATTTTGATCGTCGCCTGTTATGCCGCGCTCGACGAGTATCACCAGTCGTTCGTGCCGGGCCGCACGGCCGCCGTGGGCGATGTGCTCATAGACACCTCGGGCGGCATCGCCGCGCAGATCGTCGCATCGCTTTTCGTTCTTCTGGGGAAAGCTCGTGAAAAGCGTCACGAGGACGAACGAAAAGCCGCCGCGGCAGCCCCCATCAACACAGCTTAATAAAATCCAATCACGGGAATGGAGACTCCGATGTCCAGCCTTTTCTTGCGTTATCTGCCGGTGCTTGCTGCCGTATACTTTCTAACATTCTCCGCCGCGGCTTTTGCTGCCAACCCTGTCAATTACGAATTAAAGTTCGAACGGCCCAACTCCCATTTGCTCGACGTCACGATGCATGTGGACGCGCTCTCCGGCGCCACCGTGGATTTTGCGATCCCCGATTGGGCGCCAGGTTCCTACTACATCGAAAACTACTCCGCGAACGTCCAGCGATTCCGCGCGCACTCAACCAGCGGCCAGGAACTGACCTGGCGCAAGACCGACAGCCAGACCTGGCGCATCGACCTCGCTGGCGCGAAATCCGTCACCGTCGAATACCAGATTTACGCCAACACGCTGCAGAACAACATCGCGCAATACAACGAGCGCCACGCATTCATCGGCGGCCCTTCCGTGTGGATGTATGTAGTCGGCGCAAAAGATCGCCCCGCCACGCTATCCATCGCAGTTCCCAACGGCTGGCGCGTCGCCACCGGCATGGACCACATCTCCGCCACAACTTTTCAGGCAGCCAATTACGACACCTTCGCCGATTGCCCGCTGGAGATCTCCGACTTCGCCGAAAAAGATTTCGAAGTCCTCGGTACGAAATATCACGTAATCGTCCACGACGTCATCGGTCAAAAGGATTTTGCGAAGTTCGTCGACGACTTGCAGAAAGTAGTTGCTCAGGAGGTTCCGATATTCCAGCCGGTAGCCGGCACCGCAGGCCAGGGCGCTCCCTTCAAGGAATATTATTTTATTTTCCACGTCTGGCCGAAGACCGGCGGCGGCCTGGAACATCTGAATTCCACCCAAATTAATTTCGCTGCGGATTGGGATGCCACCGAGCCAATGCCCGGCTTCGTCAACCGCTACGATCTGAAGCTCTACGTTTCCGCGCACGAATTCTTCCATGCTTGGAACGTCAAGCGCTTGCGCCCGCTTCCTCTCGGCCCCTTCGATTACTCGCAAATGGTCCACACGCCTTCGCTGTGGATTTCCGAAGGCCTCACCAGTTATTACGGCGCGCTAGCCCTGGTGCACGCGGGGCTGATCACTCCCGAGCAATATCTTGATGTGATTGGTCAGCTCATCACAAAATTTGAAGCGCAGCCCGGCCGCAGCGAGCGCAGCATCGAAGACACCAGCTGGGATACCTGGTTCCCCCGCGATAGCGTGATCCACCAGGACAACAATCTTCTGAACACTTGGTATTCCTACTACGACGGCGGCCAAATCATGGGCCACATCCTGGATTTCGCAATCCGCCACGATACCAACAATCAGAAATCGCTCGACGATTGGATGCGCCTGCTCTATTCGCACCACGCGCTACCAAAACCCGGCTTCGAGCCTGATGACGCCATCAAAGCCGCATCCGAAGTCGCCGGCACGGACGTCAGCGGGATTTTCCGTCAGTATATCTCCGGCAAGGAGCCCATTCCCTATGACCAGTATTTCGCCTACGCAGGAATTACAGTTGAGAAGAAGCTCGATACCGAAAAACCGTGGATCGGCATTGACACAATCAAGAACGACGACGGCCGCGCCAAGATTCGCAACATCATTCCCGGCAGCCCCACCGAAGCAGCAGGACTCGATCGTGACGATATCATCTTCGCTGTGGACAGCCGCACGACGGACTTCGACGGCTTCACCAAGGAGATCGCCGCACGAAAGCCCGGTGACACGGCGCGCATAAGTGTCCTGCGCCTCGGCGAATTCAAGGACTTCACGCTGACGATCAAGGCCAACCCCAGCCCCACCTACACGCTAAAATTGATGGAGCATCCGACAGATCAGCAGAGGGCCATCTACAATTCGTGGCTGGGAATCAAGCAGTAGCCTAGACGTCGCAACTAGACCAAAAATACAAAAGGCCCGCTCCGACGAATCGGAGTGGGCCTGTTTGAAGTCTCCCAATTATTAAGGATGAGGCTACTTGGCCGCGGTCGCTTCCTTCACTTCTTCCTGTTCCGGAGTCTCCACATCCTGTTTCCGGCGCGGCTTCTTGTCTTTCTTCTTCAACTCCGAGCCGATGAACTCCAGAATCGCCAGATCCGCGCCGTCTCCCAATCTCCAGCCCGCCCGGATAATCCGTGTGTAACCGCCCGGACGATCCGCAAATCGCGGAGCAAGGTCGGTGAATAGCTTTTCCGTAGCCCCTGGAGTCATCAGGAAAGCCGCCGCTTGGCGTCGCGCATGCAGCGAATCGCGCTTGCCCAGCGTAATCATTTTCTCCGCCAGCCTGCGGGTAGCCTTCGCCCGCAGGATGGTCGTGTGAATGCGCTCTTTCTCGATGAGGTTTGTCACCAGGTTACGCAACACCGCGCGGCGATGCGCGGGCTGCTTCCCGAGTTTTGACCCTGATTTAAGGTGTCTCATAGTCGCTTACCGTGGCTCGTGCGGTTTCCCGCGC
>Ga0209655_10000347_pt1 | contig 17579 bp, 14 predicted proteins | sample BogFormECP03_OM2_FD_188236 | JGI IMG/M metagenome (GOLD analysis project Ga0209655, IMG submission 188236) | Bog forest soil microbial communities from Calvert Island, British Columbia, Canada - ECP03_OM2 (SPAdes) (version 2) | ecosystem: Environmental > Aquatic > Freshwater > Wetlands > Bog ...
CTACGACACCATCACCTCCGAGCGCACCTACAAAAAAGCTCGCAACCCCGAAGAAGCCTTCTCCGAACTAGAACGCTGCGCCGCCAACCAATTCGATCCCAAAATCGTCCGCGGCTTCGTAGCAGCCATGCGTCGCGCCCCCCAACATCACATCGCCGCCTCCGTAGCCGCCAACGACTCAGACACCCTAGGCTCCTAGCATAAATTCCCGCGTCACCTTACTTCGAACGCGCGACTCCACCACTGGACGCCCCACCCAATCCCCGCTAAAGTTTAGCCTGTGAATCTGGCAACCTGATTTCACCGGGAGCCTGACCATGCAAACGGCAAAAATAAAATGGGTAGCTCGCGAGGAATTCCTAGCCACCCTACCCTCCGGCCACGCCGTCCCCTTCGACGCCGACCGCAAACACAACACCGCCCCCGGCCCCATGGAAATGCTCCTGGGCGCCCTGGGAGCCTGCACCTCAGTCGACATCGTCTCCATCCTCGAAAAAAAACGCCAGAAACTAGCCAGCCTCGAAATCGAAATCTCCGGCGAACGCGCCAATGACCCTCCTTCGGTCTGGACCAAAATCGAAATGTTCTACCGCCTCTCCGGCCAACTAGACGAAAAAGCCGTCCGCGACGCCATCGAGCTAAGCCAAAACAAATACTGCTCCGTCGCCGCCATGCTCCGCAAAACCGCCGAAATCACCTACCGCTTCGAAATCCTCCCCCAGTCGTCGTAGGGGCACGGCGTTCCGTGCCCGCCGCAAGTAATGCCACTACCCGGGAACGCCAATCTCCCGATTGGCGATCCGCACCTTCGACGCAACACCACAAGGTCCTCCTGGCAGCTACCAGGAACCGTGGAACTATCGGGCACCCAGCCTCGTATATGAGACCATGAAGCAGCCCGGAAGCTACCGTTCCGCTTGCAGCTGCGTCAGAACATATGGCAGAACTCGAAGCCACGGTCGATGCCGGCGATTCGACGACCTTCCGACGTTTCCTAAAAATTGGGTGCGGCGCTCTCTGTGAATCCCTGATTGGTCCGAGGAGGTAACGCGGACATGAGCATCCCTCAGCTTTTCGAAACTCTGTGGGCTGACGTGAAATTCGCAGCGCGCGGCCTGCGCAAAAGTCCCGGCTTTCTCGCCGTAGTCGTCCTCTCCCTCGCGTTGGGAATCGCCGCCAACAGCACGATTTTCAGCGTCCTCAACGCGCTGTTGTACCGCCCGCTGCCTTATCCTCAGCCGGGAAGCCTGGTAGTGATTTGGCAGATCGACCAAGCTCACCCCGAGTCCACGAACCCGCCGCCCATCGCCGAAAACGTGGACTGGAAGAATCAGAATCACGTCTTCGAAGACATTTCGCTCAGCAGCTTCACGGATAGAGCCATAGTTTCCGGTCTCGGCGAGCCGCGCCCGCTGCACACCCAATATGTCACCCCCAACTTTTTCGACATGCTAGGCGCAAAGCCAGTCCTCGGGCGGATTTTTCAGGCCGCCGAGCAACAAGATCTGTCGCAAGCCATCGTGATCAGCACTCCGTTCTGGAAGCGCGAATACAATGCCGACCCCCGCGTGCTGGGAAAGACCCTCAACATCGAGGGCGTCGTTTCCACCATCGTTGGAGTAATGCCCGCAGGATTCGCTCCGTTCTATGGCTTCCCGATTGATCTCTGGCAACCGATCAATCCCGCGAACCCCCGCTACAACGCGCGATTTGATCACTGGCTAATGCCCGTTGCGCGCCTGAAACCTGGCGTGACGCTGCAGCAAGCGCAAGCCGACATGGACCTGGTCGCGCGACGCCTGGAACAAGATTATCCGGCAACGAATAAAGGCCTGGGCGACAAGGTTTTTCCCTTGCACGAGGATCTCTACCGCGACGCCGGCAGCGCGCTCTACCCGCTTCTCGGCGCCGTTGCGTTTGTGCTGCTGATCGCGTGCGTGAACGTCGCCAACCTGATGCAGTTCCGCACCGAAACCCGGCGCAAGGAATATGCGTTGCGCATGTCTCTCGGCGCGGAACGCCGTCGCCTGCTGCAACAGTTGCTCACGGAAAGCGTTTTGCTCGCGGTCATCGGCGGCGTACTGGGTACAGTGTTGACGCTCGTGGGCATCCGAGTGTTCCTCTCGCTGGCCGGAGGGGATGGGGATTTCCCTAACGCGGAGACAATCACGCTGGATGGCCGCGTGCTGCTCTTTACGCTAGGAATTTCGCTGCTCACTGCCATCCTATTCGGACTAGCCCCCGCGCTGCGCGCCTCTCGCCCCGATCTGAATGCCGTGTTGCGCGAAAGCGAACGCAAAACAACGTCCGCGTCCAGCCGCCTCGCGCGCCACGCCCTCGTAATTTCCGAAGTCGCGCTGGCCATGGTCCTGCTCGTGGGCGCCGGTTTGATGATCAACACCATCTTGCATTTGAAGCGAGTGAATCCAGGATTCGATTACAACCGCCTGCTCACCATGGATTTTCAACTTCCTGAAGGCGGCAAATATCTGGAACGTGTGCCCGGCGGCGACATGGAAAAGGTTCTGCCCACCGCCACAAATTTTTATACGCGTCTTCTCGATAGCGTTAGCGTGCTGCCAGGCGTGGAGTCAGCGGCGCTGATCGGCGCATTACCAATGCACTGCTGCTCGGAGTACTACACATTTTCAATTCTGGGACATCCGGCGCCGCCTCCTGATGACCGCCCGAGCGCTGGATACAGCGAGACAAGCGCCGACATATTTAGCACCATGAAAATCCCGCTTATAAAAGGACGCTATCTCGACGAGCACGATACCGAGAACACTCCCTGGGTGATCGTCGTCAATCAAGCGTTCGCTCGTAAATACTTTCCGAACGAAGACCCGATCGGCCAGCAAATTCTGCTGCGCTACGATCCTTACCCCGTGGATCAGCCCCGCCCGCGCCAGATCGTCGGCATCGTGGGAGACGTCAAACATCGTGGCCTGGGCAGAGACACGCCTCCATTCGTTTACGCTTCCTACCTGCAGCAGCCCGCGATTTTTCCCGGCGGAGCGACGCGCGCTCATTTGCACGAAAATCTGGTTTTGCGCACATCGCTAGGACGTCAGGCAGGCCTCGTCGCCAGCGTGAAGCAGGCCATCGCTAACGTTGACCCCGATGAGCCCGTCAGCAACGTCAGGTCCATGGAAGAAATATTGGGCGCTTCGCTCGGCGACTGGCGTTTTTACATGCAGCTGCTCGGAATTTTCGCCAGCGTCGCGATTCTGCTGGCCGCGGTGGGAATTTATGGCGTGATGTCCTATTCAGTGAACGAGCGCACCCACGAAATCGGAATCCGCATCGCGCTCGGAGCGCAGCCTTCCGACGTCCTGAAGCTGGTAGCCAAAATGGGATTGCAGCTCACCTGCATCGGATTAGTGATCGGAGCGGCGTTGGCGCTCGGTCTCGCGCGCTTGATCTCCACTTTTCTCTACGGCGTCAAGCCCAGTGATCCGCTCACCTATGTCGCGGTCGCCCTAGCATTGGCCGCCGTCGCGTTCCTCGCCTGCTACATTCCCGCGAGACGCGCGACCAAGGTCGATCCGATGGTCGCGCTGCGATACGAATAGCACCAGACGCAAGCCATCGCACCTTCCCGGATGCGCGTCCGCTGAACCCGTGCCGGTTCGCGATCCCCAAAATCTTCAGCAGCGTCACATTTCCAGCAACGCGACGCCTGCTGGACGCGCTTGCCGGAACAGTGAAACTCCACGTAAAATACTCGTTTATCCTACAAGCCGGAGGAGAATCCATGTACGCAGTGAAATTGGAATACCAGCACCGCACCAACGGCCCGCAAGGCCGAACGATTCAGGTTGATACCGGCTCCATGGCCGCGGCCATCGGCAAAGCCGCCAGGGAATTCTTGAAAAGCTTGGATCGCAAAGAACGATTCGACGCCAACAAGAACGGCTTAACCATCGCCTGCACCAAGGTCGCCGAAGACGCAGCTGCTGCCACCGCGTAGCGCCGCCTGAAATCAAGCGACGTCGCCTGGCGAAAAACCCAGCGCGGCGTCGCACTTCAACGGGGCTGCCGGCTTTGCCGCAAGCGGTGATTTCGTTAGCGTCCGTTCGGACCTAACCCACATGCGTGAATAACGCAGCTATCGGAAACTCACGCATAACTCATCGCGACAATCCCTTGTCACACCCGCATCCAATTGCATACAATCGCCTGCTGTTCTTTTTATTTCTTTCTTTTCTTTCTTGCTGGGGGATATGAATGGGCCGACGCATCGCGGCAAAAATTACCGCAGTGGCTGGATACGTTCCGCCGCGCGTGGTCAGCAATCTCGATCTGGAAAAACGAGTGGACACCAGCGACGAATGGATTCGCACCCGCACCGGAATTCGCGAGCGGCATTACGCTGACCCCGGCGTCGCCGCTTCCCATCTCGGCGCCGAAGCCGCTCGCAAACTTCTCGCCGGCCGCGGCGTCAGCCCCGACGAAATCGGCCTCATCGTCGTCGCCACCGTCACCCCCGACATGCTTTTCCCCGCCACCGCCTGCCTCATCCAGGATCGCCTCGGCGCGAAAAATGCCTGGGGCTTCGATCTCTCCGCCGCCTGCTCCGGCTTCCTCTACGCACTCACCGTCGGCGCGCAATTCGTCGCCAGCGGCGCCCACAAAAAAGTCCTGGTCATCGGCAGCGATGTGATGACTTCCATTCTCGATTACACCGACCGCGCCACCTGCGTCCTGTTCGGAGACGGTGCCGGCGCCGTCCTCATCGAGCCCGCCGCCTCCGATTCCGAAGGCGTCCTCGATTTCATTCATGACGTGGACGGCTCCGGCGGCTGCAACCTCTATATGCCCGGCGGCGGCTCCCTGCATCCCGCATCGCAGCAGACCATAGACAACCGCATGCACTTCGTCCATCAGGAAGGCGCGCAAGTCTTCAAATATGCCGTGCGCCGCATGAGCGAGCTGGCAGTCGAAATCCTCGAACGCAACGGCCTCACCAGCAAGGATCTCGCTCTGGTCGTCCCGCACCAGGCCAATCTGCGCATCATTCGCGGCATGCAAGAACGTCTCGGCGTGGACGATTCCAAAGTCATGGTCAACATCGACCGCTTCGGCAACACCACCGCCGGCACCATCCCCCTGGGCATGATGGACGCCGTAGAACAAAAGCGCCTACGCAAAGGCGACCTCGTCCTCCTCATTGCAGTAGGCGCCGGCTACACCACCGGCGCAGTCCTAATGCGCTGGGCGTATTGATTAAGTTGTAGTGATCGCTCAGAGCGGCAGGTCTTCCTCAGCATCCCGCGAAATGATTCGGAGAGCGCGTCCATCCGCATGCACGATTACCGCTAGGCAACATCATTTTGGAGTGCGGCCGCTTGCCGCCGCTTAGGTGGAAATCTCACGTCCGGCGAGACAATGTGCTAGGCGAGGCTTGCCTCGCCTGTTTCACTTGAAGGTCGTAGGGGCACGGCATGCCGTGCCCGTCGCTCTAGTTCCGAGTCGTCGGGCACGATACCGTGTAACACGAAAGTAAGTATTCGCCGCCTAAAATCAGTGCCCGATGATCACTAACACCGGATTCGCATCGCCCGCCGTCGTCGTGATCATCACCATCTTCGTCGGTGACACAAAATAAAACGCACCGGTGAACGCAGCGGGAGAAGTCAGTGTGACCGTCCCACTCCCGTCCGTCGCGCCCGTGCTCGAAAGCACATACGTGCCAGTCACCGTTTCCGCGGACGTGTTCGCCACTGAAGTGCTTTCATCCTGCGTTCCGGTCACCGTCGCGGGCACCATGGAACCATCAAATATCAAATACCCCGAAAAATCTTGGTCCGCGCTCACCGCTGGCGCTGAAGTTCCTTCCACCAGTGAAGTATTTTGGGCGATGAATGTAGGCGTGAAACTCGCGGGTTGGGATTGCGCATCCAACTCACCGAAAATCGGAGCGCCTTCCAGTTGCCCCATAACGAACGCGTCCTGCGAGTCAATCATATACAGAACCGGCTCGAACCCATTGTTGACGACCAGCCCCGTGTACACTCGCCCATATTGATCGCTGGTGTATGTGACCGACTGCGCCGTGCCGTCGGTTCCGGTCACCGTGCCCCCTGTGTTGTCCGTGAGCAATAGATCAAAGTTTGTTGCTTCCGGCGTGACCTGGAATACTCCCACATACGGCACGGACAGCACCGATCCGCTGGCGCCTCCAGCCATCGGGCCGCCTATCACCGCGCCAAGGAACGGCTGCCCAGTTTGCAGCTTCATTTCCGCGACGCTGACGTACGGAGTTGTCGCGCTCGCCGCTGTATCCGTCTCAATCAGAAAAGCGTCGGAAGCAGAAATCGGATACACGTCGTAGTCCAGGTTGCCGATCGACGTGCTCAGTTGAAAGGCGCAATGCGTTGAGTCCGTGCCGGTCTGATATGTACCGGAAAACGAGTCGCCGCCGGCGCTACCCAACGGGACCGAGCCCGGAACGTTCGCGTCCATTTCAGCCGGACCCAGGCTTCCCACCGTGGTCGGCGCGATCGGCGCGATGGCTGTGAATTCTCCAGCAAATGTCATCGGTCCCGCTCCAGACGGTCCAGCCGACGACGTAAAGCCCACGCCTCCGAATGCGAAATTCCCGTTGTACGTGGTCGTCGTGCCCACTACGCAAGTGTTCACGCTCTGCGCTTCCAGCAGTCCGGAACCGCGCGTTCCAGTCGCATCGAACTCGATCAGCCGCCCGAGCCCTGAGCCGCCCGTATCAATAGCAAAGGCAAACGTCGGCGACCCTGTGACGCTCGTGAACGTGATCGTCCCCCGCCCGTCCTGCCCCGCCGTGTAAGTACCGGTGATGCTCTTATACAGCGTATTCGACTGCAAATTCGTGATGTCCGCTTCGCCCGTCGTGATATTCCCCTTACCATCCGTGGTAAATGTCCCGGCAGCCGCGACAAATCCACTCGCATTATTCCCGCTGAAATTGAACGCGTACGATCCCGTAAGCAGCGTCAAATCCTGCACCGGATTCACCACCAGCGTAAACGTGTTCGTGATCACCGCCGCCGGATTTTCGCTGTCCGTCACGCTGATACCGAAGCTGTAGTTGCCCACCGTAGTCGGCGTGCCCGTCAGGTCTCCAGCATTAAGCGTCAGACCCGGCGGCAAAATCGAGCCCGTCGCCACTGAAAATGTGTACGGCGATGTCCCGCCCGTCGCCGCGAATTGCACGCCGACGTATGGCACGTTCACCGTCCCGGACGGTAGCGGCGATGTCGTAGTGAACGCCAAACTACTCACTACAATCTGCAGCGGCCCGGACGTGTTGGAAGCTCCGGTAGCGTCCGTCACCGTCACAGTGAACGTGAACGCTCCCGCCGTCGTTGCTTTGCCCGTGATGTTCACCGTATCGGTCGTGCTCGATCCCAGCGTCAATCCCTTCGGCAGCGTCCCCGACGACAAACTCCACTTCAGCGGCGGCACTCCCCCCGTCGCCGTGATCGGCGCAGTGTAAGCCGCGCCCAAAGTTGCGTCCGGCACCGTCGTCGTGGTGATCATCGGCGGCGGCTCGATCTTTACCGTCAACACCGCAAACTGTTTCGGAAAATCCACCGATGTAGCCGTAATCGTCACAATCGTCTCAACCGTCACCGCTCCCGGTGCCGTAAAGCTCGCCGTAGTCGAACTCAGCTGCGTCAGCGTTCCCGATCCCACTCCCACCGGCAGCAACGTAAACGTCACCCCGCCGTTCAACTTCGTATCATTCAATACCGTAGCGCTGATCAACGGAATCGTCCCGGCCTGCCCGAGGTACATCGTTCCGCTCGGAGAGATAGTTACCTTGTTGAACGTGGACGGTGTGCCGGAGCAGGCGGAGAATTGGAGTAGGGCCAAGATTATGAATGCAAGCAAACATGTAAGTCTGGCGCGGCTCTTCATGGCGCCTCCTTCGGTCGGCACACACCTAATAGCTGTTGGATTCACCCACAATATTTAGGCATGAAAACCTGCACCCCCGTTGGGAAATACCCGCCGCGCATGGCGTATCAGGCAACTGGCTGGAAGGACAGAGAAGTCGGATAGCGCCGAAGTTTTTAGGCGAAGTCTACCGTCGAGGAAATTGTGCGAGGACTAGTAAGACCGTACTTCAGCCGCCAGTGCTTGGTTGCCGCGCAGGCGCTGCGACAACACCGCGGCAGTGTATTGCGTACACAGAGCCATCTCGCGGCTCGTCCAACCCCCGAAGCCATCCGCACCCGGCGCCACAATCAGATCCCCCAGTCCGCTCATAGCCTTCAAGAAGCTGTAATAGATCCGCACCGGCCGCAGGTTAACTCGCCCATTCTTCAAATCCGGGCAAAGCCCCTGCAAACTGGATATGTCCGCGAAGTCCTTTCCATTCAGCAGATTAAGGGAAATCTCCGCCGTCAGCTCGGCCCGCTCACCGATGGGCTCGGTGGCAATCGTCCGCAGCAACCCAGCGCGCCAACTGAACACGGCGAACTGAATCATCGCTGCGGAGCAGATCACGAGAATGAACGCTGATATAAACATGTTCGACCTCACCCAGATTGCCGTACCCCTCCGCCCGCCACAATAGCCCGTCAGTACCAACATAAACAACCCCGCCAGCTAGAACCGCCCTCGCCGGACCGAGCCGAATGTCGCATGTTGTCCCGCGTCGCATTCATTGATAGCCTGTGCCCCGCAAGAATTTCGCAGCGCCGGCTCGTCCTAAGAACCCGCCTGCGGCAGGGTCGAATCGCGTCTCGCCAGCTCTTTGCACGAACACATTCACATTCGCCCATTTCAGGAGGAAGTCGAAATGCCCGCAAAATTTCGCATTGCCCTGCTTCTCGCGGTAGCTGGAACGATCTGCGTTGCCCTCGCCTCGCGCTCCTCTACAGCATCCCCCGCCGATCCCTCCGACGAATCCCAAATCCGCGCCGTCCTCGAAACGCAGGTCGCCGCCTGGAACCGCGGCGACATTGACACCTTCATGACCAGCTACTGGAAATCAGAACAGACCGAATTCCTCGGCGCGAACGGCATCGCCCATGGCTGGCAGGCACTCCTCGATCGCTACCACCACACCTATCCCGACCGCAAATCCATGGGCACCCTGTCGTTCTCCGATCTGGAAGTTCACCTCACCTGCGCCGATGCCGCCTACGCAGTAGGAATATTCCACCTAATCCGCGAAGCCGACCAACCCTCAGGTGTCTTCTCCCTCGACCTCAGAAAATTCCCCGAAGGCTGGCGCATCGTCCTGGACCATACCACCGCCTTCCCAGCTGCCGCCGTCGTCCCGGCGACTTCACACTAGTCGTCGGCGCGCGCTTAAAAAGTCTTCGTAGCGGCGATCTTCAGACCGCCAGCCGATGTACTCGTAGGGGCACGGAATGCCGTGCCCGTCCGCGCCCTGCCTGTTAAATATCACGAGGGGCGCGGCTCGTGAATTGCCCTGTAGGGCAATTCATCCTGAGATCGCGCGGCGCGGAATCGAAGGGCTGCGCCCCAGCTCGCCACGAACTCAGCCACGTCGCCGGATCGATTTGGCCTTCTCTGCGCACTCTGCGTCTCCCTGGTAAATTGAATCGCCCATCCCGTATTCCCCCACAACCCCGTTTCATAGATAATGAACCCCATCGAATGGCGGCCAATCCCCATCGCGATCAAGGAGCCCCCAATTGCGCGCAGTAATCACCGGCGGAGCAGGTTTTCTAGGCTCGCACCTATGCGAGCTGCTGCTAGAAAAAGACTGGGAAGTTCTCTGCCTCGACAATCTCGTTACCGGCAGCAATTCCAACGTAGCCCACCTCCTCCCGCATCCCAAATTTCGTTTCGCCCACCAGGATGTCTCGCGCTACATCGAAGTCCCCGGCCCCGTCGACGTCGTCCTGCATTTCGCGTCGCCCGCCAGCCCGCCCGACTATCTGAAATATCCCATCCAAACCCTAAAAGTCGGTGCCTTGGGCACCCACAATTCCCTAGGCCTCGCCATGGCGAAAAATGCCCGCTACCTCCTCGCCTCCACTTCCGAATGTTACGGCGATCCGCAAGTCAGCCCCCAACCCGAAAGTTACTGGGGCCACGTAAATCCCGTAGGCCCCCGCGGCGTGTACGACGAATCCAAGCGCTACGCCGAAGCCATGACCATGGCCTATCACCGCTATCACGGCCTCGACACGCGAATCGTCCGCATCTTTAATACCTACGGCCCCCGCATGCGCCTCAACGACGGCCGCGCTCTCCCCAATTTTCTCTACCAGGCCCTGGTCGGCGAGCCCATCACCGTGTACGGCGACGGCAAACAAACTCGCAGCTTCTGCTTCGTCTCCGACCTGCTTGCCGGAATCTACAAGCTCCTCGAATCAAACGAGCACGAGCCCACCAACATCGGCAATTCCCAGGAAATCACCATCCTCGAATTCGCCGAACGCGTCCGCAAACTAGTAGGCGCCAAAACTCCCATCGTCTTCCATCCGCTGCCGCAAGACGATCCGAAGCAGCGCTGCCCCGACATCACCAAAGCCAAGCGGATCCTGAATTGGGAGCCGAAAGTTTCGTTGGAAGAAGGCCTGCAACACACCTACGAATATTTCCGCGAAAAAGTAGCCCAATCCACCCCAGCAAAATAATTTAGCAACCTGCGAAGATGCGCACGGGCACGGCATGCCGTGCCCGCTGCTCTAAACACGCGCGCGCCACTCGTCCCACACCACCGCGCGCCGTCATCCTGAATCCGCGAGAGCGGGTGAAGGATATCTCTTCGCTTTCTCCGCGCCAGAGAGTCGCAGTAGCGACGCCGCTCTTGCCTTTGTGGCGCTGGCTTCCCGCCGGCTCAGTTGCCGTCGATTTCGATTTTGTAGGGGTGGGTCTCCGACCCACCCCGCCTTTGAGCTCTCCCGCACGCATGTGTGCAAGAAGCCGACTGCCCCGTGTATCTCAGATTTTAGGCAGGGTCGAGTCCCTCTCAGGCGCTAATTTCCGCCATCGGCCGAACATCTCGGTTGATCTTCTCCTCCGCCTGCCGTCGCGAAACTGCCAATTCATAATGCGCGTGCAAATTGATCCAGAATTCCGGAGTAGTCCGAAAGAACCGCCCCAACCGCAAAGCCATCTCGCCGGAAATCCCGCGCTTCTCCCCAACAATCTCGTATATATTCGGCGGAGCCACCCGCAAAGCAATCGCCAGCTTGTTCGGGTTCAGCCCAAACGGTGCCATAAACTCTTCGCGCAAAATCTCCCCCGGATGGATCGGCTTCAGCTTGGCCATGATTTCCTCTCAGTGATAATCCGCGATCTCCACATCGTACGCATGCCCGTCCCGCCACGTAAAACACACTCGGTACTGATCATTGATCCGTATGGCGTGCTGCCCGGCGCGATCCCCCGTCACCTTGTGCAACTTGTTCCCGGGCGCTACCTTCAGGTCGTCCAGTTTGCGCGCGGCATGAACCATGTTCAGTTTCCGCCGCGCCACATCCTCAATGGCTCGCCACTTCCTAACGCTCGCATCGTGAAACAGCCGTTCGGTATCTCCGCAGTGAAACGGTTGAATCACAAGGATTGCATATGATGCTTTGCATGATATGTAAAGCCATACGAAGAACGCGCGGCCCGTAACGCGGGCAATTTTGCGCGATTACATTGCCGGAGGCTCCATGCTTGCCGGTTTTTAAGAGGCGGGCGCGTTTGACTATCGCTCGCAATCCTTTAACCTCGCGATCACGCGGTCCCGAATCGCTTCTCGAGCGCTCCCCGCAATTCCGTCAACGTATCAATCCGAATGTCCGCCCGTTCCGCCTCCGCCCTCCGTGCGTGAATCAATCCCCAAGGACCACGCCGCAAAAACACACTCACCATTCCCGCGGCCTTGGCCGGCAACACATCATTGTCCACACGATCGCCGACGTATGCGATTTCCTGTGGCCTAACCCCGGAAATGTCCACCATCCGTGCGAAGAATGCGAAGGCTTCTGCACTCCCCATTCTTCCGACGAACCGACGAAATCAATCGGCAGATTCGTCGCGCGCAGCGTCTCGGCAAAATCCGCGAAATGATTCCCCGCAACTCCAGTCCGATATCCCGCCGAACGCAATTCTTGCAAGCACGGAATCACATCTGGATAGAGTTCACCCGCACGAAACGCATCACTCTCACCCGCCTCCCTCCGCCGCTCGCGCTCCCGCGCCAGATCAAACCCAGATCGAAAAATCTCGAATGCCCGCTGATGATGTTCCCCCCGCTCGATCACGCTACCCAACACCGTAAAAAACTGATACGCCGGCACGCCCAGCCACCGCGCCCACGCATTCCAAGCCCGCTCCTCATTCCACAACGTGAACCCAAAGTCGAAAAACACTACGCGCACAGCTGAAATCGGTATTGTCATTGTCCGTCGCCGTGTGGCCCGCCGCCCCGCGCGGCGCCAGCGCCGTTATTACCCTGGGACCCTGCCGGCGGCAGGGTCGAACGGGAGGCGCGGCAAAAGTTAGCCCAGGCCGCAAGGTCTGGGAAAAATCGCAAGGGGAACTCGGAGCGCCGTAGGTGCGGGCCATCCGTCGCCGGTGCCGCGACAACTCCCGGAACTTCAGGCGCCACTACATGAGGACGCGCCTACTCCCATCAAAAACTAATCCGGTCTTCCCATCGAATAATACTCAAATCCATGCCCCTTCATCTCTTTCCCCGAAAGCAAATTTCGCCCATCCAGAATCAACGGCCGCACCATCGAATCGCGCACCCGCCCCCAATCCAGCTTTCGAAATTGCTCCCACTCCGTCGCGATCAGCAACGCCTCTGCGCCCTCCGCAGCCTCGTAAGCGTCTTTTCCATACTCAATCTGCGTCAGCACCACCCGCGCCTTCTCCACCGCCTCTGGATCGTACGCGCGAACCACCGCCCCCTCCTTCAACAGCGCGTGGATCAGATCAATGGCCGGCGCGAACCGTATGTCATCCGTATTCGGCTTGAACGCCAGTCCCAGCACCCCAATCTGTTTGCCTTTCACCACCCACAACGCCCGGCGAATCTTTTCCACGAATAGATCAATGCGCCGCTTGTTGATGTTTTCCGCTTCCTTCAGCATCGAAAAATCCACGCCCGATTTTTCCGCTAGGTGCACGAATGCCTGCAAATCCTTCGGCAGGCAGAATCCGCCAAACCCAATCCCCGCGTGGAAAAAACTCGGTCCGATGCGCGGATCCATTCCTACCGCCCGCACCACTTCCTCAACATCCGCCCCCAGCTTTTCCGCCAGATCAGCCACCATGTTCGCGTACGAAATCTTCACCGCCAAAAATGAATTCGACGCGTGCTTGATCAGTTCCGCGCTGTTAATCGTCGTCACCAGCCACGCCGGCAGCGGCACATCCGGGCATTTCCCCTTATGAATCGGGCACGCAAAAGTCCGCTCCAGCACCGGCCGGTAAATTTCCTTCAACTGCTTCTCGGCCACCTCGTCCTCAACGCCCACCACGATCCGGTCGGGATGCAGAAAATCTCCCACCGCCGTCCCCTCACGCAAAAATTCCGGATTCGACGCCACGCGGAAAGTCACGCCGGACTTGCGCCCATACACCGCCAGCGCGCGCTTCAATTCCTGTCCGGTTTGCGCCGGCACCGTGCTCTTCTCGATCACCAGCTTCGGCGTGCGCGCTTCGGTTGCCACCAGCCGCGCCACATGATCAATCGCGCTCAGGTCCGCGCTGCCGTTGGGAAGCGGCGGCGTGCCCACGCATATGAAAATCGCTTCACCGTACTGAACCGTTTCCGCGGCATTCGCGCGAAAACTTAGCCGCCCTTCCCTGCGCGCCTTCTCAATCACCACGTCGAGCCCCGGCTCGTAAATCGGCAGCCGGCCCGATTCCAGCACTTTCAATTTTTCCGCGTCGCTGTCCGTGCACACGACCTCGTGACCCGACCCCGCCAGGCATCCGCCCGTCACCAGGCCCACATAACCCGCGCCAATCACCGAGATCTTCAATGTCTGCTCCCTAAAAATAAATTCCGGCGCACTTAAATCCAAGCTATCAATGTTATACGTGGAGTCAGGCGCGTTCATGAGAATCGCAACGCTTGTTGCCTATGCCCAACGATCATTGCAAATGCGGCCTCACCGGCAATCCCGACCACACGTTCAGCAATCCCAAGGATTCGCGCACCACCGCCAGCACATCCTGCGTATTCCTCCACCAGTGGTCTGCATCAAACGGATCGCCCGGCGCCGCTCGCACAATCAAGCGCGGATCATCGCCCACCAGTTTTCTCCACAACGCCTTCACCCGCCGCGTATGCTGCGGCGACGTAACAATTATAACCGTGTGCTTTCCGTCCCGCCGCATTTCCCGCGAAATCTCCTCCACTTCGTCCTGTGTATTGACAACGGCGTCCGGAAAAATCTGTATCGCGGAATCCGGCACGCCCTCCTGCACCAGAATCTCGCAGTTGTATTCTTCTTCCCCCACAAAATGGATTCCCAGCGCCGCCAATTCCTCCTGCGGTCCTCCCGGCTTGCTGACCCACACCGCCGGCGCATATCCGGATTCAAAAATACCCGCCGCGCTCTCCGCGCGAAACGGCAAGCCGCCGCTGAGAACCACAATGACGTCAGCCTTGCCCAGTGGATCTTCGCGCACCAGCCAGTGTCCTGCATTGAGAAACACCACCACGCCAATCACCACCAGCAGCGCCAAAATCGCCAATAAACCAATTCCCGCTCGGCGACGGCGTCCCGAAACCTCTTGCGAAGACTTATCGGTGACTGGCATTGCTCCCTATCGCTTCTCCAAAAGAAAATTTCCCGCCACCAAAGCATCCGCCCCCGAACAAAAATAGCTCCGCACTGCATCTCTCGCTGTAACCACCAGCGGCTCGCCAAATAAATTGAACGAAGTATTCACCAATATCGGTGCAGGCGCGTTCTCCCCCGCCCGATTCAGCAGTTTCCAGAAAAGCGGATTATCTACTTCGCGCACCACCTGCAAACGCACCAAATCATCCGGCAGCAAAAATCCCGGCGGCAACTCCGCCAGCAATTTACGCCCAGCCTCGTTGGCTTTCGCCATAGTAGTGAGAAAGCGTCCATTTGCCGAGCACTGAAAATATTCCGCGCAACGCTCTTCCGGAATCGCCAGCGCAAACGGCCGGAACGACTCCCGATGCTTCACGTAGTCGTTCAAATTTTCCTTCACATAAGGCGCCCACGGCGACGCCAGCAAGCTGCGATTCCCCAGCGCGCGCGGCCCGAATTCCGTGGCGCCCTGAAACCACGCTACAATTTTCCCCGCCTGCAGCAGTCGTACCGCTTCGCTAAGTTTCCGCTCGTCCGAATCGCACCAATGATACGCGGCCTTGCAATTCTCCAGCATCTTCTTGATTTCTTCGTTGCTATACGTCGGCCCCCAATAGGGCGCGGGCATCGCCGCCATGCGCGCGCGCCCCAGCTGCTGATGCCAAACCAGCCACGCAGCTCCCAATGCAGTGCCTTCGTTTCCAGCAGCAGGCTGCACAAAAACATTTTCAAAACCAGCGCGCGCCTCAATCGCCGCCACCAGCAACGGATTCAAAAATAGCCCGCCCGCCAGGCACAACGAGCGCTCCTTGAATTCCTCGCGCAGCGCCCCCAGCCATTCACACAAAATAATCTCGCAAGCCCGCTGCAACCCAGCCGCAATGCGCGCCCGCAACGCCTCCGCCACTCGCGTTTCCGGCGCGTCCGCCGCCGGTTCGTGCGCAATCCCCGCACGCCGATAAAACTCATGCGTAAACGACAACTCGCCCGCGAATCCGTGCCGAAAGTATTTCGCGTTCAGATGCGCAGGGCCCCGCGCCTCGCGCCGCAGCATCTCCAAAAATAATTCCGTGAACTCCGCAGCGCCCGCAGCCGCGCCACCACCAGCCTCATCGTCACCCGAGCCATAAATACTCAGCCACTGCATCTTGTGCTCATCCGCATGCGCACGAAATCCCAAAAGCTTCGTCACCTGCGAATACACCCAAGCCAGCGAGTGTGGCAGCGCCAGCGACGCAACCTCGCGCAACCCCGTGCTCTCACCAATTCCGACGAACCCCGCCCGCCCATCGCCATTCTCGTCCAACGACACGAGCAGCGCGCGCGCAAACGCCGAACCGTAATACGCGCTAGCGGCATGGCACAAATGATGATCGAGCGACGCTATACGCCCTTCCGGCGCCCCAGCCATCTGCCGCACGATGCGCACATTATTCAACTCGCGCCCCAGCTCGCCCGAAGCCTTATTCACAAAGTACCCGCTGGAAACCGGCGCAAGCGGCGCCAACTTCGCCCGAAACGAAGCCTGCCTCTGCCAAGCCCGCCAAGGTCGGCTCGCAATCGCCACATGCCCGAGGTCGCGCCAGCCAATCCCAGCCCGCTCCAGACAATAGCGAATCGCCTCGCGCGGAATCCCCTCAATCGCTCGCGTGCGCGCCAGCTTGCTCTCCTCCATCGCCGCAACAATCCCGGAATCTCCCAGCAGCGCCGCTGCCGAATCGTGCCCCATCGCGGACAATCCCAGAATGTACATGCTAGAAGCCTTCACGTAAAAAACTCACAGAATCGAAGGGAACGCACGGAACAACAGAAGGAAGGGGCAACAACAAAAAATTCACGCAAGCAGCCAACGCCGCCACGCAGCTTCTACACGCGCGACCGGCGCAACCCGCGCAACGACCGGCTATGCGTCAATAGCCCGCGCAGCCCCAGCAAAATCAATCGCGGCTGGCTCAAACAAACGCGCCACAAAATCTTCCACGCCTCATCGCGCGAATATTCACTCAACGACTGCTTCGCCGTATCATTCAGCAGATCCACCAACTTGCTGTAATCATCCTGCTGAAAATCATGCAGCGAACGCCGCAACAAAAGATGCAGATCCAGTTCGCGCCGCAATTTCCGCAGCGCGCCACTCGACCCGCCATTCAAAATCGCCTCGGCCACGCCCAAAGCCCCGCGAAATCCCGTGACGATCCCACCCACGGTAGTCACCTTCACCTGCGCTGCAGCATCGCCCACCAGATAAACCGACCCGTGCCCCACCTGCCGCCGCACCGGCACCCACCCCGTGTACACCGGAATCCGCGCGCCCTGAAATTCCACAGGCGTCAACCCGCGCTTCTCCAAAAAATCTTCCAGCAGCTTCCGCGTCTCCGGCCCGGTCTCGCCAATCAATCCCAAAGCCCCCCGCGTCGCCGATTCCGGAATCAACCAGTAAAAATAAGGAGTGTCCTGCGGCACGAACCACACCCGCGCGGTATCCGGCGCCATATCTTTCGGCAGCGGCACAATCGCCTGCACCAGTGGCGCTGTTTCCAGCGGCGCCCATCCCGCCGCCCGCGCCACACGACTCGCCGCCCCATCGCCGCCGATAATCGTGGCCGCGTGAATTTCCTCGCGGCTGCCGTCAGCGCAACGCTCCACTTCCAACACCAGCCCGCGCCCATTCGAATGCAGCGCATGAAACCGCCGCCCCAGTTCCAATCCCGCGCCCGCCCGCCGCGCTTCTTCCGCCAATCCTTGTATCAACGCGCGCCGCTCAATAATCAAATCCGGCTGCTTCAATTCAAAAGTCGCCGACCGCCCATCCGTAAA